>Ga0265797_10004968_pt1 | contig 19803 bp, 13 predicted proteins | sample P2T30metagenome_FD_192433 | JGI IMG/M metagenome (GOLD analysis project Ga0265797, IMG submission 192433) | Plant litter microbial communities from East Loma Ridge, Irvine, California - P2 T30 | ecosystem: Environmental > Terrestrial > Plant litter > Unclassified | place: USA: California...
CTTAGGGCACTGATCCTTTTGCCTTTTTGTCCCTACACTATCTATCCTCCACGATTAGAATGGAGGAGAAGGAAATGTCCTGAGGACATGGAAACAATGGGTTGGATTGTCTGGTGTAAGTAAGTTGAGCCCGGTTGTTGGTCCAGGGGAATCGGCTGGGGACCACTGGATGGGCCGATACCATTAAGGTATTCTTTGGCTTGTTTGGCAAGGAAAGGTTATCCTTCTTGTTATTGGGGAAGTGTGGTGTTTATATCGTGTTGTACACTTTTGCTTTCTGAGACATTGGTGCTTTAGTCGAAGTGAGGGCAGAGGTTGAGCCTGGGATGTTGTCAAGAAACCAGCCAAAGAAGACCAGCTACTACCTCATTTCCAGTCAAAGAAGAGCTGATCCAGCCGCAATAGTGTCCATGAATTCATACATTTCTTTTTCTTTGGGGGGTATTAACAAATTAATCACAAGTTTCCCTAATCGCCACCAAAACCAACCCAAACATCCAACCTTGCCACACCTTCTAACTCCCATCAACCCCATCCCCATACTGCTGCCTAAACGGCAACAACCTACTCGGCCCCTGCCCAGCCCCTACCATCTGCGTCTGCGGCGTCCCATGGCCATGCTGAGAATACCCACTGGGCGCAGCGCCATTCAACTGCGTGAACGCCACCGTCCTCGGCGTCATTGGATTTGAAGGATCTCTCCCCCAAGGCGTGGTCGGCGTCTTGGGCAAGTTAAGGAAAATCTGGCGGTTCATATCGCGCTGCTCGTCGCGCGTCATGGTTTGTGGACGGTACTCGGCGAGTTTGCCCATTTCGATGGTTTCGGCGCGGGCGGAGCGTTCGCGTTGCGTTGGGATTATGGAGAGGGTTGAGTAGATGAGGAGGAGGGAGAAGAAAGCGCTGAAGGGGTGTTAGAATTGGAGGTTGTTGGGTTTGGGTAGGGTTGGTTGTTTCTTTTGGTTTGACTTACACCATAGCGCACGTCACGCCGAAACTAGCGCGTGCTTGCATGCAGAAGCCTTTGTTCGAGGGCGTGGCGTAGCCGCAGCCTTTGCTCATGTACCACGGTAGGCCTGGGCTGGGCTTGTCCGGGTCGCTCATGTCTGGCGCGGACTGGTTGCGCAGCGAGACGGCGTAGAGAGCCACCATGAGGCCGTGGACGAAGAAGGCCAGCAGCGGGAGGAAGAGGTGCATGATGAACATGACGACTTTGCAGAGCAGGATGAACATGCCGAGAACCGAGATGGCGATGTTGAAAGTCGTTGTGCTGTTTGTGTCAAGTGTTAGTCGTCTGAACTAGACTGTCCTGGACAAGACATTCCCTCGATATGTCTGTCGCTGGAGACGTAAACGTACTATTGACTCCAGACCAACGGCGTCTTAATCGGCCGATAATTCGCATAGCTATACAGCACAATACTCGGGTCGCTATTAAAACCCGCGTCCGCGCCGTTTTGCCACAGTCTGGTGCGGTATGTATTTGGGTCCGCGATGCCGTAGAGCGTGAGCACGGCGACTGTGAGCAGGAACTCGACGACGAAGAAGGCGTACATTAGCCTGGCGTAGCGCCAGTGTCGGGTCACGAAGAATCGAGATCGAGGCATCCTGGCGGCCAGATAGATGGTCGGTCGTAGGGTCTGAGTATTGATGATATATGTATTGTAGTATAGGTATGCTATTATCCAGATATGGTGGCCGGTCGTCTCTCTCGTGAGAGGATGAGCCACTGGGCGTGCGCGCCGCGCGGTGTAGTATTTCTTAGTCCAGTATGAAAGGCCTCAAATGCTGTATGTATCCTGTCACGGTCGCGGTCGTCGCAGTCGGTCGTCGCAGGCGCATTCACTCAGACCTTAGACGTAGGTACCCATTCGAGCTCAGCTCTGAAACGGCTTGGTATAAGGGCAGACAAGGGCCAGCAGAATGGGATGACCGGAGGGCGAAGTGGAAGAATGGGAAGGCAAGCAGGCCCTCCTCACGGATAAGCAGGATCCTACAGTACATACCTCCTAGCTTACATATTAGTGTGCCTCCCCTCAGCTCGGTCTCAGCCCATGAGGAAGTTCACATAAGCGCTGTGATTCCCGGCGCACGCCAATCAGAAGCGCATAGCCGCCCAAGTGCTGCAAGCTGCATGCACGCCACACGCTGGAGAAGTCAGAAGCTTGTTGGCTGGTGTTCAAGGGTGGCCGCCCGAAGATCGGCATTCTGCCTCGGCGCTTGGCGCTTAGGGAAGATATCAACGGGCTAATGTTCTTGTTTCGCTTCGATCACATTGATGGTGATAATTTTTATTGGTTTGTTGATGCTGCGAGCATGCGGCGTAGCGGATTTTGGTTGCAAGTCGCACGTCTACGCACTATGAGATATTATCCTAGCGAGAACATAAAACGACGGTTGAGTTTACACATGATTTAGTGCTTGCATGCTCAGTATTAATGATAATCGTTCATGTTCAATCTCGTTGATTTGAAGAGAAATAGCCTGTCCTGCAGGCTAGCTACTGGAAGCTAGACGTAGTACAGCATCGTTTTCTACACGACAATCAATTTCCAACAACAGCATAAAGGTGCTTTTCACCACGGACAAACTGAGGGACCTGAGACCAAACAATCAATGAAGAAGTTCGATATCAACATCGAAATGTGAAATACCTAGCACTAACAAACTTGTCTGATGAGTGTATCAAGTACCTATTGAAATGCGTCCCTCTTACGCAGTCTTAACCTTCCCCCCTCTCCACCCCTTCAACTCCTTTAACGCACTCATAACAAGCGGCACAGCCATCGGCCCCAGCAGCGGCACATAAACCGCAACCTTATGCTCATCCGGAAAATAAACCTGCCCCACCATCGAAGGCTCAAAAAACGCCTTCTCAGCCTCCTGCTCCGCTACCCTCGAATTCTCCAGCGCGGCCTGATACTCCCCCCTTCTCAAACAACTACAAGCGGCTTCGAGGTGGTGCAGAGTGAGATCTACGGAGGTAGCGACGGAAGCGGGGATGGCGATGTTTTCGAGTTTGTGCGTGAGGCGGACGAGGGCGCCGAGGGTGGAAGATGCGGAGAGGATGAGGGATGTGGCGCGTTCGCGTTTGAGGCGGGAGATTCGGAGGGCGAGGGAGGGGGGTTTGGGGGGGCTGATGGGGGGGCGGGGGGGGGGGGTGGGGGGGGGCACGCCGAGGAGGGACATTAGTTGGTCGGCGAAGGTGAGCATGGCGGGTTCGAGGTCGGAGGTTGAGAGGCGGGGTGTAAGTGTGTTGTTTGGGTTGAGGATTTGCACGCCGCCCCATTGAGGAATTGTCCAGCTGTTGCCGCCGTTTTCGAGGAGGAGGGGGCTTTGCGAGGGGGAGGGAATGTAGAGGACCATGTTGATGGTTGGGCCGGAGCCGATGCTAGGGCTCAAAGGCCATTCTGCGGCGTTGATGAAGCCGCTGAGATCGGAGTGCAGGAGTTTGTAGGTATTGCTTGTTTCGTCTAATTGAGGGGCGGCGATTGAGGGCGAGAATGAAGCAAAGAGCTGGATCTGGGTGTCGACGTGGAAGTCGCTCACGCTGGCCAGTTGCTGGAGGAGTGGGTTGATGTATTGCTGGACAGCCTCCTCGATATCCCAGGCGGAAGGTGATGCTGACGCCGCAAAGAGTGAGAACGTGACGTGATATGTCGAAGCGTACTTGAAAGCGCGTGTAGTTCGCTTCTCGATTGCCTGCGTCGTTGCTTGGTCGAGCTGGAAGTCTTTGCCCGCTTTGCTGAACGAGCTGCCTTGTAGGAGATATGCAATGGATGCCTGTTCGTCCTGAAAGATTCGCCTCACTTCCTGCACCAGGAAGTTAGAAATGGCATCGTTTCCCGCAGGTCCATGTGTAACCTCCAGAGTCGGAGTCATCGAGAGCAAGTTAGCCACCGGATCTGTCATCGTCTCATCTTCCTTCAACACGACTGTAATCGCAGGCTCCCCAGCGCCATCCACAGCAGCACCCTTAGCAAACACCTCAAAATTATAAACATCTCTCCCTCCATCTCGCCTCAGCGCATCCTGCACCTCACCAGCCAAAATCTGCAACTGCTCAGCCCCTCTAGTCGGAGCGTCCAAAACCACCCTCACAGGATACTGAAGTTCACACGCCTAGATTAGAAATATCAGCATACATGACTTTCTCAGCAATAACATCACAAAAACACACCTCCCCCTCCGCCCACCTCCCCATCTCTCCCACCGGTAGTTCCTCCCGGTGAATCGAAGTCGTCCATATCCAGTGCGGCAAGCCAAGGGTTGCGACTACGGCCCAGAAGGCGAGGATGATGAGGCGGCGTGTCCGGATCGCGGTTGTGGGTTCCGGTGGTGGCGCGGTGGAAGAACTTGATGGTGACGCATCGGATTTGATGGGTATTTTCTGTAATGGCGAGGCCATCGTGGCCTTTTGTGTGTATGTATGTAGAACTGGCGTTGGTGGTGGACTCGAGGTTATGTTGTGATGTGGTGCGGTGGCCGAGGGGTTAACCCTTGTGGTCGAGCGTTTGGGGTTGTGGTTTTGGGAACTTGAAGTTGGGTGGCTGCCATGAGCGAGGGTGGTGCTTCTTTCTCTCGACCCGAATAATGATAACACGGGGAATAGCATGATTTGTGTGAAGTGCACATGTGAACATACGTGGTATTGGAGTAAATGTTCTATTCTGTTAATGAATGGCTGGTTCGTAGATCTCTTATATTCTGGGCGACACATGCGACCTGAAGTCAGGCGAATTTGTTTGCAGTCCCGCACATCGCATTACCACACCTTTGAGCAAAACACTCAGTCCACTTCCAGTTATGATGTCCTTGTTAACACAGATTCAAGTCATAGGACACATGTTTCAAAACTACAACAAAGAGGAAGTATCTCACGCGCCTCTCCATTAATGCCCGCACCACGAAACACATCTTATCAAATAAAACATCTCAATCGTAAACAACGCTGCGTAAAGTTTTACTCAAAAGAAGAAACAAACAGGTAATATCCACCGCGACAACAACAGAATCCTCCCTGCCAGTGTGCCTTTCGACTGCTCAACTCCATTTCTTTGATGTCCCGTTTTATCACTGTGAGACTCTATCTCCTCCGTCCCCGGATAGGTCATTGGCTTTTCTCGGTTCTCCTTGTTCAAGTCGAGTCTTGCTTCGTGTTATGGTGTAGATGCCGGACTCGCAGACTTCATCGGAGGTTTCGTTTTTAAGCAGGCACGTGTTGTTTACACGTACTGCGAGAGCCAGCGGATACCCTCGCCGTAGCCCTGGCGCATGACGACGGAGCACATGAAGATCTCGACGGGGCGGATGCCCTCGAGAGGAACCTTGCCCTTGCCAGCTGTTAAAACGATCACAGTCAGTATACACAATCCTTTTCCCCAGTACCACTCTTCTCCCGCAAACTTACTAGTCTGGTAAAGACCAAGCTCATGCCTAAGCTGGTCCTCGCTCACAGCGTTGGGGTGATCAATCTTGTTGCCCAACACAAGGAAGGGAGTCTTGCTCAGGTCCTCCATGCTGAGCAGCGCATCGAGCTCGGCCTTGCTCTCGGCGAAGCGCTCGGGGTCTTTGGCGTCGACAAGGAAGACGATGCCGCTGACCTCGGGGAAGTAGTCCTTCCACAGGCGGCGGGCCTGCTGGTGACCTCCGAGATCGAAAGTGGTGAAGCGGCAGCTGCCGATGGAGAGCTCTTCGGATGTCGGGTGCAGGGTGGGCTGGAGGATTGCGACGCGGTCGTTCTTGAGCATGTGGAGGAGCTGGAGGGTGGTGTTAGTGGGTGTCCATGGCGGAGGGTGGAGGGTTGGGAGAGGGTAGGGTGGGCGTACAGTGGTCTTGCCGGCGTTGTCGAGACCGAGGAAGAGCAGCTTAGCGTGCTTGTTTGCAAGCCCGAGCTGGGCGAGCATGTCCCAGACTGTGTGGAGGAGGATGTGTCAGCGTGTGTTTCTTGTTGTCCATTTGGAGTATTTGAGGTATGCGCCTGGCTGGCCAGAGGGTGTGGGTATATGGGTGGTGGAAGGGCATCAACATACACCAGTCAACGATCCACATGTTGTGCTGTAGGTTCCTCGGATTGGTGTGTTGTCGGTAGTATGGAGCGAGTAAGTGTCGCTGAGGGTGTTTCGGTGGTAGGTGGAGTGCAAAGGGAGATGGGTTGGTGGGCGATAGCGGCTTATGTGATGTATACGGATGGCGAACTATCACATGGAAAGCCAGGCAATGCCAAGGGCGCCGGCTTCACTGCCAGCTGGTCCAAGTCGCTCGCGGTCCCTGAGTTGCGGGGATGCGAGATGCGAGATGCGAGTTTACATTACAGTTAACAAACACCAAAGTAACAATTGAACGAGAAACACCTCAAATTTAATACCAAACAAACACGTCAAAGATGGGCGCCAGCAACCCTGTAAGAACCACTCATTCACTGCCTCCAAGCGCAACATAACAAAAGCTAACAACCAACCCCCACCAGCTCGACCGTCTCGTAGGCCTCGCAATGCTTATTATCGCCAGCACCGTCTTCGCCTACTACACCGTTTGGACTCTTCTCATGGTGCGTACTGCCCTCCCTCCCTCCCTCCGCTCTCTCGAAACAAAACCCTTCCAAACTCCGGAATACAACCCAAACACTACAACCCAGACTAACACCCTCCGCAACAGCCCTTCGTCGACGACTCCCACCCCATCCAATCCCTCTTCCCGCCCCGCGTCTGGGCCATCCGCATCCCGGTCATCCTCCTTCTCCTCGGCGGCGCGGTGGTCGGAAGTTTCTTGAGCGTGGTCATGGTTAGGAGCAATAGGAAGAGAGCGGCTAAGGCTGCTAAGGCGAAGGGACAGTGAGCGAGTGCGTGGCTTGCGAGAGGACTTTTGAGGAGTTTTTGGGTTCTTGTTTGAAGGGAGAGTGACATTGATTGATTGATTGTGGAGAGAGGGAGAGGAATAAAAAAGGGCGTTTCAGACCTTTCAGTCAGCATTTTTGTGACTACGGTTACACAGGACAACTTTGGTATTTAATTTAGGAGTGATAGGGAGGAGGGTTTGTGATCATGGACTCTGTGATCGAATCCTCGAAGACTTTCGTTCACAATCGTTCGTTGTTTGAAGACGCTCTCAAATCACCCTACATAAACCTACATTCACCCCCCAAAACAAGCCTCGCGACCTCACCCTCCGGCCCACCTTCACCATCACCACCACCTTCCACCTGCACCCCAAGCCCGTGATCCCCAAGCTGCACGCCCGCAGCACGACTCGCCATAAGCCTCGCAGAAAGCTGCGCGAGCATCGAACGCTATCATTCCATTCGAATTAGCATGTTCCATTGTCGCCAAATTGTCAAACCGAAAGGCAGTACGCAACAAAAAAAGCACATCACCCCGGAAACGAGCAGAGGGCTACAAGCGAATGCTCAATTCCCTACTCCTCCTCTTCGGGGAACATGTTAACGTTGCCCAGACGTCCGAATAGAAGCTGCAAGAGGTGGCGGTGGGGGAGCTGGGAGGATTAGTTTTTGTGAGAAATGTGGGCGATTTCAGCTTTTCCATGGAGAGCAGCTGCAGAGAGCGTGAATGATTGCCCGCTGGAAGCCATGGCAAGTCTAGAAAATGTCAGGAAAACTGCAAAACTTACCGTGATGAAAGCGTCCTGATTCCCACCCATTCGCTCCACGTCATTCTGCTGCGTGATCTGGTAGCTCTGGTGCAAGCGTCTGCGGCTCGCGAGGCCGGAAGGCGCTACGTAGTCGTCGTTGTCATTTTCGTCATCGTCGTTATCATGATCATTGCGGCCGACAGCTGGCTCGGAAGTAGCACTACTGCTGCTGTGGCGAGCAGCACGGCGTCGACCGCCATAGCGAGGAGGCCAAGCAAGCGAAGAAAACCCGCTTGCATCGTGCGCTTCGATTCCACGACCGAGTCGCGCTGCTTCGCGTGCTCGCGCGTCTGGCGAGAAGATCTTGATCGTGTGGTCGATACCGCTTACTGCCAGCATTGTTTCGTAAGGGTGGCCTTGTGCTACATTCACCACTTCGCCGTCGCCTTCGAGGATGTTGACGAGTTGGGAAGTTTTGCGGTCCCAGATGAAGAGGTTGCCGTCGTCGGAGCCGGAGACGACGTATTCGTCGTCGAGGCCGAAGAAGTTTACGTCTTTGACGGTCTTGACGTTGCAGTGCCCGCGGTAGACCCGTGTGTGTGAGCCGCAGGGGATGGTGGAGGCGACTTTCTCGCGCATTTGGCGCCGTTCGAAGGCGGATCTGTACATGAAGCGTGGGAGGCCGGGGTTGGGCACGCCGTCGACTTCGTCTGGTTCGGAGGAGTCGTCTTGGCTGTCGTCATCTTCATCGTGGTCGTCGTCGTCAAAGCCTTCTTCCGAATCGAAAACGTCGTCGTACTCATTATCGTCATCTTCGTCAGATTCATCTGAGTCGACGGGAGCTTCGTCGCTATCTTCCATCATTTCAGCAACCATATCTGCAGATACCGCTTCAGCCATAGCTTCACGCTCCTCAGACCTCGAACGCTCTCCCACAGCAGGCGTGATCGCACTTGTGGGTGGTGGTGCTCCAGTGTCGCCAGCGCCAACAGGACCTGTGGCAAATCTTGCAAGATCAGCTTCACTGATAGGCTCGTCTTCGTCCTCGCTGACACCTTCCATGCCAGCTTCCTGCTCCGCAATTTCCCTAACCACCCGACCAAGCCCACCGAAAGCGCGATCGACAAAAGTGTAGTTCACTCCCTCCGCAGCATTGATCAGCACTCCACGAGCAGCCTTCAAACCCCAGAACCTGAAAGCCGTCTGCCTATCTTGTGCTTGCATGCGCTCTGCGCCTTCACCAACCGCAGAAGACAAATCTGCAAACGGAATCTTGACCGCAGCGGCGAAAGCAATCACAGCGGCATGCTCGGAAGTGAACAGCTGTCTCCGCGCGTCGACTTCGAATCTGTTGGCTTCGAGGTTTGTGATGGGCTTCTCTTGCGCGAGGCCGAGAAGGTACGGGATGAGGATGTCGTCAATGGCTTCTGGTGTTGCTTCTGATTCTGGAATTGGGAGTCTCTCTGCTGCTTTTGAGGAGGGCGACATGTCGCTTGGTCGCGTGAAACCTTCGACAAGGCTGCCGATTCCTGATTCTAGCCAGAGGAGGATGGCTTTGAGGAAGTCATATCCAAAGTGCTCGCTTTGTGTCAGTAGTAAATCATTACTCCGAGTCTCGACGGTCAAGAATTGGGCCATTAAAGGACTCGTGGCACCTGAGGGCGTCTGGATTTTGCCGCCGAGGGCTCTGGCAAGTGTTCCAGAGGCTTGTACGAATCTTCTGCCACTCTCACGATTGCGGCGCAGAGTTTGTTGATAGTGAATGTCGTTTGGTTGAGGATCTATGGGGTAGCCCCAGTCGCGCATCACCTGATCCATGTCCGACAAAATGCTTGCTGATAGCCCCAAGGCGGATGTAAATGCAATGACCGGCTCGTGGCTTTCATGTTCTGCACTGAAGAGGGACGATCTTATCCTCACGGTCATTTTCGCAATCCTTTGAGCATCCCTTTGCTTAGCCGAGAGCGGCGCGGCTGGTCGTCGGGATTGCTCGCGGTTTGGTAGCATGATGTCCTCATGCTGGCCGTTCTGGTAACGTATGCGGAGAGCGGTACCTTCGCCCTCTTCTCCACTGTCGTTGCCTGCAGTCCTTGGTCGAGAGGTTACTCTTGATGTCTCCGCTTGGGCCGTAGAGCTTTCGCTCTCGTTTGACCGACGCTTTCTCTTCATCTCTTTTCCAGTCTTGACTCTGCCAGTAGATCCCTTCCGCGCAGACTCCGTCGTCTTAGCTTCTCCAGGACTGGGGCTACGGTGGAGATCGAACGAGTAGATGTGATCCCCACTCCAACTGACAATCATCTCGTCTGGTCGAGCATCGCTGATCTTCAACGCTGTGATGTGTCCGTTCTCCGTTCTACCCATCTTCTGCTGCCCGTTTGGCGCAAACTTCCTTACACACTTGGTAGCCTGAACCATCGTTTCGTCCTCATCAAAGGACATCCGGCCAGGTGATGACATGGGTGTACCAGCTTCGCTCAGTCGATCGCGGCCCGCCATACGTCGGTCGTGAAGGAAAGCATGGAGATGGGCTCCACCCAGAGCAATGTAGTGAGGTTGCGAAGCAGAGCAAGATATTGAATTGAGGTCAAGGTTGTAGCGCTTGTACGAGATCAAAGGTGGTGGCACGTTACTGTCTCCTCCAGATCTGTCGCTGTGCGGTGATGGGTATGCTGACGAAGGCTGCCGCAGATCCCATTGTCTGACTTCGCCGTCTTCTGAGCATGTGAGGAACAAGTATGGAGACGATTCTGTGACAATCCTCTTGACCCGGTCTCCGTGGCTTCGGTATACTCGGCAATTGGTATCCCCATCGCTCAGGTATTTTACTCCCTCAAACACATTGTTCCGACCTCTTCTCCTCCCTGCCGCTGCCATTGTAGATGCCGTAGAAGCTGCTCTTGCCTGCCCAGAATGCTCCAAATCGAAGATCCTGACCTCTCCATCTCCGGCAGCAGTGATCACGGTGTTGTCGTGGCTGTGTGGCATGAACTTGACCGAGAAGATGTTCTGTGTGTGTCCGGTAGCGACGGTGCAGGCCAGTTGAAACTGCTTTCCCTCGCGGTCTGATTGGTACGTGTGAATGTTCAGATGCTGATCATCCGAGCCAGATGCTAGAAGGCCGCCTGATTTAGACCAGCTCAGGGCATTCACGCAGCCGGAGTGTCCGTCGAGCTCGTTGACAATGTCGAGGTTGGCAATGAGCGAGGGATCGCTGTAGAGCTTGCGGTATGAGCGGTTCTTGATCGCATAGTCGGAAGATTCCCGGTGGAGGATCTTTGTGGTGAAGTCGTCCTTCATGTTTGCAGGCTGATGTAGCTATCGTGGTAGCTGGAACGCGTGGTGCGAAGGCAAAGTTGTATGTTTGATGGTGTGATGAATTGGCGAGGTATTTGTCAATCTGGCGTGCGAGGCATGTCTGTTGTAGAGAATGAAGAAACCATCAGTAGTAAGTAATGCCACAGGACGATTGATGTTGCTTGCTTGCAACTTCATCGAGTGAATGAGGCCAAAGGCACGTCAGAGAGAGCTGCCCCGCCAAAGCTTCGCATGTGAAATTGTATAAAGTCTACGTACACGTCACTCGAATCTGCATACACCTAAGCCCTCCACGTAAGAATAACTTCACTCTCATCCAGTCTTCTCTTCAACCCAGCTCATCCATCAAAGAGGAATCATTTTCCCATTCATGGAATTATAGTCATTAGATCATTGTTTGACCCCGGCCAGGCTCACCGTCGATGGGCCATTGTAGCCTTCAGTCAACCCTGTTGACCTTGAACCCACCAGGCACCATGCGCTGGAAGAAGCGCTCAGGATCGTAGCGTCTGGAGACTTCTTTCATGTAGCGGACGTTGTCAGCGCCGTAGCTCCCAAGCGGATCCTGAAGTGCTTTCGCATATGGCAGATAGACGAACTGCTCGCTAGCCCCAATCGACTCTGCGAACGCTTTGATCCGTTCGATCGTCGCCAACAGCTGTTGCAACACTTGTGGCTGCTCCTTAATGCTCTCCAGACTGGTCAGTGTGACTGCCAGTGCGAAGTAGAGCTTGTTGCGAGGGTCGCGGCCGAGCCCGAGCATGTTTCCTCCCTTCTTCACGCTGATATCGGCGAAGTATGAAGGTAGAGGTTGGAGCTCGATCATCGTGCTGAAGTTCTTGCCCAGGGTGGCATTGAGGCTGGCGATGAGCTCCACTTGTTGTTCAAACAAGTAGCTTACAACTCGTCGGTCGTTGGCGACCGTGATCGCTCCAGCTCCAACATTTCTAGCAGCGAATTGTTAGTCATCTCATCAACTGTGCTGTCGGGATCAACCTACTGGGCATCGTGGCTCTTAGCTAACTCGGGAGCATCGATTGCGGCCACATCTGGCAGAGTGTACGACTTCTTGCCAGTTGTGGCCATTACCGGCATGCGATTGAACTTGTCAAAGGCCGTGGTGCTGGCATTGTTGACAGTGTTGACTTCAGTGACCGTCATCGTAATCCCGGCGTCTGGGGAGTAAGAAATGACCGATACCATTGCATTCTCGTCATACGACTGATCCAGGTCTGCGTAATCGACGACGGCATCGATATATTCATCCGCATGCTCCGGTCCGATGGTGCGCCTTTCAAGCGTGATATTGCTGGCCGGGAAAGTAGCAACGTCGAACCTGGTGACGATTCCGAAGTTGGAACTTCCTCCTTTCAGCGCTCGCCAGAGATCGGAGTGCGAAGACGCATTAGCATTGACAACCTCTCCGCTCGCCAGCACAACCTCATAGTTGACAACGTTATCGCAGGCAAACCCAGTTCGCGGCGTGGTCCACCCAACACCACCACCGAGCGTAAGCCCACCAACACCAACCGGCGATTGTCGTCCACCCGTGACCCCAACATCATGCTCCTGCAACGCGGAATACACCTCTCCCCATCGAGCTCCAGTCCCAATACTAGCGACCTTCGTCTCCGGATCGTAATCCGTAGCATTCAGATGAGTCAAATCGACCACCACGCCATCTGTGACACTGTTCTGATTGTCCGACCCGTGTCCGCCGCTGCGAACGGCTATGTGCCAGTCGCCGGCGCCGTTCCCGGCTGATTTGAGGGCGACTATAGCCTGGGAAACTTCGGCGGCGGTGCTTGGTACGACGAAGCAGTACGGAGTCTTCTGCGTGTCCTTGGTCCAGGAGCCTGCGACGAGAGTTGAGTAGAGGGGCGAGGAAGCGAGGTGCACGGCGTGAGATAGGTTGGCTGAGATGAGTGCGTCGCACTGGTGGAATGTTAGGGACGAATGTATCGAGGAGTTTTAGGCTTACTTTACCGGTTCGAAGCCAGTGGAAGTTGCATTTGTTGACGAATGGTTGGGGACCATGACTGCATGTCCTTTGGCTGCATCAATCGGAAGCAGCGACAGTAGCCCGGCGGCCGTTCTCATGTACAATTGCATCGTAGCGATTTCGAGGGGGAAATATTGTTTCGGAATGGGTACCTATGTGTCAAAGCTATTTCTTTGTAGTAGATTGGCTTGGTTGTGTCCATGGCATGTAGTGCGCTTTGCCTGTTAGTATATATATTCGACTGGTCGTCACAATCCATCCCACAACATGCATGACTGTACGTCTAATAACATTACAACGATACTCCACGCCTGATTCACAATCGAGGCTCAGCGATCCCGTACCGAGTCCGAACAGGATCAGGGCTGCACTCAATCGTCTTCGAAGATCCAAAATAGATCCCTTCTAGTGACAACATCTACAGCAGCTGACTTAAGCTACGTATCTTGACCGTCATGCCCCAATGAAGACTTAAAACCAGGACACTGGCACAGTTGCTCGCATCTTACACGCCAACTGATCAGGGCCAAGCAAGGCAGATCGGCAGAAGATCATTGCTTTGCGAAAACAAAATTAGCACTACCTCCTAGTACCCGCGTCTTCAGCTCGATCTCGGTGCGAACTTAAGGTTTCTTCTATGTACATCCTTCCCGTTCGAACTCGGTACGAATCCTTCCCGTTGGGCTGTGGATCGATGACATCTCGTCGCACGCATACCTCCGGAAATACTTTGAGTAGGGACTTTGGTTGTACACCATGTTACAATGGTTGAGGCCATCAACATGAGCTTTCAGCTACTTGTTACGGCCCAAAGATACCCAAAGCCTAGTGAGATCGCGATTATTAGCAATAATCTGATGGGGTTGACTGGGAAGAGCGTTCTCGGGAATTGTGGGCAAGGGTGGGTGGTGAAGGGGAAGAGTTTCCAGTAGGCAGTTTGTCCAGTCTGAATGTCCGGCGATCTCGTAATGTACAAACATATAATACAGTGAGAACTCCTATGATACAAATCCCCTCCTCCAGCAAAACAGATCCCTACTCCCTCAACCTCAAATGATACGTCTCCAACTGCCCCCCCGTCATCCTCGTCGGACTCTTCACCAGCATATCCTCTCCCCTCCCACTCTTCGGGAAAGCAATAACATCCCTCACGCTCTCCCTTCCCATCATAACAGCCACAAGCCGATCGAAACCCAGCGCCAGCCCCGCGTGCGGCGGACACCCTGCCCTCAAAACTTCAAGCAAATGCGCGAAATCCTTCACCCGCTCGTCGCTCATCTGCAAAACTTCCCGCATGATCAGCTCTTGCATTTCCGCGCTGTGGATACGCCGGCTGCCGCCGCCGAGCTCGACGCCGTTGACGACGAGGTCGTAGTGGTCTGCGCGGACGCTGAGGGGGTCGGAGAGGAGGAGGTCGACGTCTGCAGCGGTTTTCGGGGAAGTGAAAGGGTGGTGGGTGGCTGCGAGGCCGGCGGCGCCGCCTTGGCCTGGTTCTGCGTCGGAGCTGGGCGAGAAGAGCGGGAAGTCGTTGATCCAAGTGAAAGCGAAACCTTGCGGGGGTTGGATGTAGTTGTGTTTGACGGCGGCTTTGTGCAGGGCGAGGCGCAGGTTGCCGATGGGCGTGGAGCCGCCGGCGAAGGGTGTGTTGGGTCGGGCTTGGATGACGACTAGGTCGCCGTCTTCGAGGGCGAGCATGTCTTCGAGGGCTTCGGCGGCTTCGAAGCCGAAGACTTGCAGACCTTGGAGGGGTTTGCGGGTGTCGAAGATGAAGATTCCCGGTTGGCCGTGGGGGTTTTGGATGAAGGGCTGGGCTTCGGGGGAGTCCATGAAGGTGTTGACGAAGTTGCGGGTTTCGTTGGCGTCGTCGGCGATGGAGAATTTCATCACTTCGACGATGGGGTCGTTCAAGGGGCCGATCTTTTTGACGAGGTCCACGGGAATCATGTACTCGATGCGTTGGATCTCGGAGCCTAGGCGGAGATCGGGTTTGTCGGAGCCGTATCTTGACATGGCTTCTTCGTACGACATGCGTGGGAAAGCTTCTGGTAGGTCTGTGGCGCCTAGTAGCTCTGTCCATAGCCTTTTCACCACGGCTTCGACAGTACGCATGACGTCTTCAGCTGAGGCAAAGGACATTTCCAGATCAACCTGAGTGAATTCCGGCTGTCTGTCGGCTCGAAGATCTTCGTCGCGGAAGCACTTTGCGATCTGCATATAGCGAGGGATACCACTGGCCATCAAGATTTGCTTGTACTGCTGGGGGCTCTGAGGCAACGCATAAGCCATACCAGGAGCTCGTGTGGGCACCAAGAATTCTCTGGCTCCTTCTGGGGTGGATTTGAAGAGCAATGGAGTCTCGATCTCGGTAAAGTTGTGCTTCTCGCATAGCTCGTTGCGTACAATGCGTGCGGCTTTGCTCCTGAATGCGAGTGCGTTGCGAACAGCAGGATCGTTTCGAATTTGCAGATGGCGTTGTTCGGGAGGGAAGACGGTTTCTTTCGACATGATGATACCGCTAGGGAATGCATTCAGAGGCGTGATGTTGTCGACTTTGACTTCGACGGACGTGATGAGACCAGCTCTGGTTTCGCGGTTGGAGCCAGACGGAGCCTTTCGTGCTTTGATCGTACCGTTGATCGCTACTGGTGAGTGCTCTTGTAGCTCACGCAACGTAACGTGAGGCGAGTCACTGCCATCGACGCCATTGGTCGGGGTTGAGACGAGCTGCACGGTGGCACCAAGGGTCATGTCGTGCAGTTCAGCGAATGTAAGAGACTTGGAGGCATCCCGACGAGTACCAATGTATCCGTGTAGGACGACTTGCGTATCGTTCAGTTCCGTGCCCTGGGTAGCGAGCTGGTCAAATGTACATGATGCTGGAGGGAAGTGTACTGGTCTGATTGTCAATAGTGTACAAGCGTTAGTGAATACAGTTGTATGTCTTACAAGATTTCTTAAAGTTCTCCAGTATACTGGCACTGTCAGCTGTACTGTAGAGCGTCGTCTGGTCTGTTCTTTTATTTATGGGTCTTGCGAGCCTGCCCAGTGACTGGACAGACCCAATGCTCAGCGTTCTACATGTTGCAGGCAAATTGAGCAAACGAGCTCGCAGCGCTGGCGATGCAGCGGTGCTCAGCGCACGCCTCTGAAATGACATGGAAGAAAAATTAGAAAATACAAGCGAACTCGATGAATCGTCTCCTCTCAGCTCTACAGCAGCATCGCCGAGCAACGAATGGAGTCCGCAGCGGCTTCCCAAAGCAGCTAGCGCGCGCGTCGCAGCAACACTTTTCTCGCAGCGCAGCGCCGAATCTCTTTCTGCTCTCTTCAATGACCCTCCTATTCAAAAGGATGTACGTATTGTTTTCCCCAACACCCGCTCAGAGCACCAGCTAACGAATCTCCCAGGTGATGAAAGCTTAGCGTGTATCAGATGAAGCAGTGTTCCATTCAGGGTGCTCGAGCTCTCCCTTTACCGGGCTCAAGGGCTTGAGTATCCGGATGGGACCAGCATGATATCTGCGTTCGGCACACCTCCTTGTTAATCAACGGACGCGACGAAGCAACTCTGACTTACTTTTTGAATCCGAGGGTTATTCTGGTTGGCGGCCAATCTGTGCCGTTCAGCCTCTACCTTGCCGAGATCTTGGAATCTCGTGTACAGTTACGATAACATGAATATTTAATGAAACCATTTCCTACCAGTTTGTGCTTTCCACTCCAGCTCGAGCACCAGCATCAAGCTCCACTTGCTTGGTCTCATCGTGACATACACCGTCATTCGAGGTACTTACAAGAGGCCGAATGTTTCTATCGCGGCCTTTTGCACCTCGGCGCGGTAGAGCAGAAAGCCGCATCAACAAGTTGAGGTCAGCCTTTCAATGCTGCCTTGACTGTAACATGTTCGCGACAGTATTCTTGTCAGTATCTCTATACATATGACATGCTATAATATCCCTCATGCCCTTGAAGATGAGACATTGCCTTGCCAAGGCTCGTCAAGCCGGATGTCCAGCTTCGTAGCTTCCGCGCAGCAGCAAGACGTAAGTTGGCTGTTTAAGGGCATCCAATCTCCCGTAGACGACTCGTAACAACCCACGCCCCGCAGCCTGCCGGGATACCATCGCGCATTCACCACCGCTCCCCTTCGCGAACAATGCTGCTACTGCCACCCTGAACCGCCCCACGAACCACGCCGTCCCGTCTCACCACTGCTACCACCACCATCACCACCACCCCGCTAGCACCTCCCGCCGCCAGCTCACCTCCACCAGCTCATGTCGAGCTCCTTCGAGAAGTCCGTCAAAGGCGGCACCAAAGTCAAGCTTGCGCCGCCCAAATCAAAATATGTCGAGCACATCCTGCTCGCGACCCAGTCCGGCGAGGCTGGTGTCGCAGAGGTGTTTCGTACCTTGACCCACCGTCTCCGCGACTCGACCTGGACGGTAGCCTTCAAATCGCTCATCATTGTGCACTTGATGATCAAGGAAGGCACGCCAAACGTCACCCTCAGCTACCTGAGCGCGGCACCCACACACCGGCTGGCGATCAACAGTTTCACCGACGTGCAGACTCAAGGACACAACATTCGACGATACTCCGAGTACCTCCTGGCCCGCGCGCAGGCGTTTGAGGCGGCAAAATGCGACTTCGTTGCAAATGGACAGGAGCATGTGAAGAGGTTGACGGTGGACAAGGGCCTGCTTCGAGAGACGGAAATCATCCAGGTTCAGGTCAGGTCGCTGGTGAAGTGCAATATGCTGGATGATGAAACGGAGAACGAGATCTCACTCACGGCTTTCCGTTTGCTCACGCGCGATCTCCTCGACTTGTACGCGGCGGAGAACGAGGCGGTCATGAACGTGCTGGGCCACTACTTTGAAATGTCAAGGACGGATGCGGAACGTGCTATTAAGATCTACAAGACATTCTGTAAACAGACGGATTTGGTGGTGCAGTTCCTCGGCGTAGCGCGTCAGTTCGAACACGCTACGCGTTTGGAGATTCCCAAGATCAAACACGCACCCACAAGTTTGGCGGACAGTCTGCAAGAGTATCTGAACGACAAGGAATTCGACATCAACCGTAGACAATATCTGGCCGAGCAAGAAGCAAAGAAGACAGGCAAGCCGTTCTCGAAACCTGCAGCACAACAGAAGAGCCAGCCAGCAGCTTCGCAGCCCACTCAGAACACGCCTGCGGTGGCGGCTCCAAGTCAGCAGCCCAAAGGACCGGCTCCCGATCTCATAGATTTCTTCGACAGCATCGAGCAGAAACAGCAGCCAATGGCGCAACCTGTACAGCAATACCAGCAGCCACAGCAGCAAGGATTCGTCACAGCTCAACAGAGCAGCTTCGGAGCGCCACAGCTTGGCTTCCCTCAAGGTTTCCAACAACCCATGCAAGGACTTCAACAGCAGCCTACTTCGAATGGATTCATGGGCAGCGACCAGTCCACCAATCCATTCGGTCAACAGCAGCCTGCTATGACAGGATTCGGTGGCAATGATCAATCAACAAACCCCTTCGGCCAACCACAACTGCAACAGGCCCAGCCTCCGCCAGCCCAACTGCAACCTGTGCAAACCAATTACACAGGTGCTGGATTCGGTGGTTATGGCCCGCAGCCGTCTCAACAGGCGTTTGCCACCGGTGGCGCATTCCCACAAGACGTTCAACAACCATTTGGAAACAACACCGTACAATCCCCAGCTCAACTGCAACCTCAACAAACAAACCCCTTCAGGCAAAGCATGATGCCCACGGGCGCCATGGGAGTCCAACAAAACAACATCGACACCACCGGAGGCATCCAACGACAAAACACAAACCCCTTCGCAAAACACACCCAGCCACAAATGTCTGCTTTCCAACAACAATCGATACCAGAAGACGGCGTACCACAAGCCTACCCCCAATCGACCTCCCCCTTCGCCCAACAACAGCAGCAGCAGCAGCAACAGCAACAGACCGGCCTCCAACCCCTCCAAGCACAAGCAACCGGCACTAACCCCTTCGCGCGCCCACAAACAGCTACTAATAATACTGCACCGCTGCAAGTCCAAGCCACCGGTACAAACCCTTTCAGACAATCCATGTTCGTCAACCAACAAACAGGCCAAGGATGGCAGAACGCGCCGCAAGCCACCATGGGCGGGCTAGAGCAGCTGGAAACCATTTCTGTCTTCCCGAGACCCGCCGGACAGCCGCAACAGCAGCAGCAGCAACAACAATCTCCTTGGGGCTGAAAGTCCATCTGGCATGGATAGTGTGTAACATCGTGTCTCTTCGATCTTTTTTTCGTTTGTGAGTGGAACTTAGCGATGGCGTTTTTCTCTCCTGTTTGGGACATATAGTGGGAAGAGAAGAGAAGGAATCTGGCATGGGCGAATGACCTCGAGTCTCCTACTTGCATTACCTGGTGCGTGATAGCGTAGAACACCTTAGCGACCGGTCAGCGAATTATACACTCTCGTGTGAAGATACCTCTGGCATTCTCGACGCTCTTCCACTTCCCTGTAATTCCGATTCTATATGTTCGTTCTTTAGCCGAGTCAAGCGCAAAGTCCTATGGTCGGTCAGGTGGACAGCCAAAACAGCATCTCGAATCCGGCGTCGGATCCCACTTAGAAAAAAACCACTCGCTGCAGCGAATTGACAGAATCCAAAAATGGAACCACGCCCAAAACCCCAGAAAATGCAAAAAAGGTAATTTGACGATGCTGGTGAGCCAGCACCGGAAGACGTTTGTGATATTGAAGAACTGTCATTATCAATGAGATGCTCCTCAACAGGGAATCGAACCCTGGTCTCCCGCGACTTGTCGGTGTTAATGACAAGCGGAAATCATAGCCACTAGACCATTGGGGATGTGGTGTACTGAATTGTACACCAATGGATGG
>Ga0265797_10004969_pt1 | contig 19802 bp, 17 predicted proteins | sample P2T30metagenome_FD_192433 | JGI IMG/M metagenome (GOLD analysis project Ga0265797, IMG submission 192433) | Plant litter microbial communities from East Loma Ridge, Irvine, California - P2 T30 | ecosystem: Environmental > Terrestrial > Plant litter > Unclassified | place: USA: California...
CAGTTCACTCTGTCACCGCAGCTCCCGTCGAAATCGAAGGCAGAGGTACATTCACCCTCCCCTCAACACCATCTCCACCCAACACCCTCACTAACTTACCTACAGCGGTATCCTCAACCCTCCTCTCCAACCTCGAATTCTACTCCCAATACTCCGCCGCCGCCTACTGCCTCGGCAACAACAACAGCCCCAACACAAAGGTCACCTGCCCGCAAGGCAACTGCGCGCGCGTCGAAGCAGCCAACACAAACACCCTCTCCGAATTCGAAAACAGCATAAAATCCGACGTGACGGGTTTCGTCGCCACAGACTCCACAAACAACCTCATCGTCATCTCCTTCCGCGGCTCCCGCAGCGTCCGCAACTGGATCACAAACGTCGCGTTTCCAGTACTACCAACAACCATCTGCCCAACCTGTAACGCATCAACCGGATTCTGGAACTCCTGGCTCGAAGCACAGAAACCCGTACTAGCAGCGCTAGCCACAGCAAGAAAACAATATCCCTCTTACCGCATCGTAGCAACAGGCCATTCCCTCGGCGGCGCACTGGCGAGTCTAGCCGCAGGCTATCTACGATCCACCGGCACGACCGTCGATTTATACACGTACGGCGCGCCGAAGATCGGGCTGGCGGGCGTGAGCGACTACATCACCAAAACGGGCATGGGCGAGACGTATCGTGTTACGCACAAGAACGATCCGGTGCCTAAGTTGCCGCCGGCGCTGTTGGGGTATAGGCATATTAGTCCTGAGTACTATGTTACTAGTGGGAATGATGTGCAGCCTACGGCGGGGGATGTGAATGTGCTGAGTGGGAATCTGAATTTGAAGGGGAATGAGGGGGACTTTGGGGTTGATGTTGATGCGCATTTGTGGTATTTTGGGGAGATTAGTAAATGTGAGGGCAGTCAGGGGATTGAGATTAAGGCTTGATGAGACAGTCTATGATGTTTATGAGTATCTTCTTTAATGTATATATTGCTTCCAAAAGTCATGTGCCGAGGATTTGTGATGGGTGGCGTGAGTGTAGATGCATGCTCACGAATTCGACAACGACATTCATGATTTCAGAAAATAGTATGAACACCTCAATTCATCTTGTACAATTACAAATGCAACACGCAAACACCCACCCATACCGCCGTGGACGGATCAAAGCTCAACATATCCCCGCCAAGTACAGTGCGCTAAAACACGCTGGCCCGTCTTTATAACGCCAAAACACCGCAACATGCTGCCCTCCTACGCTGACGCATCAGAAACACTACTTCTTCTTGCCCTTGCCCTTGCCCTTGGTCGCCGAGCCCTTAGTCGCCGAGCCATTTGTCGCAACGCTGCTTGCCCTCGATGGTGTCGCCGATGCGGATCCGGCCTTGCCCTTGACAGTGTCGAGCTGCTTGTTCTGACATCTGTTAGTATACGCAACCATCAACACATTCAAACTCAACATACCTTGACACCATTCTTAGACTTCTTCTTCGGCTGCTCCTCTTCCTCCTCCTCCGTCTCCTCCTCCTCGTACCCGCGCTTGCCATTCTTGTTCTTGAGATCGCCCTCACCGAGCTCACGCACGATGGCTGAGATGAGCGTGGTGCAGCGACGGCCAATCTCCTGCGGTGTGCGGGAGAGGAAGAACCAGTCGAAGCGGAAGAGGGGCGATTCGCGGATCTCGTCGCGGATCTTCTCGTAGATGTACTCGCCTTCGACGCCGTGCTTGTGCAGCATGACGACGAGGAACTTGTCTTCTTCCTCGGTGTACACCTTCTTGTTGGTGGTGGATACGGTGTACTTGATCTGCATCTGCTGGAGGGGCATGCGGTACATGCCAATCTTCTTCGCGATGAGTCGCTTCTTCTCTTCCGACTGTCGCACACGGAGCTCGCCCTCTTCGATGACACCCAAATGCTTTTGCCAGTTGTCCAGCGACTTGTACTTCTTCCAGAAGACCTTGGCGTAAGCTTTGATCTCGTCGGCGTCTTTGCCGTCAACTTCCTCCGATATGCCCTCGTAGTTTTGGCGACCGTACTTTGCGCTGCCGTTGAGGAATTGCTGGAAGTCACGCTTGTTCCACTCAGGGAAGCCCTCTTCGATCAGGCGTTCTTTCTCAGCCTTCTCCTCTTCTGTCAGTGGCTCCGCATCATCAATCTCCTGCTGCGCAAGTTGCTGGTCGGCTTCACGAGCTTCGAGATCCTCATCCGGACCTTCTGGAAGAGGAGCTTTCAGATTGTTCTCCTTGCGGTACCATGCGGTCTCCTTGTCTTGGAGTTCGGAGAGTCGCTTGGGGAAGAACTGGTAGTCGTGGATGGTAATCTGCTTAGGCGCGCGGGGTATCCTGGGTTGCTTGTTCTCTGTTCGTCCGCCAGTGACCAGCGTTTTGCGGTAGTACGAATCGATGCCGTAGTTTTGTTCCTTGCGCTCACGCTTCGAGGGGTTGATCCAGGAGATGCCAATTTCCTTCTTTCGTGGTTGGAAGGTCTCGCCATTCCACTCGTAGGTTGAGTCTGAGGTGAACTTCTGGAGATCGTCAAGACCGAGCGTCTCGTACCTCTTGTTGAGCTTCTCCGTCATCTCTTCACCACGACGCATGACAGCCTCGAAGTCGTCATCAGCAAGCTCGCCATCAGCTGCTGGACCGACGGGGCCCTTGCTTGCAAACACCTTCTCGGCGCCGTGCTGGATCATGGTCAGGAGCTCGTCCTTGGATGCGGCGTTCTTGACGGGTTGTTGCGAGCGGCCTTGCTGAATGACTAGCTGGTCGAGACGCAGCTTCTGGGCCGCACGTTCAAGCACCTTCTCTTCAATGGCCATCTCGGTGACGAATCGGAAGACGTAGACCTGCTTGGTCTGACCAATACGATGGGCACGGTCCATAGCTTGCAGATCGGCCTGCGGGTTCCAGTCACTGTCGAAGAGGACGACGATATCAGCAGACGTCAAGTTGATACCCAGCCCACCAGCACGGGTAGTCAGGAGGAACAGGAACTTCTCCGACCCCTCCTTATTGTAGTCGTCGATAGCCTGGATACGGTCCTCGTGGGCGGTCGAACCGTCGATACGGCAGTACTTGTAATCGCGCATGACGGAGTAGTCCTCCATGATGTCTAGCACACGACTCATCTGCGAGAAGATGAGCACTCGGCTGCCCTGAGCCTTCATGCGCTTCAGTAGCTTGTCCAGCATAACCATCTTCGCAGCGTTGGTGACAAGGTGCTCGTCGGTAGTGTATGGCGGACCAGGCTCGGCGCCCTCGAACAGGTACGGGTGGTTGCAGCACTTTCGCAGCTGCATGACGATGTTGAGCAGACGGGTCTTGGACTCCTTGTTGCCGGCACCGCCATTAACCGCGTCGATGTCCTTTTCGAGAATCTTCTTGTACCACTGAACCTGCATGTCGGACATGCCCACGTACAGGTTGATCTCCTTCTTCGGTAGTAGCGACTTTTCGACATCGGCCTTGACACGTCGGAGCAAGAAGGGTCGGAGGACCTTGTGGAGTTGTTGGACGACGGCGTCCGAGTCGGCGTTCTGGGAGGTGAACCAGTCGTCAAAAGCGGCGGAGTCTCCGAAGACGTCGGGAAGGAGGAAGTTGAGCAGGGCCCAGAGCTCGTGGAGGTTGTTCTGGAGGGGTGTACCTGTGATTAGCAAGCGGCTTCGGGAGTTGAAGACGCGGACCATCTGGGCGAGCGACGATTCCTCGTTCTTGATGCGGTGGGCTTCGTCGATGATGATGTACTCCCACGCGAACTTCTTCAAGTGCGACTTCTCGCGTAGAATCATCTCGTAGGAGGTGATGCAGACATCGAAGCCATCGGGCACCAGGCGCTCCTTGATGAGGTCGGCACGGTCGTCCTTGTTACCCTGGAGGACCAAGACGTTGACGTCGGGGCACCACTTGGCGAACTCGCGCTTCCAGTTGTCGAGTGTCGACTTGGGGACTGCGACCAGGTGGGGACCGTGAATGCCGGCAATGTAGCGGAGGTAGCCGATGAAGGAGATGGTCTGCAGCGTCTTTCCGAGACCCATCTCGTCGGCGAGGATTCCAGAGATTCCGTTCTCGTGTAGCGAGATGAGCCAGTTGAGACCGGCAACCTGGTAGTCGCGCATGGTGCCGCCCTTGATGAAGCCCGGTGATTCCCTAAAGACCGTCTCGTTGTGTCCGCCATGCTTCTCCTCGCGCACCAGCTCGGCGTCCTCCTCCTGCTCGGTCTTTCGGCGACGCTCCGCAGCGGCACCTCCTTTCCGCACCTTGCTCGCCTTTGACTTCTTGGTCTCTTCGGCATCCTGGCGGTCGATCTCGGCGAGAATCTCCTTGATGCGCGGGTTGGGGTTCGTGTCGATGAAGTGACGGAACAGGTCCGTCAGACCGAGGAGGTATCGAAAGCGGCGGATGGTGTCGTCTTCCTGTGAGGGCAGCCAAGTTAGTGATGTCTCGGGATGTAGTGCGCAGTGAAGTCGCGTACCTTGGACGCCCTAAGCCCCTCAGCCTTCTTGCCGTACATGCTTTTCCGCATGTTCATCTCTTCGGCACGTTTTCTTCGGCCGTCGACTGGCGCGTCACCTGCGACGCTGTTTGCTGTGGTGTTGGGGTTGGTGTCCGAGTCCTGTGCGCGTGTCAGTTGTTGGGCCGGGTGCGTGTGGCGCGGTGTTGGAGTCATCGTACTGTGTAGTCTGGCGTATCTACATTGTACTGCGTCTGGAATGTTAGCCAATGTCTTCTCGGTGTCGCGCCTTCCTCCCGCATGACATGTGAGTGTCGCGGCGAGGAAGGCGCAAACGGGGGTTGCGCTTACGCCAAACTTCTTGAAGCCGTTCATTGTGTCGTCTGGCTGGTCCTGCATCTCGACATCGGAATGCGCCGACGCCTCATCCGAGGACGGTTCTTCCTTCTTCGCAGCGCTCTTCCGCGGCATGTTGCCTGTTTGGGCTGTTCGCCGCGTGTAGTTGTGCTGGCGTCACGGTCGCAATGGCGCAGTGAATGGTAGTACGTCTGTCGATGTTTCGGAGTGTTGGATATGATGACGTGGACGCGTTGGGACGTGTTCGTGGCGGCAGAGGTTTGCGCGATGTATGTGAGGATGGCTTGAGAATAACTGTGGACGACCCTTGGCGCGTCAGGTCGGCGGCGCGCTATCCTCGTTGCGGTCGTGCGCACTACCCCATGCCTGCCTCTCTAAGCCCACCAGCTTCCATTCGCTCAGCGACTCGACATCTACGCGTTTCCGACTACGAACATCAATCCATTTGAAAGATGATGCCACAGAAGGGAGGAGATGAGACGGACGCGATTTGCGACGCGATATCGAACATGACGTCAGACAGTTGTTTCCATCACCGGGGCCATACACGATCGATTCAGGAGTGCTACGTTGCCTGCTGGCATAGCTTGCTTGAGCCACAGTATACTGGAGCTACAATACGAAATGTTGTTTCATTGTTTCGACGACTTCTTCTAGCCTATGATCCTACATCTGGATTGCTCGCCAAAGTTTCCTCTTAGGATCACGGTTATCTGTTGAACTGGTTCTTCATCGTTAAGCTTTCGAGCTGAGTAGGCTACCATCAGCCATGAAATGGGTCATAGCCGATATGAACCATCTATCAAAAGCCCTAGGTCTACAATATCCCATCGGCATCTCATCGACATCCCATCGGCATAGTTGAGAAACTGCATTGCAAGATTACCAAGGCATTAGGAGCCGTAGAGTGGGACAATAACGCATCGTAAGTCGGCAACATGAGAAGCGAAAGACTGCAGCAACTCTCGAGATTGTTAAGCATGCATGATCAGTCGGCGTTACTTCTCCACCACTGACGTCACCGTAACCAAGACAATCATCGCATAAGTAGAGTCCCTGATATTGTTGTCAAGACACCATTCTCGTCACGTGGCCAATCGTTCTATCCGTCTCCCAAACATGACCGCTTCATCCATCACCATAATCTTCTCACCCTACCACGTCGGCCTCCGCAACCACCGCGTCGGCGACGGCCCAAACCGGATACGTTCCCTCGGACTCATTCCCCAACTTGAAGCTCTAGGCGTCACCGTCCACATCGATGAAATCGCACCCGTCGACGACTTCGAAGGCGAGATAGGCCGCAGTTTCGAAGTCCTCCGCCGTACCTCCCTCGCAGTCAGCAAAGTGCGAGACGGCAATTCCTTCCCCTTTATCCTCTCTGGCAACTGCATGGCTAGCGTAGGCGCAGCATGCGGGTTGGGTATCAAGGATCTAAATTTTGTTTACTTTGATGCGCACGACGATATGGACACGCCTTCGACCAATGAGAATGGGTATTTCGACGCCATGGGCTTGTCGATGTTGGCGGGTAAAAGTTGGCATTGGCATACGGAGCAGATACCGGGGTACGCGCCGATGAACTACAAGGACCGGTTCTTGTATGTCGGACTGCGCGATGTGAATGAGACGCAGAGGAAGACGGTTGCGGAAGCTGGGGCGGATGTTATTTGGGGTGATGCTGGGAAGGCTGTGGATTTCCCGGGTGAGTTGGAGAAGAGACTTGACAAGAGGGATATGTCTCCATCGCTTGTGCATCTGGATTTGGACGTCCTGGATAAGAGTGTAGGCATGGTGAATGGGTTTGAGAGTGAGGGTGGACTACAAGAAGAGGATGTGGTCAGGTGCATGAGTTTGTTGCCGAAGAAGGCCACGCCGGTCTCGTTTACCATGTGCTCTTTCAACCCGAATCTGGGTGATGGGGATAAGATTGCAGGTATCGGTATTCGCGCTGCCGTAGCATTCGTAGAGGCGTTGATTGCGACATCAGTGCTATCAGTGTAATAATAGCGAATGCGATCAAGAAGTATATATCAGACCTGCAACAATGAGATACATCCTGGTCCTAGAATAAGTTATCGTTGTCGTCGTTATAAACAGGGGCCTTCGCCCGTGCTTCTCACAAAGGCTCCCGAGGTCAGCATGAGTGGAACGACAGACTTCCCCGTAATGCTCAAGAGATGATCCATGCAGAAGCAAGAGGATGCGACTGCAACTCCACGTCGGATAGAATGCAAAATGGTAGCTTCCGCTTGTTAAGAGCAGCCGATTGCGCCCAGAGCCATGGGCCTGGAAGTCCCTGGATGCGGTGGCCTTTCCGCCAAGCCGCGCGACCCCAATTCGCCCCACCCACCTCCAACTGCCTTCCTTCTCGTTATCTACAGCAATGACCATACGCGTTTCAATTTCAGCGCGACGCTGGACACTCACGTCGCGTACTTATTCTACTCTTACCCTAACTCACGCGCCGTGCGCGCAGCCCACCCGCCTACACAGCTCTGCCGAACGGTGGACGCGCGACGCCCACCTGCCCAGGCAACAGCGAGGATATCTGCCCATTGGCCCTTTACACGCAGCCCGCCATGTCACTTGTATGCAGTGCAGACGCCATGCATAGCAGCGTCACGCCTGACCTCATAGCCGAGTGCTTCGAGCGTCTACTTTTACCGGTGAGCGGTGGGGCATAGCCCCCGCTCCTAGGCAACGCTCATCCACGTCAAGTCCTCCCGCAGCATCTTTTTGCAGCTTCGTGTGCTGCGACAAAGTTTACTCATCTCTTCCCAACACGTTATTACTGAGTACCCCCGCAAACGGTACCATTCTATCTACACAAGCGTCGGCAGACGGGACAGCTTCATTTCGTCTATGTCAGCCTGACAGCGGAGACAAGGCCGAACATCCAAATGCGCCTCATCAACTGTACAACACTACAGCTGGAAGAGTTCTTCGGCGCCAATATCCCGGACTATGCTATTCTTTCGCATACCTGGGGCGATGAAGAGGTGTCGTTCGCCGATTTTACCTCGGGTCAGCCTCTGGTCGGATCTGGTTACCAGAAGATCATTTTCACTTGCCAGCAGGCGATCAAAGATAAAATCGGCTACGCGTGGGTAGACACCTGCTGTATCGACAAAAGCTCTAGCGCGGAGCTTTCTGAGGCAATAAACTCTATGTTCGCCTGGTACCAGAAGTCAGTCCGCTGTTACGCGTATCTTTTTGATGTATCGGAAGCCAACGTGGACCAAGAATTCCCCAAGAGTAGATGGTTCACACGTGGATGGACACTCCAGGAGATGTTAGCCCCAACAACGGTTATTCTCTACGATCAACAGTGGGTTGAGTTGGGCTATCTGGAAGAGTACGCCGAGGAGATATCGAAAATCACAGGGATAGATGGGGCAGCTTTGTGGAGGAAAGTCTCGTGGAGGGACCCGAGCCTTGGACTTGAGAACAAATTCGGTTCCTATTGCGTCGCGACACGGATGTCATGGGCTTCCAAGAGGCAGACGACACGTCCGGAGGACATGGCCTACTGCCTCCTCGGGATCTTCAACATCAACATGCCGCTTCTGTATGGAGAAGGTGACCGGGCATTTCGTCGCCTCCAGGAGGAGATTATCCGGAAGAGCGATGATGATTCCATCCTTGCCTGGGCTCTATCGCCAGAGGACAAGCATACTAGTCTTCTAGGGCTTCTACACAACGATGATATGCAAGATCTTTGCGATGTACCTGACGTCGACTTTTTGGCTCGCTCACCAGAAGACTTCAAAGACTGTGCCGGCTTGACCCGCGCTACAGAACCATTGACTCTGTTCACGTTGACCAACACGGGCTTACAAATCCAATTACCAATTGTGCAGGTCTTTGAACGTCGCCGAGTCCCGGGTAACGCGCTGGCCAGAGTTGACGTCCCCAACCGCTACGTGGGTAACAGGGCATGCAACGACGAGTATGACTGTCACATGATGGAAACTCCAGTCCGTGTATGGATCGGGCTACTCGGGTGCTCGCGAGTGTCAAGCCAGAACTTTCTAGGTATTCTGCTCTCCCCGAGTGGAGACGAGAAGAAGCCCAACGTAAGAGTGGTTCGTCAAAGGTATCTTTATGGCACTGTTCTTGTTGGTCCAAGAGTCGCTTTCGGTTCAGTTAGTAAAACAGTGACAATCGCTGGACTCAACGGTTTCCAAGAGGCGCGATACGCCGACTCCTTCGGCGACTATCAGCGGATTATCGTCAACGAATGTGAAGCCATCCGCAAATTTGGGTATCAAGTCCAGGGCTGTAGTGCATGGGATATTGGTATGCAAGGAGAATCACCACTGGCTTACCGTCCACTTTGGGATCCAAAAGCCAAGATTCTTACCATAAGAGAAGATGATCCGTATCACAATATGTACGAATTCAGCTTCGAAAGATCGTCGGGTGGTCAAAATCACAAGTTCACTGTCTTTGTAACTCAGACCGGTATGGGCGCAGTAAGGGAAGGAGATGTCTTTTCAGAAGATGAAAGGTTCGCTTTATACGATCTCCTCAGGGACAACGACGATCCACTTGATTACGAGAATCCAGTCCATGACAAGGGCGAAGTTTTGGTACATGACGACAAACAACGCCGGTTCCACGTTAGAGTTGAGGTTCACTTCAAGGTTATTGGCCATCATGAGCTGACCAGGGTTAACGTTTATGCTTTGAGAGACGGCTTTGTGGATACGGATCATCGTTGGGACTGTAACTGTGAGAAGCATGTATATCCGCATTGATCTATACTTGGTATTCATTCTACTTAGTTATATCGTTGTGTTGTACAACGGCCCCACATGCATGAACGATTTCACATCGTCCTAGAGGATAACTCGCCCTCACATGAGCCAAAAGTGAAAACTAAGACGGCCTACAACCCCGACTATACGTGGCTGTCAATGGATACGAGGCCTGTCATCTGGCATGGAGACGTCGTAACCATACTTTGAGATAGTCGAGCAGTATCATACATTCACATCACTGTGGACGATAACAATCTTCGGTCATGAGCTTCAATCGCCAAGCAGCCGGAAGTCTACATCCGCGATGGCGTCTGCCAGCAGGTACACATCACGTGCGCGCGGGCATGATGCGCGAGCCTAAGGCACCCGCGGGATGGAACCTTGCTCGCCTACAGTACGAACCTAAGAAGCGGCATACTGAATCGCATTGTTGTGAATGTACCTCCAGACAAATCCGCGCAACTCCCTATCCTCCCAAGTGGGCCCACGTCATCGGCGCATTTGTCGGGCGTTCGCTAACCACGTTGGCCCCACCCGGAAAGCCGCATCTCCACTCTCACCTCCAAACCACGCGATAAGAGCCGTTGGCAACGCCAGCGCGCGGTGGCCTCGGAAAGCTATCAGCGCCCACCGGCCTTCCTGTTTACGATATTTTTGACGCCCTTTACGTACATGCGCAGCGCGCATAAGGCGTGCCGATGATGCGGGCCAGTCAGGCTGAAGGGCCGAGTGCTTATCAGGACGATGGCGGTTTTGATCCTGGTAGCATCGCAGACACGGACTTGTCGTGTCGTTGGATTGAAGATGGGTTAGGGAATGGTTCGGGATCATGACTCTGTGCCAATGAGAATGGTGTCTTGGAGATCAATCGATTCGGTAAAGCAAGAAATGCCGCCGACGTATAAAGCTCGCAGGCCTACAGCTGTATGGAGCTTCATCACGGACTTTCGCTAGACCCCGGTTTGGACTTCTCGTGGACAATATGCGCTTCTCTCGGTCTGTTGGCGTCGCGTCTATCGTCGTTGCCGGTGTGCAGGCTGCTGTTTCTTCAACTGGATTCACGGTATCTCTGACCGACATCGACTACTTCCTGCCACCAAAGCCAATTGCGAAGATATCGAGCTGCGAAGAGATTCAGGCCTCCTTCGAAGATGCTCCGTTTGTGCCGTTCACAGTGGTGAAAGCCCAGAACGGTAGTTTGGATGTCGCGTCGCTGACAGCAAGCTACGCGCATGATGATGTATGGCAAGAAGGTTTCATGGACGGTATGCATCCAACTTATCGCTCTTGAGATCCTCGCTGATCATATTCTCCAGCCATCTACGTCCAAGGAAGCGATCCCAAACCAACGAACTCTTCATTGACCATACTATCCGGCACCGCATCCAAGGAACTAGCTCCGGGCCCCTACTTCATCAACGCAGCTGGTCATGTCTACGAAGCATGGAGATTATTTTCCGATATGCAGGGCGCTTTCACCGAGTCTGCGATCGCGAACGGCGACGGTTCATACTCGGTTTTGCCCGCTGGCACTGTAGGCCAAAAGCATGCCATCGCCGTGCCTTCGCGGCTGTACTTCACCAAGACGGCCGAGAAGCCTTTGGCTGGTGTAAGAATTGGCATCAAAGACATCTACAGTATGATCTCTCAGCACCGCGTAGGCTATGGTCTTTGAGCATGGACTGACAATACCCTTAGATATCCAGGGCCTGCGAACATCTAACGGAAACCGAGCTTGGTACTGGCTGTACCCTCCTGCTAATGCGACTGCGCCGCCCGTTCAGAACCTGATCGATGCGGGAGCGATCATCGTCGGCAAGATGATCACCTCTCAATTTGCCAACGGGGAGACCGCAACGGCTGACTGGGTGGACTACCACGAGGCATTCAACCCCCGTGGAGACGGCTACCAAGACACCTCCTCCAGTTCCTCCGGTGGTGGCGCAGGTACAGCATCCTACTCCTGGCTCGACGTCAGTCTCGGATCCGATACCGGCGGCAGCGTGCGCGGCCCATCGCAAGTCCAAGGTCTCTATGGCAATCGCCCATCTCATGGATTGGTGTCTCTAGATCACACCATGCCACTCAGTCCCGTGCTCGACACCCCCGGTCTTCTGGCGCGCAACCCTCAAATCTGGATGGAAGCAGCGCAAGCCATGTACGGTCCCAACATCACCATCACAAACAGCTATCCAACTAGCATCCAAACCCTCGGCTGGCCCACCGAAGTCGAAGACGTCGCCGACCAACTCCTCATCGACTTCCTCGGAAACGTGACCGATTTCCTGAGCGCCAACGCCACCGCGTTCAACGTCACAGCCTCTTTTGACGCTGCAAACCCAGACGTCGCACCTCTTACGGTCTTCCAGAACCTCACCTACGCTATCCTAATCACCAAGCAGCAAATCGAGCTCGTCCGCGAACCTTTCTACGCCGACTACGCCGAAGTCCACGACGGCCGCTTGCCATTCGTTAATCCCGTTCCGCTAGCACGCTGGGGCTGGGGCGACAACCAGACCATCAATGTTGACGAGGCCGTCAACAACAAGACCATCTTCCAGACCTGGGCTAACGAGACCTTCCTCGCTCCCTCTCCCTCGACATGCTCTGAATCCCTCGTCATGTACGTCGGTTCAACCGGCGGTACCACATACCGTAACACGTACTGGGACGAGCCCGGTGTGCCTTTTGGCTTCGGCAACAGTCGCATCTCGGTTATGGCCGAGGTGCCGGATTATGTTGTGCCGTTGGGTGAGGCGCCGTATAACTCGACGATTACGGGGCATGTGGAGTATTTGCCTGTTACGGCGAATTTGATGGCGGCCAAGGGGTGTGATGGCATGTTGTTCTCGCTTATTAACGAGCTGTATGAGGCGGGTATCTTGAAGGAGAGCAAGGTTGGACAGAGTGGGGTTACTGGTGGGGAGATTTTGTTGAGGAGGGATGGGCTGTGGTGAGAAAGCTTACATATAGAGATCAATGGAAGCTCAAGTGCATGAAAATACCAACATTCCGTCAGATATATACGTGCGGTCAATCCATGTTGTTGCACGATTCCTAAGGCTATCATCCAGTCAAACTTCCAATTCTCCCTTCGCCCCTCTCCATCAAACCTGAAACCTCCACCTCGGATGCCGATCCCCCATCTTAACATCCTCCACACTATCATGAAACCCGCCCGTCTCGGGCCTCTCCACCAAAATCCTCTCTTTCTCCGCATTCTCCCTCTTCAACAACACCCACAACACCCCCACAACCACTAGATTCAAACACAAATACCCCAACGCAAAGCTATGCCCAAGCACATATCTCGGTCCAGAGTTCGCACGATACAACTGCGTTCCCAGCACCGCGCCCAAGTTCCCAATGCTAATCTGCATAGCATTAGCCGTTGCGCGCTTGGTTTGTCCACTAACGTTGATAGCGGGCCAGCAGAGGACCAAGGCAACGGAGGGGTAGATGCCGATGGCTGCGAAAAAGGTTCCCACGTAAGAAACACCTGGTCGTGCTTTGGGGTCGGTGTTAGCGAGGAGGATAATGTAGCCGATGATTGCGACGGTGGAGGTGGTGAGGATGAAGAGGGCGCGGCGGGCGTAGCGTTCAGAAAGGATGGCCCAAAAGATTGTGAAGAGGGTTGCGACGGCGTAGGGGGGGATGGTGAGGAGCTGGGATTGGGCGGATGTGTAGCCCATGTCGCGGATAATTGTTGGCTTGGGTGGTGTTAGAGTGGTGGGTGCGTTTTGGGAGCTGGCTGGCTTACTAGGAATAGGGATAGGGTGTATAGGGGTAGACTCATGGTGTGGAAGGCAAAGGCGTAGAGCCAGATCTTGACGTCTTTTGCGGCTAGCAGCACTTCCGCCCATGAAAATGCTTCATCGTTCGTTGCGTCACTGTCGGCTTTGAGACGCGCTTGCACGAACGCTCTTTCTTCTTTGCTGAGCCAGCTGACGGTGGCAGGGTAGTTTGAGATGAACCAGTACGCGATGATACCGATGATGATGGTGAGCAGACCTTCCTATGTTACTGTTAGTGACGAACTCATGAGCAGGTTGGTGTGCGTACCAAGATGAAGATCCATCGCCATCCAGCATAGCCTCCTACGTTACGCATATGCGCAATACCATACGCCAAGATCTATGGTCGTCAGCTTGTCTCTCGTCTTTATAAGAGAGGTAGCATACACCACCAAAAGCCCCCGCAAGACTCGCGCAGCTAAAAAACAGCGAAATACGATACTGGCGCTCATTGCGCTTATACCACATACTCAAATAATACACCACACCAGGAAACAACCCAGACTCGGCCATCCCCAGACTACAAGTCATTAGCCTATCTCACACGATCGTCTTCTCCAGGCTACTCACAAGAACCGCACCGCAAAAAACCCCGACAGGTTCTGCGTTACGCCCATCAGCGTAGCCACAACCCCCCACACCACTGTAAGCGTCGGCAACCAGAACTTCGGCGTCGTGCGTTTGAGCACGATGTTGCAGGGTATTTCGAAGAGGACGTAGCCGATGAAGTAGAGGGTTAGGCCGGTGAGATATTGGTTGCCTGTCATGCCTAGGTCGGTTGTAAGGCCTTCGATACGTGCGTTGGCGACTGGGTTATTTGTTAGTACACTTTCATCAACGGTGGGAATGGAGAAGTCTATACCATTGCTGCGATCGAGAAAGCTGAGCAGATACAAAATTGACACCGCAGGCAGGAGTCTCAAATCTAATGTTCTGAGTAACCTCTTTTCGTTTATGGTGCCCGGGACGATTTCTACATCGCTCACGGAAGAATTGGATGCAGCAGGTGCATCGTTCTTCTCCGAAGCCATCGTCACGTTCGTACTGGTTTTCACGCGGAGGTGTCGAGACGTGTGCTTTTCCTCCAACGACGACGCGGCACGAAGGTCTACTTATCAACCGCACCACCCTCGCATTCCTCGTAGCTCGCAATGATGCAAGAACGTGGGTCAATCAGCTCAAGCCGCGGCATCGTCATAACCCAGGCCGGACGGGCAAACCTCAGGCACAACGGTGAGCTCTCATTGGAGCGCATGGCAACCCGCTTCCAATGCGAGATTTGCAGTGTTCTGACAGGGCGATCGTCCTCGGCTTTACTGCACTGCATGGCGGCGTGTTACAAGGGCTGATGAGTTGGGGTTGTACACGAAATCGAGAGGTGGTATGTCGTGATTGCACTAGCCGCATGGGGTATAGACCCGGATGGACCACGTTGTTATTTGCTAGACAAGATACGTGACGATAGGGCAAGGAGATGGCTGAGGTCTTACTTGCTGGGTCTTTCGTGGAGGACTTTGTTTTCACCGTTTTGTGGGTCGGCGCTGGCATGCTTTGACGTGCCGTGCTTTGGACCGATGTTCGCAGGAGAGTGGGGGAACGATTGGTACCACCTGGGCAGGTGGTTTGCTCGATAAGTCCACTAATGCGCTACCGTTTCCCTTTTCCCCCGATAATCCCAATACCTCTAATAAACAAAACAACAACAGCCGTAGACGCAACACTCATGCCGAAGTTGAACCAAGCCGTCGTCCTAATACCCACCTTGAGCGCATCATCCCAAGGCTCCGTCTTATGTCCCTCACCACCAATCTGATCCACACTTAACCCCTTCTCCCTAGCCACAACAGCCGTCTGAACCGCCGTCGCAATCGCCAGCCCAACCGCCCTCCCAATCTGGCCCACAGCCGTAATAAGCGCACCACCCAGCGAAGCATCCTCCGCCGGTAGCGTCTTAGCCACAAATAACGTGAGAACAGGGAAGATGGTATCCGCACCCGAGACACACAGTACCATAGCCGGGAAGCCATATGCCCAATATGTTGTATGCACCGGAATGGGAATTGCGAAAAGTAAGGAGGAGATGCTCACGCAGATCGTACTAAACGTGAGTATATAATCGCCCGGCACACGCGACAGAATCTGCCCCGTAATCGTAGCCACCAGAATCCCCGTGATGCCGTTCGGTAGAAAGCGCAGCGTGGTTTGGATAACGGAAAGGCCTTGGTAGTCTTGGAACCAGTAGGTTGCGAAGATGAGGTAGTTGTTGAAGGACGAGAAGAACAGCGCCATGAGCACATTGGCAGCGGTGAACTTGCCGTTCTTGAAGATGCTCATTTTCATCAAGGGCCGCCGCTCTGTCTTGTGCTCGAGGTAATGCTGCCAGAAGCCGAATGCGCCGATGATGAGTAGTGAGAGTACAATGAGCACGGGTACCCATGGCGTACTCCAGCCCACGACGTTGCCCTCGGAGAGTGCGAATACGAGGATAACGAGACCGATGGTTATGAGCGATCCGCCAATCCAATCCACCGTGTTGCGCAACACAGGTTCGGGTCCCAACGGCGGGATTGGAATAACGAAGTAGCTCGCAACCGTAGAGATCCCCGCGATAATCCCAAACAACCAGAACACCCACTGCCAGTCGAGATACTCGCCCACGACACCACCAAAGATGTTGCCCAACACGCCGCCAAGTGGGGCTCCGGCACCGAAACACCCGAAAGCGATGTCTTTGGTCTTTCCGGGTGGGAAGGTAGACGCGAGAATGCCGAGAGCGGTTGGTGCCATGGCAGCGGCAGCGAGACCCTGGAGACCGCGGAAGATGTCGAAGCCGATTTCATTGGGGATGAAGGGCGTTATTATTGATGTGAGTGTGAAGGCTGCGGAGCCCCAGAGGAAGATCATTCGTCGGCCGTAGACGTCTGCTAGACGGCCCCATAGTAGCTGGATGGTGGTATTAAGAAAGGTCAGATATGAGAGAGGGATCTGGAAGACGTACCAGGAAGCAGCCAAATGTAAGGTTGTAAGCGGAGATAATCCACTGCTGACGACTAACTGGAATATCCAATTCTTCCCCAATGGTAGGTAAAATAATGACTGAGGCCTGAACTGCCATGGTCTATCATAAATTAGTCAGTCTCCTTCCTATCTTCTCCAACGAGATTAGTCGGGCATACTCACGCTCAAAAACGGCGCCGCAGCAATCGTCGTAACAAGCGCCACACACCGTGCTTTCGAAAACGGCAAGCGCTCAGACGCCGATGTATCCACAGCCACAAGCCCATTCTCTTTCTCTGCATCATCCGCCGTCTGGTGTGTCGCGGTGACCACCCGTTCCAGATCCGTGACGCCTTCCACAGGCTCAGGAGCTTTCTCTTCGCGTTTCGACATCTTCAGGACGCGCTGCGAAGGGATGCATATGATAGTCGGCTATCTCCGCCATGCTTCCAGTGGGGTAGCGCATCTTTATGAATGTTTGAAGTTTGGGGTAAGAATATGCCGAAGAGCTCGCTTGCCGACCGCCACAAATGCGCCTTTGCTAGCTCGGCTAAGGGTTTATCCGGGGGTGTGCAGGTGGAAAAGGTAGGCACAGTACAGCAGCAAGCTCTCGTTGTATGACGACTGTTAGGAGGATGCGGAAAAGTAATCCTGATCTGCGAAATACGAACAGAAAGACATTCTCAATGGTGGTTGATGCAGCGGGGTGGTATACCCTTTCCGTTCCACCAATCACAGCAAGCCTGAGATCAGCAGCTACCCGATGCTGATAACCCCAGTCCCTCGCGTCGAACCTCTTTCTCTTCAACGCCATTAACATGCGCGTCACCTAGCAACCTGAAAGTTCCACCCTCTCCATTTCTCCTCAGGACTACTGGATTCGTACACCCAGCAAGCACCGCTACAACGTCCTCCGGCTGCGCGAGGTCCGGGGCAACGAGAAGTCGGCGATCGTCCATCATACAGATAATCCTCGACATCAAGAGATATTCGAGGAGATCCCAGAAAGGTTCGAAATTCTCAAATCTGTCTTCTCTGAGTAGTAGGTTCGTGTCTGGGAGAGGTGGGGTGGAGCGCAATTTGCTCGCTCGGTACATGTTCGCGACTTCCGTGAGGAAAAGCGTAAGGTGGCACTTCCACAAAGGGTCGTCTTTTGGAAGGCGCGTAAGAGCATTGCAGAACAGTTCTCCATTCTCGTATTCGCGTTTGAAAACCCACCATCTCCTTCGGCGGCAAATGCCAACGTTTGCGTCTGCTGAGGTAGTGGCTTGCGTAGTTCTTTGGTCGATGGCTGGGATGCAGGCGACGAGATGATCAACCTCTGGGCGAATGCTCTGGATAGTGCCAATGATGCGACCTTTGATGTTGAGCAAACTAGACCCTTGCGGCATTTCCGCGTCGCCAATGTAGAATGGAACCAGCTGCTTCAGAGTCTGTCCGTTGAGGTGAAACACTCCGGCTCGCTCAGGCTGACTCCAGTCAGGTGCCCAAGACGATTGGTCAAGAAGCCAAATGCTGTGTTGTGAGTGCAGAATGATGTCAATCGATTTGGTCGCAGCAATGAAAGCTCTGACGACATTGCGATTGTGCTCCACGATTGGAACTTGATAGCTTGAGCTAAGCGCGTCGCGGAACTTCTTGCTGGTAAGGCCAAGTATGGAGAAGGTGCGGTCGTGTGGCTCTCTGCATAATCGTGCTCTCGTAGACCAGAAAGACCAAGAGACATCGTTCACTCGAGAACTGACTTTGTCCGGTGGAACAAGTCTTCTTTGTGATATCGTTCGTCGACAGTAGTCTAGGTTGAGTGCATTGTTGATAGCCTGACGGGGCCAGTCGTCCATGAAAGTAGGGTTCGCTCTCCTCTCACGCTCGACTATGTCGGTATATAACGCGAAAGCAGGATGAACTTTACGTGTGATGAGTAGTGCCATTCTCAGATGAGAGAAGCTGATCGTTCCGGCGCCACATTGAACGATAATGTTGCGGGCCAGCGCCATTTCTTGCACAATCCATGCGCGAAACCACCACGGTCTTGTCAGTAACTTGTAGAAAGCTGTCAGCTCCCTGAGTTCCTCCAGATTCATCGGAGCCGTCGAAAAATGTTCTAGTGGCCAATCGCGGCTGGCCACCTCGTCCGATATCATCTCTTCTTTGCCAGTCTCGACCGGCGCACAGACCTTCTCGATGTATTGCATGGCCAGGTCGCTTTCGGGCGTTTGATCGCCTAACCAAACAACTACGGCGGTGGCTTGTGCATAGACGCGATGCATAAGAGGGATTTGACGCATCTTTTCAGCTTGGTCGTTTTGATTGATACAAATCGCGTCAACCCAGATCGACCGCTGTCGGTCTTTGAGACGGAGATGTCGAAGAATGGATTCGAGGTTTGGCGAGACTTCAATCTCACACTCTTCCAGTAGGACTATTTCGCTAAGACACTGCGTACCCCAGCAGTAGGACAGAGCCTCGTATGGAGTTCCGCACTGTGTAAGGTTAGTGCCATGGTCTTGCTGATCTTCAGGCACCAGGGTTGTGTAGTTGATTCGAAGCCGCACGGGTGCCTGGAATACGTCCGGTGTGATGTTTATTAGTCTGATCTCTCGCGAACCTAGCGGATGGGTTAGATCATACTGGTAAGGTGGACGCCTGAGAGAAGGCATTGTGATGACACCAAGTGTATGGGAGACTCAAATACGGGGATCTCTCGACTGCGATAGAAAAGACAGGGCCATTGTGTTTTACGATGCATTAGATTTGCCTAAGGCTGAGCTGTCGACAACGTGCCAACATATGCGGTGACACAGCAATAGGTTGAAGCTGCAGCATGTTACCTTTGCGATTTCTCTCATCCGTGAGTGGACCTTATTGTGCAGGTCGTTGAGGTTGCGGTAGTTGTGAGTGGCTCATTTGGTCTGCTTCATCGGTTGCAGCTGCAATGCTGCGAAAAGGGACAGCACTACACACCGGAAGTCTACCTTGGGCTTACATGTCTAGACGCAGAGTGCCTCATTTTCGCCCTTCGGCATGCTTTGTCTCCAATACCACTGCACAGCCACGTGCAGACAATCCAAACTCTTTGCCATCAAGAACCGATGGTATAGACAAGGAGAAAACAGAACATAGAAGAGAAGTCATTATACCTGCGTGATGTGTGTGAGATAAGGATGACAGACATGTATAAGGCGGGGTGCACTTACGGAAGTTGTTACACAAACACGTTGGAGTCCTTCGATAAGACGAGTGACGTCATCAACCTGTTGGTCAGCGAGATTGACACAAACAACATGAACTATCACAGAATTGTGGTGATGAGACGTAGTCAGTGGACATAAATTCATTGCTCGTGCTATTACGTTCCAGTTCCATTCCAAGTCGTCAAGCAACCTCAATCGATGTATGCAAGAGGGAGAAACGCGACCGAACCACTGTTGCCCAAGAGCCAGCCAT
>Ga0265797_10004970_pt1 | contig 19802 bp, 16 predicted proteins | sample P2T30metagenome_FD_192433 | JGI IMG/M metagenome (GOLD analysis project Ga0265797, IMG submission 192433) | Plant litter microbial communities from East Loma Ridge, Irvine, California - P2 T30 | ecosystem: Environmental > Terrestrial > Plant litter > Unclassified | place: USA: California...
ATCCGTATTGTAGAAATGGTCTCTTGATGTAGCTGCAGCGCCCTACAGACGGCTGGGTAGTGGGGCTTAAGAAGAGGGTGCCAGTTGAAGGAGGGCGCAGGAGGTCCCCAGTGGTAGGAGGGCATAGAAAAAAACAAGGGGTAGTTGGAAAGAGAAACCACGTGGTAGGAGGTCGTAAGAGCAGCCCAGTGGTAGGTGGGCGTAAAAGGAGCCCAGTGGTAGTTGGGCGTAGGAGCATGATCGAACGTTGGAGTAGCCCAGTGGTTGTGCTCGTCGTGGAAGAGCTCCAAGATTCGGCATGACTCGATGATTGCAGCAATACAGCCAGTGACTTGATGCTCGATGTCCGGGAAGCGCACTTCCACTGCTCTCCCAAGCTAGACGATGACTGTTCATGGGCAAGGCTTACACGTTCCAAGGTCAAGGCCGAAAGTGACGGCAGCTTGGAAAGAAGGGTAAGTTCAAGCAAGGTTAAGACCTCATCTTTCCAAGCTACGACGTAGAGGCAGCTCAGTAGTTGGAAGGCGCTAACGGTGCTCGACCCGTACCGCCATAATGCATCCACGAAGACTCTGATATTCTACAAAAGTAGTCGCTGCAAATTTGGCAAGGCGATTGCGATGGCGACTGATAGATCGCCTGGTGTTCTTGGTGATGGTAAAGTGCCTACTTCTTTTGACACATTCTCTCGAAGGTTTTCGTCGAATCTGAAGGGAGGCATTGGGGGGACGAAGCGAGACGTGCCTTTATATTCCTGGTAGATTTTTACGAGTCGCGCAAGGCGTTCGTTGGCAAAGACTGTGCGTCCAAACAAGTCCAGATGTTTAGGGCAACAGCATATGACTTTCCGATACAACAATGGCGCCACGACAGCTTGGAAGGTACAGTTGACTCTGGATACAGCGGAAAAGACTTTGCATCGCTCCCTGTAGTCGTCTGATACATATCCGAAGATGTGAACCAGAAGCTCCGTCGGTAGGACGCTAAAGTGATCGATGCAAGACGTGGTCATGATGAGGGATTGGATGAGTTAGTGAGATAGTGCTGTGAATGAGATGAACAAAGATGAACGAACGATCCCAGGCTCTCACACGGGGTCCCGCCATCTTTCATGTGCTCCAGTGTAACATGGTACAGGAAGGAGGAGTACCAGGCCTAGCGGCAGATAGTTCCTCCGACCAGCCGCTAAGCGAGGTGCTTGGCGCCAAAGCAGCGCCCACGACAGGTCAATTTACGACTCTCAGGAACGTCAACCTCGAACACCACCCACCCACCTCACAACCACACAATACCGCCAAAATGACCAAGCGTATGGCTCTCTTCCTCTTGGACCACGACAATTGTTGATTGCGATACAGGTACAAAGAAGGTCGGCATCACGGGAAAGTACGGTACCCGTTACGGTGCTTCGCTCAGGAAGCAGGTCAAGAAGATGGAGGTGCGCAATCCTGGAACTCCCTCATAGCGAAGCGCTCCCACTCACACCCCCTCAGATTACACAGCACGCCCGCTACGTCTGCCAGTTCTGCGGAAAGAACGCCGTCAAGCGCACCGCCGTCGGTATCTGGAACTGCCGATCCTGCCGCAAGACCACCGCCGGAGGCGCCTACACAGTCTCGTACGTCGCCCTGCCTTTGTCGCGACCGCATCGCCAGAGCTGGCAAATGCTGACAAGTGCGCTAGAACCCCCGCTGCCGCCGCCACAAGGTCAACCATCCGTCGTCTGCGCGAGATTGCTGAGGTCTAAGGGAACATTGGGCAACGGTTCGGTGGAGTTATTCGAGCGTCTTTATCTGCATCGGGCAGCCAGTATCCGACCACGATGGCTCACAGAAGCATCCGGACACTGGGAGGCCTGTCATGATTGATCATGGGGTTATGAGGATTCTCAAAATACAATGGCAATATCAAGACCAATACTGTTGGCTTTGCTGTGATGCTGTTGAAGGGCCTGAAATACATACGCTGTTTTGGGTGACTGGCATCGACGGTACTTTCAAACCGCAGTCGTACACATTCACGGCATTTCTGGTGCGCTGCACAGCATTTGTACCAAGGTCCTCGTATTTATCGTCCCAACCCTCAGGGCACACTGAACGCTTAGTCGGTGATTCGAGATGTGAAGTCCTTTGTACGACCTACTGCCACATCGGGCGCAATGCTTACATGGCTGCTAGCATGTCTGGTCTCTGCAGATATCCGTGATGGAGCCATGCATCTTCTGTGAGCTCGACCAGCCTATGGAACCCCTCCGGGATACTTTTCGATCAACATCACTAGGAGTGGAGTGTTAATTTCAACCACATCGTGAAGCAAAGTACATAGTCTCTTTCAGCGCACTGGCGTCCTCTAAGACACAGCGTCACTGCATTTTCTGTACCCCTTCCAACATCAAAAGGCGTTCGTTTCTCGAGTCTTCACTTTTCGTGTCAGTGGGTCGGTCCCAAAGGAAAACACAGCAGATACGTCATTGATTGATCGGTTCAAAACGAGCTATGTAGCGAGACCGTGCAGCTACTCTTCGTCTCCACCGCACGCCGCGAAACCATCTCTCGCTCCTCGCTCATACCGTTGCCACGAAACAACGTGGGCTTGCTAGGTGAATTCTCTGGCGACTAGTATTCTGCTCCATTTGCAACTCTCTGCGCCCACTTCGAAGCAGGCGCTTTCGGGCTTGGCGCCGTGAAATCCGATAGTGCTTGCTGTTCGAGTGTCTCTGCACGATTGATCTCCTACGTCGGTTGGCATAGGATGCGGATGAAGTGTGCTGTTGGTCCAGCGGCTATAAGGCTGGCGGGTGGTGAAAGTACTGCTTGTGATGGCTGGGATGAGGGTTACATAGCGATGGAGATGTACGTTGGCGATGCGATGGTGGAATGAGCCGGCTTGAATGGTTGAAGTGGGGAGGCAATGATAAATGCTTTCGCGGTTTCCAAATTTCCCCTGCCAGTTCCCGAGAACCATTACCGTACTCGCTCCATTGTCCCCATCTCCATGGCCGGTGCCCGACTTTCCTTTCCAATGTATCCTAGCAGTTGACGTTGAATACGAACGCCTTCGCATCACTGACACATCCCCACAAGACATTCACCACACCCATTCCCAAGCGCAAGCAACGCAAACCAAACCGCAGTCAAGCATTCCCCAACCGCGTCGTCGAATCCAGCCCAGTAGTGATTACTCTGTATCGAGATAGGCTGTGTTGGTGAGTCGTCGTTGATGGGTTCGTAGTCCATCGTGTTGTTGGTGAGCTGCAACCGAACGCGCAGGAAAGATGTGACGCAAAAAAAAAAAGCACGACTGATTCGTCTGTAACAAGCTGACAGCTTTCACCTCGTACGCCGCAGATGTCAGTACTTAACACCAAGGACCCGCGTGGCATGGTCAGGCGTGCTATTGGGGCGTCCAACACAGCCGTTGCCGCATGTGGCTAGCGAGGTTGTGGCTGTGGAGTCAATGTCCTCACATCGCGAGTTTCGGCTGCACTGCCATCGCCAATTGACGCCCGGTTGTTCCTCTTTTAGACGATTTTCGCTTGTTGGAAGTGTTGTGCACTGAGCTGGGCTTGTAGCGCGCTGTGGCTGTTGTCTGTTGACATGCTTCAGCTCCTTGTTGTGACGAGCGTCAAGCCACGAGGTCAAGATTGTGGCACTCCCAACTTCCTGTGGTCGTGGTCGCGTCTCTTCGACATAAAGCTTGATATTAGCGGATCGTGCTCAGCGCATTTGCGTCCAGCTAGATTGCCGAGTCCCAGTCGCGACGTCTTCAGCTCAAGCTGGAAAGAAAAAGGAAGGACGAAAAAAAAACAGCAACGCAATAGTAAGAAGACAACTTCGAACTCCCAGCCCAACCAGCAAAAAGAATTGGTGAACCTCTTACCTCATTCCTCACTAGCCGAAAACGGTCACACCGTTTTATCACGTCGCACTTACGCGGTACGACCACTGTGAATTTGAGGTACTGTGGATCTCTTGGAGGCAATCAGAAATGGAGTGAATATATACGCAAGTGAGGTTGAGGCATCAGTGCAGAAGCAGAAGTAGGGCACGCGCAGAAACAAAACAGACGAAACAGCACGCAGGCAGAGTGAAGGCGGTGGAACAAAATCGATCGTTTGAACGCCTACGCATCCTTGGGTATCTTGTGTACGCTAATGGCCAAATTGAAGTAGGAAATGTGATGCAAACGCCGAAAGTGCAGGAACGACCTACGTGCAAACAACACAGCTACACTCTGATCACAACATTGACACCCAGACCCCGCGCCTCGCGAATGCAACACGCAAGACATGTCCAACCCACGCGACCAATGATGGCGTGGTACCCTTTCTCAGCGCACCACGCTCGCGCAAGCAGTTGCATGTCCGTCGATGCGCGAGCGTCCAGGACGAGAACTGCCATCTTGTCGCTGACGACGTTTGCAGGTGGCAATACGGCGCTTCCGGTAGGTGTATTCGAGCGAGTCAGCACGTGTGCGTGCATGTCGAATGGAGGCTGGAAGTCGGGATCGAGGACATCGGCCACGGGTACGATCTTGTAGCTGTAGCTGATGTGTAACGGATGCACGCCCATCGGTCGCTTCGTGATAGTCACGTCAGAGTCGCTCTCATCTTCGACGGTGCACATGGGCTTTGGTGCTATGTCGGCTGAGTCTGGTGGGTGCGATAAGAGCGGCTCATATCCATGACTGTTCCGGCGTGACAATCTGGCTGTGCTGTGTTTGGACGATGAGCGAGAAATTGTGCCTGTGAGCGAGCGCTTGAGTATGTGAGGTAGACTTGGGGCGGGTGTTGCTGCTGGTGGTTTACAGGGCCACGAGGTGATAAATTGTACGTCGAATCCCAAGGTCAAAGTGCACGTTCTTTCGTCATCAGCAGCTCTGAAGGTGACTGACGGAACGTGAATGTCGTCCTCGGCTGGTGGGCCCGACAACACATCGTGATCAATCAAGTCTGGGTTGAGTTCAGTCAACTCCCAGTGCCCGAATGTCAAGGATGGTGTGGGCTTCTCAGGATCGCGCGGAAGAACCAGGTCCTCAGACTTGATCGTCTCTATATTATCGTACGGTACGATCGCAGAGTCCTGATGGATAGCCACTGACTGAGCTGCGTCATGTAAACGATCGTTCAGAGGGAGCTGCTCGCTGTGTATCGAGTGCCAGCGGTCGTGAAGTCCTTCCGGTGGATTGGGAAAGGAAATCCAGCCCAAACACTCAGCAGCGCCGTCGATGCAGGCGAAGACACGCCCAACTATTGAATTTTTACTCCACCAGGTCCTTCCAGCGTATGTGAAGCCACCATACAGGTTTGCGGAGTCTCCCAGGAGAGCAATAGCCGCTTTGTCGTTTTCGAGGAGCGTGGAAATGAGGAAATGCGAGATCGCCTCACCAGGTAAGATCAAGCCCGTTAGATAGGAGCGACTGAGCCAGCCACCGACGCTTGCTGAGGATGCGCCTGGACGGTTGGCAACAGGTGACAGAGTGGGAGAAAGTGGGATTCTTAACGATTGTGAGTTGTCACGACTCAGCACTGGCTTTGCGGCACGCTCAAAGTAACCATCCCGCATATGATCAACCGAGCGTGGAGTGTGCAACGGTGTACCGTAGACACTGATCGAAGCGGGCGTTATAGCATCGATGAACATGCTGTCGGGAGATGGTAGCTGCTCTGGCTGCTGGGTGGCATCTCGCCCCCATAGACTCCGTGAGAGCTCTTGTATGAGTGCCTCCGTGCTTGGCCAACGTATGGTCGAAGCGAATTTGATGAGACCTGAAAGCTGTCGCGCTTGGTGTTGCGGCAGTAGAACTATATCCGGCCTTGGGGCTTCTGGTACTTCGGCAGTCGTCGCGGACACCCCTAGCATCGCCAGGAAACTCCGCGACTTTGAGTCTTGAGATTCTCGTAGGTCCTGAACATGATCACTGCTCTTGACAACCAGAATGTTCTCCATAAATCTTCGTGCGAGGACCAAGTCCCATCCGAGTTTTCTTGCCTTGGACCCCAGGAAATTGCTTGCCTCTTCTTCGGTGACTCGAACTTTCCCTTCAGCGTCGTCCGCATCTGTGTAGGCAATGGCATCGAGTCGGAGAAGTAGCTCGCAAGCTAGCGTAATTTGCAGGAGCAGGAGTTCGCGCTCAGTCCACAAAGGGTGATGCTCGTGATCGATTACGGGTTCCGGGTCGCTCCAGAGAATTTGGCCGAGCCGTATCCTCCATTCTACAAGACTAAAGTCGTACCATACACCCTTGAGTTCCAGGATCCTCGCAAGCGTCGAGATCTGAATGCGAAGGCCTGTCGGGTCATCGTCGTTCCCGTCATGCCCTGGAGGTGTCAAAAACTTGCTGAAGAGATTCGCATACAAGTCTCCGGAACTCTGATGGTTCAAGATCGTCATTGGTCCGGGACTGTCGTGGAAAGCCTCGCACAGATCCTGAAGCTCTATCAGACGATCGTAAACGAGACTCATGTCCACCGCGCGTACGCCGATTCGCTCTGGTGAGCTCTGCATGTGCTCCTTCAGCTTTCGAGCTTCCTGTGAGCCATTGCTCGACTGTGACTCCTCAAGACCAGTGAGAAGTCCGTCGGACTTTGGCAGTTCCAAAAAGTGATTGAACCCAATCGTGCCAGGCTCGACACCCTGAGCAGCATGCATGCTTGGGACCTCCACAATATCCACATCGTATCGCTGATATGATTTCTGTTCGCTCGACGAGGTTTGGGCCGTCGACGTCTGCTGCTTGTGAAGTGTGGCCGCCGCGAATGCGGGCTGATCTATGCGCTTGGAGTCGGACGTTGGCTTTGTAGATGACTGCTCGTGCCAAGCATGTGATGCTGTTGCAGTCGGACGTCCACGCTCATGTGTGACAGCAAATCGTGGAGCTCCGGTGAACAGGGTGTGAAGTTGTCCCTCACTCAGTGTGTCTACTTTCTCCGCTTCCTGCGCCTCTGGGACTGGTGTAATCGGTCGAGGTGGCTGCGCTTCCACTTTTGGATGGCTCTTCTCGGTAGGAAGGGACGGTGTCAGTGCGGGTGCGGCGACTTCAGCTGGCTGAGGATCTTCTTGGGGGCTCTGAGGAGTCTCTTTCTCGCTCACGACTGGCTCTTTTGCCTGAAAGCATTCTATCAGCACGTGTTACGAATCATGGGGGTAGAGTTGATCATACAGGCGCATCTTCTGTGGTCGTTGACTTTTGCTTCCTTGATTTGAAGAACTGTGCAATCCTCTGTCTTTTGCTCTTCTTCCTCTCCAGCTTCCCTTCGCCAACTTCCTCAACAGCCTGCCTGTGCATCCGTCGTAACATGCTATCGGTATGCAGCCGGGCAGCAGACGAGGTGCATACTGCCAGGTATATGAGTTGAACGAAAGGAAGGTCCCTGGCAGCCAGCAAATCTCCTGGACCTGGGCGACATCTTGAGATGCACGTGTAAATCAGGGCAGATACCCTTGCAGCGCCTCTCGACCGTTGGGAAGGGGCGCGATAACCCTGTCCCGCATCAATAATGTGACCACCATGACGTCCTCAGCGTATCGCAGGGCCAAGCAAGCGTCTAGGCGAAGCACGCCAGCAGTAGCTGCGCCTTCGATGCACCCCTCTTCACACCACCTTCAAAGCAACAATCATGCTCGCACGACGCATGCAAACAACGCGTGACAACGGGGCACTAGAGCTCGATCCAAGGTCCCTATTTTATGTCGCCTCTTGACCAACGTGCTCGCATGCACAACGACGTGTTTTCTCCCGGCTGTCACAACCCTGCCAAGCTCTTCCAGAACAGCGGCTCGCTGGGTCCGAAGCCTTGAAACCTGCCGCAAGGTCGATCTGCGATCATTCTCGGAAGATTAGAGATCGGAGCCGAGTCATTTCAATGGAATGACTTGTGAAAACATGGCTGAGTCACATGGTAACGTGTCTGTTGTTGCTCTCTCGGGAGGTGGCTCGGACATCAAGCCTTTGCCCTGCGCAACAATATTTCTGTGGCCAAAACTCGTTGACTTTTGCACCAGTATCCTGACTGATTGCGCGGGTAACAGGTAATTAAGTTCAATATCTCTCAGGGCACACAGTTGCCATACCCATGAATGCGAGACGTCCTACCTCCAACCTCCATGACTTGGAGCTCAATATGTGCCTACCAACGACAGGCACCTTGAAAAGCCTTGAAAGTACCCTCGAATTACAGTTGCGGTGTCTCCACGCCAACTATGATCTTTTCCAATGGGATGTACGAGTACCAAGAGAATCCTGGGCCCTTCGAAAAAGTCCTCAAAAAGCACGGAATCAAATTCGATTACGAAGTCCGACCTGACTTGAATGGTGCATATGACGGTGACCAGCTAAATCTTGACACCATGGCTTGGGACTTATGGCATTACGGGGCTGAGGGCGAACAGATGGCGCGACACATCGAGGATCTTGACCTGCTCGGCAGCATGGAGCGTTTGCATCTTGAAGCTACCGAAGAGGACATTGAGGAATAGCCGCGAGCACTGTCTTCGGATCCAATAAGAGCCCTTTCGCGCTCGACATAAGAATGTCCGGTCCATGCAATATGCGTATTCTTTCGACTATATAACCCAGAGGAGGTTATGGCTTCTTCTACATATCGGTTCATTCGCATTCAAGCAAATCTCTGATGCATCTACCGCAATACAAGTACTGTCTATATGACGGGTCCGAAGCAGAATTCATGTAGCTCATTTTTTCAATCTGGCGTCGATCGCTCTCCCAACTAGCCGCCGAGTCCACCACAAAGCATATGCTTGTCTCGAAAGCCTAAAACGATCACCCGTGCGAGGACATACTCGAAGCCGGAGCCAAGCTGAGCGATCACACGACGAGGATGTTCTCGAGCCAGGTCGTAGATCTGATATGCCTTGCAGAAGTTTCAAGGTCGCTTAAGCGTTTCCATTTCTGAGTCAGCGTATACAGAAGGGATCATAATCATAGACGCCGAAACAAGAAACACGGCGGTAAATGTGCAAAACTGTCGATCCCGGGATGGGTGGAGGACTTAACAGCGGATGATGAGGGAAGCTGCAACTCTCTTTCCTCAAATGATCGGCTTGCACCTTCTTGTTCACGATGTATGTCGCATTTGCTCTCTTGTACACGAAGCCACGTTTCGGGGATCCAAACATACATACGCCACAACTGCAACACTCACCAGACGACGTGTATGCGGGCTATTCATACACAACGCGCAACTACTCTTAGCGGACTAATCGCACCTACATTACTTACACGCCATCAGCTTCAACATTCACACATCCAGCTCTCCACAAATGAACCTCATTGGACACGATCATCATGGCGACACTTACATCTCTTCCTGCAGAGGTCCTCGGCCAGATCTTCGAGTATCTCCATGCCGACCGTTATTCTAATTTCTCCGCTTACTCTCGAGACTGTGCCGCCCTTGCAAATACATGCTCAGTACTGGCTCCAACCGCCTTATCATCTTTACACACTCGATATGAGGCGCAGTTTTTACAACCCAACTCCGGCTTACTGATGCATCTTCGAAGATATCCGGTTGGATATCAAGGTATCAGACACATCAAGATCAATCATCCTTCATGCGTTCTGAGAGCTACATTTGCCAGCTGGACGGAGGACATTGTTCGCCAAAAATGGACTAAGGAAAGACGGCGTAATCCGGACGAACTAGCGAAAATGCTTCGCAAATGTCCAACCTTTTCGGCTCACCACCTGCTACTGGACCAAGCAGCCAACGTGCAAACTTTGGAGTTTAGCGCAGGTAATATCGACGACCAAGGATCATGGGCGATCAAGAGAGGCTTCAGCATTGCCTATCTTCCTATACTCCACGGAGTACAAGTTCTACTCAGAAGTCCAGCGAAGATTGCATCCTACCACAAGCTACACACATTGCGAGTTGACCTTGGCGGCACTTTCACCTTCGACATCGAGCGTGTTTTTGCTCTGCCCGCGTTGCGAACTCTGTCTTTGATAAAGCTAGGCTATACCTGCATCTTCGACGAACCTAGGGCATTTGCAGCAAAAGCTCCGATAGCTGCTATATCGAGCGTCACCACTCTTCAGTTTTTTGACTGTGTCCTACCATGTGCGATGGTCTATCGTTTCATACAATGCTGCAAGGCGTTGGCGAGCTTCTCCTGGTTCGATGACGTCTGGAGGGGACAAGACGACATCTTGTGCGGCAGAGTCATGTCCGCGCTGGAACCACATCGCAATACCCTGACAAGCCTCTGCCTGCGTCCATGCGGACTGAACTTCGCTGACCAGGGTCATCGTCCCAACATCCTTGTACAAGGCTTCGAAAGCTTTAAGCAACTCGAGTGTCTTCGGGTGCCGTTCATGCTCATGGGGTGGCTAGGCGAGTTATACGCAGGAAATTCAGCTAACACTCCAGTCGACTGTGAACAGTTTCAACCTTTACTCAGTTTACTGCCGCCCAGACTTCGGAACCTTACTTTGGATATAGATGGTGAAAATTCACCGAACGGAATCGAAGAGTACCTGATCACTGCTGTGGCTGCGCCGCTCAATGGGAAAACTTCTCTCCAGAGCCTTGCGATCCCTTGCCACGGACTGCTTTGGACCGGAACCACACCGATGAACTTCTGCAAAGTTGCTGAGGCATGCAATGCAATGCAAGTTGCCTTTACCTACTCAATGAGCGTTAGAATATGCAGTTGTGAGTTGCTTTGACACTTCCACGCACGGTCTTTTCACAGACCATTGCCTTGATCGAATTGGTCGACTGGCAACACGCTAATTCATTGACCAAATCTCAGATGATACGGACCCGGAAACTATCTCAGGTCGGCAGCTAGAGAAACACGTGAACATCCTAGCATTGATGTTCTCGTGGTACGGACGTGACGGAGTTGAGATGGCGCGCCATTGTCACGAAGAAACTGCAGATATAGACATAAGGTTGGCCGAGAGAGTTCGACAATGCCTATTTCGTCGTTAGTGAAGGCTCCATTAGCGTGCCTCTGCAGGACCATAATTTGTTTGCGAGCTTCACCATCGTTTGCGCGCACAATTGTCTTTCACCTCGACTTGGCTATCCGCAATGGGAGCACCCGGCGTTTGTTGATTTCACGATACTGCGACCGACAACTTCAATCACAGATATCGCCCTCAACTACATTCACAAATTCCAGCACCATCAACATGCTCTCGCTCTTCTGGGCCATCGCAATACTTTTCCTGGCCTTTCGCGTTGACATGATCGCACCGGCCACCGTCCTTGTAGTCGCTAGCATGCTTGGGCTCTCCATACCAACCATTATTGCTGCCACGCTCGCCTTGCTTATCTTCGTCTCCGTCCGCCAACTTCTTCGCAAAGGTACGCTAGCACTCAGCTACCCGCTCATGCAAGGCTAACGATGGATACAGACATTACCATTATCATACAAAACAATCGTGCTGCAACTGGGATCGCCGTCGTTACTGGTGGGTCAGTAACGGATATCACAAGTGAACTCACGAATGAAGAGGAGATCGGATTCCACTCAATATTCACGCGGCGATCCAGAGGGTTTGCTGTGGGTCTTCGGCGACGAAGGAGTCATGATTGAGATGGATTGGAAGTCGTCAAAGGAGTATGGGTTTGAGTGGCGGCCTTAACATGTTGGAAGTGCTTAAGAAGCGACTGCGGAGCTGGAATTGTCGGACTGAACTCCATTTGTTCAAGTGGCAAAGAGCTGAATGCGATCTTTCCGGCGGTACTTTCGTGCTGAATTAATGAAAAGACTGCGTTGATGTTGCACACTTCGACAATCCATGTGCTTCACCCTGCTCTCTCACGTCTTCTTATTGTGCTCCACGATGAAGAGTCTTGAGAGTTTGGATGTTAACCATTGTAGAACGGGAGTGTGGCAATGTCTAAAAGATAGGCTATGCGATCATCACATACGAAAATCTGCTGCAAGCTCGAATGAGACAGGATTGCAGTTGCGTGCGCTACACAACGTCCAGAGATTAGTATCTTTTGGCCGTCAGTTGCAGCTACTGAAAAGGTCCTCGTGACCATCAACGCTGCCTGCATCTAAACGAATGCTTTAGTAACCTCTAACATCTTCTTTCCCTCAGCTACATCGTGTTACAGAAAAGCTCGTACACCATTCCGTATTTGTTCCTACATGCGTAGGCCTGAGGCGAACTGCAGCTGGAACTCCACCAACGAGGTGTTCACTGTAAGCATGCATGCCACTACAAATGGCGTGCGTGCTACAGATTGATGCGGATACATACATACCGGTGCCACGATGCCGATCACAAAACGTGCCTTTGCGTTCTTGGAAGCATCGATGTGCCTTTCTGCGCAGATGGGGTAATTCACAGATCATTGTGTGGGTACTTGAGGGCGCACAACCGAGGTCATGTGGCAGGAGGCTTGATTTGTGTCATGTGTGGAACCACCGATTTGAGTCTGAACGAAGGGAGCACACATCTTTGGACATGCAGGCGACGAGAAGTATGATTGATCCAAATGTGCGCGAAGCCGAATGTAGATTCGGTGCAGAGAGAATGGCATGAGAGGCGCTCACCTCCTGCTAGTTGCCAGACATAGGTTTTAAGAAGAAAAACTAAGAAGTAATACAACACGGCGCGCAGACGACCTGACAGAGACACAGTACGCTTCGTCAGTTACAAGAAGAAAGCCAAAAGACATGGGTATCCCCACAAACAGTACAGTATAGGGCAATCGCAAAACGCCAACAGCCGTGAGGCTTCCAATCTGTCCAAACCACCATAAGTTTTCCTGCCGTGAGGCGTCCCTTCTTACTCAGTGTGTTGTGTCCGTGAGGACGTGATATGTATTTTCGGACATGTATGTATGTTGCGAAGTGGAGGAGTGTGAGACGGTCGGTACCCGCGCGTTCGGATAGGTGCGTTGAGGGAGCTGCGGCTTCATATGCGGCGATCCAGGCGGTCGACACGCGACTTGAATCCCTTGACGATTTCTCCAATGCGTCGCACTTTGTCGAACTCGACTTGTAGCTCGTCGATCTCGCGGAGTATGGCACGGAAGCGTGCGATTTCCTGGTCGGCCATCTGGATCGCGTTACCCGCGCGGTCGTACTGCACTTGGGTCGCAGTCTGTGTCTGTTGTGTGAGCTACACTGTGTTAGTAATTCCGTATCTGCCAAACGTCTCCAGTGTCTTGAGGTATCTCAGGGACTACTCACATAGTGCCATCGTTGCTGGATTGAGTACATCAGACGGTCAAAGTGGGCGCTGAGCGCCTGTAAGCTGGTGGGATCCAGGAGGAGACGGCCTTGGCTGGAGGCGTGCGAAGCTGCGCGAGACGAATTGCTGCCCTGCTGCGACGCGGCGATTTGTTGCTGTAGGAATCGCGCTTCGCTTGAGTTGAGGCCCAAGTCAGAGACTGGGATGGTGGACATGTGCACATTATACAAAGGACATGGTCGGGATGCTCCAGGCTCCGGAACGGCGGACGAATACAGCTAGCAATTGTTACTAGCTGATGAGGTTGTAACGTTGCTCAACCTCAGCAGAGCAGACGCTGGCGGGTTTCAATGAGGAAGCGCGAAAGGTGAGATTGAGTTTGCCAAGTGATCCGAATGAACGTCGGTGCAGACGCCAGGCAAAAGCAACCACCCGACTGCCTGCATTAATCGACTGCACGGTCATATATCCCGCACTCTTCCTGCCCGACGGATGCAGCCCTACGGCTCTTCGAATGCGCTGGCGCGTTGCGGCTGCAAATGTTCCCTGGCGCAACGCGCATCATTTTCGCGTCGAGTCGATCTTCGAAGTTCACACCAAAGTGTTGTCCGAAGCGACGCGATTCTGAACCTCCTTTCTTGCTTTTTGGTCGCCCACTGTGACCGTGCCGCGCCTGATTCACAAGTCCCATTTCAGACGCGGGCTATCTGGTCCGTTGGCGCACCCTCCTTCGCCCACGATGACCGGGGGGTTGAATTGTGCCGCCAAACGAGGTGGATGAATTGACCCCACCAGCTCGCATAGAGCCCGCATGGAGGGGTACCTTGCAGCCAGAGCAGACGGATCAAGAAGGTGACAGTTGCATGTGAGTCGCAGATAGTACCTGTCATGGGAGGAGGTATCTTGTCGTGATCCAGCCATGGCTGACGCACAATGTCTGAGGTGCTCAGTAGCCATTCGTTAGTCATGGTCAGCATGGTGGTACGGTGCTGTGATACACGAAAGGTCATCAATGGCAGCTTCGGCTAGATTGACTGTGACTTGCACGTGGAGTAAATGCAAAGGTTTTGCTTATTCGTTGTTTATTTGTTTTGACTTGGCCATCTCAAAGCCGGATATGGTACCGAGATCAGAATCGCGGCCGAGCTAACTGCGGCGCGAAGCTGTAATAAAGTACAAGAACAAAGTAAGAAAGGGGTATATATACAAAAGTCAACCGGTTACCTCGCTATGCACAAACACAAAGGAAATATCATGAGGCGATGACTACAACGCGTAGTTTTCGGCGTGCAGGAAGATCTCATCGCGCTTGCTGTCGCTCCACACTGACCGCTGAAGCTCAGCGACTGTCTGACTCACGCTGATGCGCATCGTGGGTGGTCCACAAACGAAGACACATGTTCGTCGCCCAAAGTTCTTGCTTAGCCCTTTCAGCAGGTATGGTATGTCTGGACGACCATACTCAGTACTCCAACCATCCTTCTTCTTGACGGCGGCGGGTAGAAAAGCAAAACGCATCAAGTTCTTCTGGAACTCGGTTGGCGTGGACGGAAATCCGAAGTCGAAACCTTGGACGGTGCCAGGTTCTTGCTGATTTTGGTACACGTCGGGGTTAATGGCACCCGAACCAGCAGCGACAGCTTGCGAGATGTCGAGAGAGAGGTTGCGATCTTGTCGACGAGTGCTGAGGGATTGCGGAACGGGCCCGATGACATCCGGATCAGAATGATTTGATGAGCTAGTATGTTGGCTAGAATAGCTTGGCCGTGGTGGCGCAAGGTGGCTTCGATTGACTGAAACCATGTGCGCCTGTGGCAGAGCGGTGATGCTATCCTCGTTCTCGCGGCGAAGCTCGCTCTCTTTCTCCGCGTCACCTTGCGCCTCGTCGCGAATTAGCGCAGAATGGCGCTTGGTGGAGAGACCGGAGAGGCGGTGGTCTGCAATATTCTGGAACGCATCGTTGACCTTGTCGTGAAAGAAGAGTGATACCGGGCGGGTCGGCGTTTTTGCGCTGACCAGTGTGCCGCCAGGGTTACGTTTGGCGGCTGTGATGTAGAACTGGCATTCGACTGTCTCTGGTGGCGCGAACTCACGGCAGATGCGTAATTCTTCCTTGAACCATTCCAACGTTTCTGGGCGCTTCAGCGCCCATATGACGTGGATCTTGCGTGTCACGGCTTTGCCATCTCGCATTTTCTTGATGAGCGTCAAAAGCTGAGAGATGATTGCGGTGATACCACTTCCACCAGCGATAAGGACGACATCGTCAAATGCTTCGATGCGACGCTGCATACCCCCATAAGGACCATCGACAAAAGCCCGGTATGTATGCCACGGGCCGTGCTCAAGTGCGCTTTGGCGGACCTTCTTGGTGAACCCACCGAAAGGTCGAAAGACAATCACCATGTCACGGTACCCTTCGCCATACTCAGAGGGGAAGTCTTCATCACACAGCGAGGCAATCGTGAATGGATGATTCTCGAAGACAGAGATGCCCGGCATGCGCAGATAGACATACTGTCCAGGCCTCCATCTAACCTGCGTTGGAATGGTGATTTTGATGGCGTTCTCCGGCATAAGGGTAACAGCAGCCTCGTCTCCAATGAGCCAAGACAACCGGCCAGGTCGGGTCCAGTTGAGGTAAAATAACCGCACAAAGTAAGATAGCAGCCAGATTGCCAATGTGGAGAAGAGGTAGTGCCAGGACGTCAGGTAGTTGTTGCAATGCCAGAACATCATCGCGAGGAAGACTATGGCAGCCGGTACATGGAGCGTTACAAATAGTTCGTACATCCAGCGTCGAAGTGGTCCAAGGGAATGTACACATAAGAAACACAAAGGCACAAGAGCGGCGACCCCAGTGCCATAAGCGTAGAACCCAGATTGGTTGAAAAGTTGCTCGAAGCTGCTGCGCGCACCTTTCTCCCAGATTGGTGTGACGTAAAAGGGTATAGTGTGGATGATGCTGAGCACCAGGCATATGTAGGCCGCCCAACGATGCAGCACATTTAGCCTCTCGTGTCCGATGCCAGTGATCATGGTGATGAAATTTGCCTTCATTGATAGCGCAACGATCCAAGGCAGGAGTGCTACAGCCATCATGCCTGACCGAACGGCGATGGGAGGCGATCCGTAGGCGATGCTGTCCCAGAAGAGCGGTTGTGGCAAACAGGTGTAAAGAACTCCCAGAAGCAGTGCACCAAGTACAATTACGGTGACGCCTAATGAAGGAAAAATCACTGGTCTCCAGCCTTTCCGGATGGCGATCTGCCGTATTGGCCGGTAGAAAATGAATCGAAAGAAAGCCACCATGTTGTTGATAGGTCCAACGGAAGAGACACTTGATTGTGTCTTTGGCACGCTAGGTAATGGGCCCTCTCGTGGAAAGAACTTGTGCGTGGACTTGTCAGTATACAGGACCGACATTTCGTAGTCTGTGTCGGGAGAGGAAGTCGTTGAGGATTGCAATACCTCTTCTTGGTGCAATGCTGTCCGGATCTTATCCGTGAATAGATGGTAGTAGCGCAAGGACGCTGCAATGACAAACAGCGGTATGCAAAAGTAGACGTAAGCGAGGGCATATTTGCTACTCTTGTTCCAAGGATCCACGGTGTTGGCTTCGATCAAGCCAGCCGGACTTGTGCGATTGAAGGGAATGTTCACTCTTCGGTGGAGTGTAGATACAAGTGCCCGCTCGGCTTGCGACACCGCAACCCCAAGATGCTCAAAAGCTACACCCGCCCGTTCCACCATTCCTTCCCGAACGACTGGCATTTCGATTCCTGGAATGACAATGTGAAGTTGACTGTATTTGGGGCTCGTGGAACTTTTCCACCAGCAGAAGCTGGAACCACAACGACTAAACGTCCTATGCCAGTAGGAGTGGAAATTGAGGTAGTGCTTGCTTGAAGGATGCAGGTACCGAATCTACATGGATGCGGATGTGGAGTGTCGCCTGTGAGAATGCGCTGTGAATATGCGACACGAGCTCGTCCGGGATCTTGGTCGTGTTGTGGCACCAGTCGCGGTGTGCAGCGTTGTCGTGTAGTGACACAGGAGCCACCTTCAATGCGTGGCGATAATGATGGTGGAGGTGACAGAAGCAGGTTCGAAGTGCGTAGGTGGGTCCTATGGATCAGATAACGTGTGTGAGCAGCCAGAGTGTTCCTTAAGCTCCTTGCGCAATGTGGATGATGGGCCACCCGCAGGAACAAGGCCCTTGTGGTAGCAGCAAATGGTAAGTGATTTTCTACCGCTCACAACGACCCGCGCTATTGGGCCAAGGTGTGATAGCGACGTCCAGGGGAACCGTATTGGGGAGTGACGAGCCCAAACACTATCACCTCGGGGCTGCATTAGAGCACTGGTTCATTAATCGGGGGCTTCGCGAGTATCGCCGCGCTGTCCATCATGCAAAACCAGCGCCGTGACTGGAGGGACAGCAACCGTCGCCAATGGATTTAAGCGGAACGGCCTGGATCTTCACCCTTTCGAGCGGGAGGCGTAGTTGGTTGCAGCGGGATGTCCTTGACATCCGTCGCCCGTTTCTGACGTGCTTTTATCCAAGGGCTTCCGATCGTTGCACGACATCGAACTTCCCAGTCTCTTTCGTTGTGACTTTTCCGTCTCATGTCAGATCCGATTACTGCAGAGCTCTCGCTCCTGCTGAATGATGCGCTGCAACCTTTAGCAGTCTAAGCGAACCCGCGTGAAAAAGCCACCTCGTGGGCTCGCAATCGAATCACAAGCCCCAGGGTCCTTGCTTTCGGGTGCCGAGCTACCCTCAACACTGGGCTGGCCGAGTTCGCATGACTTGGTAACGAGCGAATTGGAGATACAATCAGAGTTGCACTTGCTGACGGGTCTTGCAGCGATGCGTGGGATCAGAGGTGGTGGAGCGGGGTCGGGTTGAGGATTGGACGGAACGACTGGATGAGAAGCAACCCCGTAGCGCCGACCATCTCAATCCAGACTAGACAGCTATCAAGCTTTCAAGAGTCCACCAATGCTTTACAGCAGCGGCTGGTACAGGTAGGCTCATAGATTTTCCCTTACTGTACATGCCCGTTCTTCTGAAATGCACTAACAAACATCAAATCTAGACGTCTATGAATCCAATCAGGTCGAATAGTCGGCAAATCGCAATCGATTCGGGCGCATCGTGGCTCGGTCGGTCCCCCTTCCCGTCCTTCATCGTCACCGCGATGTGGCTAGGTCGAGATCGCATGTCGTCATGACGCTGAGCATCAAACATCAACCAGGTCCACATTGTATCTCGTTGCGAGTTCTCACGTCAAACCTCCTGCCTCATCTCGACATCACATCAGCGACCCAATCCAAGACCTTTCCTTACCCCTCCAAAACAAACAAGTAAACAACCGCTCCATCTCCAGCAACCTTTAGGCGCCCAATGACCCTTCTCGCGACCCGCCCAGACGTCAACTTGCTTAAACGCCAGCCCTACGAGCTCTCTTCATGCACGAAACTGCCGGGCTCTCAGATACGCACATCATTCTCCGAGCGTGCTGATCACTACGCGGTGGTGAACGCCCAGTGGCTGTAACTCTAATTGAACTGTGAGTGTGGTGAGTCCCGAGGCTGTGGTGTGGCGCGTAGCTTGTACACGCCGGAGGAGAATGCAGTGCAGCACAGGAGAACGTGGGGTGGGTGCAGCTTCGCGTGGCTACAAGATCTCGTTTGGGAATGTGGCATGCTTCTCGAAGCGCCCAGAGTAAGTGATGATTGACGCTGAATTGCCACTCAGGTACCAGGCTGTTCAAGTGTCGGACTTGCTTCACTTTGGCCTTATCTTTGGTGGCAATATCTACCACGCATGTATTTCACCATTCATCATGTCTGTTCCACATGCTGCTTTGTGGCACGGCAAGATAGATTGTACTCACGAAAGTCGAGCACGCTACTACTGCCCACCTGCAGGAACGTTTCGAAACATCTGTCGAATCACAGCGTGGCCTCGTGCCGCATGAGGTGCTCGCGTATGCCGGCTCATATAAAACTTCTCTGCCGGGTTCCTTCGCCACAACAATGAACGAATGCAAAGATGGGTATTCATTCAGTGACTAGATTGGTGCCGAAAGGTCCCCCAGAACCTCGACTAGGTTAATGGGTCGAAGCTATTTTTGGTTGTTCATTGCAACGACTTATAAACGTGTAAGCTGAGAATGCGCAGCATGTATAATGAACATGACTGTAATCTCTCATGTCTTTCACATTTTCTCTGCTGTCTTGAAACGCCATGAATAGCATGCAACGATTCACTGCGCTCAGCCGACAAGATGACTGAGACGAATTCGCTGCAACAGACCACGTTCACGACTGTAACAACTCAACCAGCGAGACTTGCGATGCAATTGTTCATCCAGAAGCCTAGTAATTTGAATGTCTGACATAACATTTCGTAACTAGCCTACAAAGTAATGCTAGAAAGGCAGAGACGCCAGCCAATCCCCATCGCCACAATCCAGACATACCCCAATTCTCCCTCAAATCATGCACACTCCAATAGCTCTTGTATCACTTCCCCCAAAAAGAAGGAAACCCAGCGCCGTCTGTCGCGATCGTAGTAATCACATAGAACACACAGCCGTTGACGAAGT
>Ga0265797_10004971_pt1 | contig 19799 bp, 20 predicted proteins | sample P2T30metagenome_FD_192433 | JGI IMG/M metagenome (GOLD analysis project Ga0265797, IMG submission 192433) | Plant litter microbial communities from East Loma Ridge, Irvine, California - P2 T30 | ecosystem: Environmental > Terrestrial > Plant litter > Unclassified | place: USA: California...
CACTGACCGTCGCCGCCGTCACCGTCAACGTTTGCTATAACCACCCGTCTCGGGCCACTCCAGGTTGTTGCTATCGCATCGGCCTCGCAGTTGTCTGAGCTTCCGGCTAGGCTGCGCTCGTTCACCCCGCTAGCACAGCACCCAACGCTGCTACCTACCTAGCTATTCATCGGTCCGCAGAGCCCGAACGACGCCAGCTCGCCCACCACCGTCACTGCCCACGCCGCCAGCGCGCTGGAACAGACTAAAGTTTGCGGCTGACAGTCCAAGTTAATCCCCGCTCTGCCTGCATAGCCCGACAGCCAACACCCTTCACCGTCACCTCAACTAGGAAGCCTGAGCACTGCCCGCCTATCGTGAGCCGCCACAAACCGTCTGCAGCACGCATTACCACCGATCTGGCGCGCACGCTGGAAGACCACCACTCCCCCGTCGCCTCGCCCAGCCTCATCCGCCAGACTTTGAGGCAGACAACGACAGTGCCGACGGAGGCACCATTCCTTGCTTTTCTCGCCCGCCTGTACCGACCACCCTAACACTGCCATATCGCCTGCCCTGCTTGCTGCATATACACATCACCCGAGAGTCTGACTGCCGTTGGTGTCATCGCTTGTGGCCATAGGGAAGGAGCACCCCCACCACCACCACCGCCGCCGCCGCCGCCGCCGCCACTTTCCCATCTCATACCCAGCACGAACGCGACTTCAGCAAGACATAGATAGCCGCTACACGCTCCTGCATACGCTCGCTTAGTACACCACCGACACCATGGGTAACCAGCAGTCTAGTAACAAGGATAAAAAGGGCGACAAGGCCGGTCCCGACGGCGTCCCACTCGGCCGCGAATACTACCGCTCTTTTGAGCGGTCCGACACGAAAGAGTCTACACGCTCGCTGCGCAACTCGCTCCGGAATAAGATTCCAGGGACGGGCAAGTCTGAAAGCCCACGAAACTCCATTGCCGGCCTCCCCGACGCCAACGGCAAGACAGACAAATCCGACGCGGCTTCGAGCAAGTCCAAAGGTGGATCGCGGAGGAACTCGGTCGCTTCAACCTCAGTTCCAGTCGAGCCTGTCCCGGAGACGACAGAAAAGGTCGAAGCCGCCGCAGATGACGACGACCAACCGCCGCCTTCGCCCGTCCACGGTGCAACACTCGGAACGGGCCATGAAGGCGTGAGCAAGGCTCAGCGAACTGGCGAAGTCGACCACGTCTCTGATGTACCGCCGACGGGAGTGGCACAACCCTTGGCCTCTGCCCAACCGGGAGAGTCGATCCTGCAGAGAAAAGACCAGCCAATACCAAGACTTCCAGAGCCTCCAGCAGCTACTGACGGTTCAGGCTCGCCCATGGAGATCAGCGCGCTCAAGTCAATGGACCTGGACGACATGATTCAGCGGTTGCTCGACGCAGCGTATGCCGGCAAAGTCACCAAGACGGTCAGCCTGAAGAATGCCGAGATATTCGCCATCTGCTCAGCTGCCCGAGAAGTCTTCCTCAGCCAACCCGCACTGCTCGAACTTGCGCCGCCTGTAAAGATCGTCGGCGATATTCATGGACAGTACACAGACCTAATCCGCATGTTCGAGATGTGTGGATTCCCACCAAACTCAAACTATCTCTTCCTCGGCGATTACGTAGATCGCGGCAAACAGAGCTTGGAGACGATTCTTCTTTTACTCTGCTACAAGCTCAAGTTCCCCGAGAACTTCTTTCTCCTCCGCGGCAACCACGAGTGCGCCAACGTCACACGTGTATATGGCTTCTACGACGAGTGCAAGAGACGGTGCAATATCAAAGTTTGGAAAGCCTTTGTAGATACCTTCAATACGCTTCCCATTGCGGCCATTGTGGCGCAAAAGATCTTCTGTGTACATGGCGGACTGTCTCCCAGTCTGTCTCACATGGACGATATCAGACAAATTGCACGACCTACAGACGTACCCGACTATGGTCTATTGAACGATCTGTTGTGGAGTGATCCTGCAGATATGGAAAATGACTGGGAGTCCAATGAACGAGGCGTCAGTTACTGTTTTGGAAAGAAGGTCATTATGGAGTTTTTGGCCCGACACGACTTTGATCTTGTTTGCAGAGCCCACATGGTCGTAGAAGACGGTTATGAATTTTTCACAGACAGAGTCTTGGTCACTGTGTTTTCAGCACCCAATGTAAGTCTATCAAAATTTACAAGGCAAGACCATTGCTAACAATATCCAGTACTGCGGCGAATTTGACAATTGGGGCGCTGTCATGTCCGTTTCGGGAGAACTGCTCTGCAGTTTCGAGCTGCTTAAACCTCTTGATTCTAGCGCACTCAAGAGCCACATCAAGAAGAGCCGCAACAAGCGTCAGAGCATGCTCAACTCACCAGTACGTATCGCAACTGAAGCTTACTGAATTTTTGATGATTCAGGGCTATCTATTTTATGTTTAGTAGTACTGACTTTGGCTTGTAGCCCGCACACTATGCACCTCAAAGTTACTAATCTTGAACTTTGGTGTAGGGTACCGACAGTATTTCGTACTCTGAATCTCCAATCATCGCAAGGGTCACAGCTGTATCACGAACGCAAGAGTCGGCTGAACCTAACGACGTTGCGATAATAGATGAGCCAGAGAAACGCTACCTTTCCCAAAGGTTGCGGCGTGTGCGAAGAAAACCGGGTTTGGAATCTTTGGGTAGCCAAGAGGACGGCCCTGCGGTACCACCATCGCGGAGATATAGCCACAGCAGAACGAACACATGGGCAACTAATTGGAACGAGACTACTACATTACCTCGAAGCGGTAGCGCACCACTTTTGCAAAGTACACACCGGCATGATGCCGAGCGGCGGAACTACGAACTAGGGAAGAAGCAGGCGATGTGGGAGTCCACGCTCCCCTCGGTTCAATCGGATCACATTGGTTACTTCCCAACCGGGCATAACCTAGATCGCGTGAATCCTGACGGGAATCCATGAACACTGCCCTTTTAGGAATCATTGATGCTTGACGAGTCCGAGTTGTCCACGTCACGTGTTACCGGTTCACATCCACTTTATCACGACTTTTCCGCTTCCTTGAGCTTTTATAACTTTCTTCTCTACTCATATCTTCTTTACTCTCGCCTTTTTGTACCGATTGGCGTCGGCGTTGTCGGGGCAAGAACATTGAGTCAACTCACTGGCGGCCAACTTCTCCTGTCTGGATTGGAGCATCCTGTTGTTTTTATTTCCTTTAGTGTGGTACTGGCAGATGTTAGCGCATGTATAGCGTACTAGGGACATACTGTCTAGTTGTACGTTTGTATACGTTGTTCACATGATGATGTGTGGAAGGGGATTTTAATTATACATATTTTGACGGTCTAAGCACTACAACTAACCTCTTGTTCATGCATGTAGATCTTACTAACTTCACACACAGAAATCTAACTAAGTCTCTTTCTTAATCAGAAGAAGCAGGACTAGGTGGTAATTCCCCTGTAGCCCAGTGTACAGGCTCAGGCCCAAGCACATACTCCATCGAACCTCCATCCTCGAAGATGTCTTGCCAGGTTACCCATGATTTATCCCAGGCCTGACCATTGACCTTTAAACTCTGGATGTAAGGGGCCATGTTACGATCGCTCGAGCCAATAGTGGTCACGCTAAGTGTTTTTCCATGTGCAAGATCGAGGGTAAGAGAGGAGAACCAAGGGGAAAGAACGAGAAAGGTAGTCTGACCCGTAAGAGGGTAGAGGCCAATAACTTGCCACTATCTCTGGCCATTAGTACTTTTCTCTCTCGCATCAAGGGAGAGGAAGACAGAAAGAACACGTACCAAGAGATTCGACTCCATGGCTCCAGCATCAGAATTTCCCGGCAACCCCATTTCCGCTGCACTATACAACCATCCAATCCCCTGACTACGATTCACACTCCTCCACTGCTCGCCCTGTATGAAGTTGTACAGATACGGCGTCGTGAAACCAGGCTCATTGCCAGGCTTAAAGAAGCCCAGATCAAAAATCTTGTTCAAGCGATCTACAAAACGGGCATCACCACCAACTCTGTGCTTCAGCTCTGCCACGTCGTGAATAGCGTTCATACTGTAGATCCAACTGCTATCTTCATAATACGCATCGGCCCAGTAGCAACCCCCACACGTTGCCGGATCCTGAGGAACAAATGATCCATTTGCAAGGCGGGGAACGAGGAAGCCGGTATGGCTGTGCGATGTGGCTGCAGGATTCCAGTGGTTACGCCAGTTGCGGGAGCGGAAGAGGTACGTTGATGATTCCGCGCTTTTCTGCAGCCCAGACGCAACTTGATGCAGTGCAAAGTCGTTTGTCGAGTACTCAACAGCTCTGGAGACGGCGCGCGAAAAAGTCGGGGTGATGTATCCGTATGCTAGCCAGTCTGGCAAGGCACCACGTCCTTGCTTTGTCGACGAATCCGGGGCTTGCGGGTCGTGGTTGTTGGGTGGCACTAGCTCAGCGTCGGTGAGCATGGCGGAGAAGCCGTCGGTCCAGTTTATGGCGCCTCGGACGCCTTTGATGTAGGCGTCGGCGAGGACGTTGTCGGCGTTTGACCCGCCTTGCACACGGCCGTTGTAGTTTGAGGACCGCGCGTCCGGCATGAAGCCCGCATGGCGCCAAGTGTCGATGAGGGAGCGAATGAAGGCTTCATAGGCGGACGGCTGGAGTATGTGGAAGAGGGGTGTGTGACAGCGGTGTGTGTCCCAGAGAGTGAAGATGTCGTCGTAGTAGGGCTCCCCGCTGTCCCAGTCGGGATTCTCACCGGTGCGGTTGGAGGGAATGAGAAACATGCCATAGAGGGAGCTGTAGATCAAGTTTAGGTCATCAGTGTTGGACGACGAGACTTTTATTTTGCTCAGCACTTGTTCGTCCCATTTGGACTTTGCAGCGTCGGCGAGGTCCGTGATCCGTGTGTATTCGGTAATCTCTTCGAGGTTCGAGCATGCCTTTGAAGCAGAGATGAAGGATATACCAACACGAGACATGACCTTTGACTCGGAAAATGTGAAAACTCCACCAAGGCGTGCAGTGCCAAATGCCGGACCACTCAGCCTATTGGTGTTACCGTTGAAGGCCCATGACTGAAAAGGTCGCTTGTTGAACTTGCCACAAAAGTATATTGTCCAGTCGGGTGCGAGGTTCCATCCGTTGTTGTATATACCCGACCCCTCGTAATGGCCGTCATCTTGAGAAATAGTAAAGTTGCCCCCTGCGTAATGTTGTTCCCAGCCCAAGCCTCTGAAACTGGACAGGACATGTGATACATCCACCACGATGGAAGACGCAGCAGTGCCATTCGGGAACGAGTACGAGTACAATCCAGCATGTTCAGTGGCACCCAGCTCTACCGTTACCCCGTTCGCCAACGACGACTTGTAGTATCCAACGCTTCCCTGATCTGGCACTGCCCGTGGCTGAGACAAATCAGCAAGCGGATTTGAAACGAGCCCAAGTACTGGCATCTGCGACACTACGCCATACTTTGGCGCACCGCCCGTTCCAGATTCGTGCATCATGCTGAAGCCAAATATGCTGCCTGTGGGAAGGTAGCCAGAGTATGCATCCGTCTTGCCATCTTGCACGTCGGGTCCCAGCTTCACCATTGCAAAAGGCGCAGCAACGACACCGGGAAATCTGTTCCCACCGCCTTTTGTTCCTTGGCTGCCACATTTTAGCTACCAGTCTTCATATAGTTGGTCGATTCTGTTACTTACAATACGTTGACATACTGGCTATAATTGCTCTGCGCCTGAACGACTTCGACAAAGCAGACTAGCAAACACACAAAGCTACCCGTAAACAGAAACGCTCTCGTAGCCAAAGCCATAATTACCGTCCTGAGATGTATTCAAAAAAGATAACTGACAAGACAGTCTTTCCACTATATAGTGATGTTGGGCCTATTCAATGTAAACAATGTAACAAGAATGTAGCGCTCGGATGCTTCTGGTTTGGCCTCTCATTGACTTTCACCTAACCGACCAAGCACTGCCAATGTACTCTTGACTTGGTTTAGTTCAGTAAAAACTACCAGAAATCTACAGTATGTAGGCGGTAACAGTCCTACTGCGTGGCCATGTATGCTTGTTGGATCGATCGGGCCTGCAACGGTGCAAGAAAAGGGGATATAAAAGCAAGGAAAAATACAAAGACACAAAGTCAATACAGGAGAGTAAACTTTGTAAAAGAAAAACAAGAGAAAAAAATGACCTACCATCTTTTATCTAGTTCCTGCGCGGTTACATTGAAGCGCTGCGGGGTGTATGCAAAGTACCAGGTTCGGGCCAATGACAGTTCGTACATCAACCATGTGAGCGACTGTGATCTATTTACGCTCTACGCCTACAGGGCATCTTCGTAGGATAGTAATATATGACGTAGATGTCGGGTTGAATCGGCAGGTGGATTTGGAAAATTCAACCGCTGAGTTTCGAGGTCTTATACATCGTGGTAGTCTTGGAAGCAGCCGGGAGATCTTGTGTATATGGAAAGAATCTTTTCGATGTTATTCAAGCCTTCAATTCAGTTAGGTAGACTCCCAGACTCTCCAATCATAGTGGATGACCTAGGGTCCCAGGCCATTATGGAGAAACCGCATGAGGAACATGACCTGCCCCGTGGAGCTAGGGCGTTGCTTCGCAGTAGCACGAGTTCTCCAGGATAAAACTTAGATGCATTGTAAGCTAATAGTATGTCAAGTGTGTGTCGAGTAACTGAAGCGACAGTATTGGGGTGTTGATGTTGTTTTGTCAGAGTATAGATTGGTCCTCATGTAGACTGATGGTGATGTTAAGAGCCATGTAATTGATTGCCAGGCTTGAGGTCCATCGATCATATTGTGTTGCACAACGATCAGCATGCGAGTGAGCTGGTTCTGGGAAATTGCTGCATGCATTAGTTGGTTGTAATCGACAAGTGGGTGATAAGCTGCCCTGTAAGATGGGTAAAGTGCTCGCAGTCTTTAACAGCGAATCCACGCTCTATCGTCGCAAGATTAGCTCTTACTCGTGCTATATCTGTGATGGAATGATACCACTGTATTCCTAAGTACTTTTCTGTTTCGTCTTTCTTGTGCTTCGTGAGGAAGGCGGCCGTGCCGCCGAAGGCGCTGACGATGCCGACTACGAGAGCAACTACCTCTAATCCCAACACGTCAGCACCATACCTCAAGATTATTTCGTGTGAGAAGGCCCTTTGCAAATGTACTATGGGAAATCTCAGGGACGGAAGTGAAGATGAGAGATGGAACTTTCGCATACATGTGCAACGCGTTTAGCCTCGTGCGACATCGAAGTTGCAATCGTTGTTGTAATTGTGTTGTATAAGAGTGGTAGTTTTTGGAAGCTCGCCCTACATGAGTTGACTGTAGTGGAACTTCTACTCTTGAGAAGTGTGTGGTGAGATGTCAGGGAACGAAGATTTTCTCGTCCTATCAGCAGCTGGATTTCAAAGGACTTGCTGGACATGAAACAGAAGCATTGTACTCATAAAAGTCACAATGCAATCGACAATCATTTCGCTACCCACATCATCCTTCCCAAGTCACCAAACCCTTCCTGGAGGACCTTGCGACCGGCGAGCTCATTTGCAAATTCAAGTTTTCTTTGCAGTTCCCAATCATCATGATGATTGATTGCGAACAGCATACCAGCAATGAACGTATCACCAGCACCAATTGTATCCATAACCTCTGCCTGCTCTTCTCCAGATACTTGCCACGCCTTTACATCAGCCCACGTTTCTTTGGCCCCTTTTTGCAAAGCTGTAGCGCCGCCAGAACCCCATGTACAACATAGCATCGCCCCTTCTCCTGTAACCTCGCGCTGTGCATCAAGAAACGTCCTTGCGTCGCCGTATCCATTCTTCTCCGCCCATAGTTTCGAGTAAAAGACTACATTCGCAAACCTGGCTACCTTGTCTATGTCTCTTCGCTCTGGCTTTTCGCATTCGACACTTATCCGGAATTTCGGGAAGGTGTTGCGCAGAAACTCAGCGCATGGGCATGTGATTTCTGGGATACGGCCTTCGAAGTGGAACCATGCCATTTCATCTGCAGCCAGAGGCGAAGCAAAAGATTCGACTCGCTGCTTGAACTCTTGAAACTTCATCTCAGGCAGTTTGTTGATACTGACAATGGTCCTCGACCGTGACTCCTGACTCTGGATAATGTAGCTCGATGCAGCTTCCTCGTATCCGTCCCGAAACAAGCTCATACCAGCGGTATTCACGCCAGCAATGGATCCGCAAATGAACTTTGCGGAGCCAGAGCGCTCATCTGGAAGCACGGCCAATAGGTGCAAGGCAACAGCACCAGATGTTTCAGTCGTCATGGTTGGATCATGGTTCTGTAGTTGCAATATTACCTCAAGACTATTCGCTGTATTGCCACCTCTTCTCCGTGAAATGCCTTTTGCACGGAGCTTCTCATCTTCGATGGGGAAGTGCGGCACACTTGGTAACGTCCAAGTCAGTCATTATGCAACAATCCTAGTCATGTGAATACGTACATCAGGATGGTATCGATATATACTGCGCCCACGCACACGATATGTATTTTGGTCATGGTAGTCGAATTCGGTCGTGGGTCAAAGTCGATGGTTGAGGGTGCGAAGTTTGACATGTGGAGCACCAAATACGACCACTACGTCAACTGTCGCGCGTCATGCTACGCGTTTACACTCCACACGACTACCAGGGTTACTTGATGACTCCAGAGGTCTCCTTGGAATGGTGATGATGGCGATGACTCTGGTCGCGATGACTCTGTAGTTGCCTGGAGTTGCGCGAGCATATAAAAGATGCCATAATTGTGGGGCATTGTGTTAGCTAGTTGACTTGCACAGCAGTATTGAGTAACTTCAAAATAAAAGTAATACAATAATAATATAGATGTCCAGGTAGGTATGTCCTAGTTTCCTCCGATTTGCTCATAATCCGATAATGAGTGAAGCCCTTAGTTCCCAAGTTGGTATCTCGAAATATCACACGCTCAAACGCCTGTTCCCAAAAAAAGCAAAGAAGGACGACTTGGATACGACGCAATCAATACGCATTACCACTCCAACCCGGCGCCTTCCCTTTCCCTTCTTGACCATAATGATACTGATATTCGTCCTGCTCCATTACTGGACTGACAGTCTGTACCGCGATACCCCCATGGTGCGGTGGACCATGCCACCCATTCCCTCCAGCCGGGACATTACTGTAATAGCCCCCGTGCGCCGCCTCTTCACCATCCAGATCGCTAAAAGCCCTTGTGCGCGGCGTCATGGGACTTTTCATGCCACCGATGGTCCCTGGCGTGCGTGGTAGTTGTTGGAGTTCCCACATGTGTTGCCATTGCTACTCCGCCGTCATTTCGTTATCATATGGCGACGAGGCCCATTTTTCTTTTTCTGCTTTCTTCTCGGCTTTTCTGGCGGCGTGGGCTTGTCTTTGGGCGGTGGTGGGGATGAGAGAGTAAAAAGATAGGGCTACAAACACGGCGTAAATGGACCTATGGTGATTTGTTAGCACCACGCGCGTGCGGGCACATGGAAAGCTACATACATCATGATGATGCTGACTGCAAAGCTACTCTTCGCTTGCATGCAGTAGCCCCGGATGCGCTTGTCTTCTACGATATTGCAGTTTTTCGTCAGATACCAGGGCGCTCCCTTGTTTTCGCGCCGCGGGTCAATGGTGTCGGGCGAAGTCTGGATGTGGATGCCATATGCCCACAGACACATAAGGCCAATGTGGAGTAGGAGCGACAAGATTGGGAAGAAGACCTTGAGGAGCCAAAGGGTGGCCTTGACTAGCCAGAAGAACATGCACACCACGCCAATAACGAGGTGGTACTGTGTTGCGCTATGGGGTTATCAGCACAATGTCCATGCGTTGTGTAGCTTGGATTAATGGGGAGACACTCACAAGCTGCTCCATACCAACGGTATATTGACGGGTCGGTAGTTTGCATATGCGTACAGGACGGTGCTCGGGTCTGAATTGAAGCCCATCTCCCCTCCGACTCTCCACAGGATGGTGCGATAGAGGTTTGGCGATGCGATGCCGAAAAGCGCAAGGTTAGCGACGGTGAATGGTAGCTCGAACATCATGAGGAACCAGATGATCTTGGGTAACCGCCATGATCGCGATATGAAGAAAGCCATGCCGTACGCAGTTCGTCGTTCGTGCTCGAGTGCAGGCGCACCCGGGGCGTTGGCCGCTCTTAACAGCCGTGTAAGCCCCCATCCTAGCCGACGCCAGCAGGTGAAGTGAGGGGCGAAAAGCCATTACAGCCGCTGAGTGGCACACGCATGCTGCGCGATCACACAACTTGTTAAGTGTGATGGCGAATCAGACTTGCAGGATGGTGCAGTAAGCGGGAGCTAGATGGTTTATTCCTTGCGCTCATCCCTGCACCTGGTAGCGGGAAATGTGGGTTAATAGCGACGCATCGGGCAATCCAATATACAGCTCCACGGTAAGAGGACGGATGAACTGGAAGGCTGTATCATGGGGGAGCGTACGGCGTAAACAATCGTTTGCTGTGCCGCAACATGTCTGCAGACATAGTAGAAGCTTGTCAGGCGTATTGCAGCAGGTCGACCGTTGGTGTCCGACGGACCGCAGTGGAGACGGGAGCGGCAGTTTTTGCGGCCTTTGTGGGCGCGTAAAATCGGGTTATGGTGTGAGCATCGTACATATACGAGAGCGCTTGCGGCAACGAGGCGATGAGTAGATGCAAACTAGTATTCAATTGACTGGCCAACCCTCCGCCGTCGATCCTCTGCATTACCACCACTTCTCGTAGAGCACTCTCTGCGGTATGACATTATCTTGTTCCTTGATAAACTTGACCATTTCGTCTGTCATATCTGGCGGCCCGCATACATAGAAAACCGTGGATTGCGCCTCCTTCCTATTACCGACGGCACTTGACAGCGCAATGTCGTCAATGCGATGTGTCCATGCACAGACTGGCACTTCGGTAGCCGAATCGATTTGCGGCAGCGTCAACGACATCAGCGGATGTATCAGATCGCCCTCATTTGTGCCCATTTCAGATCCATCCCACGTGCCCGTAAAGAAGAGCTCTAGTCTATCTTTGGTTGTTTTGAAGCGTGGTATGCGGAAGAGGTCAAGCACGTCTTGGAGGAAGAGCACTTCGCTCGGGTCCGTCTCGCGCGAGGGGACCTTGGTGGAATACAAGAAGCGCACTTCGAGATTCGGGTAGTTCTGGTTTATATAAGTCATCATTGACATCATGGGGCTGCAAAAGCATTGTTAGTCGCCAAACAGGGGATCTTGTGGTGGGCAGCGCGACTTACTTGATACCAACTCCGCCTGCAATGAAGATGGCACGCTTGATCTTCTTCATGTCGAGACAGGGCGGCGGCCACACAAAACTGCCGCCGACACGCACTGTGACTTGTTTGCCCAGAATCTCCTCGACCGGCTTCCATAACCATGCCGCTGGTGGGTTCTCCGGAGCGTTTTGGACGGCCAGCTCAAAGAACGGTACATGGTCGGGATCCGATCGCGGGAGCGCTTCTGACGGCGATGAGGTAATTGTGAACCCGCCCGGCTTTTCTACGTCAGGCACAAAGACATCAAGCCATTGGCCAGGGAGGAACTGACTTGTCCATCAGCGCATGGTCGCGAGCGAGATGGAGGTCGTCATACGTTGAAGCCGTTCTTTTCATCTATTTGGAATTTATAGCGCTTGATCCTATCGTTGACATGTGTCACTTTGGCGAGCGTGGCAGTGTATAGGTCATTGTCTCGTGGCTCCGTCGCGGTGCGCTCTTGGTGGCTTAGGATCGCTTTTGCAGAGCGGGCCTGTGGCATGCTGCCCTGCATCCTTCTCGGCAGAGAGAAGAGTCTTGAAGGGGGGTGATGGGACAAGAGTCGACGGGTGAGAATGCTCATAGCAAGAAGAAAGTATCTTACCACGAGGAAAATGTAAGTGGGGACAAACCAGGTGGAGGGGTCCAATGCGTAAGTATGCACGCTGATCCCATCGGGCGGGAGCTTGGACGCCGCCGTTGACGGCTAACCGGACCTCACCCTTTCGCCCAAGACGGCTGCATTTCGGGCTCTAATTATAGGCGCGCGCCCTTCACCATGGAGCGTCTGCTAAGGACGCCGGGTGGCATTGCAAGGCCACATGTTGGTATGCCGTGTGGTTGAGTCGGATGCTATCTGCTCACGAGCGACGCCCGATAGGCGTTGGCGCTATGCCGCATCTGGGAGCCGCGGCTGACCTCGGAGGACGGACAGCCCTGGAACGCCAACTCAGCTGCTGAGCTGCAACACCAGATGCTGCCTGTCAACCTCTCAGCCCCTGCTTGAGGATTCCTGTCGCTCTCGCGGTTGACTATACCTGCACCAGCTACACTGCCTACTCCCGTGCGCCCTGCCGACATTGCATCTCAATTTCATCCTCATGTCTGTCCAAGAGGGCAAGTTTGCTTTGCCCGATGGGAAACAGCTCTACACAAAGACCTTCAGGGTACGGTGGAGCCAATATTAAAGTGATCGGCGTTAATCTGGCATGCAGACTGCTGGGCCTGCAAAAGCACGACTCGTCTTCATCCACGGCTTCTCAGATGTATGAGCCCCTCTGACACGCCTACATTGCACATTTAACATTGACATGTAGCACGGTGAGACTATGTCGCTTTACTCTCGCTCTCTCACAGCAACCATCTGACACTTCAGAGTGAACACGTATGGCGATTTCTTTCCAGCACTAGCTTCCAAAGGTATCGAGGTCTATACTTTCGACCAGAGGTACGTATGCGTCCTATTCTGGGTACTCGTCCCTGATGATTGGCAGAGGATGGGGCCGCTCGGCGACGAAGCCCTCTGAACGAGGCGACACGGGTCCTACGGCTCAGGTTCTTGATGACATGACCTCCTTTCTCAAATCTGTCATTCCAAGCCCGGTACCCCTGTTCTTAATGGGCCATTCCATGGGTGGGGGAGAAACACTCTGCTATGCTGCCCAAGGCCCAGAGGAAGTCCGCAAGCACATTCGCGGCTATCTCCTCGAGTCGCCCTTTGTAGACTTTGATCCAAAGTCGAAGCCATCCTCACTCACAGTCTTCTTCGGTAGAGTTGCCGGAAAACTAATGGCAAAGCGACAGCTGGCCAACAAACTGGACCCAAGTCTCATCTCGCGCAATGCACATGTGTGCAAGCAATTCGATGAAGACCCGCTCTGCCACGATACCGGCACGCTTGAGGGGCTCGCGGGATTGCTCGACCGAACCAATGCCTTGTCTAGCGGAAAGATTGTCATTCCGGACAATGCTGGGGAGGGTGGAGTGACCAGGATCTGGATTGGACATGGGGACAAAGATGGCATTACCAGCTACCTAGCCTCCAAGCGACTGTTTGATGCATTGCAAGTCAAGGACAAGGAATTCCAAACGTACGCGGGGTGCTATCATCGCCGTGAGTATACTGCACTGTTGTCGGGTCTAAGGGATGCAGGCTAACAAGGCCAGTACATGACGAGCCTAGTCCTGATAAAGAGAAATTCGTAGACGATGTCACCGACTGGATTCTGGCGCGCTCCGATCCTGTTGGTGGGCATGATACGAAGCCAAGGCTGTGATGCCCAGTAGAAGCTTTCCAGCATGGCTTGCAGGCGAGGCGGTGGCGGCGGACTACTGTAGAAGAGCGATTAGCGCTGCCCGGGTCGATACACGCGTCTTGGTCGGGAGTTTTGAAACGCGGAGGATGCCCGCCAGCCCATGTCCCTGTGAGAATGAGGAGGGTGTAGGACTACCATGTCGAGTTAATACGATGACGCGCCAGTTCGAGTGCCTATGACGTTGATGAGTTTGTGTGCCAGTCGTGATGCAACTCACAAAAGGTGGGATGAAGCCGGGGCCCCACAATTGCCATGGCTGATGGGAAAGGCGCAATGATGGGCCAGGAACGCCGACAGCGACCGCAGAAGAGGCTCAAAATTATCCTGGAGACAGCCGCAGTCGCAGTCGCATTTGGGCTCCCCGCATCAGGACGCACATCCGCTGCCACCACGTCCCATGTTACTGCGCACCGCCTGCAGAGATGGAAATGGCCTGCGTGTCTTTAGCCAGCGACGCGTCGATGCGCCGCCGCCCCCAGGCCTGCACAGTGCTCGGTCACCATACTCGACGCAAGCCTCAGTGAGACCGTATCTTGTCAGACCACGTTACCCATCCTCGCCGCCAACTTGCCAACCAAGACTACGTGTTCTTTGCACGCAAACCAAGGGTAAAGGCCCTCACCATCTCGAGCTCCCGTCGCGCCCCGCGCCCCTTCTCAACTGGTCCACGACGGTACACCGCAAACAACACCTCTCTCCTACCACCATGACGTGCGGCACCCAGACGCGGGGCCACGCCGGCCACTCGCACCATCATCACCATGACAACACTTTCCTGCTCTCCAAGAATAAGAATGATGCCGGCGTGCGCATTACTCGAGTTGGCCTGTATGTCAACTTGGGCATGGCCATTAGTAAGGGCTTTGGTGGCTACGTCTTCAATAGTCAGGGTGGGTGAGAGTCGGACATGGATTCGAACAAGGGCATGTACTGACACGTACCAGCACTCATTGCCGATGCCATTCACAGTCTTACCGACCTGGTCAGCGACATCATGACCCTTGCGACAGTGGGCTGGTCTACGAAGCCGCCTACAGATCGCTTCCCCAGCGGCTATGGAAAGGTTGAGAGCTTGGGCTCGCTAGGTGTCAGTGGCATCCTGCTGGGCGGCGGCTTTCTCATGGGCTGGACAGCTCTGATAGCGCTCGCTCAGCAGTTCTTCCCCGACGCCACCAAGATAGCCGAACACTGGGGGCTTCTACCGCATCACCACCACCACCATGGCATTGAGAATATGGGCCCTAATATCAATGCCATATGGCTCGCTGCGGGCTCCATTGTTATCAAGGAGTGGCTGTACCGTGCGAGTAAGGAGACTCCTCTACAAGCCTCCAAACAAGACCCGCTAACAATCACCCCCAGCACTCAAGATTGCAACAGAACGCAAGTCGACTGTCCTCGCCTCGAACGCCTACCACCACCGCGTAGACTCGCTCACCGCCTTTGTTGCTCTCCTCCTGATTGGCGGCTCCAACGTCCTCAACAACGCACAATGGCTAGACCCTGTCGGCGGTCTGGTCATCTCTCTCATGGTTGTTCAAGCTGGCTGGGGCAACACCAAGCAAGCATTGCTAGAGCTGGCCGATGTTGGCGTCGACAAGGAAATGAAGGACAACGTGCGGAAAGCGGCGACAAAGGCTCTGGAAGAAATCTCTACACTGGCTGAACCGGTGAATGTTCGCGCTGTCCAGGGTGTCAAGGCGGGCCAAAACTACCTGATGGATGTGGAGCTTGGTGTGCAGGGTACATGGACTATCGACCAGACACGCAATGTGGAGGACCTAGTTCGAGAGCGCATTGGTGCCAATGTGCGGGGTGTGAAGAAGGTCCGCGTACGGTTCGTCACAAACTCAGCGGAGGAGCCAGACTTTTTGGACGAGTTCATTCCCGGCGACGCTACGGCAACGTCAAACCCAGGATCAGAAGCCGAGCATAGCCACGATCACGACCATGACCACGACCACAAGCACGAAGATACGAATGGTAGCGCAAGGCGTAGGAAGTGATTCGTGTATACATGTACACAAGCATGGCTGGGCGTTCTGGAGTTGGGTAAAAGGGGCGCGCGGTATACCTCAGATTAGAAGCTTGGATATCCAAAGAGACTTTTCACAGAGATTCTGACCCCCCCACGCTAACAACTTACTTAGCTCTCATGGGCGTCAGGCTGGTGTGGAACCCAAGAAAATCATAGCTGTACACACGATGCTTCGGCTTGAATTTATCCGTTGCCCAATGACGGGTCCCGATGATCAGGCGCTTCTGCAGGCACCGCCGGCAAAATGCTATGATGCACGTTGGTCGTCAATGTGGGTCTTGCGTAAGTGTGCCGTATCGTGGGTGAGAGGGTCCTCAACACCACGCGACGTGATTGCGTATTTAGCCATGTGCAAGTCTTCCCCAACATTCACCCGATTTCCGAATTTGCGACCACTTTTCATACCTACTGATCATGGCTGACCAATTCCTGGGCTTCGACCTGAGCACCCAGCAGCTCAAAGGTGAGCATTACCCCGCTGGAGCTACCCCACCAAGCAGTGTAACACGAACTGACGTGACCCTGGATTGTAAGGAATCATTGTCGGTTCGGACTTGAAGCTCATCCATGAGGCAAAGGTCGACTTTGATGCCGACCTCTCCAAATATGGCATTGAGAAAGGTGTGCTCACCAACCCTGACGAGGGTGAAGTCTTTGCGCCAGTCGCACTCTGGCTCGAGGCCATTGATCTTGTCCTGCAGCGATTGAAGGAGCAGGGTGCCGACTTCTCCAAGATCCAGGGTATCTCGGGTGCTGGCATGCAGCATGGCACAGTCTTCTGGAGCAAGGATGCTGAGACACTGCTTGGTAGCCTGGATGCTGGCAAGACGTTGCTCGAGCAGCTAGAGGGCGGTGCAAAGGGAGAGAAGAAAGGCGCTTTCAGCCATCCGTTTAGCCCGAATTGGCAGGACGCGAGTACGCAGAGGCAGTGTGATGCTTTTGATAAGACGCTACAAGAACCGAGAAACCTTGCGCTCGCTACTGGAAGCAGTGCTCACCACGTAAGCCTCGCCACCTTAAGCATCACTTGCTAGATACTGACTTGCACAACAGCGCTTCAGTGGCCCGCAGATTCTCAGATTCCACGACAAGCACCCAGAAGCCTACAAGGCGACCGCTCGCATCTCTCTTGTATCATCCTTTTTGGCTTCCATATTCCTCGGCAAGGTAGCCCCCATCGATATCAGCGACGTGACTGGTGCGAATCTGTGGGATATCAAGAACGGCCGCTGGCATGAAGATCTCCTTGCACTTGCAGCTGGAGGAAGCGAAGGCGTTGAAGACCTTAGAAAAAAGCTCGGTAGCGTGCCAGAGGACGGTGGTACCAGCTTCGGTACAGTCTCGCCATACTTCAGCAAGCGCTATGGATTCCCTTCGTCAGCTCAGATCATCGCATTCACTGGCGACAATCCATCGACCATCCTTGCCCTCCCTCTCCGTGCTTCAGACGCAATCGTCTCGCTAGGCACATCCACTACTTTCCTCATGTCGACACCGGCGTACAGACCGGACCCTGCGTACCACTTCATGAACCACCCCACAACGGCGGGTCTTTATATGTTTATGTTGTGCTACAAGAACGGCGGTCTTGCCCGCGAGCACATTCGTGATGCCATCAACAAAGCTGCTGGATCATCAGACAAGTCCTGGGACAAATTCAACGAAACAGCCCTCACAACACCTGCTCTCGGCCAAGCACAGCCTTCAGATCCGATGCGCCTAGGCCTCTTCTTCCCCCGCCCTGAAATCGTGCCAAACGTCAAGGCCGGAACATGGCGCTTCCTGTTCAAGGACAACAAGCTATCCCCCGTAGCACCCGAGGCAGCCCAAGCCAAGACCGAAGACAAGTCGTGGCCTATTCCCCAAGCCGACGCCCGCGCGATCCTCGAATCCCAATTCCTCTCCCTAAGACTGCGTTCGCAATCGCTCGTGGAGCCTCAGGGCTCGCTGCCCGCCCAGCCACGTAGAATCTACATGGTCGGTGGCGGCGCCGTGAATCCAGCCATTGCGGAGCTTGCAGGCCAAGTCCTCGGTGGCTCGGACGGTGTCTACAAGCTCGAAATCGGTGGCAACGCATGCGCCCTCGGTGCAGCCTACAAGGCTGCATGGGGTGTACAGCGAGCGACGCCGCAAGAAAAGTTTGAAGATTTCCTCGAGGCGAGGTGGAATGAAGAGGGCTTTGTCAAGAAGATTTGTGAGGGGTACAGGAAGGGTGTCTTTGAGCAGTATGGCGACGCCCTCAAGGCATTCGATCAGGTCGAGAAGGTGGCACTCTCGGAGAAGGGTGAAGCGGAGAAGACGGATGCTGTCAAGGAGGCTATGGGATTGCAGGGCTTGGATGATGCGAGGTAGTCAGTCGATGTTTGTTTTGGTCTGGTTTAGCTGCGAACATTGAAAATTGGAAATCTTTGCTCACTGTTTCGAGAGCTATACATTTCTCCCCATGTCTACACCATTCAGCATTTGCTGTAGGCTGTGCTTATAATATCAATAATATAGGGTACGCTACCTACTCTCATCGCTCCCAAACACATACCTCCTCTGTTACTACGCAACCCTAACATCAAACAACCCCGTCACGTACAGCCTATCTCCTAAACCCCCACCCCCAGCGTCCTTGCCCACTACCAGCACCACCATTTCTCTGACACACTTCCTCTCCTTCTTGTCTCGACTTCCCAGTACCCTTAATACCCTGGAAACTCACAGGCTGCTCCACTGCCACAGCTTTGAGGCCACCATTCTTGTCACTAAAACTAGAGCTAGATTCGTACAGCGTGAACGATGCACGCCGGCGTGCAAGTGCCCGTTCATCTACCACACGGCGTGGCGGGATATTTCTTCCTTGTTGTTTTCGAAGAGGTCTTGGCGGCGAATAGCTACAGGACGAAGAGGAAAAAAGGGGAAAAGGATGCGGGACGTGTATGGGGCTTGATGAACATGAAGATGAGGGCAAGGCATGTGCTACCTTTGAGCTTGGGCCTACTGCTCCTGAGGTCCTCACCATGGACCCATGGGTTTTGCGTGAGTTTCGGGTCTCTGGTACTTTTACTCGCGGGGCAGTGGAGTAGTTGCATCGATTCTGTCTTTCCACGCCTGCTCTCGTGGCGGGTTTAGAGTTTTGGGGCGCCGTGTGGAGTATTGCTGGGGTTTTAGACGGTCGTGCTGGAGTGGTGTGATTGGGGTGGGTATGCGGTCTTGGCTTTGTCGCTGGGTGGATTCCAGTGTTACTTCGATGGTGGGTAAGCGGGTGTGAAGCCGCATGTGAGGGGGAAAATCTTTTGTCTGAAGTAGTAGTTGTCGTGTAACCTGAGTTACTGATTGTAGAATAGGTAGAGCTTCCATTTATGCCCTTTGAAATGGTAGAGTTGATATTGCCGTAGTTTGCCTGTGATTGTATTTTTGCTTGTGGATCTGGGCTTTGTTCTTGCACCTCTGGAACAGCCGTTTCAATGGCTTTGAGCGCTGTGCTCCTATTATCTGGCTGCCCACATATTGATACGTGTGCGACTTTGGCGACTGTTGGGCCTTCTCTGGGGATGGATCGGCGGTATTCCTCATCCTGAGTAGCTCGGCACATGCAAGTGGGTTGCGAGTGATTCTGCGTCCGAAGTTGAGATGAAGTTGCTTTGGAGCAAACAGCACCCTCCTTCTCGTGGTGAGAAACCTTTCGCGCTTGAGGTTGATGGAAAAGAAGCTCCGGTGAATAGCGATAAAGGGGCGGCTGGCGAGGTTCGTCACGAGTGGTAACCTCGGGCCCAGCTCCAAATCTTCATTGTGAACATATCTTCCAAATCGGAGCAATGCTGGGCGCCGGGTAATAGTTTTTTGCTGGGGGTGCTGAGTTTCCGCGAACAGGGGGGTGTTTCCATGTACTGATATAGATGTCTCTACGAAATGAAGCGGACTGGGGCCACGAAGAGTTGTCTGTGCGGCCTTCGACGATTGGATTGAGTATGTGGCAGTGCATATCTTGTTGAGAGTAAAGCTGGAACTGTCTTGATAGGTATTCACTCTGTCGGATGGAGAGAGCACTAGACCCTCGGTCATGGTGCTTGGGTTCAGGTTGGCTGAGTTGTCCATTTTGCCTTTGCAACGCTCCCCCAGGTAG
>Ga0265797_10004973_pt1 | contig 19788 bp, 14 predicted proteins | sample P2T30metagenome_FD_192433 | JGI IMG/M metagenome (GOLD analysis project Ga0265797, IMG submission 192433) | Plant litter microbial communities from East Loma Ridge, Irvine, California - P2 T30 | ecosystem: Environmental > Terrestrial > Plant litter > Unclassified | place: USA: California...
CAAACCTAACCTTCCCGTCACTAACATCCGGATAAACATCAAACCTCCTCTGCCCATACACCGGAATATTCTTCCTCGTCTCCTCCAGCTTCTCCGGCTCCAAATCAACATACAACGTCCCCTCCTTCTCATCCAACTGCCCCGCCACCGCCGCATCCGGGTCCACAACCATGCTGTGTCCCCACGCGTGGTAGTCCGCCGTCATATCCCGCGCCGGACTGCACAGCGCGACGTAGCACTGGTTGTCGACCGCGCGCGCCCGCGCGAGGAGTTCCCAGTGGCGAGCGCCGGTTGTGAGGTTGAAGGCGCCGGGGTAGACTAAGGCGAAAGCGCCCTTGCGGGCGGCGATGAGGGCGAGTTCGGGGAAGCGGATGTCGTAGCAGATCGCAATACCGATCTTTCCATAGCCTGGGATTTCGGTGATGGTGACCTTGTCGCCTGGGGACAGCACTTCGGACTCGTGGAAGGAAATTTTGCCGGGGATGTCGATGTCGAAGAGGTGCACTTTGCGGTGACGCGCAAGCAGGGCGCCATCCTCGCCGAACGTCAAACTAGTGTTGTACCATTTATTCTTCTCCTTCGAAAACTCCGGGATACTGCCTCCAATCAAAGTGACTTTGCCCTCCTTCGCAACAGCGCTGAGGACATGGTAGCTAGGGCTCTTCTCCTCGCTAGGTGCACCGCCGGCGGACGGACTGCCGCCGACGTCCAGAGGCGTGAGCTCCTCGGCGTATTTGGGGAAGTACTTCGTGCCGTAGGGCGAGTTAAAGCATTCGGGGAGGACGACGAGTTTGGCGCCGGCGCGGGCAGCTTCGAGGACTTTGGAGCGGGCGGCGGCGAGGTTGGCGGCTTTGTCGGCGCCGGCGGAGAGTTGGATGAGGGCGAGTTTGAGGGGCTTGGCGAGGAGTTTGGAGGCCATTGTGAAGGATTGTTTGTGTTTCTGGGTCCTGTTTAAGGAGGATGTCTGGGAAACGATTGAACGGGAAGCTATCTCGAAGTCTGGTGGGATGTCAACATATGACGATGATCTAACCCCGACCTCGGCGTCTGACGCGAACCCTTGCTGTGGGACCAGCCATTGGAAGAGTGGACGAGAGTGGGCAATCAATTCAAAGTCATGATGTAGACTGATGGATCGAAGGAGGCATATTATATTGAATACATGTATGTAAGAATGAGGATACTTAATTTATCAATTATTGCTAACAGGACGACATCGATAACACGACGCCAATGCCCGTTGCCGACAAGCACAAGAGTGGCCTACATCACAGACAAACCAAAAGCCAACCACAAGACAAAAAGACTACGGAGGTAATAAAGCGAGCAGCGAGCGCCTCAGCGTCGCCCAAACAGTTTGTGTCCTTTACACGTGCTAATTATGCATTTTTGAAATTTGAAGAAAAGAAGTAAAGAAATAAAGAGTCCCCTTTTTGGGCTCCTCGTGCTGTTCTGTCCATAAAACTTGTTTCCCCAAAACTCCAAGCAAGTTGCACAAACGCCAGACTTTCTCAGTCGACTTTGATGGCGCTGTAAATCCTCCTCACAAAAGCATACGCGGTCAGGAAGCCGACGGTGCCCATTAGTAGACCGTAGACGGCGCACGCGAGGCCCGCGTAGGAGAAGAAGAGGACTGTGTTGGCGAAGCCGGTAATGTGAAGTTGGGTGGCGAAGTAGTAGGCTGTGTAAGCGAAGACCCAGAAGGCGGAGGAGGAGCCGAGGAGGAAGGAGTGCCATTGCCAGTTGTAGTTCTGCGGAAGTTGTTAGTAAGTGACGATTGAAGTGAAGGGATTATTGACGGATGACATACCTCTGAGCAAAGTTGAATGTAGATGCCGATGATGGTGGTCTCCATCACGGCCAGTATTAAAATGGTGGAAACAACAGCAAGGAAACCAAAGACGTAGTAGTATCCGCTCTTATCTTGCCACAGGCTGCGGAAGAGGAACAAAAGCTCGATGAAAATCACAGCGAAGGGAATCAAGCCGGCAACGAGGGCAGCCTGGAGAGAGCGAGCGTACCATGGCAGATACGGGATCTGGCGTGGAACAGCGCTCGCTCTAATCGGTTGGCTGTATGCTCCGGCGCGGTTGAAACCGTACCAACTGCCTACGTAGACAAGAGGCAGCTGGATAAGAAGCCAAAGGCAGATCAAAGCGATCAAGGTTCCGAGAGGAATCGCGGTCGACGATGCGTTGGCCCAAACGAAGAGATTAAGGATGAAGATTGTGGCAAAGAGAAGACCAGGAACCAGAGTGGCGGTAACCACGGCATTGTGCTTCCAGAGAGAGCCGTTGAATGTCTTGTAGATTCGAGCAGAGAAATAGCCACTGAAGGCACCGGCAAGGATGAACAGAGCGATGCCAACGCTAACGAAGCCACCTCGGAAGCTGGGATTCAAAATACCGAAGCAAGAGAGCGCGACCAGACCAATAGACATGACGACCAGCTGCATGCCCGAGCCGATCAAAGGAGCGAGTAGTTGGCCAAAGGCTGGTGCGCGGAACACATCAGCGTGAACGAGCTTCCAGCCGGTCGTGTCCTCGGGCAGCTCGTCGTCGGAGCTGCCATCATCCGCGGCATCGTTATCACCTTGGTCCAAAAGACCGCCCTTCTCAAAGCTCTTTCGTGGTGACTTGGGAGATCTGTATCCTTTACCGCGCTTGCCGATTCTGAGCTTGCCTTCCTCCATGCCAGCATCCACATAGCCCTTGATGTCGCCACGGACTGTGCGGGCAAGAATGACTGCAACCATAGCGGAAAGCGCAGCGAAGATGACCAGTGAGTTGACGATAGCGAGCCAGTGGATCTTGGAGCTTTCTTCTTGGTTGATGAAGTATAGATCCCATCGGTTGTTCCACTGAAGAGTCTCGTCTTTGCGGAAATAAACGCTGTAAGTGTAAGGGATAGTGAGTGTTGCGTCCTCGTCGCCTTCGTCGAACTCTTCTGGTTGGTATGAAGAGTTGAGATCTCTTGGAAGACTTGAGTTTGAGCCGTGAGCCATGGTGAGTTCCATTCCGTTGCGAACGTCGTGAAGATCCGGAGGAAGACCGTCTGAATCACGGTTTGACGCCTCGATCGACTTCGCGTATACCTCGAATCCAACGATAACCTTCTTGCCATCATTGCCTGGTGCATCATTGTATCTAACGACGAGCGTGACATGGTTGTTGATGAAATACCTCGGCCTGCCAGTGGTGGGCGAAGTGTCCTCGTAGCCCATCTTGAATCCTGAGGCGTAGTATTTCCTGCTCTTGTCGACCGTCACAAAGCTTGTAGCTCCAGGGAGGTTGTCCACAATCCATTCCGCGACATAACCGTTCTTGACCACTTCGACAGCCTTCTTAAGTCCTTTGCGGTCAACCTTCTGGCTGCAGAGGTAGTGTGCCTCGTCGTCCTTGCCCATTTCTAGTTCGTAGTCGGAGACTATGATGCGGTCACCGCGGAGCACCTCACCCAGGTTGAGGGCGACATTTGATCCAGAGATGAGGCCTGTGCCCTGTCGTTGTCTCCCGCTTGGTGGGCAGACGAAGGGCAGTTCGGAGAAAGCGTATTGTATTTGGGTGTTGTCGCTGTAGACTTTGTTGACGAAGAGTGGTATTGAGTCGCCGTCTCTCCACGATTTGATTGACCAGCCTGCGGCCATGTCAGTTCAATGTTCGCCTATTGCATATAGCCAAGCGGCTCGCTCTCGTCTTACCAGGGATGTAGAAAGCTTGTGTACAGTGCAAGCAGAGCAGCAACGCCGCCCAGCAAGCAGTGCTCACTCTGAAGGCGGGAGCCATGTGTGCGGTTCGATGTGACACGATTTGTGGTGTGGTGTTAAAAGAATGGCGCAGCGTCTGCTCGTGTCCACAGCGCGCCGACTCGAGGACGATGCAGTCGCGAGCGTATCGCCGACTGGGTCCGGATCAGACGATTCGAAAGGTAAAGATGAGAATGGAATAAGCCGAGAGCTTGCGCGGTCTTATTGCAGGCGAGCAATCACGGAGCAGGTGCTGAGTGAGCAAGGGTAATGGCGAGGTGCAGACTGGTTGGGGCAGTCGCAAGCAGCTTACAGTGCACAACGCGGCGTCCCTGCAGAAGAGATGAAAGTACCGAGGTGGTGAATAATTGTTGAGCGAGTGTAATTGACGGCGGCAAGTGAATGCGACGACGTCAGGAAGAGGAAGAGGAAGAGGAAGAGGAAGAGGAGAGGTGAGAAGGTAGTTGACAGGAAAGGGAGGGTTGGCGGGTGTTGTGGTGGATGGCAAAACGAGTGGAAAGCATACAAATAACGATGGCAAAGACCTCTAAGGGCATACTGTACTGTATGCTGCATGCTCCTTCGGCGGATGTCCCTGTGGCCAGTGCAGGAGGCTTGCAGGTGCCGTTGACGTTAGTCTTCTCATGGACTAGCCCCAGCACGGGGAGGGCGGGTTGAATGTCTTCTTTCGATGCCGATGGGGATACTGTAAGCTCATCTTCTGTATGTACCTGGGTACATGAATTTAAATAGCTTTATCGCCTTTAATTCATTGCATCTTGCCTTGCCTGCATTCTTAGAGGTCGCCGTGGAGGTGTGGCTTGCGATGAGAGAAGTCCGTCAGTCGCCTACGTGAAATGTCTATCTTTAGCATCTCGAAAAAAGATATCTCCATCTCCTATTCAATATATCGTAAACGCGTCCCTACATTGCATTGAATCCACCGGGTGGGCTCTGGCTTGCGCGTTCTAGCCTGCCGATCAGCGTAATCTTTCCCTTCCCCTTACCCTTCACCAACGGACGTGCGCTCTCCTTCCTCTGCTTCTCCAACCTCCCACGCCGCGCGTGTGAAACAGCATCTGCCAGCCATATATGAATTCACAACACTACACCCAGCTTCCGTATGCATTATTCCTGCCTTGCTCATGTGTCTGGCGCATGTCCATGCAGACGCTCAGTCCCACGTGCAGCGCTCAGTATGCCCGCCGACACAGCATTAGTTAGTATGCTTTCGTCCGACGCAGTGTAGGTACATGTCTGGCCTTATCTGGCTCTGCATGCGCCTAGTACGGAATGATCGCACGCGCAGCTGTCGAGGTACTGCCAATATATGCACTGCATCGATTTGGCCCCAGAACCGTCAAACGTTGTGTACTGATCTACACGCCGCAAGGTGATACTGACGCGCAGGCAACATGTTGTCGCGGCCAACTACTGACAAAGGTGGCATTATCAACATCTCATGTGTGCCCTTAAGCTCTGCATCATACTGTCGTCTCGATGACCACATTTTTATAGTGCGGAATACATGGATCTCAGGCAAATACTCGCAAGACTGCCAGCCGAGCCACAACACAATTGTGCGACTCGGCTTTGGTAGCCGGATGCGACTCGAGCGTGCCTGCCATTATGAACTGTCACGGGAAAGAGGAAAGTACCAACTTCGGGTCTGGAAGTAGTCAACTCCTGCTACTGGATGCTTCACCTCTCATCATACGCATCCTCTACCATCTCACTTACATCGCACGCCACCTCGTCACCTCACTCCTCGCACTTCTCTCACTCTTTCGCATCCTCTTAACTATCTTTCATGCCGCTATCTCATCTCCTACATCTTTTCCCGCCACCACACCAATGAGAGCAACCTCATAGCCACCCTGACATGGCATTTACCTCTCCCGCCGTCTCAAGTCAAGATGCTGCACCAATCACACCCGGAACAACCACCGGAGCGTCGCTCCTTTTTAAAGAGAAGCCGCTCAATGCCTCACCTGGAATCACAAACCCTGTACCCGAAGCTTCACTCCCAGCCCCTACCGAACCCTCATCTATTCCCGACCTTCGAAACTCAGACTCCCAGACTGCCCCGTTACCACTCGGACCGGAGCCCAAGACGTCGGAACTCAGCCATCCGGCTAGCGAAGGAAGCCCACCAACGAATCGAACAGAAGCGATCGAGAGGCCGCCTGAGGAGCCGAAGCTCGCCGGACAGACAGCCACTACCGGACCGCTCGACATCGCCCGGAGTCCTCCTTTGGAAGAAGAAGGGATCCCTGCGTCGCAGGCTGAGCGAGAGACTTTTCGGTTCTGGCGATCCGGACGAAGCCAAGCAAAGAGGGCTCTCGAGGGCTTGGAGGCGGCTGTTGAACCTGTCAAAGAGGAAGAGGACGTGATTGGGGGGAAATCACTCGTCGAACCTGAGAAGATCACTTACTGGAGGCAAGGTCGAGTGGCCGACCCTGCGAAATTTGCACCAGCGGCGCTTGCTGCGGCCGTGCCAGATGTTCTGACAAGCCAAGCTAAAGCGGTTAAGAATAAGCTTGAAAGTCCTTTCAAATTCCTTGAAGAAGAAGTCGATGGCGGAAAGGCTTTGATCGAGCCAGAGAAGATCACCTACTGGAGTCACGGGAGAGTAGTTGATCCAGCGAATCATGCGCCAGCCGCTCTCGCAGCCCTACCAAATGCTCTGACAAGCCAAGCAAAGGTGATCGGAGATAAGCTTGAAAGCCCTTTCAAATTTCTCGAAGAAGAGGTGGATGGCGGCAAACCGTTGATTGAGCCGGAAAAGATCACGTACTGGAGTCACGGAAGGGTCGCTGATCCTGCCAAGTACGCTCCGGCTGCTCTGACAGCATTGCCATCTGTGTTGAAAGATCTTGGTCAGAGCATCATCAGCACGCAGCCTCGGCCAGATACAGCGCTTCCGTCGCTGTCAGCTGTTCCAATTCCACTTCCACCTGCTCCTGCTCCGCCAATTCCTGTTCCATTTGGTCCTCCACTCAAAGCTGCCAGAAGTTACTCTCATTCTGAGTACAGCGACTACCGCAGCTCCGACATCTCATTCCACTCATCACATGCGACAATGTCTTCCGGACAGAAACGACCACAGCCAGATGTGAGAAATGTGTTTCCCTCGCCCTACTTGTAGCACGACCACCGCAGGAGAAATGCTACGTCCGATTCGACCGAACTCGACATGGAGGACCTCAGACAGACCTCGAGCCAGCTCAATCACGCTGTCCAAGGACTGAATGAGCTCATGGAAGAAGCACTTCGGATCGCTGGACAGGCGGCTCATAATGGAAGCCCGGAAGAGATTGCCAATATCTTCAATGACGCTACAGCTCACTTGCGGCATGCGACTGTGACACAAAAGCAACCTCGCCGTCGCCAACATTTTTCTGCGGACGAGCCACATGATGATCAGGTGAAGCCGTACAAGAACGTCATGCCGTCTGGACCACCTGAAGCACATCTTCCCAGCAGATATCGAAGCCAGCCAATACGCCGAACTGCCAGATACCGTGTCGACCATCAAGTCGAGAACCACCATCTAGGTCTACCTGTTGCATTGTCCAGAGTACATCCGCCCACTTCTCGAAGCCAGTCAATGCGCTGTCATGCCCGGCCTCGTCTTGATGACCCTGTCGAGCTTCACTACCAAAGCTTTCCGATCCGCGCTCAGCAATATCTGCATGATGAACGGCGCCCAGAACGTGTCCAAGCCAAAGTTTCTAACATACCGGACAAGCCACTGCCGGTCGCACCGATCTTGCCGCCTCTTCCTCCTGCCAGAGTAACTCCCAGTCCGCGGTCTTCTTCAACAAGTCACGGCACTTCCAATGCGACCACGATAGGGCCTGATGATCTCGATCTCAAGCATCCACGAAAGCGTCACATCAGTATCCCTGCAGGTCAGAACATCTCACTTGGACGCCACCATCACCGCCAGCCTATTGCCCGAGAGTGGCCGACGTACAAGAAGAGGATTACTGCGCTGATCGCTTGCTTGAACACGGTTTTTATCGGACTAATCGTCGGCATATACGTGAGTTTCATGTCTACTATAAGCGAGCAGGGCGGCAATGCTGACTTGTACAGGCGGGCGAAGTGCCACGGATTCAGTATCAGATCGAAGACACGAAACATCGGGTGATCTTGGGCAACGTTCTGTAAGTCTCAATCAGGAAACATTTCCAACGTGTTGATGGAATCTGACAGCTGTAGATTATACATTGGAATCGCCATATCGACTCTTCTCTTCTGGCCACTGCCACTCCTTCACGGTCGCAAAACCTACACACTCGCTGCCTTCGCTGTGATCCTGCCACTTCAATTTCCGCAAGCCATTGCAGTGTCTGGCTATCGAGAGCCGTACTCTGTACTTGCTCGCGTTGGCCTCCTACTTCCGCGCGGTTTGACTGGCCTGGCCATGGGATTCGCAAACATTAATTTCCTGCCGACGCTGTTAGACCTTTTTGGTGCATCATTGATGTCCGAGAAGCCTCATCAGGAAGTTATTGTGAAGGAAGATATCCGCCGCCAAGGTGGTGGCATAGGCCTCTGGCTTGGAATCTGGTGCTGGTGCTACATCGGTTCGCTCTCCGTTGGCTTTTGCATCGGTGCATGCATTATCTCAAAGCTCAATCCGGCGTGGGGATTCTACATCGTCATCATCCTTCTTGCGTTCTTCCTTTTTGTGAACGTCGTCGCTCCTGAGACTCGACCTTCACCATACCGGCGTTCTCTGATACACTTCTTTGATTTGTCGGGTTCAACTGTCAAGCGACGTCTGGCTCGCGGCGAAGTCAAGCTGCACATCTCCAACACTGGGCCCAAGTGGTGGCTTGGGGAAGTCAACGCTGGGATCGTTCTGACTTTCCGCATGTTCTTTCAGCCTGGCTTCTTCCTCATGGCAATCTACCTAGCCTGGATCTACGCTCAAGTCGTCCTCATCATCTGTCTGCTCGGCGCTCTACTTTCGCGCGACTACAAATTCCGTGCTACCTACGTCGGCCTCGCCACCCTAAGCCTCGCAATCGGAGCCTTCCTCGCCATACCTCTTACTCACGCCAACATGTTCTCCCGTTCGCGTTTCACCCCGCAAAGAACAGACAGCATGACCTTCAAGCACAAACACTTCATCTGGACCTCTCACATGCTCCGCCGCTGCATATTCACCCTAACCCTTCCCCTCGCCGGCCTCGCCTACACCCTCACCTCCCCCGGACCCATCATGCAATGGACCGCACCGGTCATGTTCGCCGGCCTAATCGGTTTCCTCTCCAACCTCGCCATCTCCGAATGCATCGGCCTCATCATGGAGACTTTCGACACCTGTGACCTCCAGCCGGGCATCAACTCCCTGCATCCGTCTGCGCAAACCAAAAAGCGCCGTGCCCACTACTCTTCTTTCCCTCGCGTCTGCGCCGGTTTCTTCGCTGCGCAGAGCTTAGGCTTTTTCCTCGCCGCCGCCGCCACAGCCGTCTCGGGCACGATGACACGAGCCATTGGTGCACAAATCAGCACTGCTATCGTCGCGGGGATCTTGCTACTTCTTACGCTGCTCTTGCTGATCGTGTTGTTTCGGTGGAAGAGCGTGCAGGTCATCCCTGACGGTATCGTGGCGGAGATCCGCCGCAAGAACGTCATGGAGAGGTTTGCGGAGGGCAAGAGTGAGTGGAAGGCAGTGGTGATTGGGAATCCGTCGGGCAAGATGAGGAGGATGAATTTCTTGGAGACGGGGAGGTGGAGTCGGTGGAGCGAGATTCGGAGGTTGAATATGTTGGAGGAGGAGGAGAAGTTGGACGAGTGAAGGTCGAGAATGGTTTGTGCTTTAATTCACTTACATACGGCTAGCGAATTGAGCTTTTACTTGCAAACCCAGAAAGTTATCCGGCTGTGTCACGCGCTGGGTTGGTCTTGGCTTCGGTCACTAGTATTTGGTCGCGACTTCATGACACTTTGTGATTCAGCGACATCCGACACTCGAACACCTCCACCCCACGCAGCTGATCATTTCCTACGCCTGACAAGATGAGCGGCAGCGACAGGGCCAATTCGCCAGCACCAGATGACAAGACCACGGCAAATCCGCAAAGAAGCGCGACTCCGGCTCGCAACCATGAGATGAGCGAAATCGTCAACTCGCCGGCGCGAAGAAGACAGAGCACAAACAACTCGAGTACCCTCCCGAGCGCAAGACTCGGCCCAGCTCTAGCGTACTCGCAAAAGAGAGCTACTTCTGCTGACAACGACGAGATGGGCGAATGTATCACTTTGCCGGCGCGGACGGACCGAGACATAGTTGCAAGCGCACATGAAGTGAATGCAGGACTCGAGCGAACTCTGGCGCACTTTCTGACGGGCGCAACCCCTGTGCACAGGATCGGCGATGCCTCAGCATCAGCAAGTATGGCTCACACACGGGAGGAAGTGCTCACAAACGACCAAAGCACTTGTCCACTATTCCGCTTGCCACCGGAGCTGCGCAACGCCATTTACACCTACGTCGTCCACAGCAAGTATGACTTGCCGCAATTCCAGTGGGACGAAGAACACGACTCTCCCAAGCTCAGCTTGAAGCGCGCCCAGTACCACGCTCCGCAGAACGCGCTCCTGCAAACTTGCCGTAGCATCTACGCCGAAAGCAAAGGCATCTTCGTTGCGGCCAAAACACAGTTCTGGAGCGACACCACTTTCACTCTCACGCTCCCGGTAGACCCGCCTCTCAATTCTTTCGGGTACCTCGAGCGCCTACTCGACGATCAAGTCAACCACATCACCCGCCTCAACATCGACGTGCACGGTCCGCAGCTTTTCACAGTGCATCTGCGCTCTGGGCCCGAGGCAACCTGGAGCGTGAGTTACTGTGCGAGGGCTCCTGGTTGCAGTCATAGCTTTTTGCTTCCTGCGCCGTTGACTTTCGTGAAGAGCGTCGGGCGGGTTCAGAGGCAGTTGAACTTCCGGGATGTTATTGCCATGCTGTGGCGTTGGAGCTCCAGTCCGCGGATACCCTTGTGTGCGCATCATCAGCCGGAGCCTGTGGTGCTCTCAACGCCGATTTTGAGCAGGAAAGGGCTCATGTCTGTAGTTGCGTGGGCTTGTGATGGCCCAAGGTGTAATTATCGAGGCTGATGCTTTCGTTCGACGGATGTTGAGTTACGAGGGAGGTGCATCCCTGGGTGTTCTCAACGACAGCATCGCCTGATGATATTGACATAGGGGTTGACGAGTTAGCAATGGCGCGAGTAGACCTAGATCGAGTTTTCAATATTCACCAAGCGTGCGGCGATAGGTACACTACGTACGCGAGGAAAGAGTGTCGACATGCCTCACTTGAAGTCAGGACAGGTTTTCGTGTTCATAGGTTTGCATACCTGAATGTTTCCTTATCTCATTTAGTAGGACCTCGGAATGCATGCAAACTTATGGCGTCTCCGTCCCTGCTAAGCTCAATACTCCTTCCTTCCTCATGCAACACAATTTCATCCGCCACCGATATCATGTATTATCAGTAGCGACAGCTCCATCAGCCTGCGGTTGTTCTATGATCTATATTTGGCGACCATGCATGCGAGAATCCTCAAACGCCATTAGCGCGGTGTACCTGTTCAGCTCGCGGTATGTGCAAGTGCTCAGCCCCCGGTTAACGCTGATTAATGGACACTGCCGTCAGCAAGTGTTTAGGCAGCACTTCTTGATGAAAGATGGGCTGGTCCAATGTATCAATGCTGTTTCTGATACATCATACAAACAATGCCGCCTTCTCGTGCAAGCAGTGAAAATACTGACGAGATCGCTGACATCTCGCCTGCAACATTGCCGCTGACCAAGCGGGTCAAGCGTGTCAAGACTGGTTGCATTACTTGCAGGTAAGGTCGATCGAAAACACCATCTACATCAAATCTAATGCATAAACTGACGACACCGAAGAATCCGACGAGTCAAATGTGACGAGAAGAAACCTGCATGCGAGAAATGCTTAAGCACTGGTCGGAAATGCGATGGCTATAGTAGCTTGCCCTTTTCTCGACGGGATTTACATGCGGCGAGTCAGGCGTCTTTTACCACGACGACTTCGGAGGATTCTTCCGGGGGCGAGTCGGCGCCTTTGGCTCGCATCGTGAGCGATGTACGTTCAAATCAAGTGGGCAATTGCAGAGATCTCAGCATTCTGACATGCATTCTTGATCTTAACAGCCAGCCTTCAGTGATGTGCTGGACAAACGCTACTTCCAATATTTCCGCCAAAAGACTGTCGCCAGCACAAATAGCCTGATGAACAGCCGATTCTGGGATCGGATAGTGCTCCAAGTCTGTCACGTCGAGCCTGCGGTAAGGCATGCGGTGTTGGCATTGAGCTCACTTCACCAACTATCAGAAGCCCGTCGAGATCCAAACGTTGCTCTACGGCACCAACGATATGCAGATCAACGCTATCATCAAGCTCTGGGCGCCGCTCAAAATCTCTTGCAATCCTCCGGCGCCGAAGACATCGACCGAGTTCTTATCGCATGTCTGGTATTCACCTGTTACGAGAATGTGCGTGGCAACTATGCTGCTAGTCAGCTACACACTGGTAGTGGCCGACTCATAATGTCACAACATCGCGAGCGACTCAATCGACAGTCGCGCCGCAATGACCTCAACGAGATTCAACAACTCTTCGCTCGGCTCGATATATGCGCACTTGCCTTTTCCCCGTGGGACTCACGATATCCTTACGATGTGGCAAGCTTTTATGCGACTAGTCCGAACCTGATCCCTGATGCTTTTGACACCATCGAAGAAGCTCGGGCACCACTGATCGATCACATACGCTGGTCTCTTGTAGTCCGGCGGAATGATTTCGCTGCGATCCTGCAAGATCCCGCTCTGTTCGCTCAGCTAGAATTAGATCGCTTCAAAGTGGCCGACCATCTTACTCGCTGGTCCTCGCGTTTCGAAGAACTAGCTGCGCGCGACTGCAACGCTTCGCCCATCCTGATACGCACCCTGCGAATCTGGCACCAGCTCGTATCCATCGATGTCGTTGCGAATTGGTATGGCTCCGAACTCCGCTACGACGACCACGTCGCCCAATACGAGCGTCTGGTAGCCACCGCTGAGGAGATTATCGAATTATTGGCACAAAAGCCCGAAGGCGGCGCATTCAGTTTCGATCTCGGCATTACTATTCCTCTATTCTCTACTGCCGAGCGTTGTCGAGACCCGCATATCCGCCGTCGGGCATTGCAAGCTATGCGTAACGGCCCACGGCAAGAGGGCACGTGGGGTCCTGGAGCTGCCCTGGCAGTAGACAAATGGATCGCGTTCGAAGAACACGGACTCGGACACGTGGAAAAGGCTTCAGACGTCCCTGAGTGGCGACGCATACGGAACATGGATGCGAGCATTAATGTCGATACTGGAATCGCAGAGGTTGTTTTCGAGGTCACGCCGAGCATGGGACATGAGGAAGAGTTACCGTTAGGCTTTCTTGGTCGCACTCTTTTGGATGAAGAGGGAGCCTCTGCCGCGGTGAAGCCTTTCTCGATGGGTTTCGGGCTTACTATGAGCTATAGCGCACGGTTTGCCAGCGACCCTGAGGATTTGATGTTCATGTCCGAGGAAGGTCATTTAATCTCCGCTTGCATACAACCGCTGACGCTGTAGGATAACTAATTCGAGTTTATAGAGTCGCAGTCTATGTGCCCGGTCTCATTGTATAGCGAAAATTATTGCCCAAGCCATGTTGACCGGAGTGAGCTACGAGCTTTGCGCTCTATCACACGAGAACCCTACAGCCTCCGCATGTCACTGTGTATCGTCGTTAATCCAGCGTACTGTCTGCAAACAAGTATCATCGAGTAGCACCGTTGTTGATCGGGTAGTCCATGAGCCATCAGTTCGTGAGGCTATCACACGCAGGCGCCACATATGTACGTTGCCCAACGAGATCCTCGGCTGATCATAGCAATGTGTCATCGCGCATCGCCCTAATTCAGGGGACGGCTGACAAGGCTGTCTCGCATATTACCCACCGTGGTGCCACAACTGTTCATGTGCGCTTTGGTCTAGCCATCGATCACAACCACGACCGTCTATCGCAACGTATGCAGCGAGACTTACAGTCAGGAGATGGACGCAGGCATTGTACGTGACATTCCCGAAGACAACGATGAATGTCCAACAGATCCAGACGTAGCAGGCATCGGGGTGAGTATGAGCCGTGACTGGCATCCTGGCACCGGGCGCACTGACAACGTTAGGTCATCGTATCCTGTGCATTGGCCGCAGTCTTGACTACTCTGGCATCGGTTGCAGCTGCTATCCTGGACGAGATATTACTAGCCGAAACGGCAATCCTACCGAAAAGACTGAACCGACCGTTGAGCAAAAACCAGAACCCTGAGAGGTTTCGCAAATGGAGGTTTCGACGCAATGTCCCGGACAGACTGATTCTCTCTTTTGCGGATCAGCAGCTCGTCACGGGCTTCTCTCTCATGCTCACCGGTTGGATCGTCTATCACGATGATCTTGACGGTGCGCACTTCACTCTGATCGTCTACCTCAGCTGCTTGTCCAGTAGCTCACACCTTGCCGCGATCATGACGCTGCGGAAATACTTCGCGGATAACCAGACTTTGGCACTCTTCCGCATCACGATAATAAGCTTGTTTGCTGTGTTGTTGAGTGTATCAATATCACTGGCGAGCGCGTTCGGGCCTTTCTATTTTGTATTATACTATGTGACGGACAAACTTCTCATCATCGCTCCGCCGGGAACTGAATTCTTACTTTCGATCGTGCCCATTCTCTGGACTTTCTGGACGGGAATATGGCAAGTCGTGCCAGCAATGCGAAAGAGTTTCCAAGCCCGGCTGAGACAGAGGGTCTGGCCTTAGATCAGATGCGCTGGACCTGGCCTGTCTTGGTCCTGGATCCAGGCACGCCTGTCTGAGCGGAGAAGTCGGAAGCTCAAAAACGTGTTGTGGTCGATCGTAACGTACATATGCTTTCTATCGCCAATGACTGTCTTCCTGGTTCAGATATTGTTTGCAGTGATCAGCGTCTTCATGGCCTTGTTCCAGAAGTTCTCTAGAGGTCTTTCGGACGATGAATGCTCATTGAACAGCCCTGAAGAGAACGAGATGGGGTATGGCCAAGTGCTGGCCATTCTTCTACTGGTCCTGCCTGCTATAGCGACATTCGAAGCCTACAAAGGTACGCCGTGTTTTGAAGATTGTATCGTTGCTCCAGCTAATTGTGCCGTAGAAGAGGAGCGCAAGGTGCGCGTGGAGGAAGCCAAGGAGGGATTGAGACCACTAATAGCTCTAGCCCACAAGGTGGCGCTCAGCTCTGAAGAGCTCGGTCTGCAACCTGACATGCAAATCACAGAAGATCAACTGCGTTTTTTCCCGGAACATCATGGTTGGTCAGCAGACTGAAGCTCGTGCCATCTATCCTCCATCACGCCGAGACACGGAGCAGCGTGTCGGTGATCCAGGCGACTCAACGACCAGCTCAACCACGATGACTTCTCACGGGTCCGATGAAGGCTCGGGCACGATCACTAGGAGAGGAACATGGGAATCGTATGACTGATCAAGCCTTGTCGCGAACGCTCGCTGCAACTTTCATTGTGTCTGTCACCGAACTTGCAAGAGCGCCCACACCACAGCTCGTTCGCAATCCAGCAGATGATTCCCTTGCTAGTTATTGGTATTGAACTTGTAAGAACACTTCGGGCACGTGTAAAAGATCGTGGATCCCTCGTCAGCTCCACGCGTCTGAGCCTCGCGGAATTGCATCTCGGGGTTGTGGCACTGGGGACATTCTTCGTTGGTGATCTGTTGTGCGCTCGCGATGTCTTGAGAAATGGGCAACGTGGCGAAGCGATCGCGCTTGCGTTGGAGGGCGGAAGGGTAGTCGGTCGAGCGGGAGGTTGTACTTGTTTGGTCTGGCCATTCGTCTGAGGACGTCAGTGAAAGCTCTTCTGGTGAGTATACGGTTATTCGTACTGGTGGTCAAAGTACCGCAAAGGTCGCAGGCGATTCGGGACGCCTTAGACTTGCTGACTCGAGGCAGCAAGTTGCCGCACGCTGTACAAAACAGCAGGCCGTTGAAAGTCATTTTTGCTGGAAGTTGTCACGAGTCGAGATATTTCTTAAATCAGATGCTGCTGCCTGCCTGTCGATTATGCACGCACAGACGACATTGCATGGTTGACTTGTGAAACACTGCCCCTCACTCACTCGCACACGCATGTGAATGATGCACAATATCGCGAATGTGAATCGTCATCAATATTGTAGATCTACATGTTCCAATTCATATCAGTACCTTGCTTTCCCCGACACAAATATCAGACTTTTGTAAGCTCTGCGGGATGTCGCCCTGATCGTTCAGGCAATCGTGATCAACAACGTACGACTGTGACCTAGAAGTCTCTCGTGTTCTGAATATTGCTTTCGCGATGAGCCAGGCTAGAAATCCCCTGCCCTTCTCCACCACAAAATTGCGCTCTGACACGTGATGGGTCGCTACGAGTTCGCGCCGTGTTCCTGCGCCCTCACAGGTCTCAAGCGCAGTGACGTTTCTCATTGGAGTGAACCCACTATAGACCACCGCCAAAGGGTAGATCGTAGGATCTGCGTGAGACGCCGGGATCATGTCATCGTACAGTCTCTCTGAGCCGGTGAAAAGGACCGCTTCCGCGAAGTCCTCATCCTCAATTGGCAAAGTGGACGCATGGCGTTTCTGCCTGCCTCCCATCAAAGCCTGAAGCTTGGCCAGTCTGGCGCTCGAATTGTTATGGTAGTTGTTGAATGCAATCATGAGTGTGTCGGGTCGATCTGTAGCTTCATCTTGCTTGGGAAGAGTGCTCAAGCCTACCCACTCTGGTAGCCCAGCAAGAGCGGTTGTGCTCCTCCAATCCTTACAGCCATCGTATCCAAATTCGTTGACCGCTCCCACGGTACGAAAATGTTGCAGCGCGGCGATATGTTGCGCGGCCTCTTGTGATGCGAACACAGGCACGTCGGCATGAAGCTGTCGGAAGGAGTTCTCGTCGGATTTTCCCAGCGATGTGATCGCCACAGCATCCACCAGTGTCTCCAGCTTTCCCATGCGGTCCTCAACCGCGACATTGCTCTTTCTGCTGCTCTCCGGGCGGAGGTCGTTGGCTAGTATCTCCAGATCCCTGAGAAGCTCCTCGAGCGCTGCGACAGTCTGGAGGTGGTCTGACTTGGGTAGTGGTTGAGAGAACCAGCCGTTTGAGGGGCTCTGCTGTCTCACAAAGTAGGGATCCACCAGAATGTTGTAGTAGAAGCGTGCGCCATGGGCTACTGCATTCGTTGGCCTCGGTATTTGCAATACCCAGCTGCTGCCTTGCAGGCGATGGAGGAGAGGGCGGCGAGTCGCTAGCTCGTGTCGTATGGAGCGGTTCAAATCCAGCTGTAGCTGGACAGACGGCTCATCCATTGACGAGATGTGCAAAGCAACATTGTTGTATCATGTTGGATGTTGTGTACAGAAACAAATGGGCGTCTCCCGCGACGCCGCTGCTGCTTCGTCAATGCTCGCAGCTGCTCGGCACAGGCAAATCGGAAGCTGAGGTGGAGACTTCCAGGTTGACAGAATGCATGCGCAATCACTTCTTCTCATCATGTCAACTCATTTATCAACGATACATGGTCTCTATATACGAAATAGAAGTTCCCCTCGTAGCTGTTGCTCTCTTTTGCTGGCATCCTTTTTCAACTTGACTGTCTTGAAACGGAGAAGCATTTGCTTTAGCCGCACGAATTACAGTTGTGCTCGCTCGTCAAATTGAGGGCATGCGAAAGGTACAACAATATTCAATGGGATATATTAATGCTTGTCCAAGCATTGACTGGAAGTCACATAGCCGTTATTCCGAACACCCGTCTCTAAGGGTCGCTTTCAACCTCCGTGTTTTTCAACGACCATTACCTTCATGCCTTCACGCTCCCAGAACCCAGCTTCGTCCGCCATTATCTTCTCGTTAGCACTCTCGGTTGACAAGGCGGCAAAGAACTTCTGCCAGGCCGTCTCATCTTCGAACTCCATCAGCACAACAACTGCATATGGCATGTCCTCTGCCTCGCCTGCAAGAAGTACTGGTTTGTTGGTGAGACCGTCATGCTTGGGGTAAAATCTCGTGTGTGAGAGTGGAGCTGCGTCACCAGCAAGTTCTGCCACCATTGTCATATGGCGCTCGTAGCGAATCTTGAACTCTTCGTGTGTAATTCCTTGCTTGAGAGGAGCGAATACCATCACAGTGTGGCCCATGGTGTTGGATGGTTTGATCGTTGACGCTGTCGATCTGTGTAGCGCAGGTATTACGAAACGAGATAGTTGAGTTTCGCGTATTTGTTTTGCCTGCTGCGATTGTGAAATAAAATTGCCAGTCCGGGAGAAAGAAGATGGTACGTTCTTTTTGCGGTCAAATTGAATAAAAGCCTGATCGAATACTTTTAAACTGAACTTCAATTTCACGCGAACTAGGCCAGTTATGTTCGTTTCATGGTCACTACTCCCAGCTTCTCGAAGATTCCTGTACTGTCTGGAATATTCTCGCATTCGCATCCAGCATCATGGGAGGACACGCAGGAGGAGTCATCTGGAGTCAGGCAACGGTGGGCTGAGGAGATCGTTATCATTGTGCATGCTTGTCGCACTGGCATGCAAGTGAGACTGTGTCTGCCGCTCGGGGAGGTTTGATGTCGCGCTCTGTAGAGACATCGGGTATATCGATGGGGAAATACAGGTCAGTGAAAGCCCGGGCCTTCACTGTTCCGCTTGTTCCATTGTCGCTTTCAGCTGCTGCAAAGTACTTCACTGGTAGGCTGCGTTAAAGCTCGCGTTAAGTGGAACACGAGACACGATTGCTGCCTGCTTGTCTTATCTAATCCACGATCTCTCGTATCTGATCGTTTGCCACCAGTCCCTCCTTCCTTCTTCTCCTGTACCCTGCGTTCTTGTCGCAACCACCCGCCTTCCCTACTTGCTAGGAGCATCCGGTCGTGATCGCGTCCACTCAATCCACAGCACACGGTCGATCCCCATTGACCATGACAGGACGTCGCAATGGTAACCGCATCCGCGGACCTCAATCTGCGCTGACAGACTTCCTTGCTGTAAGCATTCTACAATGTTCCCCATTTGTTGAGCAATTGTGGCTAACATGTTCAGGCCAACAACATCTCTGCTGCTCAGATCCGAGATGACTACGAACGCCGCAGACGAGAGGCAGATGCCAACGGTGAAGGACCATCCAACGCCGTAGCCGATGCGGCAGCAGTTGACGACGTTGCGGACGAGCTTGCACAGTCCGAGACCGAAGCCAACAAGAAGAAGCGCAAGCGCGAGGAGAAAGAGGCGATATATGCGATCAAGAACAAGAAGAAGGCAGAGAAGAAGACAATGAAGGGCAAAGGCAAGCCGAAGAAGAAACCGAAGAAAGGCGATCCTGATGACGACGACGACGACGGTTCGGAGTACGACGATGGCCTGGGCAACGAGATGTACAAGAAGGCGCGACCAGCACCTGGACAATTTGAGCACTGCGAGATCTGCAGCAAACGCTTTACGGTCACGCCTTACAGCAAGTCGGGCCCTGACGGCGGTCTGCTGTGCACGCCGTGCGGCAAAGAGCTGGCTAAGGATGAGAAGGCGGCAAAGAAGCCTGCGAACAAACCCGCTGGCCGCAAGCGACGCAAGCTGGAGAGCGATCGCCTGGATGGCTTCGCGGCTGGTGGTGCAAAGACATTGCAGCAAATCTGCATCGAGACTGTCGCAAAGTACCACGACGATATTGAAGAGCTTGGAGACATGCCTGCGCCGATCGTTGAGCGTCTCAGCGAGATTTTCTCGAAGAAGCGAGTCCTCAAGCCGAAGTCATTGCCGCTCTTCCTACGCCCGGACCTTGACCAGGTGATCCTACATGACGCTGCATATCTCGAGGTCGACGACTACAAGCAGATCTTCGCAGTTGTTCCCAACATTCGAAAGCTTGTCTTGGGCAACACATGTCA
>Ga0265797_10004974_pt1 | contig 19786 bp, 14 predicted proteins | sample P2T30metagenome_FD_192433 | JGI IMG/M metagenome (GOLD analysis project Ga0265797, IMG submission 192433) | Plant litter microbial communities from East Loma Ridge, Irvine, California - P2 T30 | ecosystem: Environmental > Terrestrial > Plant litter > Unclassified | place: USA: California...
CATGTTCAGCCTGGCTGGCGAGAGGATGATGTCCGCAGAGGAATATAGCGCCTTGCCTCGTTCAATACAGTATGTGTTTCCTCTCCTTGCCCTTCTGAAACTCGAACCGGCGGCACTCGACCGTGTCATGTGCATTTGCGTGTTTGCTCCATGTCTCATCATCAACACGAGTGTCCACCCGCCCGCATGTGATAAGAGCCCAAGATCGGCCAGCACATGCACGCCAAACTGAAACCCCATCAATCCTTCCTCTTCAATACTGGCGATGTGGGGTTCAGCGGTGTACGGAGGGAAGTTGCATTCTGGCAACACACCGACTGACTGGCGCCGCAGGAAGAAATACTTCACCAACTCAGAACGAATGCGCATCACTCAGCCAAGTCCACCTCCGCCACTACTCAAGGCACATCACAGCCGGTCGGCTTCGCACAGATCTCACACCGGCCGCAACCGCAAACCCACTCCAGAACCAAGTCATATCGCCACTTTGCCTGACAACTGGAAACCAAACTCAGACCGCAAGGCCAAGCAATCAATGACCTCGGGATTTCTTCGATCCCGTCGCCGTCACTCACGCCCAAATATTGAACAGCAACGGCCAGTCGTCACTGAAGAGCAAGCGGCCTGGTTCCTGGCACTCCCTGACAAGGTCAAGCGGCAACATTTCAGCAAAGAAGAGCAAACCCTACTGGCCGACCGCTGCGAGAGTGTGCTCGACAAGAGGTCCCCAAAACAATCATACGAGTCTGTTCAAGAATTCTGCATCCGCCGGCTCGATTCACAAGCCGACAAGGAACTGAAGGATCGCAAATTGAAGCATCGTCGACGCTCATCTGCTCCAGTGCTGACAAGAGCTCTGGACGATCAAGTGCCCGAAAAAATCGCAGCAGCTGATGCCCCGGAAGTTGTCGAGGACGTCGACAGTGACAAAATGGCCATCTTGAACCTATACAGCAGGAGACATTCTGTCGGCGCCACCCAGGAGGAAACGTCTGAGCCGCCCGTCGCCACAAAGGCTCAAATACGATCATTCCGAAAATCATTCGCTCTCAGACCTCTGCCACTACCAGCACCAGTACTTGCGCCGTTACCTTCGCCAGGCTTCTTCAAGGCGAGAGACGAGCAGAAACCCGCGAAGACCAAACGCCGTCCTGCCGAGCTCACCTTCCTCCCATCCGAGCCATCTCCCGAGGCCAAACACTACAAGGATCCCGAGATGCGACGCACGCTTCGTGCTATGTCTTCCCCAGAGTTGTTCGACGAGGCTCTCGAGTACGGATTCCCACCGCCTCCGAAACATAGCCTTCGGAATGCTGGCCGACTTCGGTCAAAATTCAGCCCCGACACATCGGATAACGACCGCTCCTCATCCCTGACCTCGAGCTCCACTGCTGAGACGAAGGATTTGCCATTTGGCGCCAGTCCTTCTACACCTGATGGCTCTATGGACTTTCTGGACACCACAACATCCAATGCCAGCTTGAAGCCTCCATCTCCTCACCATCTCCATCGCCGAGCACACACTACTGGTGATGTGCAAACCCATCATCGCACGCCATCTTCTGTCAATCGTGAGATGACTCTGCGCATGACACTGACTCGCCCGATTCTACGCGCTGCAGATACAGACGCCAGCGCAGTGCACAAAACCCCTTTGCAAATCTCTCTCGTAGACCCTCAGCATGACCCTTTGGCTCTCGAGAGCATATCTATCTGCGACGACCCCACTGGCGCGCAAGGAGCATTCGCCATTAATCCGGAGACTTCTCAGAACCTAAAAGGCATCAAGAAGGCTCTCAAACACCTGGTCGGAAAATGATCGCCTGATCACACATTTTTTTGCTTCTGCATGATTAGCGAACTGCTGTATTTAATATAATAGACATTGACCAGGTTTAGCGCGGCGTTGGCATAAGGTTTTTGGGCCTTTTGAAGGTTCCGCCGCATTGGGAGAACGCGAGGAGCTACCAAAGCTACAAGGCCCTTCATAATTCTGGGCAAGGGGATCGAGAGACTGGATAACTTAGAGTTTAACGATGGTATGATACACCCTCACATCTGGCATCGCATCATCGTGGGATGCAACTCTATTCGCCCTGTCCGTGACCAACTCTGAGCATGTTGCCGGCCAATCCTGTACAAGCGACAAGGATGGCGTGCCTTGAGCGCGTGCAAATCGATTTGCATGCCCCTGTCTTCAAACAGAGCCCCATAGACGATCTCTACGCGCTTGCAGCTAACGCTGTCTCGTTACTGGGTGAGCCGGGGAACAGCACAGGGCCATGGTCTCCTAGCGCAGCCACGGTGATGTCTTAGTGCTTTAGCGCGCCGACCAATGCGAACCATCTGCCCTTCGTTCGCAGAGGGGGTTTCATCTTCATATCGCTCAACGCCGTCCCATTGCTGCCAGTGGGACTGAGGATCACGCCGTCGTCGCCTTTCCTTCTCTCGTTTTCTCTTCGCGTCGTCGCATGTCTTAATCGAGGGATATACCGTTTGGTGTGAAGGGAGGCCCTTTGTCGACGCGACGCTACAGTCATTCTTTTTGAACCATCCACTAACACGCACGCTCTTTCTCGCTTGCTCGAGGAAGGCTTACATTCATTTCTGAACAATCGGTGTATTCGCGCACGCGGTACAGGACTACCTCACTCTTTCCGTGAGCGCACGCAGGTCGTGGCTTGAATATATACTACCAACACACACTCTCTGTATACTCGGTACAGGCAGCGCATTGAGCGAACGGTTCCAACGATCATTATCAAACAACACACAACTATAACATCACAACACAACACACAAATCCGCAATCATGCTCGGTTTCCACAAGCGGAATCGATCTCTCATCCCGGTGAAAAGCCTCGACGCGCTGGAGGCCTCGGAGAAGCAGATGCTATTGCTGCAGGAAGAAGAACTGGAGGCAGGAGATGACAACATGGAGTTCGAAGGAGACGAGTCTGTGAACAACACACTGCGAAGCCGTCGCAACCTGGTCATGATCTACTTGCTCTTCCTCGCAGAGGCGATCATGTCTTCTTCCCTGTCGACGCAGATCATGGTCCTTGTCCCGTCGGCGACTGGATGCGTGGATATGGACGTTTCGTTCTTGCGGAGCGTGCTGCAATGCGCGTACTTCCTCGGCAGCGCTATGGGTGTCTTCTGGGGATTTGTGGCAGACAGGCTGGGACGTAGGAAGGTCGCTATGCTCGGACTTGCAGGCATGAGCACTTGCTGCTTGTGCATGGGCTTTGCGACTAGTCTGCCTGCTTTCACTGGACTCAGGTTCATGGCTGGCATGGTCAGTTCGGCAGTCACCGTGTCTGGTCTGGCGATGCTTGCGGACTCGACTCACGGCAGCTCCGACAGAGTCAAGACTGTTGCTCGTCTGCCTGTTGTCGCTCTGGGCGGAAGTGTTGGCCCATTAGCTGCGCAGATCATGCGTTGCATTGGCGAGAACACCAAGGTCGGCGTCTTTGCGCGCTTCCCTGGCTTGAGCTCGCAGATTGCGTGCGCCAGCTTCGTGCTGTCTATTGGTCTAGCAGAGGCTATGCTTCTCAAGGAAACACTTCCACAGCCCGTGTTGAAACCGATCGAGCGTGAGGAGTACCAGGACTGCGAGAAAGCCACCTTCCTTGGTCAGAGCTTGCTGAACGACTCTTCTGATTCTCTGAACATCAGCATCATCGAGGCTCTGAACGACAACACTGCCGCGCCTCTGCCATCGTACCTCAGCGTCTCGCAGCTACTGACTGCACCGTCTGTGCTCCTCCTCCTGGCCTCATACTCCATCCTCTCGTTGCACTCCTCAACCTTCGAAATTCTGCTCCCTCACCTCGCCCATACTGGCTCCCACCAAGGCGGCCTCGGCATCCCATGCGCATGGCTCACCTCAGTCGTCACCATCGTGAAGATCGTGGCCGCCATCCGCATTCTCCACTTCGTTCCTTCGATCGTAAGCAAAATTGGCCTCCTGCCAGTCTACCGCCGCATTTCAGTCGTCTTCCCAATCCTATACATTGTTGTCCCTCTCGTCGGGCTTGGTGTCAACGCTGCAGGTGGCTCGCCGATGATCGCCGCGGTATTCAACACCATCGCCATGCTGGCCAAGGCCACACTTGCAGGAGCCGCACAGGTTCTTGTCCTGCTTCTTGTGCTCAACGCAGCACCTGATGCCTCATCGACCGGCACTGTCATTGGTGTCGTTTCGATTTCTGAGCTGTTCAAAGCTCTTGCTGTAGGAGCCAGTGGCGTCAGCTTCTATCTCTCCAACGACTACTCTATGGTCGTGGTCAACGGCTCGCTCTGGGCCGCGCTCGCTTTCATCGCCATGCTAGGTGCTGGAGTAACGTGGAAGCTCAGAGAGAGCCCTAAGATCGGCACAGACATTCCCGAGGAGTGCCTTGTCTGGACGGACATGTTCGACGCGCACAGCGACGAAGAGTCAGGCTTCTAGAATATCTTTTTTCTTTTCGTCTAATTTCTTTTTGTCAAGAGAAGGAGGTTTCCTTGGGGCTTCGCTTTCCTTGCCTACTATACTCTCTTTTATTCCATGTCTCATGAATGCGTTTCCTAAATTCTCTAGTCACATACGATGCAAATATTTTGTGTTCACTCCATTCCCAGAAACTCAAACAATTCAAGATCTCACAACGACGGTACTGACTTTTGCTTCTCCTCATTCTCCATCTCCTGGAAGATTTCCTCCAGCCTCGTCCGCCACTCGCCCATCAACACCGGGTCCAAATTCGAAGAATCAGCACTAACAGCAACCCAGAGCCCATCTTCAGCACCCCCGACCCCAATCAGAAACTCGCCATCTCTCACCCGCACCGCAGACTGTATGTCCTTGAAATCCGCCACAAACTCCCGCCCCTCCCCAAGCGCAGCACTCACATCGTACATGCCCTGCCCGATCAACGCGCTCCGCTTGCCCACACTGCTCACGCCGCACGTCTGCACCGTGGCGTTCGGACGCATGGAGTAGGCGCCTTGCGGGCTTTGCGTGCTCGCGTCGCGCAGCTCCTCGGGGATCTTGTCGTTCGCGCGCTCCAGGCTGCTGACGTACTGCGTCTGCAGCATGCGGCCGGGGCCCCGGCTGCCCATGTAGTAGAAGCGCTCGGCGTCGGTGCTCAGCCGCTCGCGCTTCTGGTACACGGCGAGCTGCTTCTGGGCGCGTTTGGCGAGGAGTCTCAGGCGGGACTCAAGAGTGAGGTAGGAGGGGAGGAAGGGCAGTTCGATGCCGTCGCTGAAGGCGAGCATGAGGCTTTCGGCTGGGACGGGCGTGCTCAGGAAGGGGCGGGGGTTGAGGGGGAAGCCGGTGATGAAGGGTTTGCGGGCTGATAAGGGGGTGTTGGGCTCGAGACGCTCGTAGAATTCCATCATGGACAGAGCGGCGAGGGCGAAGCAGCCGGCGCCGACGCTGACGGAGGCGGAGCGGCAGATTTGGGTGAGGCGGGCTGTGGCGAGGAGGGATGCTTTGGCGATGACGGGGACGGTGTTTAGGGGTGGGAGGCGGGAGTAGTCGAGTACTGGGGCGAAGATGGGTGGGAGGGCGGAGGGCGCGATGGGTGTCTTGCGGCGGAGTGGGTTGGAGAATCCTGCTTGATGTGGTTTACGGACGTGGCGGAGGATGCGTGTGAGGATCCAGAACCAGCGTTGCTTTGCTTTGGAGCCGGTGATGTGTGGGTAGAGGCTTTCCTGTGGTAGTGGGAGCTGGGCCAAGAGGGCTTCTGGTGCTATATCTGTCCGAAGAGAGGCATGAAGATCTGCCAGGGATTTGTTCAAGATATGGACGAATGAACGCATCCATGTGTAGTTGGTCAGACCATCCGTGACCTGATGGCTGATGACAGCGAGGAAGCGAACGGTGCCCGAGCCATTCTCATTGAGCTTGAGAGGAAAGACAAAGCATTTCGAAAGACTCTGACTTGCATCCACGACCCGTCCAGTATTCTGAGCATGGACCCAAAAATCATGTGCGTCCACATCCTCGAAGTGGTCTTCCAGAAACACGAGATTGGCTTTGGCATTCTCGACAGCAGCTGACTCGTCTTTGGGCGTATCAACGACAAAATACACCGGTGGCGTAACGACAGAGGGCTCTTCCATATAGCTCTGATGTGGCAATGCTTTCGATTGAGCCAAAGGATGCTCGCATTGGAAGAGAGCCCAGGCGAGCACAATCCTCTCTCGTAACTGCTCTTTGCTGAGTGAGGATTTGACGGATATATCCAGCTGGACGTTGAGATCTGCCCGCCCCTCGTAGTATCGGCCATCAGAATCAAAAGCGTACTCCACTAGCCCATGAGGGCGATATATTTTTGTGTGACCATCTTGTGTTGAAGTCTTCCAGGCGTGTGAGTTCGAGTTGCCGTACTGGTCCAGCCAGTGCGGAGATGCAGAAGTGGCCATGATTCGGCCAGAGAAAAAAATGATGATAATGCGATTGGTCGATTGGTCAATTGAATGTGAAAATTTATAATGACAAATGCTATGAGATGATTTTACTATTGTATGGTTCTGGTCACACAATCTTTAGGTCTACGTTGACAACAGACGAAAGACATCGTCATACGGATGGAAAATTTGCCAAGAGCTGAGAGGCATAGGGCGTGGAGAACAACTCGCGCAAAGATAAGCCGTGTATTTTACGAGACGGAGTATGTCAGAGTCAGTAGGCTTCTCACTCACTAGTTACGATGTCCAAGCAAATAGGTGGAGAGTAGATGCCATGAGTTGGTGAAATGATTGCAGGACAAAGGTTCACAGTCTATGGAAAAAGTCTAGCTATTGTACACATCACATCATAGGAGGGAAACGGTAGCCTGAGCTCACCAGATCACTCTTGTCTCGTCGCGTGTGTTGGCAAGCCAATATTTTGAGTGGGCATTGCACTCTATAGCTCTGGTCTTTCAAGGCAAGAGTCTCTGCTTCTTTGTCGGCTCCTTCTCGCCTTGTCCACCCCCAACATCTGCGCGCTTGGCCTTTTGGTTACTAGCATCTTCGCCAGGCATTGAATCATCGACTTGCTTGTTTAGGTCCTGCTGTTCATGTTCGTGGGCTTGTTGCAGTTGCTCGACTTTACCGTCATCCAATGAGCTAAGCTCATCACTGTCCAATACCGTTGCGGCTGCGGTCGCAGCCATGTCGGCTCTGGTGTTGTCTTTGGGCTTATTCGCCTCGGTTTCAGAGTCATCGTCGGCTTGCATACCGTTGGAGGTTTCGTCTTGATCCTTGGACAGATCGAATGTGAGCTCCTTGCTTGATGCCACTTTGGCAGCCGATGCTTTCTCGGCTGCTGCTTTTCCCTTCTTGGGCGCAGCCTTTTTACCAGCCGGCGTCGACTGGATCTTCTTTGGTGGCTGTGCGTCTTCGCCGTAGTCAGCCTCGGCATCGGACTGATCTTCCTCCGGGTCAGCGTCTTCGTCATCGGCTTCCTCTGTCTCAGTGGTTGCATTGTCGTCTTCAAATTCCAACATCTCCAAGCGGTTGACTCTTCTGTGAACGCCGTGCAGCTTTTTGTTGAGCTGGACGAACGGGCATCAACGAGCGTGGATCGATGGTCTCTCTCAGCTTGGCAATGGTGTTGCGGTTCCCTAATTCCTCATCAGACTCTTCGGGAACCGACTCGTAGCCGTAGTCAGCCTTGCGGTGCTTGCGTTTGGGCTTCTCTTGCTGCTTCTTGGCTTCGGCTTGTTTGGTGATGGTACCGTTCTGGATGGTCGCGGCTTTTGCTTTTGTGGACGTGCTAGCTGCTGGGCCGAATTTCTTTGCGGTGGATGGCTTGTTCGCAGCCTTTCTTGCAGGCTTGATCTTTGTTTCTGGCTCGGTCTCCGTGACGTCTGTTGATTCATCTGCCCTGAGCGTAGCTTGAAGATCCGCTTTTGCCTTGGCTGCCTGTTGCTTCTTGAAGTAGTTGGGATCTTTTGCGAGAATCTCCTGTCTCGCTGAGCTGGGACGAGGACGAGAACGCAACGCGGCCTTCCTCATCATCGTCAAAGTCAATATCACTGTCAACTGCCTTGCCCTTGCCCTTTGCGGTCTTCTTTGGCGATTTGTCTGTCTTGCTTGGGGACATCACAGTGCTCGGTTTACCAGCAAGCGCTGATGCCTGGTACCGCACAAGTCAGCATTTACTCTACAGCCATCGAATTACAGCAACTCAAGCGTTCGCCATCAAGGCTGTCTGTAGACTTACGCTTGAGTAAGTTTTAGGTTTGGGCGGAATCGATGCCGTGTTGTATGCACCTCTGGCTGTTGAGTGCTCCTTTGCCGCACGTGGGAGGCGTGGTGGTTTGGTTGGCTCCATGACTCCTTGAGGTGTGGAATGTAGGTTTGGTTGGAAGGTGGAGGTTGTGTCTGAGTGATCGTCTAGTTCCGCGGGCAGTGAGACGCTTGATAAACCTCGTCGATGAAGGCAGTGAGCCGGGATGTTCGTTGTTAATGTTTGCCATGCTGTTTGGTGTCATGTGTGGCATCCATTGTGAATGCATAGCAAAGCATGCAAACATTGATTCTTCTAGCAATCACGAGACGTGAAGCATTTCTGTTTCGTTTTGCTTACCTTGAGAACTAAAGAGCCGCATCGGCAAACCGCAGCAAGACAAGCGCTTGGTATATCTGCAGCAAGCCGACGCTTCTTCTTCAACAAAGATGAAGGACCAACGGAAGTCTGCATGAGTTGAAGATATGCCGAACTGACAACAAAGCGATGCGTCACCTACCACATAAGCTACCGCGATGTACGGTGTCGGGTGAATGAGTATTTGCTTCGCCTTTCATGGTGACGCTTGCCTAGATCAATCTGGATGCATGCTGTATGCTCGCAAGGTGGCAAGAACATTATACGCAATGTTCGCATACGATGATGATGGCGAATGAAGGAGATTCCAGCACTTCGCTCAAATCCCATGAGCCTTTGATGCCGAACAAAAGCTAAGGGGACATATGATCTTTGGTATGTGAGATGACATTGGAACGATTCATATGTTTTTCTGGTCTCCAAGCCGGATAGTATCAAATTTGCAATATCTCATAAGCACAAAAGGGCAGATGTTTCCAGTAGCCAGTAACTTGTGGTGAGCGACTGTGTCTTCTCATGATTTGTTCGTCTTGACAGACTTGCTGAGCGTTATGGCGTGTTGCCTGAGGTAGCTCATATACAATCCTACCACATGGATAATCCGAGTGGCTGGTAGTGATGATCAGGGAGCGAGACAGTGATGTTGTGACAAGGAGGTGACGGTTTGGGTGGTGGAGATCGAGATGCAGCTCGAGCGGGCGTGAGTGTCTGTGCTTGAAATTGATGAGCGCGACAGGCAAGCGACGCGTTGGACTCGAGCCAGACTAAAGCACGCGAACACTTTCCAAACCACCACTCCGATACCACCACACGACTATACCACAACCACGACACTCTGTACAGCGGCACCCTATTCACGAATACAGCCAGTCCACGAACCACGCTGCTCACTGGATTATGCCGTAGGAGCAAGGAAGGCGAGGCACAAACGCGCGAAAGTGAACAGCCCACTTTGATCTACGAAACACGACATTCACACGCATTGTCTGGACTATCCTTGATACCACACGCGTTCCACGCGACTCTCACGACCTACGATCTTTGTACATGACCCTAAGATGTATCTACCACGCGAACAGCTCGGCCAGCTGTACGAGCACTTGCAACGAAACACGCACCCACTCTCTCCGCCTGTACTTGTCGTAACGTCGCTCGGCGTCGACTCGCTATGTGCAACACGCATTCTCACCTCGCTGATGAAGCGCGACTACATTCAGCACAACATTCAACCCGTGGCAGGATATACCGAACTGCAGGCTGTCGGGCAAAAGTTTGTGCGGCCCATGACGCGACAACATGGCGGAGATGGCGGTGTTGTAGTATGCTTGGGAGCAGGAGGATTAGTCGACTTGGAAGAGGTGCTTGGTCTTGACGGACAAAGTGTGGAAGAGGGTGCTGAGCCAATGGACATGACAGACCACGGCGTGGAAGTGTGGGTGATCGACGGGCGGCGGCCATGGAATCTGAGTAACGTCTTCGGGTCCGGCACGACAGTACAACAGAATGATGAAGGCGCGATGCTTATCAAAAGGACCGGTGTTGACCAGGGACGCATTCTGCCACATTACACTCCTGGGAAAGGCGGAATCATTGTCTGGGACGACGGAGACATACAGAGCGAATTGAGCGCCGAAAGAGAAGCATATGCTGCATTGCAAGACATGCCAGAAATCACCGAGGAAGATCTTGACATTGAGCAAGGCGAGACTGACGATGAAGCCGAGGACGACGAGCCCAGCAGTTCTCAAAGCCGGAAGCGAAAGGCATCTAGCCAGGCTTCTGACGATGACTCGGACAACGACGACTATGACCGACCACGCCAACGAAGGCGAAGTAACTCGAGCATGCCAATACCATCTTCGCCAGGTGGCAACCCATATAGCAACCAGTCGATCGCTGCAACTCCACCAACGAGTTCACAGCCGCATTCGCCAGGAGCCATCATACCTTCCTCTCCACCAAAGGCACCATCTGCAAGACAGCTTCGACGGAAACTTTTGAAGCTTCGCCGAAAGCATGAGGCCACTCTCCAAGCTTACTACAGCCTAGGTAACTCATCTTCAGAGCCGGTCTCTGGTATGCTTTACTCGCTAGCCTCTGAGCTTGGTCGGGAAGACAACGATCTCCTTTGGCTTGCAATTGTTGGAATCTCGTCAGTTGAGCTGTCACCCTTTGCCAACGCAAAGTCAGCTCGGAGTGAATCTGGACGTCGAGTGCTAGACAAATCCGAGCAGATGAGAGAAGTTCTGCGGGACGAAGTTCGTCGTCTGAATCCGATACCAGAAGACGAGATCCGCAGGAGCCAGAGCGGCGATATCATCCCAACGAAAGCACGCAGTCCTACAGACTGCTCGATCAGATTATCTCCAGAGCCTCGATTCCTACTCATCAGACACTGGAGCTTGTACGACAGCATGCTACACTCACCATACTTGAGCACGCGATTACACATGTGGTCAGACGTTGGTTGCAAGCGTCTACACAAGCTACTTGCGAAGATGGGCATCAGTTTGCAGGAGGCAGGCAAGGGCTACATGCACATGGACATGGAGCTCAAGCAGTCACTCAGGAAGCGTATCCTCAAATTCGCTCCACAATACAACCTTGATGGACTTGTACCTGGCGAAGATGGCCGTCGAGGACTAGAAGGCTGGGGATTTGTACGCAGTTGGGGTTGGAAGTCCACACTTTCTGCCGTAGACGTTGCCAGCGTCGTGAGCGCCATCCTGGAAGTCGGTACTGATGTACACGCGCCAGAGACCACATCTCCTTTCGCTCAGGGCAGCTACCAGCCCGCAAAGAGTTACAACTCCCGCATGCGCGCGCTACCTTCACCACCTCACTCCGAAGATGATGCTGAGATTACCACTGCGGCCGACCCCGACTATACCACAAATCGCTTCTTCGCTGCCTACGACGCACTCGACCCGATCGCCACCTCCAAAAAGGCTGGCTTGAACATGCTCCTCACACACATTCCCACTGCACAACACCTGGCCAGAGCCATCTTACGGACAGGCTCTGCGCTTATTTCCAAGAAGCAGATACGCCACCTACGCTCTTTTAGAATGGGTGTCGTCAAGGAAGGCCCAGATGTTGCGCTCTTCTCTCACCCTGGTGCGCTGGTAAAGCTTGCGGCTTGGGTTGGAGAAGCAGTGGCCGTGCTGGAAGCTGAAAAGGGTAGACGCAAGAATGATCACGAAGCACTGGTGCTCGGCTGCCTCGATGAAGTACGAGGAGTCTATGTCGTGGTCGGCCTCGGTAGTGGTGGTGCTGGCAAGAAGGTTCGAAGCAAAGCAGAGATCAGGGAGCGGGAGAACAAGAAGAAGCGTAAGGCTGCTGAAAAGACTGCGAAGAAAGCCGAACGGGCCAGGAAGAAGAGGGAGAGGAAGGAGTGGCAAAGGGAGATGAACGAAGCCAATGGCATTCTCGACTCCGAAGACGAAGAGGAGGATGAGAGCGACGCCACCGAGTCTGAAGCGTCCGACTCCTCCGACTCCGACTCTGATTCTGATGACGAGCTCGTCCAAGCGAGGAAGAAAAGAGGGCATGGCTTGAACCGCTTCGGACAAGCATTCCAGGAAGTCGTGGAGGAGACCGGAGCGAGAGTACGAATCGACAGCTTCGAGCACAGTGTTGTCGAAGTGAGGAAGGAAGACTTGGCCGGGTTCTTGGAAGCGCTTAGTCTCAGATCCGTGGTCGGTTGAGCCATGGGTTAATTGCTTTTTTTTGTGGTGCAAAGGCGTTTCAGCATAGGGCGCATGGGTTGCTCAAGGGCAGGCGGTGGTACATGATGGTCGTTACGACGATGATCATATCCGGATATCCAGCTGAGACGAGTAATAGGTAGCTGCACTCATCGTTTTGAACGCGAAGCATAGTTTTTCTCATAGCATAGCTTTCATGACCGATTCATTCAAATGCTTCATTCATACATACATTTTGTGAAACTAGTGCTTACTCGCAAACATAACTTCCCCAATCATCCTCGTCGCCGCCAACGTACTTCGCCGTCGCGGGCCAAGCACAAAGCTTCCTCGTCCTCCCACTCCCATCCGGCGCCCCAGAGCTCAGGACTTCAACAGGGCTGTCACCTCTCTCCACCCACTGCACCATTTTCGCCACCGTGTGGTACGTCGCTGGCACTTGCGGATAATGCGTCGCAGCACCACAGTGGCCTCCGCCAGGCACCATGAACAAGTTCAACCAGTCGTTAACATCACCTCCTGTTGTCGCGTTGCAGATCTGCTCCAAGTGCTCGATGGGCCAGGTCGCGGCATTGAAAGGGTCCGCCCATCCCTGATAGATGAGCAATTTGCCGCCGTGGTCTTTGAATGGGCTGAGATCGGGGTCGATGGCATCGATGAGAGCTCCGATGCGGGCGTCAAGATCTGCCACGTCGGAGGCCCAGTTGAAGCTGGAAGCGTTGTATGAGAGGCTGTCGTAGACGGCGTTCTGGAGAATCGGGACGCTGAATGCTTCTGAGAGATCACCCTGCTGTAGTGCCCATTCGATTTCGGAGCCCGGGGTGAAGCCTGGGTAAAGCTGTTCGTGGGTTTCGGAGTTTACTGGGCCGGCGTAGATGGCTTTGGCTGCGGCGAGCTCGGGGTCGGTGAGGCAGGTTGAGGTGTTGGAGGTTGTGGAGTTGCAGGCGAGGGTGGCGATGTCGAAGGTACAGGAGAGAGGGTTTTCGAGGACGCGGTCGGATACGCCGTCGTGGAGGTCGCAGGCGTCGAGGACGGCGTTTGTGGTGAGGTTGAGCTTGGCTTGGGATAGTTTACTTGCGTTGTTCTGGTGTGGATGTCAGTAAGGGTGTGGTAAGGATGTTTCGTTGGCAACTCTCTTACCGCGGTGTGTTGCGCGTTCCATAGGAAGCTCAACGCAAGATGAGAGTACCAGTTACCCGGACATCCGGCGACAATGCCATCAAACAGCTCCGGGTGGTACTGTGCGAGTGCCATTCCTTGTGCTCCTCCGGTAGAACAACCAGTGTAGAACGAATAGCCCGCATTCTTGCCGTAGTATGCTGCAGTCAAAGCCTTTGCAGACGGGGTGAACAAGCTAATGGCATCGTGGATCCAAGCATTGATCTGCTCCTTGTCGTGCAGGTAAGGCAGGTATACGTCCGCCTCACCACTGCCGCCATTGTTGTCAGATGCCCGATGGCCAGAATCTCCTCCAGCTACCGCGAAACCCATGCCGGAATTCAGTTGTGTCAACATGCCGGAGTAGTCGATCGTCCCAGCCATTCCTCCATTGCCGACAGCCATGAATCGGTCATTGTACTGCAGTCGATCTGGTAGCCAGGTGGCGGCTATCAAAGTGTTGTTGCCACTTCCATATGATACAGACGTGTAGACCTCGCAGAATGAGACATTGTTGAAAGTGTTGGAAACATTCAAGGAGTGGATGGGGTAGTATGTGGCATTAAGAAGTGTAGCATTGTGGCTACTAAGATCCAGAGCCTTTGCGAAAGTGTTGCACTCCGGTGTCTCATAAGGAAGGACAAGCGCGGCTGCCAGAGGCAAGGCGACACTGAGCAATGCAGCGTTTTGCATTTTTGTTAGCGGTGTGGGTCAAGCTCTGAGATACAACAAAGCGTGGTCAAGATGGCACACAGGCTCTTTTTATATCACTGTCGGCGACTGCAACAAGACCCACCAGGAGATATCCGCGTAGTTTGCGGAGTTGCCATGAAGGTGGTATGGAAAAGCCGGACTTGTGCTTTTTCAATTGCCGGACTGGCCGTGCGATCGTCGCAAGTAACCAGAGTCATGGCACTGGAAAAAGATACTGGGGTGTTGTACAGGGAGGAGACGGTCGCGTGGCTCCATCGTCATTTGCGGCTCCACTTCTCCAGGCTCTCTCCGCATTCATCTGCTGTCGGCGCCGATGACCGGAGCAAGGCCAAGCAAGTCTGTCGAAGCATTTAACGTTGTCCCGAGGTACCATGATGAACAATTTGAAGTCGACGAATAGGTGGTAGTCCTCGCGATATCACTCCCCGAACCCACTCAGAGGGTATCTGTTGCCGTTGCCGCTCATGCAAGAAACTTACACAATGCTCATGGCAAGTTTTGAATTCGATGTTGATAGTGTGATGCATTTGTGATACGACAGTCTGGAGCTGACTAGATACCCTGCGCTGCAAGGTGATAGGATCGAATACACTGTGAAGCTATGCTACCGCCGAACTACCAATGCTTGTACACATCGCTTTTGTACGAACAGGGACAAAGCATGTTGAGGTACCATCACCGTCGAAGTGGCCATGTGCATCCCGAACCCGAATTCAATGCGCTTGAAGCATGTATAAAACTGCGTTGCTAAGGACTGATTGGAACGCCTCGTCTTCACAGGCCCAAGCTCTGGAATATGGATCAGTTTGCAGATATAAATTTCGAGCCATCTCGCCTGTCGGCTGGTATATGCGTGCAGTCCGGGGGTGTTTTGTTGTCCCTGGTATGCCCTGGTCTGCCCAGATTCTGCGTGCAAGGATAAGCATCGGCGTAACACAGGCTCGGTGCATGGTAACAGCTTGGCTAGCTGTGCGAGCGCGGTCGAGAACCTGACAGCATTGGCGAGAGAAGTATTGCTGCCCAATGGGTTTGATGGGCAATGCTCCTAGAAAGCAATGGCATCCACGCGAGAACGGTCCTTCGGAAAAGTTCTGATGCAGGCCTAGTCCGCCACAGTGAACGACGTTCAATGTCCGCAGAATGTGGTTTTGGGTTCTCCAGTACCCGTGTCTGATCAATCACCCCACAGGATATGCGATACTGGTGTCCGTGTTCCCTCGTCATCTTGTTTTTCCAGGTCCGCTACCATGCCTGGTGTAAAGAGGAACGTTGCGCAGATGAACATCTTCATGCCGAATGCAAGGAAGAATGCCCAAGTCGTGTCGTATACATTCAGTGCACTACCAGCGAAGCATCCGGCGAGGTATGCAATGACGAATAATATACGGCGGTCGCGTGCATGATTCTTCGCTTGAAAGATGCGCGGGTCTCCAAGGGTAGAGATCTGAGCACGGAGGTAAGCATCTTGAACAGGTATGAGGTAGATTTTTGAGGAAACTTACAACTGCGCCAGTAATCATTGTGGTGTTTAGTTCGGCCAAGCCAACACCAATGGCAAGGCTGACTTGTCCTGCTTGCGCAAAAGATAGTAATCCCACGATCGCAAGCGCTCGGGGACCTGTCTCTTGCCCTGGTACGCCTGATCGTTCTACTAGTGCCACGACGAGCACCAACATCGCCTGAAAGAATGTAGTGAGGAGCAGCCATGATCTTCTCCGTGTTCGAACTCGATGTGCGAGCTGGCCGAAGATGAAGCTACCGATTATGAAACTGTAGACCATCAGTCAGTGGTTGCTCTCAATGTCCGATACGGAAAAAAATGGCTGACGTACGAGCTGATTGAGACAGCAATAGTTTGCTCGATCTTGAAGGCGAGATTTTCTTTACTGAATATATAGATGGCGATGAAAAGAAAATTGCCTGCAAGCTGCGGTCAGTAGAGTCTCGACCGTGAGTCAGTTTTGGCCCACATACCAGTTTGTTTCGTGGTAAAAACGTGGTATGTAGTGAAAGTTACTGAATCCAATATGCCCGTTACGACAGTCATCTATTGTTCATAGTGTTAGTCTTGATGTGGGATTGAATATCATGAGCGTTCAGTATTCTCCCTGAGTCTGTGCAGAATATCGTTTGATGTAGTACCATTATCCAGAGACAAGGTTTGCACAGCAAAAAAAAAACTGTCAAGGGTGCGTAAAAAAAGGAATAACGTACTACAATACCATCAGTAATCAGTAAAAGCGCAGAACTCAGGGATCTAGTAAAGAAACTCACCAAATAGTAATTGTGCCTCTAGCCACCAATCGCTCGCGACATCCTGCTCAAAGAGCACCCTCAAGGCACCAGGTCGTGGCTTGTTCAGTAGAACGCGAGCTCCGCTCGAACGACTAGATGATATTTCGGACGGGGGCGGAGAGGCGGATCTTTCTCTTTCCGCCAGATCATCTATTCTGGCGACCTCGGGAGGTATGTCAATGATAGCAGGCTGAGCCATTCGCAATGAAATGCAGCCAGTGAATGCTGTAGTGTTTCCGAGAAAGGTGATTACAGAGAGCTTTTAGCCACTGGCGAAGTAGCCAGTATTGGTTGATCCAAGTCAGTGTGCTATAAAGATGTAGAATGCACGAACGTTCAAAGCTACTCATTGTCTGGGATACTGGCCACACTGCCTCCTGGGTCCTGTGGAGACTGTCTCCGTGCGTTAAGAACATCATCTTCGAATCACAAGCTAGATATGCTATGTCGTCAAGGGAGACCTAATGCGCGTACACACGGTACAACCTGTGAGACCTAGGGAATGCTTCGAGCTTGGTGCGCCAGTTCTCGATATGAAACGCCGCTGATGCACGTGTCTCGATGTGGTGGCATCGCCGCATGATGTCTCCTTCGATAAGACCATTGTCGTGAAACTTCAGCGATCATCATTCAACAGCCTAAGCACTGTTATTGAGTTTGCAGTGATGTCGAGCATGATCAGATAACAAGCAAATATTGGCCAGAGAGAAGCAGGGCCGAAGGACGACCGACTCGAGATCGTCCGGGCCGAAGGGGCCACAGCCCGTCCGCGGAGTATCGCTTATCTGTCGCCCCCGTTGTCGACCACTTCATGCGCCTCAACAGCATCAGTAGTTCTCCAGTTGCAATACGCGTTCTCCCTCTAGTCCGTGACGAAACCATGCCAAGCGCTTAACGCCTGAAAATCTTGCGCTGTGCAGTGACACATGTGGCTGTGCGAAACATGTGCTGAAGAAGATACCGGCCAGTCATTTGGCATCTTTCCGGCGCCTTATCATCACATAGTGGGAGGAAGGTGAACGTTGTCTCGGTATCGAAACGTCTTGGCGAAAGGGGCGAGATTGTGATGCAGTCGGATCAGTGGAGGATTCGGCGGATCCTCAAGGATCGTCTGGTTCCACAAATGACGAGGTTCGAGCCACGAACACTCTTACGTAGGCGGCTTGGCATGGCTATCACGTGCTCAAGACTTCCTCCTGAACCACGGAATTTTGGTCACATTGTCAATGGAATTATAGATACACATTTAAATTCTTCTTTTGCCTTGAGTTTGGTTATACCAATCTTGGCAACGTTCGGCTTACAAGCTCTATCCGGAGCTACTCTGATTCCATCCCATCAAGTCGCCGGGGCCTGTACACCTTTCTCTTCGTCCGAGCTAACCTTCTGTGTTTTACCGTGCATGCCTGCTGCGACATAGTCGGCAGTACTCTCATCGTTCTCGGTTGTGAAGAAGGACAGGGTAAGGGCAGATCCAGAGAATGCAAAGGACACGAATAAAACAGTTTTTGCAGCGTCTCGGAAAGCAAGTCTGTAAGGCTCTTGTACAGCCTCTCTAATGGCATCAGTGAGGCCTGGCACGGCATCATAGGATCCCGATCCTCGAAGCGCAGCAATCAATGGTGCGAGCGAGCTGGCAGGAAGCCCGAGCCCTGTTGCAACCGGATCAACGTAGGGTGGTACTGTCTGGTTGAGACGGTTGCTGAGTGTGGCCGTGTAATCGCAAGGGAGATGGCCGATACAAAGTTGCGTGTACTGCCACTGAGACCGCCACCCTGTCCAATCTCCTCTTGTGAGCGCAGAGGGAATGTAGATGTTGTGATAGACACCGACTCAACAATGCCCATTGCGTAACAGCCGACAACCAAGAGCCCCATGGTGAGTTGGCGGTTGTCGATATCGGCCGCACAAGCTGTCAGACAAGCGACACCGATGATGGATCCGCCTATCATGGCATACTTTGGTCCCGTGAACCAGACAATAGGACCGTGACACATCTGGGCGAAAACGAAAGACATAGGAGCCAAACCTGCGAGGGTGCCGATATCATACTCGCTGATCTCTCCGCGTCCGTAGTAGATGACCGTGACAATTTGCGGGAACACAAGAGAGAAGCCGTAGTACACGCCAGCGGCGATACCTGTGTTCCATGCCGCGGACTGGAAGCGTATGTTCTTGAAGAGGTGCAGTGGGAGGTATGTATCCCGACCTCGTTTCGAGATGAAGATTTCATACGCAGGCAAGATGGCGAAGAGCGTCAGAAAGCCGACGATCATGGTGGCGATCACGTTGGCTGACATCCACGGATACCTCAAGTGCATGTTAGCGATAACACGTTCATCGTTGCAGGAATGGCCAGCTTACAAAACACCTTCCCAGTTCAGACCGAAAATGAAAACGGCAAGGCCTCCACTGTACAGTGCAAGACCGATCCAGTCGAAGTGAAGGAACAAATCTCTTGCTAGCTTCTTGCGGTGCAATATGCTGAAAGTGGGCGGGTCTGTACGAAGACGAAAAGGTCAGTACAATATGCCAGAGCTACGTATATGGAGGGACCCTTAAGATAGAAGAAGTACCAGAACAAGATGCTCGTGGCGTTGATGGCAATCAGGAAATAGAATTTAAGTCGCTGTTAGTTTGTGAGTACACCAAACGCAAGGGATGATCCTCACCAGTTGCGCCATGTGTGCGGATATGTCAAGAAGGTATAAGCCACTCTAGCTGCAAGCGGACTGGTTGGAGTGGTCATCAGGTAACATTAGGAGTTCGCAATGTATCGCCATCTCATCGGGACGATCTCTGAGACGACCCAGAAGAATGATTGCTGGAAGCCGACAGCGATACCAATGAAGACCTGACTGACGATGAGAGTGTTGACGTCTTGTGCGACAGCACCGATGATGCTACCGATGAGTGCAATGATACTGCCGATGATGAAGAACCTTGTCGACAGTAGTCAGCTTACTTTATCGAGCATTTGATGACAAGAACTCTTACCATCTTCTTCCGAAGATATCGGACAGCTGACCGACCATGAGGAAAACGATAGCGCCCAGCACGATGTTTGCGAGAGGTACCCAGTTGGTGTTGGGCGACGGGCCAATATCCTCGTTAATTTGAGTCAGGATTGGCGCGATGAGACCGTAGCCTACACTCAAGTATCAGTGTCTGTCGCCTGGTTGTACACTCGAGGAGAACCAGCTGATCACGTACCTCCAATACCACCCATGAGAGCAACACCAATTGCAAACATAGTGCCGATATAGTTAACGGATAGCCAATATCGCTTCTCGAATTTGTCTGCATTACGGCCCATAGCCTCTTCTCCTCT
>Ga0265797_10004976_pt1 | contig 19769 bp, 14 predicted proteins | sample P2T30metagenome_FD_192433 | JGI IMG/M metagenome (GOLD analysis project Ga0265797, IMG submission 192433) | Plant litter microbial communities from East Loma Ridge, Irvine, California - P2 T30 | ecosystem: Environmental > Terrestrial > Plant litter > Unclassified | place: USA: California...
CTCCTTCCCCCTATTCCTATCAATCGCCAACGCATCGCCCCCCGTGCCATCCATAACGCAGTACCTCTCCTCCTCAATCGGGCGTTCCAGCATATTGCCAAAGTTGCGCAGACACGCAGCCGAGTCGGTCAGCTTGTTGATATCCAGGTCCTTGACGCCGTCGCTCAGACTCACGCGGAACACCCAGTCGACTTTCTTGCCGTTGCCGGCTTCGAGGCTGTAGGTGTAGGTCAGGCCGTCTGATTCGCGGATGAGCGTGCCGTCGGGGGAGACTTTGATTGTGCAGAAGTCGGTGTAGGCGGCGGTGAATTCGGATTCGAGGGGGTAGTTTGTGGCTTTGTTGCAGCTTCCGGGGAGGTTTTGACCGAAGGGGGTTTTGACGTCGGCGTGGGTGGTGAGAGAGATGGCGAGGAGGGCGAGGATTTGTGGGGTGGTGAGCATGGTGTTGTTTTGGTGGAATTGCTAATGAGTGTTGTGTAATGTGATGTGGTGTGCGAATGCGATGTAAATGAGTGACTGTGCCAGCACGAATAATGTAGGAGGGGACGGAATGAAATACATGCTGTAGAACATATACTCTCTCCATGCTCATGTGAAGCTTACTATTGTTCGGCACCAAGTATCTCATCAACCTTGATATTGTTCTGCATGTCCGTCTGCCATACTGCTTACTATTGTTCAGCGCTGAGCCTCATGGTGTTCGCCTCGGAAACAAAGACCAGAACCGAAACTGATCTAATGTCGCTTTGTTTGGGGAAGTGCAACAAAGACCGCCTTTGACGACGGCTGCAAAATGCTCTGTATAGTCCACGCAGGATCATACTGCCTGTTGCTGGCAACAAGACAGATGGTACGCGTTTGAGAGCTGGTTAGTCGTGATCTGAGAGTAAGGTGTGTTTTTGCAAGACAGAACTGAGAGTACTCTTTTCTTCGCTCAGTAGAATACCTGTGCTTCTCGCCCATATCCGAAGAGGGGCAGCAGGAATGTTGCGCATAATGGCCTCTGATACAGAATGGCTCATAAGTTAGCTCTTGAAATGATAACTTCGACGTTCAGGGAGTTCTTTAAGGATCATACGGTACATTCAGACACCTTTGTACCAATTGCTTCAGCGTGCTTGTTCGTGGCGAAGCTGCAAATGCATTTGCTTAACAATGAGAGAGATGGAACACTGCCAATGTTGTACATTTACGTGCCAAGTGGTGATGCACAAAGACGGGAACCACGAAGTGAGGTGTGGGCCCGACGGCGGCTGAGTACATAAGCGAGCTAGCGGCGCCCCACTTCGAATGCAGGGATGTGGTCGACGGGTAGCTTCGAGGAGATTCTGGAGTCCGGACCGGACTGCTGGCCTCTTGGTGACCTACTCTCATCTCTTCGAACAGCACATTTCGAAGACATCTACGGTGTCTTGAACAATTGCATCCATACTATATCCGCAGCAGTATCTGGTCTGCTGAAGATACAGAAATTGTGAGTTCTTGTCTAATTAATTCCTAAGTGTAAATCGAGCAATGGGCAGGTAATTCCACCTTACCGCCAGCGCTTTGTGAGCTTCCATCACTCTTCTGTCCACCCTCACCTTCTCGTTTGCTTACACCTTTACTTCACAGAACAGTCAGCCCACTTCGCACCTAATCTCCGCAACCGTCAAAGTGGCTTCGCACCTTTGAACTTCCACACCCACCGTCCACGCAACACCCTTTGGTCTACTCGAAACGGTCTACTCTGAATATGGCATCCGAAGCAGTTGCCAGCTCTGCCACCGAGGGTCTTACCCCCGCGCAGAAACTGATGCAGGAGCATGAGACCCACAATGTCACGGTCGAGGACGTCCCCGATGAGGAGGACCTCGCCCATCCAGCGCCCTCGTCCTCTGCCAAGCCTGCCTCTGATGCGCCGCTGAGCGACAAGGCCGCCGGCAAGCAGAAGGCCGACGACGCCCCGAAGCCGAAGAAGGCCGCCCTCAACACGTCGTCTGAGGAGGCCTTCCCTGCTCTCGGCCCCGTCAAGCCTCGCGCCCAAGCTGCTGTTGCGCCCACCTGGGGCAAGAAGCCGGCCGCCGTCACCACTCCCAATGGTGTCAACGGTGCGACCAGCAATGGTACTTCTACCCCGTCTGATGCGCCTGGCTCTCTGCTCGTTGGGCGTGGCCCGGCTCTGCCCACGATGAACATTCCCGGCAAGCACACTGAGCGCATCTCATTCTCGCCCGGCCAGCTCACTCCCCGCGCCCAGCTGAAGAAGCCCGTCACCGACACCATCCGCGACATCAACAGACGCTCCAAGGCCAAGCTCGAGATCAAGACTGGGCCTGGTGGCATGGTCATCTTTGAGTCTACTGGTCCCGTCGAAGCTGTGCGCCAGACGCTCAAGGAGATTGCGAACGAGGTTGGCTCAAAGGTATGTTTCATGATTTACACGAAGAAACTATCTCTAACAGCAGCAGCAATCTGTCGATGTCCCCGTCCCCGCCTCCGTACGCGCGCATATCATTGGTCGTCAAGGTTCCAAGATTCAGGAGATCAGCAAGCGCACCGGTGCTCGCATCCAGGTGCCCAAGGCTGAGGCCGGAGAGGACGAGGACACCGTAGTCAACGTACACATCGAGGGCAATGCCCTGACTGCTGAGATGGCTCGTCGCGAGATCGACGCCATTGTCAACGAGCGTACTTCGACCGTCAACTTGCGCCTCAAGGACATCCCTGCTGAGTTCTACCCCTTCTTGGCCGGTCCTCACAACGTCCATGTCGACAAGCTCGCCCAGGGGCGCGATGTCAACGTGCAGATCCCGCAGTACCACACCTGGCGCTCGCAGGCTCCTCCCCAGGCCGTGCGCAACCAGCCCGTGCCGTTCGCGCCCCAGACCAACTTCCCCATCCAGATCTCCGGAGACCGTGCCGCTGCCCAGCAAGTCCAGGCCGAGCTTGAGCGCCGTGTCCAGCAGCTTCGCCAGCAGCTCGCCCTTGAGCAGCGCTCAATCGAACGCGGCCGCCACCAGTTCATTGTCGGCGATCGCGGCAACTCTCTGCACGACTTCCTGGAGGAGACTGGCTGTAGCATTGTCCTTCCTCCTAGCTCTGATGATAGTGAGACCGTGTACATTGTCGGCCCTCCCAACAGGATCGAGCAGGGTATCAACAAGCTCGAAGACCTGGCTGCCAGCATGACCATGGCTACTGCCGATGCCGCACGCGAACACAAGGGCGCCAACGCGCAAGCCCATGCTCACAATCTCACACAGTACCTCCGTCAACGCCAGGCTTTGGCCGAGATGGAGCGCCTGCACGAGGCCAGCATTGTAGCTCCTACCGACCGCGATGGCCCATCTGGTTGGGAGATTTACGCTCGCAACGGCAAGGACAGCATGAAGGCTCGTGGCGATGTCATGAGTGTTTTCGCAAGCCACCCACCGAGCAGGTTTGCGACCGTGGATGTCGATCCGTTCTACCACCAATTCCTGCGCCAGCGGAACGCGCCAAAGCTCCGCCAGGACACTGGTGTTCACATTGTTTTCCCCAACGAGCTGGACAACTCACCGAAGCTGATCCTCGTCTACGAGAGCGATAGCCCGTACGACGAGTACTCTATCCCGCGTGGCGCACCTTCCCCTGCTGATGTTAAGAACTATCAACAGGCTCTGCAGAAGGCTCAGCAGGCTATCCAAAGCCTTACCGGCAACCAGCCTCAGATTGAGTCCCGTGGTCTGGAGTCCAACCCCAAGTTCCACCGCAAGATCGAGCAGTACATCAACGACGAGCAGGAAGGTCTGCCACATCACCAGGTGCCTGTACAGGCGCTTTTCGGTCAGCGCCGTCCCGAAGCTCACAGCCGCTCGAACAATAACTTCGCCATCCGCGGACCGTCCAATGCCGTTGAAGAGCTTAATGCCAAGATCCTGGCCTTTATTGAGCAGGCTGAGAAGGATGAGCTGGAGCGCAGCCACATCACCACGTTCGACTACCCTCAGAAGTATGCCAGCCACCTGGTTGGTAAGGGTGGTGAGAACATCCAGCGTCTGCGCCAGAAATATGATGTCGATGTGCAGATTGATGACGGCAAGGTTGAGCTAAAGGGCCCCTCGGCTAAGGCCCAGCAATGCAAGAAGGACATTCTGGATATGGCCAAGAAGCTCGAGGATGAGGCTACGCACACGCTCAAGGTCAAGCCGCAGTACCACCGTGACCTTATTGGGGCCGGAGGAAAGCAGGTCGAGCGTCTGCAAACACGCTACGGCGTGCGCATCAACTTCCCTCGGAGGAACAACCGTGACGACGAAGACGCAGACGCTGCATCGCAGCGAAACACACGTGGCCAGAACCAAGACGAGGTTATCGTCCGAGGTCCCAAGAGGGGAGCAGATGAGGCTCGCGAGGAAATCCTCAACCTTCTACAGTACATTACCGACAACTCGCACAGCGAGACTGTCTCTGTCGCGCAGAGTCAGATTCCGCAGCTCATCGGGTCAGGCGGTCGCGAGATGGAGCAGCTCCGTCTCGAGACTGGCTGCCAGATTGATGTTCCTGGTGCTCGCGAAGGCGCTGACCCCTCTGGTCGTGCCGAGATCAAGCTCAAGGGTACCAAGAAGCAGGTAGACGAAGCCAAGAAGATTCTTCAAGAGCGCGCAAAGGTCTTCGACGACACCATCGTTGAGACGCTGGAAGTCGACCGCAAGCACCATCGCAATCTTATCGGTGGTAGCGGATCGAACATTCGTTCCATCGTCACCGCCGCTGGTGGGCCTGACAACCCGCGCGATCTCGCACGCATGGTGCGCTTCCCACGAGCAGAGTCTGACGAGTCGGCTATCCGTGTTGAGGGACCCAAGAGCGTCGTAGAGAAGATCATCGCATCGCTCAAGGCACAGGCATCTTCACTCGAGAACCAGACTACGGAGACTATTGAAGTCTCGCCCGACAAGCACCGCCTGCTCATCGGTCGTGGCGGTGAGACGCGCCGCTCGCTCGAGCAGCAGCTCAACATCCAGCTCGACATCCCCAAGCAGACCACCACAGGCGCCGCACGCAGCCAGGTCAAGATCACCGGTGAGCCCGAACACGTCGAGAAGGCCAAGGAGCACATTCTCGAGCTCGTCAAGGGCCAGGAGGGCGAGTCTATTGATGTGCCCCGCCACCTCCACCACGTCATCTCCGACAACGGTCAGTTCTTCCGCCAGCTGCGCAACCAGCACAAGATCACCGTCGACCACGCCGGCCAGCAACCTCCCGCAAAGCCCGCCTCTGCTGAGGCTGGCAGGTCGCGCAAGGGCGCTAACGGCGCTCTGCCGCTCATCACCGACGATGCTACTAGTGGCGCGGACGAGCACTCGTGGGAGATTGTCGACAACAACGCCCCCGAAGAGGGCGCTGACTTGTCCGCTACCATCCCCTGGGTCATCCGTGGCCCGGCCGAGAACCTGCCCAAGGCGCGCTCAAAGCTCGAGGCAGCCATTGAAGCGGCATCCAAGCCGTCGTCGACCGGATACCTCATCCTGCCCGACCCACGAAGCTACAGGTAAATTCCTCCCATCTCTTCTCACGTTTATGCACCGCTAACACTCCACAGACTCGTCGTCGGCTCCGGCGGCAGCACCATCAACGACCTGCGCAAGAAGACCAGCACGCGCATCCAAGTCCCGCGCGACCAGGCCAAGGACGAAGCCATTGAGATTATCGGTTCGCGCGATGGGTGCGAGCAGGCGCGCCAGATGATTCTGGAGATTGTGAGCAAGGGCGGGAGGAAGTAGAGATGGGGAGTTGTGGTGCTGCGTGCTGCGTGCGTGCGTGGATTAGCGCGGCGTTTGATGTTTGGCTGCAATGTAAGAAGGGAATGGGATATATGGGAGAGTGAATGAATGTATAGGAAATGAATGTATAGGATGTGAGAAAGTAAAATGGGCGAAAATTTGCGTTGGATTTGTGGTGGTATAGTTATGTTGGAAAAGTTTATGAACAAGTCATCGATGCGAGTAGTAGAGACGGCCGACGTGTTTACTTTTACTTGGTGCTTGATTTCTCGTTGTCTTCGTGTCAACTTGTTTTTGCCATCACGCGCGTCTCGGTTCCCTGACGGAAAGTGAAAGCACAAAAGTCCCGATCGATTCAACTACAGTGCCGTGCTTGACTTGAATCGACTCTGAACATACTAACAAATCTACCATTTGATCCAGGTTCGCGGATCGCTATCATGTGCGATGTCGTTTTCACCTAGGACATACTATACTCCAAGATGCGTGAACACCACACGAGAACAATCGTAAACACATATATTCAAACCCCCTCTCATCAATATTTTCGCGCTATCGTATCACTATCTCAATTCAAGCCCAACCAACACCGCCCCCAATCCTACCTATAGAACCCCTCATCACCCCCCACAGGCGGCGCACTCGGCGCTTGCCCCGGCGGTCGATACGGAAGATAATTCTGCGACGCAGCTGGCGGCGGACTAGCAGGCGGCGCAGGCGGTGCATGGCCCGGCTGTTGAGGCGGATAGCCATAGCCCGGTGGCTGCGACGCGTACGGGTCCGACGGAGGTTGCTGTGCCGGTGGCGGAGACGTGATTTGTTGGGGAGCTTGCTGCTGCGGGGGGTAACCTGTTGTTTGTTGTTGTTGCTGTGGGGGATACTCGAAGGCGCCGTGTGGAACTGGAGCTTGAGTAGTGGCGTGGAAGGAATGGCGGTCGTCGACGGGGGAGTCGAAGTGGCCGGTGGCGAGCTCCTGGGGCGCGTAGCTCTGCGGTCGGCCGCCGACGGGGACGCGGTTTTGGGGTAGCGCGTATGGATCTGAAGGGGGGCCTGGCTGGGGTGTTTGTTGGGGTGGTGGGCGTTGCTCGCTGGTGGGTGGGACCATGAAGAATGCGGGGTTTGAGCCGGCTGGGGGGTACGGGGGTGCGTCTTGGGGTGCGGGTGCACCGCCGCCGTATCCGTAACGTGGATCTTGCGGTGGAGGTGCTGATGATGGTGGATAGCCGGCGTAGCTTGACGGCGGTGGCGCATTGTATCCGCCATAGGGCTGACGGCCGCCGTATGCGTGCTGAGGTGGTTGGGACATGGATGCCTCGAGCAATGATTCGTAGTCCCGACGAGCCTTGATGAACTTCTCGTTTAGCTGTGTGAAGTCGTCTGGTCATGTTAGTCACATACGAGTAGCCTTGCTGATGACAGACTTACCCTTCTTCTGCGAGTACTTCCCAATCAGCTCGATCAGCTTCGGTCGGATGGCGAGCGTCGAGTGATAGAGCTCCGTGATCTCCTCGTTGTCGCGACCATCGCCACCAGCCTGGGTATTCGTGCTCAGCAGCGCAAGCAATTTCTCCACGTTCCGTATCTGCGCAAAGACTTCGGCCTCTGTCTGCGCCTCACGCTCCAGCTCTTCCCGGGTCGGATCTTGCAGCTTCTCGACGTAATTGAGAGGGAAAATGCCCGTTTGACCCCGCAGCGAGCCTTTCCACCAGTCCTTGTAGACCGACTCCAGCACTGCGATGATGTCGCCTTTCTTGAACTGTAGCTCCCCCGGCTCGGACGGTTGGAAGTCGAAAAGCGCTCGCACACGCGAGACAGTCGCCGCGGTTGTACCTGACTGCACAGGCTGTGGGGGTTGGCTGCTCGAGCTTGCGCTTGCCTCTTGGGGAGCATTTGACTTCGCAGCGGTAGGTGTGGCGCCCTTTGATTCCTGTATCGACATCTTGAGTGCCATTTGCAACTCTTCCTCCTCCTTCTGACGATCCGTGTCCGATATCTGAGTCTTCTGCGGTTTCGAGGGTGCACGAAGGTTGGGGTCTACATTCTATTAGCCTTCATCCACGTCTTTCGGCGCGCCATACGCACTCTGTGTCTTCAGTTTAAAATAGGCGCCCGACATAATTCCCAGATCCGGGTCGCGCGCAAACATCTCGGTCCATTCGGCCATGCGCTCCAGTATCTTGGCCTTGACGGCTTGGTGTGTGTTTCGGTCGTTCGCGAGACGTAGCATAGCGTCTGTGAAGCTTCGTGATGCAAGTTCCTTGTGCATTTGTATACCGCAGTTCTGGCTCAGAGCGTTGGCGAGCTCGAGGGTGTAGAGTTGCACGTTCGCGTTGCGGTGCGCCAGCCGCTTGATCATGGCGGCGACGGCATCTTTGGCGCCCGTGTCTGATGAGCCGACTTTGTCGCAGACATCCTATGTAGTTGTTAGTAAATGTATTTCATTCAAAAGGCCAGCTCTCGCAGCGCTGATCGGTACAGCGACCTCGTGCCATACTAAGCACGCAAGGCGCCAACACCACCCACGAAAGCGCCAGACAGTAGAGCACGCCGTACCAGTATGTATTCCCAGTTCTCGCTGGTGAGATTCTCATCGGTCGCCTTCACCACGACATCGTCAAAGATGTTCGACTGCGCGCGAAACATGGTGCTGCCTGATAACGGGCCGTCGAGATTCTTTGGAGGGGCGGTGCTGCTTGGTGCTTTGGAGAGGTTCGTCGCACGTCGCGGAGTCTGTGAGCGTGTAGAGGTTATAGGTAAAAGTGCAAACTCCCGTGGATTGTATGAGAGCAGGACTCGAGCTTGCGTAAGTGCGTCGTTGCAGCAGAGGGCTTGGGCCGTTGGATGCGGAGACTAGCGCCGAGATGACGATGCGTTCACGGGCACTTCGCCTCGCTGATGATTGATTAGTGGCGGTGCAGCGTCGCCCAATCGGCGACGAGTTTGCTAAATCCATCACGAACGAAGCAAAGTGTATGTGCTTCGCCTCGTACGTTCGATGGCCTGATTCACGAAACAACTATCACATCCTCGTGCGTTTCATGTCTCGACATTCAAGAGAGACGATAATAAGAACGGTACGTAGGTTCCTCTTGGCCTGATGCATTGTATATTTGACTTTTACATATGCCACCACGCCGGATACCACGTCTGAAAAGAAGGATCCCTCTTCGAACCGTATATACACACTAATATTGATGTACGAGTAAGAAACTCGTGGATGGGGGTACTCGCAACATGCCGTCCGACACGATCTCGCCAAAACGCCTTTCGAACCCGCCAGGCTTGGTATGCCGATGTTGTAAGATGCTGTAATTCGCTTGCTAAGCCCTGTTTTCGGTACAGGAGATCGAGTGGTGGACTAAATAGAAACAGCCGTCTGGTATGGCCGAGTCTCTCGTGCTGAATGTGTTTGCTTTTCCAAAATGCGCCGCGACTCGACGAAGCCTCTAGTTTGCGTCCACTCCAGATCCAAATAAGTGTACAGTACTGCACTGCTCCAAGTGGGGGTTATCGACGGTTCATATCTTCCCGGTCTGGCTGTACCACTCGACATACGACTCGGCAATGGGCTGCATCGAGTCGTTGGCGCTGGCGCGGCTTCCGTTCAATCCTGCGTTTCGAGATGAGAGGCATCCCAGAAACGTGACAAAAGAAATCACACACCACCCTTCTTACGGCGCTCCTCCGCCCTGGCTTTCCGAGCTGATAACACTAACGGTGCTAGTGTGTTGAGTGGCTCAGCTGTGTTGATGAACGGATGCTAAAGATTGTCAGTTTCGTGTCTCAACGCGAGAATCAGCTCAACCTACCACCAGCAGATCGTGAGCACTGGCTCGCTTGTCTGGATCCACCTTGAGTGAGAAGCCCAGGAAGTCCTTGAACATGGCAGATAGGGCGTGTTCTTCCTTGATTGTAGGCGTGCCGTTGGTTGCAATGAGCCAGAGTGCGCGGAGAGGGCTCTCGTTCAGATATGGTGGCTCTCCTTCTATCATCTCAATGGCCATAATGCCGAGGGACCAGATATCGACCTTGCGACCATACTCCTTCCTCGTGACCACCTCGGGCGCCATCCAGTACGGGGTTCCCACCATAGTCGTGCGCTTGTTGTGACTCTCATTGATCTGGGCGCAGAATCCAAAATCGGTGAGCTTGATGTTGCCCTCCAATGAAAGCAGGATGTTGTCGGACTTGATGTCTCGATGGATGACGCCTTTCGAGTGCAGGTGTTGCAATCCGTGTAGGGTCTAAAGGTCAGTTTTCGTAGTCTGGAAGTAATAGTTGAAACTCACTTCTCTGCACACCGCGGCTATCTGGCCCTCAGACATGATGTTGAACGTCACCACGTCTGTCAAACTACCGCCCTCCATGTACTCCATCACCACCCAGAGATCGCCCTTGACGAGAAAGCTGTCCATGAAATTGACAATGTTCTTGTGCTTGCTGTCTTTCATGACGAGGATCTCGTTGATGATGAGATCCTTTTTTGGCTGCTGCTCGAGGTTCATTTGCTTAATAGCCACACACTTGTTGCTGCCCACCTCGTAGGCCATGAAGACACCGCCAGACGCACCTTGGCCGATTTTGTTGAACTGCTTGTATTTCAGAGTAGGATCGGCATTCGTGCAGATGGCGTTCAGTTTCGCAACAATGTCCATTCCCTGGCTCTGGCGTGGTCGCTGTCGTGGTCTGGGTGCTGGACCCACTCGGGCCTGCTGGGATGGAAGAGGGATGTTTTGGGGGTCTGATTGTTGCGCAAATTGCTGCTGGGGTGACGGCTGTGCGACTGCGGGCACCACTGGAGCAAGATGCGCCTGCGGTGTTCTGGCGCTGGTACTTCTGCTGAGTGGCGCCTGCTTAGCAGCCATTGCTTGTTGCGCAGCATGGACTGCCTGCTGTTGCTGCTGCTGGTACTGCTGCGCAGGCGAGATAGCACCTGCACTCGAGGGCGAGTCGAAGCGTGGGGGCGTACCGCCTGTGGTGTTGGCCCTACTGCGAGACGACGGGGACGTTCCGATAGGGCTCTCTTGGAAGGTAGGTGGCGCATAGGCGACCTGAGGATACTCATCGTGTCGGTACGCAGGCTGCTGTGTGATGATGGGGCTGGGAATGGGAGGCGCTTGTCTGCTGGGCACAATGTTGGTCGATCCAGACGAGGCACCCGGGGGTCGTGGTGCAGGACGGTTCGGTATCAGGGCGCCGTTGATCTGCGGTGAACTGGGCCCGGGGGAAGTCACACTGCGAGGAATCGGTGGAGGCGCGCGAGGATTCTCGAAACTGTCTTCGCCATTGCGTGGGAAGCGAGGGCTCTGTGGCGGACTGAGAGGCGTGACGGCACCGTAGCTCTGGGCAGTACTCGGCGGATAGCCGTATGCTTGCGGGTGGGCCGCGCCCATCTTGTCCCAGACGGCATCGTCGTCGTCGCCCTTCTCGGCGTTGTCCTTGTAGAAGTTGACCACGTCAACGGCGGCCTGGGGGTGCTGCTTCTGCTCCTGCTCGGTGATGCCATTGCTGGTCAGCATGCGCTGCCATTCCTTAGGCAGGCCCTGTGCACTGTTAGCAAGTACTCAATCGTGCAGGCGCAATGCGATGACGTACGGTGAACTCGCCCGTCTCGTTGTCGATGCTGACGTGGGTGACGTGCATGGGGTTGGTCGGCGTCGAGATGGTCGGGCGGCGCGGCGAGCTCACGAGGTTGCTCATGAAGCTCGAGAAGGTGCCCTTCTTCTTGCCGCCGCCCGAGTTGCGCTTCTTGGCGGCATCGCCCTCGTCGCTGTAGCGGTTGCTGCGTGGGCTCTTGGTGCCCGATGGCGGGGTATCCATCTTGCGGGCGAGCGTCGTGAACGAGGTCGACTGGCGGAGTCTCGGCGAGCTGTGCTTGGGCTGGTCGGTGTACGAGTGCTGCAGAAGGCCAGGACGGCCAGCGGGTTTGGCCTGGGCGTGGAGCGCCTGCTCGACCACGGCGGCGTTGAAGGGCGAGAAGGACGCGGGCGGCAGGTGCGCGAACGAAGACGAGGATGCCGAGGCCTGCTGGTAGTCGACGTGGGAATTGGCGGCCGTCTGCTCGTTCACGGGCGTCAACAGTGAAGGCGAGCGGCGTAGCGAGGCAGGCGGTCCGGTAGTGGTGGTAGAGTAGGAAGGTGCAGCTGGCTGTCGTCCGCCAAGGCCGAGTTGATTGCTGTGGGAGTAGGAGGAGCCAGCATCCGACGTGCTTCGCTTGAGCAGAGTGCTGCTGCCGGGCTTGTGGTTCAGATAGGCCACGGGCGGCGGGTTGTGGTCTCTGACCCGTTTCGTCAGACGTTTGCCTTCCATGGTGGTGCAGCTGGGGCTAAGCGCACGCGGTGCAGCTGCAGCAGGTAAGGCTATCGAACACAATCCTGCAAGATTCGCTGGATCCGAGGAGGGCGCAGGAAGAATTCGACGGGATAAATCATAATTAGAAGACACCGCACTGCACGGACAGTCACATCCCGGCCAGAGCTGTCGAAGCGCTTTTTTCCTCATCACCCTGCTAGGCTGGCTCATTTCCGTTTCAAATACGGAGTACCCAGAGTAATACCACTCCGAATACCTTCAGTATGCTAGTCTACGGTCTGCCAGCGCCTGATCCGGGTGCTGTGAGCATGGGCAGACTCCGAAATGCTAACCACATGGTTCAATTAGAGTTGCAAATGCATGCCTATCATCACTTTCTGATGTGCTGATCGCTCCTTCCCTCGACGAGCTTCACATGCTATTCACACTTCGGCGCCTCTCTACCCCACCGTGACATGTCGTCAACACAGCATATGCATCGTACATAGCGCCCGCCTTGCGCCAGGCACAGCGCATTGTTGGGACCCTCCCATGTCGAGCAAGACCATGAGAAGAGGAGTCTCTACAGCGTGATGAAAGTCCCCCGACTCAATGTATCAAGTGAACTCAGGCAAGTCTTCGATCTGCACTCCCAATCATCACATCCTCACCATCTCCAAACAGAACACCAGCAGCAAACCCTCCTGCAAGGCACGACCAGAAAAGCAACACGACCTCCAACGTTCGCTCCTTGAAACACGCCACGCATGCACACCCGCTGCACATCCACCGTCGCACCGCCTCCCCATCTCCACGTCCACGACTCCCGCCCTGCGAGACAATCCCAAGTGCCTTCCTTCGAACACGTCAAGACGCGCCGCCAACTAGACTCGATAAACACAACATCCTGACCCCGTCGCGTAGACAAACACACTCAATCGGTCCGTCTCTGGCGTTTGAAGCTACCGCTGCGAATGACAGGCATCATCCTTTTAGCGCGGCAACGGACCTTTGCACACGTGCGGTTACGCGAACCGACACGCTGGACGTGCTGATCAACACCGCGAAGAAAGGAAATCTGCGATGCGAAGGTGCCGATCGCTGGATGGTCTTTTGGGGCCTGGATCGGAGCCTTGTGCGGCGTGGAGAGGCTTGTGCGACGTCATGGTACCGGCTGTCGGAGCCGGGTTGTTTCATCGTCGACCCGGCGCTGCTAGATACGCAGAGGTGAGGTAGGTTGTGGTTCCATGGCAACGATTGGGCGTTGCGACGTCATGTGCTGTGAAGAGACAGTTGGACATGACATGATGGAGTCTCATCTGCGTGATCCGATGACAAGGCGAGCGAAGTTGTCGTCCTTGAAAGACCTTACTGGAGTGAAAATCGTAAAGCAGTGCGGTATTACTACTACCTATATCATGGCAGCAGACAGCTATAGTTGTTGAGAATGCTGTAGCATTCATGAGTTGCTTACGGTCTACAGATGGTCTAGCGTTTCCGCTGTGTGCTCAGGAGGCAGGATCTCTGATGTCTATGAGCACTGAAAAGCCTCTCGTCCCCTACTATGTGTATTACAGGGTTCAGTGTAGACGGCAGATATCCATATACAACGTCGTTGCAATGAAAGTAAAGGCCACAATTCCCCCACGCTCCCCCTCACCACTATTCACATGAAGCTCGTCACATGCAACTTATGGCCATAGGATTAGCGCAACGACGAAGCCGTAGGAAGGGCGCCGAAGAAGCGCAATCACTTGTCTTATCTCTCCAGAATGTCAACCAACACAAGATAGCCAAGGGCTTGCTTTCAACCCTTTCTCCTTCCCTCCAACTTGGTCGTCGTCTTCCCTCCTACTTCATCTTTGTCTTCCCATACGCCCCACCAGCCAACTTCCTCATCTCCAGCGCCCGCCGATACGGCGGCGCAGTTGGCGGCTGCACGGGATCCAAACTCACTCTATCCTTCGGCAATCTATACGTCGCATCCGAATCATACGCCGAGAGGTCTCCGCACGCTAGGAAAGGTGCTATCCAGCGTTTTCCACCCTCTTCTTCTTCTTCGTCCTCAGATTCGGAGCTCGAGGACCCGAGATCAAGCTCAATACAGCCATCTGCGCGAACGGTACGCGTGACTTTCGAAGACGTATCAGATGTCGAAGGAACCCGAGGCAACATCGTGCCCGCCCCCAACGGCCTATCCAAACTCGCCTCAAATCCCACAGGCGGACAAAAACCCTCACACACCACAAACGCCTCAATACTACTCGCACGACTACTCCTCGGCTTCGCAACCCTCACCCTCCCAAACACACTCCTCAGCTGCGCAAACAGTAAATCCACGTCCTTGCCGCGGAAAATCTTGGCCACGAATTTCCCGCCTGGTTTCAGAACGCACAGGGCGAGATTGAGCGCCGCCCAGAGGAGCTGCGATTGCACGTAGATGTCGAGGTCATGTAGGCCGGTTACGTCGGGGGCGCCGTCGGAAATCACGAGGTCGACGGGCGTGGTGGGGTTGTGCGGGGTGTAGGTGGAGGGGTCAAGGGCGCGGAGCATAAGGGGGACGGTGGTGGGGTGGGTTATGTCTGCGCGGAGGGTGGTGACGCCGTCGAGGGGGGACATGGGTTGCAGGTCGATTGCGACGATGCGGACGTCTGCTTGTGGTTTTGAGGGTGCTAGGGTGACTTTTGGCTTCGCCATATCTTCTTCAAGTGACTGGTGCACTTCTTTCACATCTAGTTTCTCCATCTCTTGCTCAGTTGGCTTGCCCTTCGAACCCAAAACATACTCCCGCGTCGTTGCAGATTTCTCTTGCCAGCCCGCACGTCCGAATTTCTCGCCCTTGATGAGTACACGTGAGAGGACTTGGCTCCATGATCCGGGCGCGGCGCAGAGATCTACAACGCGGGTGACGCCGTCGAATAGGTTGAATTCTTCGTCGAGTTGGAGGAGTTTGTAGGCGGAACGGGCGCGCCAACCTTCTTCTTTGGCGAGGCGGTAGTAGGCGTCGCGCTTGTCTTTTGAGGATTTACCCATTGTTGGATGTTGAAGAGGTAGTGGGAGATGGAGGGGTGATGTAGGTAGTTGTGAAGTCCCTCGATAGCCCTTATTTTCTGCCGTGCGCCTCTCGCAACCGGCCAAGTTTTGTGGTTTGTTTCCTTCTCTTTCCCGTGTCAGACCGAAGCATTCAAGCTATCTGTAAGTCAGTGAAGTATTTGGTTGTTGTGTGAAGCGTGTGATCTGGCAAGTTTAGCCGATATCGATAAGCCTTCTAAAAGTTTCGAACCAGAAAACTTTGCGACCATATCTCTCCGGCGCAACACCACAAGTGCCCCCAACACACCATGAAGCGCCCTCACAATACACCCAAGACGGCACAAAAAGCACACAAGCGCCAAAAAGTCGAGAAGACTCCCCGCGCCGAAATCGAACTTCCCAAGCGCAAAATCCGCCTCAACGACCTAGGATGGAAGCAAGTCTCGATGCCAGACCGATTGGAGGATTTTGAGGGGTTCTATGGGCTTGAAGAGATTGAGAATGTCACGATTGTCAAGGACGAGACGACTGGCAATGTGTCCTTTGAGACTACGAAGACGGAGGAGCAGGTTGCGCAGGATGTAGAAGAGGCGTGGCAGCGTGAGGAGGATGAGGCGAAGAGGTTGGAGGAGATCACGTTTGGCGGTGGTGCGCAGGACATGAGCGAAGAGGAGGAAGAGGAAGGCGCAGAGGCAGTGGCAGTGGCAGAAGTACGAGGGAAGGACAACACTGGCGAGGACTACTCGTGGGAGGGTTTCAGCGATGAAGAGAATGGAGTTGAGCTTTCCGAGAACACGATCGACACCAAGGGCGGGACGTCGATTATCAACGCAACACCAAATGGAGCTACGAAGGAGACAAAAGCGGAGAAGAAAGCCAGGGAGAAGAAAGCGAAGAAAGAAAAGGCAGCGGAGATTGCAGAACAAAACAAACCAGTGACAGATGGAGAGGACGAAGAGGATGCTGAGGAGTCGGAAGGTGAGGACGGGTCTACCGAAGAAAGCCTCGGTGTGAGCGCATTCGACATTTTGGCCGACCGAGCCGACGATGAAGATGACGAGGTGGACGTGTCAGCGTGGAATGAACTCGAGCTCTCAGAGGAGATTCTGGGCGCGTTGGCAAAGCTCAAATTCGCAAGGCCAACCATTATCCAAGCATCGTCCATACCAGAGATCATTGCAGGTCGCGACGTGATTGGCAAAGCATCTACGGGTTCTGGAAAGACACTCGCGTTCGGCATACCCATCATCGAATCGTATCTCTCCAACAAGAAAACTGCCAAGGAGACGAAGACGAAGACACCACTGGCGCTGATTATCGCTCCTACCCGAGAACTGGCACACCAGATCACTGCTCATCTTGTGGCACTGTGTGCCAAAGGCGAATTTGAAGCACCAAAAATTGCCTCTGTTACAGGTGGTCTGGCCGTACAGAAGCAACGCCGTCAGCTTGAGACAGCAGATATCGTTGTTGGTACCCCTGGGCGACTCTGGGAAGTCATCAGTAGCGGCCAAGGTCTACTCTCAAAGTTCAAGCAGATCAAGTTCCTTGTGGTTGACGAGGCAGACCGACTGCTAAGCCAGGGCAACTACAAGGAGCTCGGCGAAATTCTCAAGATTCTAGATAAAGACGACCCAGACGAAGAAAACAAAAACTCGGAAGAGATACCAGAGATCGAACGTCAGACTCTCGTATTCTCCGCTACATTCCAAAAGGGCCTGCAGCAGAAGCTTGCAGGCAAGATCAAGCCTGGAAGCGGCGACCTCATGAGCAAGCAGCAATCTATGGAGTACCTCCTGAAGAAGCTCAACTTTCGCGAAGAGAAGCCAAAGTTCATCGATGCCAACCCGCGTTCACAGATGGCGAGCAGGCTGAAGGAAGGCTTGATTGAATGTGCCGGTCCAGAGAAGGACCTGTATCTCTATTCGCTGCTCATGTTTTACCCCAAGAAACGCGCGCTGATCTTTACAAACTCGATCTCAGCGGTACGCCGAATCACACCGTTCCTCCAGAACTTGCAACTTCCAGCGCTACCATTACATTCCAGCATGGCTCAGAAAGCACGCTTACGGTCCATCGAGCGCTTCACTGAGCGGCCCGGCTCCATCTTAGTCGCCACCGACGTCGCAGCCAGAGGTTTGGACATACCGAAGGTCGAGCTCGTCATCCACTACCATTTACCTCGCGCCGCAGATACCTACGTCCATCGTTCCGGCCGTACTGCGCGTGCCGAAGCCTCAGGCGCAAGTATCCTAATCTGTGCGCCCGAAGAAGTGGCAGGCGTGCGCCGACTCATCGCAAAAGTCCACGCCCGCGCAGACGAAGCCCCCAAATCCAAAAAGACAGCCTACTTCATCCGCACCCTCGACATCGACCGCCGCATCGTCGCCCGCCTCAAGCCCCGCGCCACCATCTCCAAGAAACTCGCAGACACCGTCATAGCCAAAGAAAAAGCGCACAGCGAGAACGACACTATGCGACAAGCAGCAGAAGACCTCGGCGTAGACTACGACAGCGAGGAGTTCCAGAAGGAGGCCAAGGGCAAGAGGGGTCGTGGAAGCGGGAGGCTGAAGAAGGAGAAGGAAGCTAGTGAGATGACGAAGGGGGAGCAGCAAGCATTGAGGGCGGAACTGAGGGGTTTGCTGAGTCAGAGGATTAATACGGGTGTTAGTGCGAGGTATTTGACAAGTGGGGGGATTGATGTTAAGGCGCTTATGGCTGGGGAGGGGAATATGCAGTTTTTGGGGAATGTGGATGGGCTTGGGTTCGATGATTGATCGGATGGGTTGGGGAAGTAACGACTTATCCGTTGGCAAGCACTTCCTAAATCATCCCATGGCAAGTGCCTAAAGAACACGCCCGCCCACAATTTTTCAACTTCTGCTCTTCACTTCGCTCCACTCACAACACGCTCACTTTTGCTGCAACCATGCCTACCGACGCACAAACCCAGAACCCACCCGCGTCAACGCCCAACGTCCAACGCACCCAAGCAAGGCCCCAAGATCGCCAAGCACATCTCCAGACCGTACCTAAAGCTCACCGTGCCTGCATGCTACCTCCCCTGCCACTTCACCCTCATCGGCCAATATCTACGCGACTCCGGCCTCCCCTTGCTCCTCCCCCTGCTCTTCATCATCATACTCTCCGAGCGTCTCGACTACGCGAACAAATCCACGGTCCGCGCTTGGAAAGTGGGTCAACATGCCCTCGACATGTGTGAAAACGCAAACAAAACCGCAGTCCGCGCTTTAAACGTCAGTGAACACGCCTTCGACATGTGTGAAAGGGCGAACAAAACCGCGGTCCGCGCTCTCGAAGTCGGCGAACATGCCTTCGACATGTGTGAAAACGCGAACGAATCGCTCTGCCGCTCCAATGATATCTACGAGAGAGCGCTGGATATTTCCGAAGCTGCTACCAAGACTTGTGAGAGGGCAATGTGTAGACGCGAGGACGCAGGACGCAGTGGATTTGAGGCGACGGATGGGGTTGGCGCTGGAGTGATGGGCTCAGGCTGGGCAGGGAAGTTGGGACTTTCTGGGTGTTGAGGGGTTAGGTTTCAGAGATGAGTGGATGGGGCGCTGGATGCTAGGGTGTTTTCCATGTCGACTTGAACGAGCAGTACGAGGGGCTGGATGTGTTTTCTTTAGGAATTTGGCGGCGCGGAGTACCGTGAAGGACACTGCTGGCATCGACACAGACTAATCAGCAACATACAGCCTCACAATCCATACTAGCACCCCCTGCGCAATATATAAAACATCATACCCGCCAACCTATCTCAAACCATCCCCTCAACAAACACGTAAACAACATCCCACACACGCCTTCCTCCTTCTCATTCACGCCCCCAAACCCAAATGATCAACTTTCCCCTCCACCATCTTCCCCTGCGCCGCACTCTGCCCCCCGCCCCTCTCCCTCGCTTTCAAACTATATTCTTCCGCACTGCCCTGCGCATACGCAGCGCCTTGTCCGCGCGCAGCCGCATTGGCCATACCTATTAATCTCGCATCAGCACTCTAACCTCTCTCTTTCTCTCTTTCTTCCCGCCGTCTGCACGAAAACGACTTACCCTGATCATGTTTATCCTCCACACTCTCCTCGCTCCCATCCGCATTCCTATGCGTAGTTTTCTTGCTCTTCGAACTGAATGCGCCTGATAGTGCGCCGAAGAGATTGAGGTTCAGACCTGCGGAGGCGTTGGCGCTGGCGTGGTGTTCTGTGGATTCGATGTCTCGGGCGTGTTGGGTGGATTGTTGGAGTTGTTGGGTTGAGGCTGAGGTGGAGGTTTGGGAGACTTGTTGGGTCATGGTGATGATGGATGGGGGTTTGGGGGTTGGGGGGATGATTGGCTGGTTGGGTGTGGGTAGAACTTTGGTGAGAGATGAAGCTAGTGAGTATGATGAAGTGCTCCGCGGATGTACTTTGTCTTAGTATATATGGGACGTGGTGGTGGTTTTGGTGTTGAAGAATTGGGAATGACGTCATATCTCAAGTTTCGAAACGGATAGCAACAGGTTTCTCGAACGGGTGCAGGGTCCAGCATCAGGTAATTGCAGGGGACGGTATAATGTAAGCATCAGCCTTATATTCATCTAGTGTATCAGCGCCTCACAGATGTTATCCCAGAAACCCAAATCGTACACGTTTTCGACTGCCTCTAAACTCCACACGCGCTCGAAACTATCCTCC
>Ga0265797_10004977_pt1 | contig 19768 bp, 20 predicted proteins | sample P2T30metagenome_FD_192433 | JGI IMG/M metagenome (GOLD analysis project Ga0265797, IMG submission 192433) | Plant litter microbial communities from East Loma Ridge, Irvine, California - P2 T30 | ecosystem: Environmental > Terrestrial > Plant litter > Unclassified | place: USA: California...
ATTCGGCAACGTCGGGCAATTCTCAGAACAAAGACATGTCGACAAGCTCACACAGCAGCTCTCAATGGCCTCGCAGTTCCCTCATACAGCCAGCAACTGCTGCTGCAGAGGACGATGAGCGTACTGGAGCGCAGAGTAGTAGGGCGAGGTCACCTATTGGAGGCGAAGGTGCCGCCCCAATGGGCCAGTATCTAGGTCCTACATCACCATTCTCGGTAGGTCACCCGCATCTTTAATCAGCAGATTGAGCTGCAGAGTCTGCTTTGTACTGTGGTTGTGCTACTCCATCTGCTTAATGCATTGTCCTGTGGCGTCGAACACTGCGCAAAGGCGTTTGCAGAGGGCGTCCAACATGGTCAAGCTCCAATGCACTAATGAATACCGAATCCATTTTGTCAGAGTCACGCGAGGCCCAACAAAATTTCGTGGACGATCATTTTGCTGACACGAAATAGTTCATACGCCGAGCTTCAAGACGATTCGGGAACCTCAATGCGGTTACCACAGCATCCACATCTGAAGAAGCGAAGCCAGGCGTATCGATTTTCAGCATGGGAGATCGACAACTTCCAGATGTGGACTTGACGCCTTCGCTTCCAGACGAAGCTGAAGGCAACATTTTCGTCAGCAGATACTTCGACTTCGCCATGGCCACTTATCGCTTCCTGCATCAGCCTACTGTCGTCGGATGGCACAAACGTTTGCATGAGGACAAGAGAAATGGTACTAGCACTCTGCTGCCTATACAGAAAGCTATCCTTCTGCTTGTCTTCGCGACTGGTACTCTCTACAATGTAGACGATACTCACACAGTACTGCCAAATAGTGACGCCCCAGAAGGCCTTCGTTTGTCTGGAGAGAAGTATTTCCAGGCTGCGCAGAGGATCATCGCAAACGAGACAGGCTCTGCGCAGTTGGAGTCGGTTCAGGCAAGACTTGCATCGACGTTGTATTTACTCAACACATCCCGGCTCAATCAAGCTTGGTACCTGTTTGGCACGACTTCGCAACTAATCATAGCGCTCGGTCTTCATCGGAGGACTTCGCATCTCCAGAGAGACTATGTGCTCTTCGAATGCCGAAAGCGGTCATTCTGGACGGCATTCACACTTGACGGCTATCTAAGTGCCATGCTCGGGCGTCCACCATTTATACATGATGAATTTGCCGACCAGGAGTATCCGCAAGCACTGAACGACCAAGACATTACCGCCACTACCATAAACAGGCAGTCTAAAGGTATCGACTGCTTGATCACCGCCTCAATACTCCACGCGAAGCTGGCTCGCAGCGTGAGACAAGCTTCCAAGGATCAGTATTTGCTTCATCAATTTAGTGAAGAGAAGCAGATACGCACGGCTGCGCACTTGAACGATGAGATCGCTAAGTGGCAAGACGAACTTCCAATCTTCCTCTCGGGCGCGATCAACCCTGCCAGTTTGATCCCGGTCTTCCGTCGGCAGGTCACCGTTCTGAGAATGGGATGCGCACACGCGATCATGTTGGTGAATCGACCACTCATTCTCAGCCGGCATGCTCCTCCAGCTGCTATTCAGCCTCATGTCGAAGAGTGTTTATCGGCCGCGAAGCAAATGCTTGAGCTGGTGCTCGACTTTGTTGCTGACAATCACATGTTCCAAGGATTCTGGAAGACACAGGTAAGTCGAAATGGATTATCAACTATAGTACATTGCTGATTGGATTCCAAGTATGTCGCCTTCAATGCCCTCTCAATAGTATATGTCTGGATCATTCAGCGCAAGATCGGGCGACTGGCCAATGTCACCTCGCAGTACGAAGAAGCTGAGCTGTTCAATATCGCGGAAGCTGTTCAGTCGCACCTCGCAACAGCCACAGAGAGTAATGCGCCCAATCTCAGATACAGTATCATTCTAGGAGAACTTCAACGTGAAGCAAGAAGAGTCATCGCGCCATCTTCGCAAACGAACTCCGGTGGTGATCCCGGGACGTCGAGCTCTTCCGGTCCGCATACCGATCCGGGTTCTGCGACCGAACAGCCACTGTCGCTGGGGTCTGACTGGGAAATGGGCAGTATGGACTTCCCACTGGATCCAAACCTGTGGATGCAGCTGGATTCGTTTCCGTTCAGTGAGTTGACTTCGTGATGTATGTATTTGGAATGAGCACGTCGCTGACAGACAAGCAGCCAACAATCACTTCCACGAGGACAGTTACAGCTTCTCCACCGGTTCAAATCTGGGTGCGACGATGTGAGCGTGTGGTATCACATAGGCTGGGCTCAAATTGTCTCAACTATGGCACATCCTCCTCCGACAATTTCAAGGCTGCACAAGCGATTAAAGAACCTGCTGATGCTCGAAACCGAAGACCGTCTAAGCGGCTCCCGACCTCGAAAGCTGCATCAATCAAAAATTCTTCCAACGTCCATCTCACACCTCAAGAGCGTCAACCTTACTTTGCAAGGTCCTCCACTTGAGATTCGAATTGACAATATCGTTCATGTCCACCCACACTCCCAGTGGGACGAGCTTGGCCAGCATTTCCATGATGTCGTCATTGCCCTCAGCGCAACGTTTTCTGACCTTCGCAACCATACCAACGAGTGCCGTCCTCTTCTGGTGTGATATCAAAGCCTTTTTCCTTGCCCGCTCCTCGTAGTCCGCAGATCGCTCTCTCTGCAGCACCTCGGATACACCCTCGACCCTTACCACGATATCCGATCGCAGTAAAATGAGTGGCCACAGGATCTCGCCCAAGTCGGCATCACTGGCCTGGGAGTCCTCGAAAGTCACTTTAATCGTCAGCTGCTCCAATTTGCTCGCGCCGATAAGGCCCAGACACACGGCAGTCATCGCTTCGCGAGCATGGACCGCGTAAGCGAAGGGGCCATCATCCCCCTTCTCATCCCAGTCATCAGATAAGTCATCAGATGAGTCTTCAGTTGGAGGCTCTGGTGTCACGAGCCCAAGATCGACAGTAACGTGCTTCAAGCCTCGCAGCATGTGCCACCCGAGCAAGCTCAATTCCAATGGCGACGGGCAATCGGCCGAGCCGATCAATTTATGGTAGGAAAATCTGGCCCCGGGGCGTACGACCCTCAAACCAATCCGGTCGCGACCAAGCTGTGCAGAGCCGGGGCGAGACCCCTTCCAGGTATACCCGATCATCACATTGAACTTGTTCCGGTCGTACAGGACCGGCCTCGCTTCCGAGTAGACTTGCTTCGAAGTGCGTAGCACGGCGGTGTGCAATCTGCACTTATCGCGCTCGTCTTTCAACCAGCCCTTCTCGTCTCGAGCGCGGTTGTCAACCAGGAGAGCCTCGTAGACGTTGATGCGAAGCTCCGGCGGTAGCTCCACGAAGCGTGGGAATTTTCTGGTCTGGTCCATTTTGCGGAGGTGGGCAGCCAGAATTTCTCTCTCGTTCACTGCGGCACCGGTACGGTCTTCGATGAAAGTGCGCAGCTCTTCTAGAGAACAACTGTCGTAGTCGAGGAGCCACTCGGGCGCTTGGGTCAGATTTTGTGGCATTTTGAGTGGATGACGTGCGGAGAGTGGTGTTATCTTGTGAGTTGCTGCGGGTTATGGTTGTTTGCTGAGAGAAGCTGACGAGGGTGTAGGAAGATTGGTGTCTTTCGGTTAGAGCGTCGGCGGCGGGGTTTATGTATGGAGCGTAGGGAGCCACTAGTGTGTCGAAGTGTCGCATACGAGTCACTTGCTGGTCAGTGTTGCTCTTAGCTGCCTGGAACATAGATCCTCCAATTCACTATAAGACAGGTTGTTTTCCTAGAAGTCCCGGACGATACTTCACTGGTCAGGGCAAACACGGCAGATCAATGAACAGTGTCAGACAGGTCGTATCTGCTTCCACTGGAGTCGATGGCCCTATCAGCTAAGCCCATCGCAAGGAGATCGGGCAAGCATTTCGGATGACGGATCACAACTGCGGTTTGTGTAAAAGGCTTGCAGCAACTGTTTTGTCCGATGACCAACATACATTTACGCTTGTCTTTGTCAGCTGCTTTGCATTTCAGAAAATGAGTACTGTGGCAGCTACTACACACTCCGTCGTCCCTGCTGCTGCTGGAGCAAACTTAATCGTTTCCAGATAGATGCGTCCAGCACTGCTACAGCCATGAGTGCTAGCGCAGTAACTACACGTCTAATCGACTAAGCAGCCAACAGGTTCACATTGTCAACGTCGCAATTACTTCCATGTATGGTATGTATACCAAATTGGTACAACATCTCTTCACTGGTATCTAGGACAATCGCGATTCCACTTGCCTGTGACTTTCACTAACACTGTGGAGCAAAGCGACCGTGCACCACATTCTTGTAAGGCACACGCGACATCTATGCTTTCCCACCGCCGTCTCCCGTACCTCCATACGACTAGATTGTTCCGCCTCTGCCATCCATATTGTTTGACGCAACGCAACATCTAGTTCCGAGAACACAACTACTCTTAGATCCACAGACAAGACAAGGTCTTCGAACACAAATACTACACTGTCAGTGATTTCTGCCAAACTCTGACATGGCGACAATATATGCCGAGTTCGCAATCTCGTTGAGTGTACGCAAGGATAAGACTTCGCTGCCGGCGATCCGCGTAGAGACAGCTTTGGATGGCCTGCCGCACTTCTCGAGCGATTTCCCACGAGGACGTGTCTGGCAGTCCGCTGTCTGGCCTGAGCAACTGAGGGAAGTCCAGCACGTCTCTGTCACCATCGAACTCGGCTCTCAATGCGCATCTCGTGACCGCATCGCCATGAATCACACCTTTGCCGGTCTGATCAACTACCTCGACGCAGCGAGCAGTGTCGAGTCGCTGCGTATTCAGCTACTAGACGCCCATAACTTCACCACAGCGGAGCTCCTTGAAGTGATCCAGCCCGCTACGATTCTGGTGAGATGCCGTCCTGACGTTGCCACCAAACTCGTCGACATCTCGGCGGAGCTCATCGACGCTGCTGTGCAAGCTAGAAGGTCACACAGCAGGAGCGATGATACTATCGAGGAATTCTACAGCAGGGTCAGGATGGCGGCTCGTGCCGCTGGGCGACTGCATATGGCTACTCTGCATTCGCGGATCGAGAAATTGAATCATGATATGGCGGAGATTATGGCGGAGGTGGGCTTGGTTAGACCTGGAATTCGGGAGAAAGTAGAGGTTGCGATCGGAAAGCTGGATGTTGTGCTGGCATGCCTGATGGACGGACTGTGAGATGTTGTGGCGGGACTTAGGGCTCAGCAAGTAGAAGGGAGCACGGGGTCTTTCGCAATGGAGCATTGGAGATGGAAAACATTGGTGACTGGGATGATAGATCAATAGATTGCAGATCGATAAAAATAACCAATATGCTTCCGAGTCCCAAGCTTGAAGCTGCTGAGCTAATGCCAAACAAAAACTCGCGGCTCAAGCTAACCATCGATAACTTTTGGTTCCGTAGTGCCCATGATAGGGATCTACTTCAGCTTCTGGCCCTTCTTTGCCTGAGCCATCCATTCTTGGATTCTCTCTACGCCATACCTAGGAATGCCCTGGTATCTCTGCTCGTTGTAAGTCTCGTTGAGCTCCTTAACAATTGTCTCGAGCCTGCCGACGGTAACCCTCTTAGCGATGCGTACATCGTCCCTCTGCATCAAAGCCTCCGCTTGACCCATAAGCTCCATGCGCTTCTCCCTGACTTGCGCGCCATCTTTCTTCTCAGCCTTACACAGTCTGCAGTCGCAATCGAAGCCCCAGGTCTTCTTGAGGTTGGTGGCTCTGTCCTTGAGGTCGATAGATTCGGCGTAGCAGTGGAAAATCTCCTCGCCGGCCTTGATGGGGCGGGTGGCGCGGAAAACCATGAGGTCACCGACGCTGTCCTTCTTTGCGTTCGGGATGCAGGAGTGGTTGATGTATGCTGAGCGCACCCAGAGACCAGTGCTTGCTTTCCTGCCGTCTTGCTTGCCGGTCGCGAATGTCTCACCTGGTCCGAACGCGTTGCGGGAGACGATGTCGTGGATCTGGAACGCGTCGATGACTGGGTTTCCATCTTTGATGAGGAGCTGCTTGCCGAGACCCTCGTGGTCGCCGAACAAGCTCGTAGCCTTCTCGATTTGTGAAGGGTTGGCTGCGAGCTTCGCAACAATAGCCTTGGTCAAGCCGACGGGCTGAACTCTGGTCTGTCCATCGCGGGCATCCACTGTCAGAGCAGTCCAGCCATCTGCTTCGTGACTCCACACGATGTGGAGAGCCTTTTCACAGAGGATGATAGAGCCGGCGTCGATGTCCTTCGTCGCAAACAGACCGAAGCCGTGGCCCTTGCTCTCCTTCCTCTCGGTGTTGCCATCATAATCAGCCGCATCAGCACGGGGACGAAGCTTCGACAGACCCGATCGAATTTTGTTGAAGTCGTACTCTCCCGTCTTCTGCTCGTGCAGACGGACGGCAAGCTTGTCCAGATTGGTTACTGCGTCCTTGTCATTAGGCGCAAGGGTCTTCTGCTTCTCGAAAAGATCCTTGGCTTCTTGCCATTGGCCAAGGTTGTAGGCAGCACAAGCTGCGCGGAAGTAGGCCTTGCTGTCGAGATCCTTGTGTCGCGCGTCGTCGATGTTGGTCACCGCGGCAATGCCATCTGTCTTAGCCTCGTCCATGCGGTTGAGCTGAAGGTTGACGTGAGCACGGTTACGATGGATGTCGCGAGCCAACTTGTCGTCAGCCGCACCGCCATTGGTAAGAGTGGCGATTCCTTCTGTGTATTTGGCGTGAGCTTCCAACAAGTCCTTGCGCTTGAGTGCTGCGTTGCCCTCTTCTTTGCACTTGGTCGCCTGCTCGACAGCAGAAGCGCCCTCGCTGAAAGAGACTTCCTCGTTGTGGATGACGACATCAGAAGGGTGGTCAATTCGAAGTGTAGGCTCGTTATCGTCGCTCAAAGTGAAGTATGGCTCCTTGATAGTGAACGCTGTGATCGAGTCCAGCAAGTCTTCACCGCCTCTCGACTTGTGCACGACGACTTCCAAACGCTCAGCATCTTCTGATCCTTCTTCCTCAACCATAGTCCAGGTGTGAGCTTTTTGCTCGACTACTGCTTCCTTCCGTCTGACGGCAAGCTTACGTCCCTTGTGGTGTGTCTCCATCTTCAGCTCGCTTAGCTTCATGGGAGTCAGCTCATCCAGGGAAGCCGTGGAAGGTAGATACGGTTTCTCAATGGGAATGACAGTGATGCCTTCGGACTTGTCGGCACCGCCACCACCACCCATCAGGTCCATGTCGTTGGTCAAGTTCAGCATGGTGATGTGCTGATGGAGAACCTGCTTGTCCGTAGGCTCTCGTGCCTGGCCGACGGACTGCTTGCATTTTTGGCGGCGGTTCTTGATCCTGGTCTGGATACGCTCAGCTTCCTTCGGGCTGATGTGAATTGTGCCCGGTGCTTCGGTTTGAGACATTTTGCAAGTTCCCGCCTGGCTAATTCGATCTTTTAGTTTTTATTTTTCTCTACCACAGCCAAATATCTATGCGCTGGAATCGACTGGACTGTGTGCGATCAAGTGTTGCTGCTCCGGCGTTCTCAAGATCCGTTGTGACGCGAGTTGACTGCAGCGTGCTGAGGCAGAAAATTTGACGATTCAGAAGCACAGCGAACGACGAGACTTTGCGTGGCGTATCAGTTCCCAAGCGGTATTGAGACAGACACAAGACGACAAAAAGGAGTTTATCGACCAACGAAATGATCACCTATGCAGTTTTGCTGTGAGAGGTTGAGAATGAAAATCAAAAACATTTATATACCAATACATTAGGATATCTCAAGAAGCATTTGATCGGACTATTTCGGGTGACATCATGCTCGGAGTTCTAGTAGCCAAAACCCGACGGGCGCTAACGGCTGGCCGCATATTTGCATTTGCCCCGGCCGGTCGCTCATAAGTTCACATTCACAAACATCAGGGTCGCGCCTTCCTTCTCAATGCAACAACAGAACCGCCGCACCCCCCTCGGACGATTTTGATATTGACACCTCCGCGCTGCTACCAACACCACTCCGCACTTTGTTCTCATTGGCTGGCTAAAAAGGAAGCTAACGGGTGTCTGCATATTTTCCAACCTCATTTCTCAAAACTTTACATACAAAAAGCCGCACAAGTTTACATATCTCATCTCAGCGATCGATATGGCGGTTGCAATTTGCACAGTCGATGGCGAGGGCATGATGCCCGCCGAGACAGGTCACCTCATGACACGGATATTCAAGCGTTTTTTTCTATTTCAATCGAGCAGGAGAGTGTCAGACATCACTATTTCCACGAAAGTAAATGCTCAGATCAAGCAATCAAGCAACCATGAGTACGCATATCACTAGCACAAGAGAGGGAGAACAGGTAAAAACAACGCGATCCATTAATACATAATTACAAACTCCACAGGCTACCGCCCTGACTGAATGATAATTACCACCACTGTCCGCCGCTGGTGTCACGGCTCAAACTCCAATGCGATCAGATAGTGTCCCTCGCATTGGGCCACTTCAGTGGCTGGCGCCTACGCAGACGCTCGTTCTCCTTCTCCCTGCACTCCTCACAAATCGCCGAGTAGTCGTAGTCGAAGGAGTGGGCGTCGCTCTGCTTCACCGTGTGTTTGCCGTTGACGCGATCAGAGAATCTCTTGTCCTCCTCGGTCAAGCCGACATATTGGCACTCGCGGATCTCAAACGGGTTCGGGAAGTCTTCGTTGTAGTGGCCGCAGGCCAGGAGGTGGTGGATCTCGACGCACATGTTTTCTTTGTTGTGGTAGTTTTGCTGTTGACTGACTGGCTTGGGTTCTTCTCTTGTTCTGAGTAGTGTCGCTTTGCTGACGCCTGTGTTGTGTGGTGCCAAAACCATTGCTTTGGAGAGCCTCCTGCGGATTCATATACATTGTCGAAGTTGTCGTTGTACTGGTGAATGCATCCTGCAAGAGGGTAGCAAACCTAGCAGCATTGTCGTGCGCGCGCCGCATTCAACATGGCTGCCAATGCCGATGAGAGCATGTGATGTCCGAAGGTACTTGCAATAGAGTAAACGCTTGACCGAGTTGACGGTGAAGGTGAGACCGACGGCGAATGGTCAATGATTGTGAGCAGGAGGTCGGCGAATGCTGTCAGGTGCTGTGGCTGTGTTCTCGCGAATTAATTGCCCTTGATCATTGTCCGGAGCTGCATACACGCGGCTAATGACCGCATCAATGCAATCATAGCAAGCAGTTGACTCGGCGAACACCCACCAGCCTACAACTCCTCCCGCCCCTCCACAACACATGACACGTCAAGATCCCTACAAGCCTCAGCAATCTTATTCATCGGACAACCAAGCTCATAGCAAAGCCACTGCTTATCCGCCGCTCGCTCTGTGCTCAGCGTACCACCCATCGAATAATTATGGAAAGCGATGAGCACAGTGTCAGGGTCACCCTCAGGGAAAACTCTGGCGAAATGCTCGACGCTCTCAATAGCAGAGTCGAAGTGCTTCATGTTGCCAGATCTACCGTTGAGGTAGTAGTCGAAATCTGTGGCGTCTTCACCCCAGATCGTGTCGGTGATGTTGGAGAACCAGACGTTGATGCCTTTTGCGCGCCCGGCAGAATTTCCCAGAGACCGGTCGGTGAGATCATGGGGTCTTTTGGAATTGATGCAGCGGTTGAAGATGAGATGTATAGAGCCAGGCCTAGAGCTGGAGTAATAATGTTGCGACGCATCTTGGCGAGTTGTGGTGCTGGTGACTTGATGTGGTGGGTCCTGGCAGGTTTATTGACCAAGTTTGCCGATTGACGACACTTTAATTATGGTGTTAAGCAGTCGTAGACGTATGATTTCGCGTATTGTTAGGGTCTACAAGAACAATCGCGGACTTGCAGATGACATGGTAGCAGCTTTACGGAGGAAAAGGGCCAATGAAGTTGGCCCAACACCGATTAGGACTGAATTTCGTCATTGTATTTCGACTATGCTTCGTATTTCTCGTAGCTGGAAACCGCTGTTCTGCTGGCACAATATTTCTCATTATCTATCGCATAAAACATTCCGCTCCGCATGTTATTTGTCGGGCACACTGCTAAACTTAGCAGTGGTCTTCCTGACCGGACTCATCAAAATATCCAGACCCTCATGGAATGTCCGTCGGCGACGCAAGCCCGGATCCTCACCACTAGTATCTCGATCCATGCTCTCCATGTACACATGTCCGCCGTCCTCTTGCAGTCTCCACGCCGAGCGGAACTGCTTCCCATGCGGACCTCCGCCACAGCTGCCGGCCAATTCTTTGCTTGGCGGGCTGTTGATGGCCAGGCTGAAGAGGTTGCTGGGCTCGCTGAGGTCGGCGTACCAGTCGCGGTGTGTGATGAAGTAGATGAGGGCTAGCAGGTTGAGGAAGAAGACCGCGAAAAGGATGAGGAGGAAGCCTCGTTGGTACGGGGCTGTGCCACCTGAAGCATACTGCTGGGCTTCTATGGAGGCGTTGAACCACTGTGTCTGGCCTGGGTCAATGATGTTGGAAGGCGCCGTGTAGTTCTGTGCGTGTTAGCGCGATGAAAGCTTGTGTAATGTCAAGGAAGCCACTTACGAAGAATTCTACGAACGGCGCATCTTTCGTGGCCTGTAGAAGCGTTGACCCAGCCATCACGGCAATAGCTTCAGCGATGGAAGGCAGAGCCGGATCGAGTGCGGGTGTCTTCGGTACAAGCTGTGTCAAAACTCGGGCGTTGCTACCGTTGCCGTCGACGGTGCCATCATTCAGCGCAAGACCTGATTTTGACAATGTTAGCACATGTTACCCCGTCGGGCCAAATGAAACTCACTCTTGAACAGCTCCCCTGCAATGTTCGGCCACTCCCTGCTAGTAAAGCCTCTGCCACTTGTGGCATTGCTCAAGCTATTGATGTAAAGAAGGGGATTGGCTTCGTCTTCGCAATGAGCTGCCAATGTTGCACTTCTGCTAGATGCGTTGTAGGATGTTGAGCAAAATGGCGTTTGGCTTACTCGCATTTGACAAAGCGGATAGATGAATGTGTCCACCGGAGGATCTGAGTGGATGGCTCCGGGAGTTGACTCGATGGTAGAGTTGCCCAGTAAGTAAATCGAATCCCTGCCATATGGAATTCCAAGCGTGTCGTTGATCATGGTGTTGTATCCCAAAGGCAGCTTCGGGAAAACAGGCGGCCAACTGTATTCGCCATAGGAAGGTCCCCATCCAAAGATCTCATCAAGCGACGTTCCTCCGCGGTACACATCTGAAGTGTTCAGTGCCGGGACATCCAAGCTTTCCGGAATCGTGTGGTTCGCCAGATTAGCGATCACGGGTCTCAGATAATCCTTGGAAAGCATAGCACATGTGACATGGACCACAGGAGAAGGCACGGAAGCGTGTATACGGTACAATCCCTGACCGTCAAGATCCTCGGGTTGCATGATGTTGTTCTGGTCATACTTTGCGGCACCGATGACACCAGCATGTGGCATAGCCATTGAGATGTTGACGATGATGTGGCCGTAGAGCTCATTCAGCTCGGTCATATTGCCGTTTTCTTGTTCGATCCAGGCTCCCGTGATCTTTGTTGTATCGTTGAGTGTCGCGTACCCTTGTGGGCGGTTTCGTAGATCTCCAGTACCATTTCCAGCTTTGGTGAAGGCACTCCAAGTGCTGAGATATGCGTAGTAGTTGTGGAAGGCATTAGCAGCATGCTCCAATTGCATGCACGTAGGTCCGCCGTCAACAGGATCAATCGTCGCAGTGATTGGGGTCTCACACTGCTTCTTGACATATTCTGGATTCGCGAACGACGTTTTGACAAGGCCTTGATTGTCAGTATATCATAAACGTTGCTGTCGAAGGAGACATACCTTGCATGGGGCGCCACTCAGCGTGGAATTTCAACTGAGGCTGCACGAGAGCGTTCGCAGCAGTCACATACAACATTGCTAGAACGGTAGCAGCTAGTGATGTTGCTCCAAGTAGAGAAAGACTAGCGTACTTCACACCCTCCCAATGCGTGACCAAGGTTCCGGGTTGCAGAATCCATGATCGCATACCGATCTCAGCAAGTGTGATGCCGCCGACCTCATCCTTGTCGTAGGCTCTGCGGGCAAGTGCTTGGCCCAGCAATGCGACAATGACCGTGACGAAGCTGAGTTCAATCGTCTTCGCGAAAAAGGTAGTGAGGACGGTAGCCCCAGAAATGGTCAGCGATCCGCCAGTGCGGATTTTTTCTCCGTATCGTTGTCCTTTTGCGGCCAGTGCGAAGAAGACCAGTGACATGGCCGTACTATAAATAGCAAGTACGAAGATTGTGACTGAGAGCCATGTGAATCGCTTGCCCTTGATATTCGTGGAACTCTGGCAGTGATGTTCGGGTGCGAACGAGTCGTACTTGTCTTTGAACTTGCCATACAATAGGCCAGCCTCGGAGTTGGCATAGGATGGTTGTTGCGTAGACTGTATTGAAACAAATGACTGCTTTGTGGGGTCCGACATGCTTTTGTAGCCCGTGTCAAACCCGGCGTATGGGCTGTCGTAAGTGGTCGTACCAGAAAGACCGGCAGTGGAAGGAGGCGACATCAGTGGTCTGGTTGATCCTGGAGTTGCGTGCTCTGGGCTTGCTACAATGTTATGGGAGGCATCCGGCTGCCAAGCAGGCTTAGTTATTATAGTCTCCACATCAGCGAAAGGTTGTGGCATATCAATGCCTAAACCTTCAGCAGGGGCTGTGAGACCGGGTCTCTGGATATTTCTGGAGTTTGTGAATTCGGCGCTCTGGCTTTCATGATCGCCAGCAAATGACACAGACGGCACTCTCGCGTATCCGGGTCGGTGTCTTGCGGCAGAAGTCCTCTGTTGGAATCGCAGGAAAGAGTTCGTCGGTACTGTTGGGGCGGGTGTTTGGTGAGCAAAAGGTATGTCAGTCAAAGGCTGACTCTGCTCTTGTTCATTAGAATTAGCCATATTGGTGTTCCAGACCCTGTATGATTAACATAACGAGAGACACGTGGCCGTGAAGAAGAGAAAGACAAAAGGAAGGAAGGGACAGCAGGTGGACAAGGCTGTGGGCATCCTTAGAGATCTTGTCTCGCTGACGGGTACCGTGGCCGAAGCGTAGTCCGGCGTGCAGTAAGGCTGTCTACACCATGCAGCTCGTCAATGGAGTAGCGTCGACATAGCTCGGAATTGGGCGATAGCTTCATAATGCATGTCCCAAAGCGTCGTAGATACCAAGAAGCGTGCGCCACCGGGGCCGAAAATACGCAGCCGACGCCATCAGACATGCGAGCACCGCATCGAAGCCACGTTACTGTCACGAAATTAAGGAGGGGCTTCGCTTACGCTCCTTCGGGTCCGCCGATAGTACACCGCGGTCGGTGAGGTTGAGGGCTGAAGAGGTGCAGGTGTTAGTGTTTGCATCGCGGCCGGGGATCTGCAGCCCGCAGCATGAGCTTGGCGACAAGGGCACCTTGGCTTGTCTAGACGAGCTCGTGCACTCAGGCGACCAGCGACCTGAGATCCTTAGTGTCTGAATCTTTCCCATTTCTGTGATTGCTTTTAGAGTGATATTTATACATGTAACCCATGCTTGTCGTCCGCTCGGCTTTGCACAGATGTCTAGTGACTCTATGCTTTGGCTCGACGCCCCATAAGTCTGCATATATGACCATTCAGAAACGACTACATGTGTTGGCCAAGCCAATCGTGCTCCTGAAGGATTTCTGCATAGTTTTCTAATCGAAGAAACATATTGCTTTGGGCACCAGACATAGTCGTGGTCATATCTGGTCATATTAACAGGCAGTTCGCAGAGGCAACAACTGAACATCGTATGAGATGCTTCGCCTTGTCGTGCTGAACGCAAACGAGTTTCGCATCACATGGGTTCGTGCGGTGTGAATTGGCTAAGGATGCATTCAGATCGCGGCAGGCTCAGTATGCTGTTGCATATTATCCAGCGTATTGCTAACCCCTCTGGCTCTTGCAGCTTCAGACATCGCTTGCACTTCTAGCAATTCTTGTAACCGGTCGAGCTCCGCTTGGCGAGCTGCATACTCAGCGATTCGTTGCTGCTTCTCGGCTTGGAGCTCAAGTATCATTTCAGTATACTCCGCTGTTCTCTCCTCCCACAGCTTCTTAAAAGTAAGCTTCTCCTTCGCTGGTGTTTCCTCTGCTTCTGATGATGATTCGCCAACCGTTGTTGAAGCAAGGTCCGAGTAATCAGTCACGTCTTGATGATCATGGCTGGAAGTTGAAGTGATCATCTCGCAGAATTTGCTTGGAAGCCACCCTTGGACGCCGTCTATGCTTCCGTAAGACCAGCCGATCCCGGTCTCCACTAAGACCTCAAACGTGTCGCCCTCACGTACAGTCAGGAAATTGGGGTTGTCTTTATCAAAATCATACAAGGCCCGGGCATATTGAGAAGGTTCGACACCGTCTGGAACGCTGGCGAGACCTTCACTATCATCTTGCTGTGCGATGGGAGAAGACCGCTGAGCCGCAGCCAGTGCTCGTCGGTATGCGGTGCTATTGACGACGATGTCATCGAAGTCAAAGTTGAGTTCAGAGGGAGCTTGCAAGCAGTTTGTCGAAGCGTAGACGCTGTCATGATCTTCCTGACTGTACAGAGACAAGGCAACTTCGATTTGCGGATGTGAGACTCGCAAAGAATGGGTACGCTCAATCGATTTCTGCAGATCAGGAGCATTGCGTCGGAGTAGGTTTGTGATCTCGAGCAATGAGTCTCTGCCTTGATTAGCTTCCGCACCCGCCTTGATGACAATCTTGCAGCTTACGTTTGAAGGAGCTGAATCAAAGTGCTGATGGCCAGCTGTTGGCCGCGGATACCATCCAAAAGCTCTTGGAAGGTCTCGTGTTTCCATGCCACCTTGATCTTTCCCTTCCACGAGAACGCTGCAACCCGGCGGCCGTGCTTCGTCACATTTTTGATCTCCTCGTCCAAGCAGCTGAAAAGGACCATGCAGCCCGTTAAAGCAGTGTCAAGTGTCGCGGCGATCTCTGGTCTTGACCGAAGTAATGCTTCGGAATCTTTTTTCGATAGAATGAGGGTTTGAATGTGCGACAGTGAAGCACTGACGACAGTCATCTCGGAGGAGATCGAAACCATGTTCCTTGGCGCATTTTGATACTTGCAAGACAGGTCGTAGATCGCTTTACCGGTCACTAGACATGATGATGTAATCTTCGCCTGTTACAGCAGTGTTAGTGCATGCTACACCGTCGAAGCTGGCATCTAATTTGACACTCATACTACCGATGCCACGATTGTGAACGGGTCCATGTCTCGATTTTCGGAGCTCTTATACCAAAGCAAGTGCTCAACGTTGCTTAAACGAGGCTCTGTAGACGGATCCAAAGACTGCAGTCTGGCCAAAGCCGTATCTATAGCCGCGAGAGAAAGGTATCTATTTATGGCGTGGGGCGATCGTCACGCCACTACAATGCCGGCTGTGGCGTAACGTGCATGAAGCCACATACAGCATGCAGCTACCCGACTGCCCAATACCTTGGGCAGCCATCTTCAGCGCACAAACTACTGAGCACTGCATCTCTTAACACTCAATCATATAACACATCAGAAACTCATCGACAAGACATCATCGTTCATCTGGACTGGCAATTCTTCGGTAATTCCTCTTGCTTGAAGCAAGCTGCGCCGTGCTTGGCCCAAGTCTACTGCAGGCGCTGCGCCTCCTCATAGCCACCAGATACCTATGGTCACGTGGTCGAAGGTGAAGTAGCCTTGGATGCACCCAATACACTGCCGGCCATGCGATCACTTCTATGAGCTTGCTGCTCCTTCTCATCCAAGGATACAAAGGCGGACTTCCGACTGTTCTGCGCGGCCAGCCACAGCTCAGACATGGGAATCCCGGTGCGATACTTTCGAGCTTCGAAGAACTTGTCTGCAAGTTGCTGGACTCTCACACGCAGGAAACCTTGATACTGGGGTGCTTCTGATTCCGGACCGGAGCTGGTACCAATGTTCGAATCATCGTAATCCGGTTCGACAGCCCACACCCAGACATTGTCGGCATACTGAGGCCCTGTATATAGCGATGATATGCAGGTACCGTCGATGACGATGAAGGCATTGATGAGCACGCCTTCAACAAGCGCATCATACCTGCATCGATCTCCATTGTCGTAACGCGGCAGGCGCGGGTGGTCACGGATTGAATTGAAATGCTCTCTGAGCAATTGGAACTTCGTTCTGAGTGCTTCGATATCGTCGGGCTGCTTGCTCGCCAAGTAGACCCTCGCAGCGTCCTTCTCGTCGAACTCTTGGTATTCGTGGCTTTGCAAGTGCTGCGCGACATTTCCAGCGCGACCTTGTATGGTTGGGTCTGTTCCCGGCCCGTCCAAACTTTGCAGGAGAAATTTTCCGCTGAGTAGTCTGCCATATCGGATGTTGGTTTTGGCAAACGTGAGCAGTGCGTCGGTCCTAGCAAAGCAATGCTCGACGTCGAAGGGAACTGCTGCAAGCGGGTCGACATATTTCGCGAAGCCCCAAGGCTTGGTACCTTTCTCTTCTTCGAGCAATCTCCTAGCCCAGTCGGGGCCCTTGAAGGAAGCCAAAGCATCTTGCAAATCTTTATCGTAGCGTAACGTCGCTTCAACATCACTCCGTCGTTTCAATTCCGCAAGAGCACTCTCAAGGGCTTGACCCTCATTCGTATGGTCGTAAAGTGGCTTTCTGATAAGTTCTAGGTGCTCCACGGTGGCCTTCTCGTGCTCTCTCGATATCCGCAATAGCTGGCCTGATGCACTCATTTGCACTTTCTGCTCGACATCGGTAATTTCTACCCAGTAGCGGTCCAGAAGCAGGTCTAATTCTGCCTCTGTGAGACATTCGGGCGACTCCGCCGCTCGCTGTATAAGAGCTGATCTCGACAGAGCAGCGGCAAAGCTTATATTCGAGGCTACAGCGTCATCATCGGGTAAGTCAAGTACAGCCAAGCGGTCTTCAGGCGTGAGGTCTTTGTGGCCACTGTTTGCCACATGCTCAAGGAGCAAAGTAACCTGTCGTGCTGTGTTGAAGCCGCGTTGGACGCGGATGAATGATGGTACGAGGGTCTCCATGGCGTTGGAGAGACTGCGAGTGCAAGCCAGACATATTGTTGATGAGCGCTGCGAAACCTTGTGATGTTACGACGGAAATTCAGATTGGCATCCGCTATTCTGCGACAGGATCTGACGTCGAGCGTTTCGCATGTCCGCGAAGTTGTGCCTTGACTCGGAGAGCAACTTCTATTATTATGAAAGATGTCCCAAAGGCCTCTGAGCGTCCTCACAGACCAAAGAGTGTAGAACTGTTGTGTATGGCTGCTGGGAGCTCCAGTAATCCTGTGCGACTGGTGGTGGTGATGTCGAGCTTTGCCTCCATTCGGTCACCGCTGTGATCAGCCAAGAATCTTCCCTCCTCAACCCTCAATCACAGTCAACCTGACATTTACATATCCGCACCACGCTGTCTATGTCTTCTATATGTGTCATCTCGGCATCTGTTAGCCCGAGTAGTGCTCATACCACTATATGAATTCAGCTCATCCTCTACCGTGTAACATTGGAATTGTCGTGAGTCACGTAGTCAGTTCGCTCATCCGAGGTACTTGTACAAGAAAATATATACGACTATCATCAGTTGTAAAGGCGACATTTCCAATCATCACTATTGCTATACTCAAGACCAACCAGGTGGCAACAGACAGAAATTCACTCATCTAAGCCAAGTCCAGCAGCTCTCCATCGGCAACATGGCCAACGTAGCAGGTGCCCTCTCCATCGATGGCCGCCGCGATCTACGAACATCAATCGCAAACACCAAAAGTCCCTTCATCGAACCCCTCCCCAAAGTCGAACTCCACGTCCACATTGAAGGCACCCTAACACCCGCCCTAAAATGGAAATTCTCCCAGCGAAACGGCCAGACACTCAACCACCCACGCACAGGAGCCGTCTTCTCCACCCTCGCAGAATTGCAAAACTCTCACGACACCATGAAGCCCGTCGCAGAAGGCCAGATGGATAACGAGGAAGAGACGCTGTCGTTCTTCGAAGCTTACTATGGCGGGTTTGAGGTCTTGAAGACGAAGCAGGATTACTATGATCTTGCTATGCATTATTTTGAGCGTGCTGCGGGGATGAGTGTAAGGTATTGTGAGATCTTCTTCGATCCGCAAGGGCATACGCGTACTGGTGTGACGTGGGAGACGATGATGGGTGGGTTTCGAGAGGCGTCAAAGGAAGCTGAGAAGAGTCTCAACGTGAGCATGCACAACACGAAGGCCATTAACAATCTCAACGCTGACATCCACACAACAGGTGAAAAGCGCATGGATCCTCTGCCTCCTCCGCGACGAATCGCCAGAGTCCGGGATGGAGCACTACCTCGCCTCTCTGGCTTACCGCGACATGATAGTAGGCATTGGTCTCGACTCGAACGAGGACCAGCGCCCACCTTCACTCTTCGAAGAAATCTACTTGCGTGCAAGAGCCGATGGCTTCCGCCTGACAGCGCATTGCGACGTGGGCAAAGCGTACCCGATCGAACACGTGCATCAGGTCGTGAATTCTGTCGGCGGCACTGGTGCTGAGCGGGTGGACCATGGCATGAATGCGACGGACAGCCCTGAACTGATGAAGACGATATGCGAGAAAGGAGTCGGTATGACCATCTGCCCGTGGTCTTACATCCGACACCAGCCTTTCGATGAAGTTTTCGAACGTATTCGCACGCTGTTCGATGCTGGTATCAAGATTTCGATCGCGAGCGATGATCCTACATTTATGGAAGACACTTGGATTCACGAGAACTTGCTGTTGGTCCAGAGATTCTGCAAATTTACCGATGGAGACATGCTGAGACTGGCGAAGAACGCTGTTGAGATCTCCTGGGCTTCAAATGCGGTCAAGAAGAGTATCCTTGACGAGCTCGAAGGCATCGATGGTGCGGCGAGGTCTGGCCGCGGTTGAAAGTTCAATTCAGATATACTTTGATCGTTGGAGCACCCTGAAAAGGTCAACATGATCTTGACTCAAATGTTGATACCCTCTGTTCAAGCACGGCATGGATGTTATTCGACCATTGTGATCTCTTTGACCCTAGTTGTCACCGTCATCGGTGGTTGCCGCTATTGCACCGCTCGAGGCCAATGGAAACGAGACAACACTAACCCTTGCCTCCGTGGTCGCATCATTGCCCAATACGTCATCGATGAGTGTTCGTGTGGGAGGTGGAAATGAATCCATATACATTGCATGGTCCGATGTGGAGCTCGAAAACTATGGAAGCCTGTCACTAAATCTAGCTTTACTGAGGCCCAGAGAAAGATTTTAAGCACAATAGTATCATTGTACAAAAGAGAAGAATCAACATTTCAAAGAAGGTTTCAAAACTTAAGGTAGCACGTAATGTTGAAGAGTGGATCCCTCTCCGTCAGGGCCCTCCGACTTTTGGTGGGGGTTTGGCGCGCGATCGGAGGCTGAGGGCAAATAGGCGCGAAACTTTTCCATGTCATGACTGGAACCTGTGACTCTGGTACGCATGGGAGAGTCTTTTTATACGTGATACCCAGAAGTAGTTTCTCTTTGTCTTCCTCGCCACCCATTCCTCTCCTCTACACCACCCATTCCCCCAACTCTCTCCCACCACAATGCCCACCGCAGCCCGCGACATCCCCGTTCGCGGCGGCAACGCCGATGATGCCCTCTCTCCCTCCGTCTCGAACTCCTTCGGCGGCGCCAACGAGGTCTCTACCAGCCCC
>Ga0265797_10004978_pt1 | contig 19763 bp, 11 predicted proteins | sample P2T30metagenome_FD_192433 | JGI IMG/M metagenome (GOLD analysis project Ga0265797, IMG submission 192433) | Plant litter microbial communities from East Loma Ridge, Irvine, California - P2 T30 | ecosystem: Environmental > Terrestrial > Plant litter > Unclassified | place: USA: California...
TTCTGCTTTGCCTGAAGGTGTGAGCGCAGGGAAAGAGCTGGTGCCGGAGAACCATTGTCTTTACTAGACGCCAAACGCCTCTGAAGTCTGCGTCTTTGGGTCCGAGAAATGGGTTGTAGAGGAAGGGTGGGTGCTGGTACGTTGTCGTTTCCACTGGGCACTGAACGCTGTTGTTGTTGTTGTTGTTGTTGCGCCTGTGGGAGTAGCCGCAGAGGAAGACCCGCTTCCGGAGGGTCGATGTCCATAACAAAAAGCGCTTGTTGGTCCCCGAGACCGATGCGCTCGATGGTGGCCTTACTCAATGTTGGGACCAATGCAATAGGTATCATCGCTCAGTGACATTATGTCGGTGTTGAAGTCATATACTTCTTTCAGCGGTCACATTGCTTATGCTTCCAAATCATGCATTGATACCACCGATATAGTAACCTAAGATCCAACGTAGGCGCAAGATTTTCTCGGTAGTAGCCTAGCTTATGATTTTTGATCATGTGTTAGGTATTACCGCCATAGCGATATAGGATCCAACGTAGCTGCAAGCTTCTCTCGGTAGTAGCCTTACTTATGCTTTTATATCTCGTATTGGGCGATACCGCTATAGTGATATGAGAATCGACCTAGGTTTAGACCCCTCTCGATGGTGCCTCTTCTTGTGTTTCAGTATCATGTATGAGGAATTACCGCCATAGCGACACGAGACCCAACGTGTTCATATGCATCTCTCGGTGGTGGCATTGCTTATAGTTTGAGATGATGTCTAAGATGCCACCCTCAAGGAGGAGGCCTTTCAGTGGTAGGCAATCCCATGTTTCGGCGGAGATATAATTTGGATCAGGGAAGATGGAAGAAGAAGTATGCATTGAGAATTTTGCTAGCAACCGAGATGAATCACTAACCATACCACTCTGAACGATCTCTGAACGGGCCAAATCTCAACACCCTGTCATCCATAACCTGCCATAGCCCTAGAAGATCTCTACATACTCCAGCGCCGCTGCTCTCATGACCGGGTACAACTCGATTCCCCTTTTTCCGCTCTTGCACAGCTTGTTGAACACCCAGGTCTTCGTCACATAGTAGCAGAAAGTGTTGTGGTCAGGCAGCGTCGGTAAGCCCAAGTTGGCGCACAGGATCTCAGCGGGGCGTACAGGATATCTTAGCCCATCGCGCCCGTATGTTTCGGCGTACAAGTTGGAGCGTATCGGGGTGAGGCGGTAGTGGCCATCGCGTTTCTCAATGGTCGGTGTTTTGGAACCATAGTGGTGAAAGTTGTCATGAGCGTTCTTTTCCCTCTTGGCGCGGTAGTGATCTGCTTGGGTTTTCTTCTCTGGCTTATCGTGAGGGAATGTCGTGTTCTCCTTTTCCGCAGTGTGCCATCGACCGCGGATGTCGACCTCGTCTCCGCGGGCGTCTTTGATGCGATCGTACAGCTTACGAACTTCGGGGGCACTCAGAGGACAGTCGAGTTTCGAGATCTCTGCGGAGAAAATAGGCCAGAGCCGGTCAACACCCTGAGCATCGTAGACCGAGTTGTTATTGGCGACTTTAGTGTTCATTCCGCGTTGAAACTCTGTCGCCAGCGAAGCAAGTCTGGCCCAGCGCTGAAAGTCTTTCTGAGGCTCGCCGTCTTTGGCCATAAGCTCGCCACCGGCCAAGTGACTGAACCATTTGCTGAGGGATTCCAGTGAGAGTTCAGGGTTGCGAAAGCTGCCTCGAGTGGAAGTCCAAGTGCGCATGCAAGCAAGTAAAGAGTCGGCATCCGTTGGCATGCTTGTTGCATTGATTGCATCGATAGATGCCTGCAAACGGTTGATGTGGAATGCGATGGTAGGCTGCGTAAGGTCCCTCTCGAAGTTGCTCACTGCCATCTGAAACTGCGGGCTCGTTCTGCGGACGGAGCCCAGATCTTTCAACGGCAGGTAGGACAAGATCTCTCTCCTCAGCTCGCCGCGAATTTTGCTGAAGAAGGGATGCTTGGAGGGGACGCAGAATTTTTTCCAGGGAGGGTTGTGGAACGGTGCGAGACCTGACTCTCTCAGCTCTTGCGCATGTTTGCGTGCGACTTTGCGTCCCTTAGAAGTGCGCCCTAACTTCTTGGTGCCGTCCAACTTGAAGGACTTCGGAAGTTTGCGCTTCTGAGCAGTAGGGACGGGATCCTTGTCAGCATCTTCTTTAGTGGGCGCAGTGGAAGCCATGGTGTACTGTGATGCGGCTGGATGTGTGTGATGAGTTGAGCAGAGAAAAGTAGCGAGAGGGTGCGGGTGGTGGCTTTTGTAGAAGTGCGAGCGTTTGTATTTTGCAGGGGCGGGAAAAGTCAGCTGCCTCGTGGACCGGTGTGTCATGTGAACATGTGAAAGTGCAATGACGCATTGCTGCCTGACCTCGAGGTGTGAACTGAGTGAAGTGTGCGAAAAACACCACCAATACTTGTACCAGACGGCATTTGCGCACCCATGGCAATTTCGCCATCTATGAAGGACGAATCTTTTGCTCGAATCCTTGCCGATCTCGATGGCCAGTCATGCTGCTCCAAGAGATAGGAACATAGATATCATCTTGTAGGTTTAGTGCTTTGCATAACACTCATGCAGTCCTTCACTGGCAGCTTTGCAAGCTTCACTGCGAAGTGCAATTGACAATCCAGATCTGGAGTCAAATACCTCTGAGGCCCTGGCTTAATTTCGTTGGTATCCCCTTGGACATACACAGGCAGCAGGAGACGTATGAGTTCATGTGTTGAAAGCGCCATCAAGAATTAGCTGTACCTGGCCTGAAGTGAACCATTGAGACGACTTCAAGATGTCAGCTCACGTAGATGAACACATCGTGATGCTGCATCATAGATAGGCGAAAGATTAACCAGTAAAGATACATGCTCAATAAAAAGATGTCAAAGAAGCAAAAAGATACCAACTTCTTCACATGTCTTCTCACGACTGGATATTTCTGGGCAATCAACGCATTTCGGCATGACTTGGCACTAAGCGAAGTTGGTTCAACTCGAAGTTGGGTTAACTCGCCTGCAGCTGTTACTGGCTTCCGTGTGTAATTGAACCCAGGCATGTAGATCTGACACACGCGCTGGCAGAGCTCCGCGTTCTCTAGCCGACTTCGGAAGGGCGAGTTCCGAAGCCAATTACATTGCACCACAAAGCAACTTTCGAGACTTTGTTGACGGATGACGGCGAAGCGGTTAGCGCGTTCAAGTACCTTTAGCTTTGGCTTTGCCGAGGGACAGCAGCGAGACGACGAAGTGAGTGAATGGGCTGTCGGGGTGGGTCAAGCGGTCGGGTGGGGCGCAAATGAAGGTCATGTGACTTCGTGGGTGAGTGAGTTGGCGAGTGGAGCGTCCTGGCAGGCTAGTAGTTTTACCTCTATGATCAAGGTTCCCTGACGGATTAGCATTGCGATTGTTCAGCTTTATGTCGGGTAGGGCTGACAAGCTGGGAAGTTATTATCTGGAAGGTCAGCATGCTTGTTTGCTCGTGGGGCGTGAACCGAGAACTCACGAGACGGCGACCATACCTTGGTGCCACATATATGAGATTAGTATTTCCGGGTAGCGGGGACATTTCTTAAAGGTCTCGGAAGCTGAAAGTCCATCTCGCTACGTGTCGGCCCAGTGTTACACTTGGGTCACAAGCAAATGCTCACTTGGTGGTAACAACTATGCGATAAGGCTACAAATGAAATTGCCAGTGCGCATGGCATGAAACTCATATACAAATTAGAAAGAAGGATTACTCACAGGGCTCACTGCCTTCTCGACCTAGGATCCGCCGCCTCATTCATCCGATATTGCCTCTGTTCCTTTGTGCCAATGCTACCGCCGCCACCCTCGCCTCGCCTTTCCCAGCCTCCCAATCGAACCACAAGAGCTGTGGCATTATCGGCATCGTTCGAATTTACTTCTGTGGCGAAAGAGACCAGATCCTGAGCGGCTTGCGCCGGAGTTCTAGCTTCTTTAATGATGTCGACAATTTCTTGATCAGTCAAGTGGCCACAGACGCCATCGGACATGGAAACCATGAAGGAGTACTCGCCAGGAGAGATCTGCACGGTCGTGACCTGGGGCTCAGCGCTGACACCAATGCGTTTGGACGCAATGTCGCCAAAGGAACGTGTGTTCGCCAAACCCGACATGCGCTCTTCGCCGAACGAGTCTGTAACGAAAGTTGCTGCGTAGCGGCGAAGACGGGTGGCCTCTACTGGTGTCGATGGGTGGTGATTAACAGTCAGCGGTACAGATTTGCCATCGCTTGTGCGGCAGAGAAGGACACGAGTATCGCCAACATGGGCCACCACGAGGGTGCTTGGCGATGCCGGGGTCCAAAATGGCGTGGAGGTCGGAGTGCTCAGCATGGCAATAGACGCGGTGGAGCCGCCCTTGAAGCGCTTGTCGCTGCCGATGGGCTTGTCGAGGTTGGGACTTGAGCCGCGAGCCGACGGTCGATTAGTGCTGAGATTTTGTGAAGCAGGCCTGTCCGGGTTCGAAAGAACATCGTTGTCGTTCAAAGGCCTGTCATTAAGAACAGGGTCATCAATTGAGGATGGAGGCGGCCCTGAAGGTGGAGGTTCTGATCGTTTTGCCGCCTGAGCTTTCGTGAAGTCCAAATCGGCTTTGAGAAATGCATAGCTCAAGACCGTCTCGATAGAAGAGCTGTTCGCGGTTGCAGGGACATCCGAATCGTTCGTCGAAGGCGCCACGGCCGGAAAGAATTCAGGCTTGAATCGCTTGAAGTATCCGCCAACGGTCTCTTTCCAATCACTGACAATGCTCTTTTGCAAATCTTCCGGGTCCTGTGCACCCATCACACCGCCAGCAGATCCTGAGTCTCCACCAATTTCATCAGTACCCTCGCGCTTCCGCAAGGAGCTCTCCATGCCAAACAGTACCGCTGCTTCTTCGATGTAGCCGTGTAACCTGTCCCGCAAAAACTCACTGCACTCAGCTCCCCCATGTCCGTCAAAGACACCAAAGTAGAACACTTGGGGGTCACCACTTTCACTCTTTGCAGCCTGGTTCTCGCTTGTAGGTGGTCCATCGCTCCCACGCTTCCTCGTAAGGCTGATAGGTCTCCGCTTCGCAAACGCTGGCAGTTCGATCGTTCCAGCTTGGTAGGTGTCTTCATTGTACGGCCGGGCGCCTCGGCTCACGCCGGCGCCGAAATGGTGTTTCGCCGACTTGATCGGTATGCGCACAACGGTTGTGTCCCTGTTGTTCGGGCCTGAAGCCAGTTCGGCCGCCCGGCTCTTGGAGCCGGAGTGCGGCTTGGACTCATCGCGTGGATAGTGGTGATGCTGTGTTGGCGGCGGTCGATCTGGTGATAAAGAGCTGGATGGTAGGTGTGTGACGAAGTAGTCGTGGAATGCGCGCCTTTGGGCTATAGACGGGCTGGTCTGAAGGAGGGGTTCGTCGAAAAGTACTCGCAGAGCTTTGGCGACACTGAACGGGCTGCCGGTGTGTTTCATGGTATAAGAGATACTGCAGTGCGCAAAAGGAATGGTGAATCTAGAAAGACATGGCAAGGGTGTTGGCAGGCGAAGCAGAGGTTGAGGCGCGCATTAGCGAAACTTCGGTAAAGTACTTGTTAGTTCGTCGTTGATGGTTGGCGTTGGCGCAAGTAGCCCAGACCAAGAGAAGATGACGTTCCGCCCGGCTCCAACAATCCGCTGTCCCGAACGGGCATCGCCCAGCCTCACGTCTTACATCTTACGTCTCACGCTTCCGACTTTCTCGCTTATATCAATGTATATTGGCAACCGCATCGATATATCACACTGTTCAAACAACATCAATAGCTATACCAGCTTACAGCTATGTTCAGTCTGCGTATGCGTCTAGGTCGAAATGTTGTGCTTGCATTGCAGCCGAAAACACGCAGTACTCGATGATGAAAGTATCCTAGTCTCATTCCCAAAGTCTAGCAGACTCTTAATGCATTTTCCTTCTCTCATACCTTCTGAACTGAAAGTGTCTTTCCTGTGAGACGTGGGCGTCTTTACCACCGGGGGCCTTGCTCACGAAGGAAATATCCTAGACATGAGATAAAAGCATAAGTAAAGCCACCACCGAGATAGGCTTACGCCTGCATCAAGTGTTATGTCACTACGGCGATATCACCCACACGAGATGTAAGAGCATAAGCAAGGCCACCACCGAGAGAAGCTGGTAGCTACCTTAGCGTCTATATCGCTATAGTGGTGATACCTAATATGTGATCCAAAAGCATTAGCTAGGCCACTACCGAAAGAAGCTTAGGACTGCGATGGACCTTATGCCGCTATGGCGGTTATACCCAATAAATGATACAAATGCATACGCAAAGTCACCGCCGAATAATGTACATGACTTGAATTGCCGACAAGATGTCAACGAGCGCCGATACTTTATACATTGGTTTCAACATCAAGCAAGGTTACCATTGAGCGTGCCGGGCATCGTGATATGATGTCTGGTTTCTTGGACCTAGTACCCAAGACAACCTTTCGACAGACCTATGCAAGCGCTGTTGAGACAAACGATCTTGCTCAGCGGACCTCATTACGCGACTTCACTTCGGTGCGACCAGACGGCACCTGCTGAGAATAGCATGACGACGAAGATTGATTGTAAACAAATCGTATTCGTTCTTGCAGCAGTTGTTGCCTAATAATATACACAGCTCTTATCATTCTTCAAACACTCTCCACACGCTCCTCCCTGACCGCCGCGTTCTTCTCCTCGACTGCCGCCCTGTGGGTGACAACATCCTCGCGACGCTCAGCAAGGACTGCATCCAGGTTCTTGCGCTTTTGTCTGGCAAAGCCCTTGGATTCGAACAAGATGTCCATGTCCTCAAGCTGTACACCCTTAGTCTCAGGCAGGAAGAAGTAGGCGAATGTCATGCCCACAATCACGGCGCTGCCAAAGAAAAAAAAGACACCGTATTTTATATCAGCGATCTGCAATTCAAGTCAGCATAGTGTCTCAGACAGTACATAGGCTCGCGGTCTAGTTTCAAAGTCCGTACTGCTCGTCCTGTCGCTGAGAACCAAGTACGGAGTCTAAAGCTAGATTGCACCGTTCGATAACGTACCATGTAGGGAGTAGAGTAAGCGATGATGAACTGGCCAAGCCACTGCGTGCAAGTGGTGAAGACCAAGCAGACCTGGCGGACGGCGGTGGGGAAAGCTTCGGCGCAGAAGATCCAAGGGATACCGTTCCATGAGATTGAATAGAAGATAGCGAAGATGTAGATCATGATGATAGCGAAGTAGGCTCCTGCGTCGCGCGTAGGCTCTTCGTTGAAAGAGTTGGAGAGCTTGGAGTAGATGCCGAGATAGTACATGGCGAAGATCGCGCCGGCGGAGCCGATAAGCATGGCCGGGCGACGTCCAAAGCGGTCGACAATCAGGAACACGAAGACAGCGGTGCCGCAAGCTTTGATAATACCGAAGATACCCGTGGCGAGTAGACCAGTGTTGGTTCCCTTGAAGCCGATGGAGCTGACGATGACCTACAGGAGAAAGTTAACACGGTGTTTCAGATTTGACTTCCGCTTGTGTCCTCATTTACTTACAGGGCTGTAGTAATTGATAGCGTTGATGCCTGACAGGTTTTGCAGAATCATCAAAGCCATGCCTCTGAAGAGTCGGCCCCTGGTGTTCGTCTTCCAGATTTGCTTGACTTTGGCAGCGAAGCTGAGGCCGACGCCAGAAGCTTCATTTTCAAGCTGGCCGCGAATGGTATCGATCTCCCAGTTGATGTACTCGTGGTCTTCCGGGAGGTTGCGGATGTAAGACAGAACACTGCGTACTTTCTCCCAGCGACCCTTCTTTGCCAGGAAACGCGGCGACTCCGTTTGCAATGACATCAAGATCATAAGCAAAGCGCCGGGGATGAGCTGAATGCTGAAGGGAATGCGCCATTGAGTATCGCTTGTGCCTGATATGTTTTGGTTGACGCCGTAGTTGACCCAGAAGCCGGGAATCTGTGAGAACTGCAACAAGATTTCGAAGATTCCAATGAGTCGACCACGAATAGCTGGCGGAGAGCTTTCAGAAATGTATACAGGGATGATCAAAGACGAAGCGCCAACACCAAGGCCTGCAAGACATGTCAGTAAAGGGAAAGACGTAAAAGGATGGTCGATATTTACCAGTCAAAGCACGACCAGCATAAATCATGGCCAATTGTCCAGTAGCCGCGGTCTGAATGATCGCTCCAAGGTTGAAGATTGCACCACAGATAACCAAAGTCCATTTCATGCCCAGACGTTCGACGGTAGGATAGCAAGCCAGAACACCAAAGAAGCAGCCTGCCTGGAAAGTGCTGACAATGTTGGCTCTCAAAGACGCAAGAGCAGTCTTTTCAGCGTCTGCCAGACCGAATCTCGCCTGGAACGACGGCAGAGCCATAGTTCCACCGATGAAGGCAGAGTCGTAGCCAAACATCGAAGAGCCCATGGCGGCAGAAATGGCGAGAAGGTAGACTCTCCAGTTGTACACCTCAATGGGTGCCGGATTGGCCGACAAGTCCTTTGGTGCCAGAAACCCCATGATTGCGGTTGTTGGTCTGTGGAGTTTGTGGGGTGATGATCTGGGGTTGATATCCTCACTATGAAGACGGATCAACGTGGAGTCAAATACTCATGCGAGACTCATAGCAAACAGGAAAGAAATTCTTATCCGCGGGGGTGTGTTCATCCCCCAGTGGGAATAGACACTTCCTTTCCCTCAGTTTGGGGCTTGCCAAGTCATACCCATGACTTCCTCGGCTGTTGCATTTCCCCAAGACTCTTGGTAGTTGAAGCAAGATTGCGCCTGTGGCGTACGCGGAAACTTCCGCTCATTGGTCTGGATGCTCTCAAAGACGATGAGCTGGCCCCTCGAGACCCTCAACACCAAGGAACACGTTGTGACAACATCATGTTTGATCAGCCAGCGTACTGATGGCACTGGAAATATGGTCAGTCGTCTCAGTCTGCAACTTGCACATGATTGCTCCGTATGTGCTGGCCTGGCCACGCCGAGAGAATCGCCGAGTCGAGAGCTTGGAACACGCTTTGGTGGCTTGATGGCATATTCTTATACGCGCCAGAGGCTGAGCACTTCGGAAGAAGTCCTTGGTCGTAGTCTAGGCAAAGGAGAACTGGCGGAAGAACACACAACCGTCCCTGTGTACGATCATTCACCCCTTGGGACACGCGCGTGAGTCTTTCTCCCGTCTCTAGAACATGCACCCACTTCGTATGGAAGCAAGCCCTTGGCCTGGCCATCTTCTTTACGTTCCGGGGTGCAGGCGCACGTGGCGGGGAAGAAGACAAGGAACTGAAGTCTAAATGACTCCCGACATTTAGCCGTCCTGGACTTCTCCCAAGGTCCCTTGTTCGCTGTCCTCCTTCGCAACCGTATTGTGAATTCCAATTGATGATTCGTGGCCGCCAGAGAGCCAGAGCACTGTAGATTGATCAAGGTGAGAAGGGGTTTGCCTAGCGTGGGAAGCTTCCTCGCGCTCTACTGCTGCTTCCAAGGTGAAACATCATGTAAGAGTACACTAGCGGCGCATAGTATCATACATCCTCAGCAATACGTACTATCTTCGACATTGGAAGCATAGAGCTCTTACTAGCACTGGCTTCCTAGCATGTCCAAGACACCGGCATACTCACATCAATCATTTGACAACACACTCACGTCTGCGGAGGGCCCTGAAGTCCATGAAGCTGGCACTTATGTTTTCAACCTTGTTTTCTCATTCAATCATTCAAACATTCAAGCCAATTGCGCTGACTACCACTAGCCCTCACCATTGAACGCTCTCGCACAAGAACAATCGATTACTCCGAATGTACGATGCCAGCCACTGTCGCTCGTCCCTGCCCTTCACTTGGTTCCAGCAGCGAAACTCACGGTCTTGCCCTTCTTCGCCTGCTGCTCGAGCTCCTGGATGCGAGCCTTGAGCTGGTCATTCTCTGCAGCCACAATGCTCAAGTTCTCGACCTTCGACTGCAACACAGCAACTGAATCCGTAAGTGCATTGATCTCCTGTCCCTTCTCCCAGTTGCGGTGGTCGGCCTCCTCCAGTGCGTGGAAGCAATCACCTTGGCACACACGGAGTTCGCGGCGTCTGAATTTTGCAACGCGCTTCGCCTAAGTGCGTTGAAGACTCTTGCAGGTCCGCTTCATAAAATCGAAGTCCGCCTTGAGCGCTTTGTAGTCCTTCTGGCCAAGGAAAGTGTGCATCGCACAACCGTGGAATCTCCACGGAACTGAGGTCGGCGGATGGGTTGTGGGCGGCGCCGCCTGTCCGATCTGGTCTGCGTCCTGAACCTCCGAAACATCTCCAGCCTCTGCTCCCTCGTCCGAATCGTCGGCTGTTGCGTCCAAGACGCTCTTGTAATCCTCGTCAAGCAAGTCGTCTGCGTCGTCATCATTGAGAGTGTCCTGTCCCGCTGCTTGAACATCCTCATCTTGTTCCAAGAACAGGGGTGACTCGCGTCCTGGAGTGTCAATGCGGGCACGTTTGTGCTCGGGCTCATGTGCTTTCTGATGGGATTCCACGGCATCTTGCTCTAGGTCTGAATCCAGATGGGTGCTGTCCTTACCACCTCGAATCTTTCGTGTGTTTGACTGCTCGGGTGTCTCGACTCGTTTGAGTTTGGTGTAGAGCTGACGATTGAAGAACCCGCCGGTGTTGCCAAGATCTGCGAGCGCCTCACAGCAAAGTGCGATGATGACCACACGGCGAGTGCGATCCGATGTGTCTACGCCAAAATCCCACTGTGCGTTTTGGGCGATTTGGAAGATGTATTCAGCGAGCTCCGCGATGCAAGTCCTCACGGCCTGCGTTGTTTCGAAGACGGTGTCCACATCCTTGCGACCTACATCGCTGGCACGACGGGAATCCCTGGCTTCAGTCGCGATGATGAGAATCTCTGCAAGGGCGTTGATTTGTATGTTATTGAGCGTATCTTGTACTATGTCGCGGTTCTCGGGTCCATCCAAGTTGGCCCGCTGCAAATGCAACACTATGTTGGAGCGCGAGAGGTACACGCATGCCGTCTCGGTCCATGGTGACTTGTAGAGCATCGCAACAACAGCTGCGGTGAAGGGCAGGATCGCCATGGCGGTAGGTACTGCCAAGGGAGATGTTTGCGCTGAGTTGTACAGGAAGCTGGCTGGGTCTATCGAAAGATGTCAAGTAAAATGCGGCTGTTTGAAGCTTTGGAAGAGCGTTTCGTCGAGTGGTGGTCCGTTTTGAAGGAAAGATTTGGCTGCGACTGCAGCTCGAGAAGCAGAAATTCGCGACTTCACTGACAATCAACAAAATACCCCAACTCTCGGCGGGGCGACACCTCGAAGCTCCATCGAGATTGGCTGACGTTGCTCTGCGTTACCTCGCCCGTAGTGAAATTAGGAGGACTTCAATGTACCCTCGCTCTACTTCTTCAAGCTTGACGAGGAAACTACTCGCGGTCTTATGACGACGCGACTGGCTGACCTCCCAAAAAATACTACGTATGGCTTGCCATTAACTTGCGTTCGAGCGCTCTATCCAACTCGCAAGTTCCGGCCACAGGACTCTCACTTCCAATCTTCCGTTGTAAGTGTCAATTGCAACCCCATGCAGGCGGCCTCGGATGTCGATAGCGCACCATGATGCTAAGGCTGGATTGATGATAACTCTGGAGCAGTAAGAAGGACCACAGCATGGAGCATATGCATGACTGTGTTTCAAATCTCCACTCCTGTAGCCGCAAGGAGTTTCTATGGCCTGATTATTCGATCGTTTAAATTATGCAGATACCACATGTATACTGGTGGGTACTGGTGAGTAGTCGCCCGCTTACTGTTGTGGTAGAAGCCACCTTCTAGTGCTATAGAATAGAGAGATTTTCGGCTGTTGATAATACATGTGTGCATTCACTTCCCTCGGCCCTGTTTCGGGAATGTCCGACTTTGTAGAATCCAACCTACATAAGCGTTTTACGAAGCGCGCCGTCATAAGTCACACGAACGTTCGCATGGCGTAGTTGGTACCGCGGCGCACATCATATTTCTCGGGAATTCACCCCAAGAACATCATGCAGCATTGACCTGCTGTGGGAAAGGAGCGCTGGCCTTGATCCGAGCAGATCCTAGTAACTGTCATCGTGGAACGGGGAGAGTGAGGCTCGGTAGTGGGTAATCACTCCGTGTAAGACAGGGTTTCTAGCGAACCGGACTCCACAGGAGCCGATCGTTGTTATCGAAGGGTCCCTGAATGATGTGAGCTGTCTGAACCACTGCAAAGTGTTGTGTGCTTTTGTATCGCATTCGCTTCGAAGCTGAACTTATGTAAGCTTTACACGAGGTCCGTCGTCATCAACCACAAGAACGTTCGCGTGGTGCAGTTGGTCCTGCGCTGCACATCCTTTACGTGGAATTTGACCTCGAGAGTATTGTGCTTCGTTTCCTGCAGTGGGACAAGAACGGTGACCTGATCCAAGAAAGCACCTAGTACTCATGGTGGAAAGGTGGGAGAATTGGCTTTGATCGTGGGTGACCACACCTTATCAGATAAGGTCTAGTCCGACTTGATACCACAGTAGCTCTGCGTTGTTATTGAAGGGTCCCAATTAAATGATGTGTGGTGTCAGAACCACTGCCAGAAATTTTGTTGTGCAGACATCAGCATTCGCTCCATTCACAACGCCCTCAAAAGTGAGATTAGCTCACTTCTAGTCTACTTTAATTTGATCAATCACTGTTGTGCTAGGCTCGCTATTTGCTACTGTACCGCAAAAAACATTTCGCACAGCACTATGCTGCACTCCGACTAATAGATCAAGCCCTAAGAGAACGGAGCTTCACTCGTTGCTGTGCGGAAAAGAGCGCTGGACTGGCCCAACATTCAACTGAGGCTCGGTATCTAGTACTCAGGCTGGAAAGGTCGAGAGGAGGTTTTAGAACTATCTGGCCTGTAAGGCTTCTCTAGACGAGCTGCTGCTAGCAGTACACTACAATAGGAAGAGAGGACAACCAGCAGGTATCTAGGAAAAAGCTATTTCCATAACTAACACCGAATGTGCAGTGCTCTGACTGGCACTGGCCTGCTGCTAACTCTAGAACAGCGTCGGGTATACTATTCGGCCTCACATGCAACACATGACAACAAATCTGCGCTTGTGTCCGGTACCAGAGTCATTCGGGCTGATACCACTTTACCTGAGCTGTAATTAACACATTCTTGCCATCTAGGTACTACGAATATCGTGTAAAGGTTTTAACACACCCTTGAAAACAAAACCTTTACACAATATCCGTAGTATCTAGATTTTCTGAAACACTTTTAACCCACCACCGAGGTACTACGGATGTTGTCTAAGGTCTCAACACAACCGTGCTTAACCCTTCGAACGCAGGCACAAAGATCCATAGATCCGCCACCGAGATACTATCGTCATACTCTGAACTTCCTAAGGACACGAGTGCTGATATAGCCACACACGAACCTAAGAGCCAGCACAGATTCCATCGCGAGACAGTCGATGTTTTCGAGCATTCCATTGAGATGTGTGCAGATACTATTTCGCGCATCTCTCATAATGACCCCGACCACCGCTGAGATGTACCAAACATCTCAGTATAGTCTGTGCGGATACTGCCAGTGATATACCTTCCAATATCCGTTGCTGCCGCTGAAATACCGTAGGAAACTCTGGCATTTTTCCAATATCATTGAAGCATATATCATGGGATGCGCAGGAAGTGCTAGACGTGCCCACCAGTGAGTCATCATCGATGGCAACCAAAGTAACCGTAACAAGTATGCCAATGTCATCGAAAACAGATCTCAATATGATCGTGCCTGCCAGTGAGATGTCATCGATAACTAACGAAGTATTGGTAAGAAACAAACTAACTAAATTCACGACGGAGCTCAAAACACTTGTGTTTGCCAATGAGATACCGCCAACGACGTTGAAGTACTTCACTGACAATTTCACTAATACCATCAGATATCGATCGCTTGAAAGATGTATCCGCCAAAGAGATGCTACACGCAAGCTTGCATATTCAAGGGAGAGATATTGCGGCATGTCTACAATCTATACTAAACAGATTGAGATACAACAAGTCATTTCTGGATTTTCATAGTCATTTCATCATGTACTCGTTCTAGCCAAATGCGCTGATCCTTGCTAGCCTTCATAAAGTTCATCAAGTTCATCTCCATTACTCCGTACGCTCTCAAACCAGAAACAAGTCGGACGTTTTCACCTCGGTCGCTCCTAATACAAGATGTTAGTTTTTATCGCTCATCTTCGTCCTTCGCTTGGCTTTACCTTGGTCTACGGCCTGAGGAGCTCTCATCTGCGGGGTTTGCGACGACGATCCCTTCCGTTCTTTCCATTGCTGCGAACGGGAAAATGATGTCCTCCCTTGGCTTTGGGAAGAGGACTGGAAGGCTGCTTTTGCGGTCCGGGGATGTTGTTGGAGGATGGACGAGAGGTTGAAAGGATTTCGCTGCCCTTGCTGAGCACCAAATACTTCTCCGTCTGCCCCTTGTCGGCCGCATTGCTGTATTCCTCGAAGAATCTATCGGCCGATGTAGCAACCGGAGATCCAGTTTGCGGGATGAAGAGAGAAGACTCAGCGTCGCTGTCGTCCTCGAACAGATGTGTGTCTCGAGCCTCCGGGGTGTTATTCCCGGCCGGCTCTTGCGTCTCTGCAAGTACGTTGTTGTCATGCTTCTTGCTGGCTTTCTTCCTGCGCCTCTTCGCCCACTGGCTCTCAGGATCGACGTTGGAAGACTCGTCTCTGTTGGAGTCTGTGTTGGTTTGTGCAATGGTACGCTTGGAAGTTGCGGCACGTTTGGAGGTCGTGATGCGCTTGGAGACCGTGGTGCTCTTGAAGGTTGCGGCGCTCTGAGAAGTTACAGGAGTCTTGGATGTCACGGTATGGTTGGAATTTATGGCGCGCTTGGAAGCTTCAGCGAGCTTGCGATGAAAGTAACTGCCCTCTTCATTATGGGCTATGAGTGCCTCAAACGTGATGCCGAACACGACGCGGAGATTTGATGAGATCATGCCATCGTCTTCGAACTCCTTGGGAAACTTTCTCATCCGATCGGCGACGAGGTCGACAGCCAGCCTGATCAGGCAAGAATGCAAGCTTCTTCCTTGAGCCAGCTCGCTCTCAACACGATTGAGGGCCTTGAGGTGTTTATTCGCGACAGCTGTAAGATTGCGAACCTGTTTGCAGACGGCGTAATGCTTTGAGCCCAGCAGCGCAGCCACAGTCTTTTGAACACTGCTGCTGCTAAGATCGAGCAGACAAATTCCCGAGAACAGACGTAAATCTCCAAGGTATCTGAGGGCCATCTCGATCCGACTGGCTTTTTCCGTAAGCTGAAAAACTACCTCTGGCGTGAAAGGCAGCTCGATGTCAGCGATTGGTGACGGAGAACTCGGGTTGGAACGGTTGCTGGGTAGGCGAGGGAAAAGCTTGTTGACGAAATAGCCCTTGTGCGCGCGTTCGCGGTAGTCCAAGAACGCCTCGAACATGATACAGATGAGGACACCCAAGTCCATGTTGTGTTGTCCCATCAGGCTGCCGAACTCGTTGCTGTGAGCCTGCTCTCGCATCATGACTGCTTGGAATGCGACAATGGCTATGTGAAGAGACATCACGTACTCGGGGCTACCGGATCGGTCTGATTTTGGCTGAAGTGCCTGCTGGTGAGCATCGGCGGTTTTTATCTTCTGCTCGCGGTCGGCCGCTTGCTTCGTCTTGAGTAGCTTTTCTGCGATAATCTTGGTGTTCTTGACGACTTGGCCCTTGATGTTGCAGCCCAGCAAGTTGAGTGCTGCGGTTATGTTCGATTGGTTGCTTAGCTCCAACGTGGCAAACAATGCCTGGAGACTGCCGTTGCCGGTATCGTTGAGGTACTTGGTGGCTCTTGCAATCCAGTCATGGATCCTCTTGACCTCTGGGGCATAGATCGGCTTGTGAAGACGTGCCTCCGAGTTGGCAGTGCGTGCCGGCATGATGTCCGAATGGAAGGCCAAGCTCGAGTCGTTCGGTGCAAGAAAAAAGGAAGGCGATGGTACACTGCTCGATTCTGAAGTGTCGCTGGTGGACCTTGGAAGTTCCCTGGGGCTTTATACGAGGTCCTGCGCGCGACTGAACTTGGAAATAAAGTAGCAAAGGCCCGAGCTCATGTCGTCTAGGCTCCAGCGCCAGCGGGTTGGCTTCACTTACACCCTAAATCTATCAAGATGAGTGGAGGAGCCCTCGCTGATGTGGGGAAACACTGGCCACGTCTTACGCAAGCTTTCACTAAGTAGTGACTGGGCTTACGAGCGAGTCACGGGCCCTCCGGCTCAATCTTAGAGAGTAAGTATGTTCAGTCACTGAAAGTTCAAGGGCCTTGAAACTGTTGCGTGTATCGATTTTCTCGCAAGTGGCGGCATGGAGAAGAGCCAGCGTTCGTCTATCTGGGTTCCGAAGTCGACTCACTCTACAGCTTGGAAGCTGAAACACAGCTACTCAGACGATGGTAAATGACAGACGAACCCGAGTTGCTCAATGTTCTTGGTGTGAAGTAGAAGTGGTCATTGGTCCCCTTGCGGCGTTGTGATCTGCTCACAATATGTATCTTGCATGGCCTACCGTCTACTGATATTGGGAGAATTCGTTGATGTTCTAGATGATAGACGCCTCGTAGCTTCATGTCGCCGGCAACTTCCTGCTCCGCGGTAGAGATCATTGGGGCTTACCGCTTGCGTACTTCACTGGCCATCTTGAAAGTCTCAAGCCAGGTCTATGTGTTGAAAATCTAGGAAGGTGAAGCAAGATGTATCTCCGGAGGCATGGTAAGCATTGCACGAAGCAGGATATGCCCATGTCTCCACTCTTGTCTCACTGGGTTCACTGTGCTTCATAACCAGCGACAGGTGACTGTGCATGCTGTATTGGGTTATGTGTTAGATATCCTGCATCGTTATCATGGTCTTGGAGAGGAAGTTCGTTCGGTCTTACCTGGATAATAAGTCTCTACGTTTTAAGGCAGAACTTACAAGTTATCCCCTTCAAGGTTGCTTGAGATTATCGTGCACTGATGATCACAAGCAAGTCAGACTGACAGGATCCTAGGATCTAGCTTGTATCGTCTTTGACACGTGCCTGGTCGTCGGCTGCGGAGACGGTACCCTGCTGGACATCCGTGAAGTCTATCGACTCCATCCTGGGACTGTTCTGGCTTCTCGTATTCCATACATGGCGACGTAGGCGCATCGATCGCCGGCCTCAATATAGCTTTGCATCATATGATGTCTGCTTCTCTATGGCACTGTTCGACACATCAGAGCGATCAAAAACTGTAAGTCTGAATTTCTGGAGAACCTTACCTAGGTGGCTCTTACGAGTAACGCCTAGCACCGCATTTGAAGGATCCCTCGAGTGGTGTAAGTATCAGGGCAGCTGCGAGATCTTCTGGAGCCGCAGCATATGCTGTGTGGTCGTCATGGGATAAGGTCGTAGGATATAAAGGTGCATATGTATCGTTATCCAGTCATGGCACAGTCCTCGTTGATTGCCTCGAAAGCCCTCTATTGTCGCAGCACAGCTATTACATCTGCTTTTCCTGAAATATCCGTAGCTACAAGACAAGCATGCCTCAAAGCAACGCTGACTGTTACTGTATCCTGCACTTTCTCTCAGGTGCAGAATTCACTTACTCCGGCGTCATCTCGGATGGTTACCTTGGCGGCTTGCCGGAAGTTAGCCTATATGAATTCCAAACGCCACTCGCCGTCATCATAGAAACTTTGTCCACTTGGCGCAGTTGGTAACGCACCGGAAACCATCTTGAGGGAATTCATCCCAAGATTCGTCCGAATTCTGACCTCGCATTCCATATACGGTGAGTCGAACGCTGGCCTCAATCCACTCCGAGGAAATCTGGTCACTTCCAAGAGAGTCGGCTCCGCCGTGATCACGTGTCAAGTGATCACATCGGGCAAGCAAGGGTCTTGGTGGACCTTTCCCAGGTGGTTGCGAGAAAAAGTCAGACGTTCGCAGGATCCCTCGGGTGGTGTACAGTGTCGGAACTACGGCCAGTGAACGTTTCTACCCCTCTCATGTTGTACAACATATCTCTCTTGAACTCCAAGGTTCAGAAAAGCCGCTTGATTTTTTGTTGCCGTATGCCTTCATCATCTTCCACACCCCCCTGATGCAGTGGCTTCCCTGCTGAGAATGTCGCCTTCTTGTAGCAGGCTTGCACAGCTCGGTCGTGTCCCGAGTGTGTCCTTGATTTTGTGTCGTGGGTCGAATAATAACATGGTCGCAGCCAAGGCAGCTTCAGCATCAGAAGTCATGTGTGCAGTATACCTGACGGTTATCAGCTCATGATGGTCATGTCCTTGCACTTCCTGCCGTTTGATGCAGGATCGACTTATTCCAGCGTCATCTCGGGCAAGCTTAAAATCCCTTCACTTTTCTACCTTGAGTAGTTTGCCGGAAGTTAGGCTACATAAAATTCCAAGCGCCACTCGCCGTCATCATAGAAACGTTGCCTGGCGCAGTTGGTACCGCGCTGGACACCATTTTTCGAGAGAGTCGTCTGAATTCTGACCTCGCATTCCATACGGTTAGTCGAACGCTGTCCACAATCCACTCTGAGGAAGTGATTCACTTCTGAGAGAGTCGGCTCCACCGTGATTGCGTGTTACAGCGGGTCACATTGGACAAGCAAGGGTCTTGGTGCACCTTCCCTATGTGACTCTTGCGAGGATCAGCCAGAGTTCAAAGGATCTCTCGGATGGTTTACAGTGTTAGAACCACGGCAAAGCATACGTTTTTTTGTACACGTACCACTCACTACAAGATTCGAGATTCGCTTTTTCTTTTCGCCGCAAATCTTATTCAGATTTCACGTAAAGGATAGATGAGTGTCACTTCTTCTTTGTAAGCAGGCCGCGGGCTTGTGCAGACCGGTCATGCCTCGAATGTAGTGTCGTGCACGGTGCCTCATATAGCATAATAGTCGCAACCCCAGATGGTGTTCCTGCCCGCTATTAGTTCATAGGCGCAAGACAGCATGGCTCTAAGTATCTCAGTACGATACTTCCGCTTCCTTCACTGACTCAACTGCAATCACACAACGGCGCCGCCTCACACACCTTTGCTGCCGACTTCGTCATTGCGCCACTCTTGCCACTCACATTTCGCAAACGCCAAACCGTGTTCTGCTGCGACTGCTGCACAACTCTTCACTAGTGGCGCACAACACCTCAACCACTCCCGAACCCTCACCAAGCAGTAAAAATGATCGGCGACTGGGAAGACCTGGCCTACAGCCACAAGCTCGGACACGAAGAGTACGACGAGCTCAAAGCCTGGCTCCGCTCGCAAACACAAGATCTCGAGACCACAGTCTCAACCACCTCACACCCTCTCAACATGGTTCGCGCCGCGCTTCAAGCCGCCACTTTCGAGATCCGCGACAACCTCGACGAACAGATCGCTTTGCTCGTCAAAGAGGCCGCCGACTACAGCATTCGGGTGCGACAAGCCGATTACTACAAGACTCGGGCGGAGGACTGGGACGGTATGCTTCCGACAGACATCGACGTGATGAGCGTGGAAGAATGTGTCGGCATGATGCGCGCAGCGAGGGACGAGATCGCGTGGCTGCTGTCCGAGATCAGCAGGCTTGAGTGCTACATCTCGGTGGAGAAGCAGATGGAGAGGCATGGCGTTCAGGGAAGGAGGACAATTCTACGGCCGCT
>Ga0265797_10004979_pt1 | contig 19762 bp, 10 predicted proteins | sample P2T30metagenome_FD_192433 | JGI IMG/M metagenome (GOLD analysis project Ga0265797, IMG submission 192433) | Plant litter microbial communities from East Loma Ridge, Irvine, California - P2 T30 | ecosystem: Environmental > Terrestrial > Plant litter > Unclassified | place: USA: California...
AACAACCCCCAACCTACCAAAGAGCATCGCGATCCTGCTCCGCGCCTCCAATGTACATCCAGCGCCAAAACAGCCACACCGAAACCATCATCGACCTCTACTCCTTCCCGCCCCGCTCCACCATCCTAGTCGTAGGAGCCTACACCCGCCAAGGCATGCACATCATCGACCGCCTAATCGAGAACGGCCACCTCGTCCGCGGGATCGTCTCCAACGCGCGCGAGGCTGCCCAAGTCTCCAAACACTTCGAAGCAAGCCACGGCCGCGGCTACTACCACTCCAGTATCGTCACAGACCTGACGGTCGAGGGAGCCCTAGACTCGACAGCGAGAGCGTGCTCGGGTGTCGTCTTCGTCACGTCGCAAGCGAGCCTCATGAGCTCGACCGAAGACCGCGTCTCGAGCGTCGTCAACGCTCTCACGTCGGCCGTGAAAGAAGCAACCATGGACCGATTCATCTACTGCTCTTCGCCGCCCGCCATCATCCGCCCCCTCAACAATGCAATCTCCACCATCGACGAAGAAGACGGCGACGACGACGACGAGCCAGCCCTTCCACGCCACACCACCACCCAGCCTCCCCGGCCTTCACCCGCGCAGTGGCTGAGCAGCAGAAGTGGCGGCCACGAAGAGAGCATGATAGAGGAGACACCCGTCGGGATCGCGATGGGGAAATGGATTAATGCATGGGAGCCGAAATTCGCTCTGCAGACCGGTAAGCGTCCACCCCGTCACAATGCCGCCACACAGAAAATCGACTGACTTGACCGATCTTAGTATCTCTGCCCCGGAACTTCGGCGCCCAAGTCGACCCAGTCTTCTTGCAGAGCATGTAGAAGTATCGAACGAAGGCCAAGGGAGACAGACTGACGGCGGCCACACTCCATCCCTGGGAACTCAAGCATCAGGAAGCATGCGAAAAGAGTGAAATCTCCGGGACAACAAACCCAAAAGATTAAAAAATTAACGACAATGATAAGATACCCCGACGATTAAAAAGAAAACTGCAGGTCGGTTTTTATTTTTGGTTCATACACACATTTGGCAGAGCTGGGCTTTTGCGATAATACGACTGGCGACAAATCTCTGGCCATTTAGCTCACAGGATGAGGGCGATTTTTTGTTTTTTCCTCTTTGTTGTTGCTAGACTGGGTGCATGCAGTAGTCAGTTAGTTTTGTCTAATGTAGATGCTATTAACTTCCATCCGACCCCGTTCATCGCGAAGCATAGGTACGAGTATCTCCATTACGTGAAAGAACAAAACAAGAAAAAACGTACAAACCGTCCGCGGCATATCCTATTCCAAAACAAAAGCAAAAAGATCCTTAGCCAGGCAAAACACTCTAGTGTCAAATTCGTGGAACAGAGACATTCTTCGGAAGTAAATGCAAATTGCGCTTCTTCAAAGACATGGGAATTTCGCAGAACGATCCCTTCACGATGTACGTGTCGGCAACTCTAATGCCTATATAAACCAAAGCAAGCCGATGGGGAATGGGCGAGTGGAAGGAAGGGCGACGACACCACGGATTGAGTCGCACTCGCAATTCTCAATTAGCCTCGCCGGCCACCACCCTACGCATCCCCAAATAATACACTTGATTCTTTTTTACAAAGCCCGCCAACGCCACGCTCAAAACGCAAGACGGAAGGAAAGGAAGCTCAGGCCCGAGCCGGGACAATCAAGCCTCGTCGATACGGGCCTTCTTGTCGCCACCATTGGGCAGGTCGTCTGCGCCGGCGAAGGCGTCCTCGTCGTCGGGCACGTCCCGGCTGCGCTTGAGACCCTTCATCTTCCTGGTCTGCAGCTGGCTGAGGTCCTGCTTGCCGGTGTGGATGCGGCCGATCTTGTCGCCGATGATGTCCGTCTCGATGTTCTTCTTCGTCCTGGCCTGTTGAATTTATTAGTGCAAGTTCTTTGAAAAAATACTGGTGAAGACTTTGTGGTGAGCTTACCTCGAGACCCTTGGGCTTGCGCATGGCCTCCTTCAGCATTTCGGTGTCCGCCTCCTTGACTCTGCCGACCCTGAAGTCGATTCTGGGACCCATCTCTTCGACCTCGACCTTGGGCAGACTGCCGCCGGCCTTCTTCGTCCTGATCAGGTAGCAGCGCATGCGGATCACAGGCTTCACCTCATCGTTCTCCTCCTCCTCGACGGAAAAGTTCATGATGTATTGCAGACCCTCGACGTCGACCTTCTCGACATCAGGACCCTTGAACAGATCCAGCAGCACGGACTTTGCAAGTGTGTATGCGTTCTCGGTCGGGCTCTCGAAAGCGCTTCCGGAAAAGGCGATGAGAGGCTTCAGGCCAACACGCGCCTTTTCGTTCTTGAACTGCGACAGGGTGCGCAGGGTTTCGGGCTCGATGAGCAGCTCGAGCATGTCCAGCACCTTGTAGTCGAACATGCGGACGACGGTCATGCAGTGCGGGCGCTTCTTGCTGTGGCTGCCAAAGACCATCATGGAGGCGTCGTTCTTCTCGCTGAAGAACTCCAGGCTGGACGGGTCCTCGAAGGGGTGGATGACGTTCTTCTTGCTGAACTTGATGCCGAGCGGGCGCTTGAGCGAGTGCAGATCGGTCATGACCAGGTTGAGGATCTCCGATGTCGACGAGTACTTGAGGAAGAGGGCGGTGCGCGGGTTCTCGTGCAGCTGCGGCGCCTTGTTGTCCAGGAAGCGCTTGGTGCGCGCATTCTTGGGCTTGATTTCGCGGAGCGGTTGTTGCATCATTTTGGGCGGTGTTCTGTATTGTGTATGTCGGGGGTGGAAGAACTGTGGTTTTCTCGTCAACTACTTTGGCTCAAGTTAGAGAAAATCGGCTTGGACTTTCTGATCGGCCTCGGAGTTGAGCCAGCCCTATAGAAAATGTCAAGGGTTAGGGTTGGGTGGGCGTTATCAATCTATAGATTGATTCCATTCACTGACGAATCAGAAGCCTTAGAGGGCTTTCGAGGGCGATGACATATTTTTGATGAGCAATTGATCAAAGCACGCAACTACTGCGCTGACAACAACCTTGTACATATCAAAACATCCGCACTACAATTGTCACTACCTAGGTACCCAAGTCGCACTCTCACAAAGCGCATTGACAATCGCCACTGCAACACATCCTTTGCGCCCATCAACCACCAACTACAACACCGCAAAACCCCCACCACAATGGCCTCAACCTGCACAGTCACGCCGATCGCGACCGAGGGCGACTTCGCAGACCACACCTCCAACCTACCCGCAGACTGCCTCGCCGTCATCTACTTCCACGCGCCATGGGCCGAGCCCTGCAAGCAGATGGGCACCATCCTGTCCACCCTCGCCAGCACATACCCCGCCACCAACCCTCCGCGCACCGCCTTCTTCAGCCTGGACGCCGAAGAAGTGAGCGAGGTCAGTGAGAACTACGACGTCACACAGGTCCCTCTTGTCGTCCTGCAGAAGAATGGTCAGGTCGTCGACAGCGTGACCGGCACCGACGCCAGCAAAGTCAGGAATGCTGTGGAGCAGCACGCGGGCAGGCCGGTGGCAGACGAGGCTAGCAAGGCTGGTCTCCCTCCTGCGCAGAAGGTTACAAGGCCGCCGCCTTCGGAGAACGGACCCTCGGCTCAGGCGAACGGCGATGTGGACACGGCGGCGGCTCAGAACTCTGCGGGCGAGGCACAGAACGGCGCTTCAAAAGAGGATTTGCACTCTCGTCTGGGAGAGCTCGTCAAGGCGGCGCCGGTCATGCTTTTCATGAAGGGAACACCATCATCGCCCCAGTGCGGCTTCAGCAGACAGACAGTCGCGCTTCTTAGGGAGAAGGGCGTGCGCTACGGTTTCTTCAACATCTTGGCGGATGACGAGGTCAGGCAGGGTCTCAAGGAGTTCTCGGAGTGGCCCACGTTCCCGCAGGTTTACGTGGGTGGCGAGCTGGTCGGTGGTCTTGATATCGTAAGTCGGGGAATGGAGTGCATGGCTGGCATGCTGAAGCTAACTTTCTGTCACAGCTCAAGGAAGAGTTCGAAAACGACCCTGATTTCTTGGAGGATTACATGGTCAACAAGCAGCGTTAACGCCTTGACCCAGATGGCATGATCGTGTTATGTACTACATGAATGCTACGAAAACTGTCGATTGCGGCCGTGATGACCGCAGCCATGTTGAGACTTTGCAGCAGTGGGTTTTACGAGAATCGAAAGAGATTGAACAAATAAAAAGTCGAGATAAGTGTACAGTGGGTATATCTCACAGAATACCCAATGCGGAAGCTATAAGCTCTCTACAGCTGCAAGGCTGAGAGCCGAGGTGAAGAAGAGGGATCGACAATCTGTCTTATCTATCGACGACCTCCTGCAAAATGCGTGTTCATCTCACAACGATTCCAACGCAATCGATTCACAAGAAGCCTCCGTAGAAACTACACCCCAAGCGACCTTGAACACACGACGACCCTCCCAAAATGCGACCAATCCTCTTCCGATCACTTGCCCGCCAACCGCCAGCACCATCTATACTCGCCCAAAAGCGATTTACATCAACAACAGCACTCAAAAAACCACTAATCATAGACCTAAGCCGAGAACTCTACCACCGCTGTCCCAACCACCCCTTCCACGTCCCATTCGTACGTACTCATCTTCATCATCAAACCCTACCCAAAACAAACGTTGCTCAACAAACCCAACTACACCCTAGATCCAAACCCCCTGGGACACGCACCAACCCAAAGTAGCAGGCAAAACAACCCTCCGCTCCGCCTCCTACGCCCTGACAATGTCCGACCACGCCGGCACGCACGTCGACGCCTTCAAGCACTTCGGCCCCGGCGGCGCGCCCATCGACGAAATGCCCCTGGAAGACTTCTACACGTCTGCCATCGCGCTGGACCTCTCGCACGTCGAGCTCGGGGCTTCTATCTCGGTGGGCGAGATGGAGGCTGCGCTGCGGGCGTCGGGCGAGGAGATCAGGCGCGGGGATACGGTGCTGGTGTACATGGGTTTCAACAAGAGGGTGCACTTTGATGAGCCCAGGTGGCAGCATTGTTTCCCGGGCTTGCATCCGGATGCGGTGGAGTGGTTGGCGGGGAAGGGGTGTGGGATGTTTGGTGGGTTTTTATGATTTTTTCTCTTTTTGTTTTTGTTTTGGTTTCTTTCAAAATCCTGGGTGACCTTCCTTCCTCTCGTCTCGTTCTCGTTCTCGTTCTCCTCTCTCTCTCTCTCCGATTCGAATCTCGATATCCGACAAGCTAACAAAACAAAAATAATCAACAGGCGTCGAAGCCATCAGCCCAAGCCCCGAAGGCGAGATGAATTTCCGGGCCCACAACATCTGCGGCGAGCGCGGCATGACGCATATGGAAGGGCTGGACAATTTGGATCGGGTCGTGGGCAAGGGGAGGTTTACGTTTGTTGGCTTCCCGTTGAAGTTGAGGGGTGGGAGCGGCAGTCCGATTCGGGCGGTTGCGTTGTTTGATCGTTGAGGGTTGGTGAGTACATGGTAGGTAGGAGGTAGGCTTACGCCACACATACACACACACTCTTCTGGTGACATGAAATGTGATGAAGTTTGAGGGATGCTTTTGCAGAGGTTGACAACGGATCTTGACGCATTCCACTCTCGTTCTATACGCTAACTCGCGTGTTCGTCCCATGTTCGCATGCCCTTGGTGTGCCCAAAGCTGTCAGCTCATCGAGCGATGGTCGACCGAGGAATCGGGTGTACGAAACATAGGCACCCATGCAGGCCAAAGAACGCTTCAGAATCGTCAATTGGACAAGCTTCCTGCGGCTTCAAAAACAAATGTACATGTAATGAACTGTGTCGAAATTGTACTTTGATACCTCACTTGATTGACCAGAGCTACCTTACCGTTCCTTAGGTAATGCCTGTAATACGCAACTCTCCAGGATTAATATTCGCAGAAAGCATCTTGCCTGGTGTTAGACACATTGTTTGCGTGAAGCGATAACTATGTTCCATCTCGCTCTAACACCAACCCTAACCCTTGTCATAGAGGCATAATTTGGCTGTCTTTTCTAGCGAGCCTTTCCGCGAGCGAATGCAAGCAAAGGTCAAGAGACTGATCTTGAAGTTCGCGGACATTGCTTTAGTTGGCATCGCTGGATTGTGCATTTGACGATGGATCAAATCGATGTGCCTGGAGAATGTTTTGACTTGAAAGAGATTTCGGGATTTTGTAAGACTTGGATAGGATGATGTAAAGTGTTGATAGCTATCTCTGTTTGAAGGTCTTGCTCAACGGAAACCCCACAAGTTCATCATGCCCTACTGTCTCTTGATGAAATCATCGAACGCCAGAAGGACCTTGAACAACGTCGCATCTAGCGTCCCTGGATGCAACGGATCCTCCTGAGCCATTTCAGCCAACAGTACAGCCTCCCAAAGGACATCGTCGGCAAAGTTAGACTTCCGAGAGTCCGCATCGTCTCCCCAAAAGATCTCGCGGCTCACTCGCAACTCGTCACTATGACTTGCGGCGATTGTGCATCGATCTTGCGAGCGCGGTAGTCCCACCAAGTTGCCCGGACCAGCTTGCGAATAGATGCTAGTTTTTTTTCAGGCTCCTCATGATGTTGGAATCGTAGTCTGAAAGTATCGTATTGCCGGTGATGATGGCAGCCTGCATTGGCTGAGCGCCTTGCTGCTCCGACGGGACTGGCGTGTTTTCTGCAAGGTTGAAACATAGGCCCTTTATCATTGTGTACCTATTGTCTTCCTGTGCCTTCGAGCGTTTGGCAAGCGGTGTTGAGAGTGTCTTTTTTGGGGCAGCAAAGGCTGCAGCTGTTTGAAGCGTGTCGTATATACCTTGGAAGCCTTCGATGGCCTTCTGGTGGCTAGCGTCCTCCCTCGAACGATCCTGTCCATCTTCCAGAGGTAGTGTGCGGAAGAGAGCTGCACACTCGCGGCGACCCGCTAGAAGGGCGGCCACCATGTTGATGGCATCGTGAATTCCCTCAGGAAAGTTCTCGGTCTGTTGGATGGATACGGCGATGTCATTGTCATACAACTGAGCTCCTGTATACTGGAATCAACGCATGACTCGCTGTGCGTCGGGTATTCTCTTGTGCAAGAAATGTCCAGAGCGGCAAACATATTCATAACCCATTGTGAGAATAACTTCTGCTCGCTCTTGTGTTTCTTGGTAATGTAGCGAATATCCAGGTTCACGGTGGCCATCGTGAAGAGCGAGACTAGTTGACTGTCGAGACTCCGAGGGCGTTCCAAAGGAGACGTTCAAAGTGGGAAGTAAACGAGTTCATCCAGGAGGTGAAAGTGAGAGCAGATGTTCGGAGCCTTTTTGGCTGTGTTGGTATTGACGGTATGTATTGGGGTCCAAGGAAAATGTAGAGTCGTGAAAGAGAATAGCTCGGATGGGCTAGGCTATCGTTGTGGCCCTCCCGGTAAAACGTCGATAAGCAAGGAAAGTAAGAGAGAGCGTGTGCTGGTTTGGTGGTTGAAATCTGGTGTAACAACATTGTTGACTGACCAGGCGGCATTCATGCAGTCCACCTCACGTCGAGGGGGTGGAGGTGGCACGAGCCATCTCGTGATGTTTTGAATAACTTAAGGCAACTTACACGGCCTAAAGACTTTTAAAGGTGGCGGGTGTGGACAGTTAGAGTACTTTTCCTCCCAGCAAACCTTGTCCGTGATATAAAGCGTAGCATCACATGCGTTCACATGCTTTACAAGTTTTGCTAGACCGCATACGCTTGTCTGTCTTGGCGTCTGCTGGCGGACTGATCCCTTTGTTAGTGAAGTAAAATGGCCTCTAAGATTGAATGCCTGCGTCGAGCAAAGTGACTGATGTCTCGTCTACCCATTATTAGCCACAATCAAACGCATCAATCATTGTGTTCGTTTGACAATATTCAGTCCTCACGATTGGGGTTGGAGTTACGCAAATTCATGTTGAACTGAAGTCTGCCTCGGAAAGTCGTCTGTCGTTGCGGCGGAGCGACAATACGACCAGGGTTTGCCATGATACATATACACGCAATTTTGGTGTTTCCACAACAAACGCGGAAGGTTGGCATTGAGCTCTTGGAGCCATCTTCGGTCGTCACGCTTGGCTGCTTCATTTTGTAAGCAAAAAGATCGGTAGAATGATCTCTTGCAAAGGTCGCCGAAAGAATTATCAAGATGTCGCCTCTGAGAAACCAGGAGAGTACAGAATGATAGGAAATAGATTCCAGGCGACGTATGTCAGAACAGCTACATGGAATCTTCCTGGAGGTCTGATGTCGTCTTCGTGGTCCAAGATTTAGCTTATCAATCACCAGCCTTGGTCACTTGCCGGCCGGCGTCGGACATGAGTGGCACCTTAGCAAACAGTGCGAATACGCATGCCGGTATATGTTGACTGCCTCTGGCGTAGGTCAGATCTTTTGCTGATGCTTCCAAGCAAGATGCTGATAGTTTGGGTGTGAGAAGGTTTTGGTGTTGGTGTCAGTAGAGTAATCAAATGCGTGTCGAAGAGATTGAAGAGCACGATGAGCTCACATGATGACGAATGGACTGGAATCTCGGTCGAGTGGCGGCGGCTCTAGTGCTAGCTCTAACTACTCTCCAGCGAACACGGCGACTGTACACCATCTGCACTCTCGCCACGAACAACAACACCTTGTATTCCCCCAACTAAACATACATCTATATTCTCCTCTGGGGCCTCCTGCGATCGCTCCAATAAGTTCATCGCATCTTCAGCCCTCCAGCCGGAAAGAAGCAACTCCCCGCGACGACAATGGGCTACGGCCCCGTTCTGCCATGGAGGAATGCGCTCCAGCACACCTCCCGCCGATGCTACAGCTCTACCAGAACTTTGAGTGCAGCGTGTAGAGCGCCATCATGGACTCCCTCCACCCTAACTGCATCGCGCTTGGTGTCGGGCAGGACAGTCCAATTGTCTAGGAGTGGAGTCAGCATCTTCGGGTCACGAGACTTCTCGACTTCGGTGTCAAGGCGGAAGGAGAAGCCTTCTGGACTGTCGCCGGAAGAGGAGACCAAAGAGGAGGTCAAGAAAGAGCTAGACGAGAAGCTACGAAACGAGGAAGATGCGGAAGCAAAAGGAAGATCATCAGAGCCATCTCCGATAGCCAGTGCACTGGATGGCAAGTCTGCAAGTGCTGGCGGCGGAGGTAGTGGGGAGTCAGGCTCAGGCGGCGGCGATGGTGGCAACAAGAAGCGCAAGGCGCAAGGGCGTGAACTGGTCAAGCCTTCGGTCCCGGATGTCTACCCTCAGGTCATGGCTATTCCCATCGCCCAGCGCCCACTCTTCCCTGGCTTCTACAAGGCCATCACGATCAGAGACCCTATCGTAATCGCCGCGGTACAGGAACTGCTTAAGCAAGGCCAGAGCTATGTCGGCGCGTTCTTGTTGAAGGACCCCCAAAGCAGCCAGGATGTCATCAATGACCCCAGCGAAGTCTACGACATTGGCACATTCTGTCAGATCACTGGCGCATTCCCAGCAGGAACCGGCGAAGAGAAGGCTCTGCAAGCCGTACTCTACCCTCACCGCAGAATCAAGCTCAGTGAGCTCCTGCCTCCGAACAGGGCAGAAGTGAACCCTTCAAAGGGCACAGCTCCTGTGTCTGCCGGCAAGGCTACCATCGAAGCCGCGCCCGCTGAGGAAGAAGTCAAGCCTACGCAAGCTGAAGAGAAGAAGGGAGACGTGGTGGCAAGCTTCGAGGAGCCGAGCGTGGAGAAGGAGAAGGAGAAGGAGAAGGAGAAGGAAGTCGCGCAATCGAACAGGACGGTTGCTTCTTCTGGTCCGACTGCTTTCCTCCACGATTGGGCCGTCAGTCTCGTCAACGTGGACAATCTTGCCGACGAACCGTTCGACAAGCGATCGCCGACTGTTCGTGCTCTCGTCTCTGAGATTGTCAACACATGCAAGGACATTGGCAATGTCAACCACCTCTTCCGCGACCACGTTTCTGCCTTTGCAATGTCGCAATCCGCTGCAAACATTGCAGACGAGCCTGCCAAGCTCGCCGATTTTGCTGCAGCAGTCTCCGGCGGCGAGATGGAGGAGGCGCAGAGTGTGCTTGCTTCGCTGAACATTGAGCAACGTCTGAGCAAGGCCCTCGAGGTGATCAAGAAAGAGTACATGAACGCACAGTTGAGCAGCAAAATCTCAAAGGACGTGGAGAGCAAGATTCAGAAGCGTCAGCGTGAATACTGGCTCATGGAACAGATGAAGGGCATCCGACGTGAGCTTGGACTGGAAAGCGACGGCAAGGATAAGCTCGTCGAGAAGTTCAAGGAGAAGGCAGGCAAGCTTGCCATGCCGGAGCCCGTCAAGAAGGTGTTTGACGAGGAACTCAGCAAACTTGCCCACCTGGAGCCTGCGGCGAGCGAGTTCAATGTCACAAGAAACTACTTGGACTGGCTGACCCAGATCCCCTGGGGCAGAAGGAGCGCTGAGAACTTCGGCATCCAACATGCCCGGGGAGTCTTGGACGAAGATCACCATGGTCTGAAGGATGTGAAGGATCGCATCCTGGAGTTCATTGCTGTTGGTAAGCTTCGTGGCACAGTCGAAGGCAAGATTCTTTGTATGGTCGGGCCTCCCGGTGTCGGAAAGACGTCTATCGGCAAATCGATTGCCCGCGCTTTGGGCCGCCAGTACTATCGCTTCAGCGTTGGCGGTTTGACGGACGTTGCGGAGATCAAGGGTCACAGAAGGACATACGTTGGTGCTCTTCCGGGTCGCATCATCCAAGCTCTCAAGAAGTGCCAGACTGAGAACCCGCTCATTCTTATCGACGAAATCGACAAGATTGGACGAGGACACCAGGGCGACCCTTCGAGCGCACTTCTCGAACTGCTCGACCCTGAGCAGAACAGCTCATTCTTGGATCACTACATGGACGTCCCTGTTGATCTCTCCAAGGTTCTGTTCGTCTGCACTGCCAACATGACCGACACCATTCCTCGTCCCCTTCTCGACCGCATGGAGATGATTGAGCTTTCTGGTTACGTCGCTGACGAGAAGATGGCAATCGCGGAGCGCTACCTCTCGCCTCAAGCAAAGGAGCTCAGTGGTCTCAAGGATGTTGCTGTCAACCTTGACAAGGAAGCAATCACCGAGCTCATCAACAAATACTGCCGTGAGTCCGGAGTACGAAACTTGAAGAAGCAGATCGAGAAGGTCTACCGCAAGTCCGCGCTCAAGATCATCCAGGAGCTCGGCGAGGAGGCATTCCCTGAGGAGGAAGCCATGACCGAGGAAGGTAAGAAGGCCGCTGCGGAAGCTGAAAAGGACCAGACCGATGTCAAGGATACACCCGAAGACGTCGAGAAGGAGACCACAGCCGAGACTCCTCGTGTGGCTCTTCAAGTTCCCGACCACGTCCGTGTCGACATTGGCAAGGACAACTTGAAGGACTTCGTTGGTCCGCCAATCTTCACCGCTGACCGCCTCTACGACGTCACGCCCCCTGGTGTTGCCATGGGTCTTGCCTGGACCTCAATGGGCGGTGCCGCTCTATACATCGAAACCATCCTCGAGAACGCTTTGTCCTACAGCTCAAGACCAGGCCTTGAGCGCACCGGCAACCTCAAGGCTGTCATGAAAGAGAGCACTTCCATCGCATACTCGTTCGCAAAGGGCTTCATGGCCAAGAAGTTCCCCGAGAACAAGTTCTTCGAAAAGGCACGGATACACTTGCACTGCCCCGAGGGTGCTGTCCAGAAGGACGGCCCCAGCGCCGGTATCACAATGGCTACCAGTCTGATGTCTCTCGCTCTCGATAGACCACTGAACCCCACGATCGCAATGACTGGCGAGCTCACCGTGACTGGCAAGGTTCTCCGCATTGGCGGCCTCCGCGAGAAGACTGTTGCTGCTCGTCGCGCTGGTGCCACCATGGTCATCTTCCCTAAGGACTGCATCAGCGACTGGCTCGAACTCCCACAGGTAAGGCGCAACAACCCCTGACTACAACAAAATTTCCCATTACTGACTTTTACATCTCCAGAACATCAAAGAAGGCATCGAGGGCAAGCCCGTATCCTGGTACTCGGAAGTCTTCGACCTCGTCTTCCCCGACGTCGACGCCGCACAAGCAAACACGCGCTGGAAGAAGGAGCTCGCCAAGCCGCCCAAGGAGGAACGCAACGATGACGACGACGACCACAACTGATCGATGTACAAGTATATAACCACCCGGCACTCTTCATCTTTTTAGCGTTTCTTTCGGCCAAACGGCGACGCCAAATCAATTCCCTTTTTTTGGTTTTTACCACGGCTGGGCAAACCGGTGTCTGGCGTCTCACTACTGGTCTGGTCTGCATACCGCGACCATTTTGGGTTGGTTCCGGCTCTGACTTGCGAGCGGTTCATCAGCTAGTCTCTCTCTCTCTCTCTCTCTCTCTCTCTCTCTCTCTCCGCTTTTGTGTACATAAATCAGAAAAATGCAGTGTCCCTTTCTGTCTGTCGGACACTGTATTTGATATAGAAGAGATGGATTTTCTGTTTTGCTTTGTTTTGTTTTATTCATCTGCGAAATGGTTGGCTGTATAAGGAGAATCGAAATGCTTGAATCTTACGAAATCTGTTGCGAGTTGGCGCTCAACACTGTCAATTTTCAGTGACGGCTTCGCGCCATCATCATTCGAGTCTACTCTGGCCATGACAAGGCTACCGAAAAGCAGCGCTTGTCCGATCTCCTAGGAGGCTAGCGGGCGGTTCGTGAACATGCTACTTCACCGCGACCAAAAAGCAAAAAGAGAATAACATGCAACAGACAGGATTCCCAGATGGTCGCCCACTCTAGTACTAGTCGCCCGGTTCAGTGCTTATGTATGGCAGAGCGGACGGTTTCAGCCGCCTTTCCCAGCAGCTATGCCCGGTGGAGGAGAGCGCGGCAGACAGCCGACATGTCCCGTACGGGCCGTCCCACTTCGCCTGGTCCGACACCGAAGTGCTGACCGGACCAGCTACCTCCTATGCTCTCCCTTGCTCTCTACAGCCACAGTCTTCAATTGCCTGGCAGCGTTCGCAGACGGTGGCTCACATATTCCGCTCGCTATGTTGACAGTCTTTCCTTATGTTCTTTCATCCGCATACCTACAGTCTCCCCCCAGTGCCCGGCTGCGTCTACTCCTCTACGATCCTGCTCTGCCCTAGGATCTGCGCGCGTTCTATGAACCTGATGGCTTTGATGGCTACTCTACGCTTGCTGAGGATTGCTCGAAAGTAATTCCCTTCCGGCAGATGGACGAGTTCCTGTCTCCGGATGTCCTTAAGCTTGTGGCACGTGAAGAGAATGTGCCGCACTGTCTGGCGGCCTTCTTGACAGGTGCACATTGGATCTAGAATGTCAGGCACTTTTCGGCGAAAGAGGAAATCCCTGAGTCCAATCTTCTCGGTCCTTAGCTGCACCAGGATGGCACTTTGCCTCTTAGTCAGGCCTTCATGTAGTTGCAGCGCCTTCTTCGAGGGTGCTGGTGTGTGCCTGAAAGTGGTTCTGCCTTTCGTATCCTGCTGCCAGCTGGTCTCCCACATTTTGTCTGCCTCTTTGCGGCTCCACATCTTGAGCATGGCTTGAAGTGCATGAAGCTTAGGTGGTGGGTCTGCTCTCGATCCTGATGCTAGGCCCTGTCTACATCCTGTAAACAAAGAAGCATACCCTGGCAGGTCCATCTTCCACAGCTTCCGGGTAACAAAGGTGAAAGCGATCCTTAGCGGGGTGGTGTATTATTGACAAGAATGGGTTTCTCCACGGCTCTTGGATGGCGAAGATGTCGTACTCCATTACCCTCGGGTCTCGTAGCAGAGTGGCCATAACTGTAGTCATAATTGTGTCGCTCGTTGTCACTTCTTATCCAATCGACACCGATGCCGACCAACTGATGGTGCAGGAACGAGATTGACTGCAAAGTTGAGACTGTGGATGTCGGCATGCAACAATGCCAGGCAATTCTTAGTTATGGGAAACGGATCGGGTTTGAGATTTTATTAGCTGCACGTATCGGGATGATCATGAACACTGCGTATGCCTGGTGGAAGCCCCTACTTGCCATCCCTCATCCCCACAGGCTGGCTGGTTATGTGCGAATTCCAACACCCGATCTTCCAGCCAGCCGGACGTTGTTCCGTTGCTCAACTTACCGAGTCGAGGGTCTACTCGAGTCTTGCACTGCCTGGTCTCTTGCACAAAGGAATACTGCTTGCAGTCGGGCTTTGCCTCACACCTGGCGCTGCAGTCGCCCGCACTGTCGACCTCCTCCGCATCCTCGTCGCTGAGGTTATCCCATTCCGCTTTGCTACCGGCCATCATCTGGGGCATCACGTACTCTTTGAACACATCACCGTGTCTCAAGGTGTCCGAGGTCTATAAGTCATCTCGTTAGTCTCGTCTCCCGCGATGTTGTACTAATCTCAGAAAAAGACTTACGTTCGCGTGGGCGCTTATCCACTGCTGTTCGAAGTCCCATAGACTTTCGATCATGTCCGAAGACATATGATGGTACGAAATGGTGGGAACACACCATTCCCGCAGGGACGCTGCAGGCGCGTAGCGTCCATCTGGACCCGCGTAGGCTACAAGGCCTGGATAGTCTCCTTGGAAATGCGGCCATGCGTCTGTGGTAGATACTCCAGCGTCGTTAAAAGACTTGCCAAGGACGAAATCACCCGCCCACTGCTGGTCGGTGTCGGTCTCGATTTCAGCCTTCTTTGTGGCGTAATACTGGGCGGCCATAAGCATTGCAGGCCGTGAAGCGACAAAACCTGAACCTCCGTGGGCGAAAAGATGGTCCCCCATGCAGGTTCCGGCCCCTAGGTAGTGGGGTTCGGTAGGGTCCAACAAAGACAGATACTGCAGCAACATCGACCATAGCAGAAAGGAATCTGCTTCGATGAAGACGTACCATTTCTTGTCCGGGTACTCGTGGATAGTCCTATTTAGCATTGGCATAAACTTCCATTTGTCCAGCTTCCAGCCGGGGTTCTCGGCGTTGCCGCCCATGCGCTCGAATGCCTCTGGTGAGCCGCTCAGTTCTGAAGGTTCCAAGGCGCTTCTGCCTTGACTTTGTATCCGCCGATAGATGTCGAAATCGGCATGATTCGCTTTGATGTTTTCGTCCACAGTGCTCAGGGCATCTATGATGTGTTCGCCATGGTACTGTTCCTCCAAGTCGGAGAAGATCAAATAGTGCTTGTAGCATTTTAGAGAGGTTGACAGATGGACACGGAACCTGTCGTCAAGCTCCGTAGAGCCAGTTCTCATTATGACTGCAGTGTCGTCTGCGCCTTGCAAGTCTCGACAGGGCGGATGTGGCGATTCTGATTTCCTTTCGTTGTGCTGATAAGTCGTCTGTGAAAGGCGAATGGCCAAGTCCGTATGCCAGTAGATGAAAAGCGCACAGCCGATGAGAATAGCGGAAATGATCCCTCTTGTCGGTTTTTTAGCTACCAGCATGGCTGACATGTTGTCTGTCTTTGGCACTTGACAAGATGACCTACTTGTGGCTTGTAGAAAGCCCGTCGAACCACAGCCGATAGGGAAGATTGAAACGAATGGGCTAGTAGTGCCTGTAAATGCTGCAGCGTGAAGGTTGCGACAGTGAGGAGTTAGCGATTACATTACATGTGTGTCTCAGAACAGAGCGAAAGGTCAGCGTTATGGTGCCTGGTGCAGACATCTCGTCCGGACCCGGCCACGCCATGCCTGCCGCTTGGGGCTCGCGCTTTCTGCAGGCGAGGGAAAAGGACCAAGGGACGTGGACTAATGCATATGTGCGGCGTTCGAGGCTCCATTACTACTGGTGTCTTGTTGTCGCCAAATTAACACTGGCGGTTGCAACATTCGTCTCATTGGTCCGGTAAGTTCGGCTGCGGAAAGCGGCGCGCCTAGAGCCGCGCTCTCGTTTGACCACCGAAACGATCTCCTGGGAATGCAACGAGGATATCATAAGGATTCACAACCATGTTGATCTGGTATCGTGAGTGAGCCATCACGACTCGCAACAGAGGACGGAATCGATCTCGATGGCGGACAGACAAACCAGGAGCCGGCCGACCAAGGAACCGCCTGACTCCCGAGTATGGCCGCAAGTTTTCTCCGACCAACCTGAGTTATTGAACGGAAGCTCCAATCACGAGACTGGTGCTCTGGATGTGTTCTCCTTCTTAGAGCATCTTTCTCTCTAGCTATTACCGCGCGCATCTATGCAAGAAAGAGGCGCAAGCCAATCGCCAATTCATGAGGCTGGGGACTGGAGTGACGAGAAATGTATCCATGACTGACAACGTCGTTCGCTTCGCAATCCACTTACACCGGCGGCGCTAATATCTATGCATCTCAATCCCGATAATAGCAGTGCATGCGGCACAGCACTAGTGCCGAGCATGGTAGAGTTGATATCTCCAGTCCACCGTTCCCATCTTTTCCCCGATCAGCCTGACCGCATGCTTGTCTTTCTGTTACCCCTTCTCTTCGCTCTTTACGGTCACTGTGTGCAACCCACTCGCCATGATTCGAGGAGTTTCCGCGCTTTGGACAGCATGCTATGGGCTTTGCTTCAGCCTGCTGCTCTCGCAGTGTCATTGCCAGTTCTATGACCCCTACGAGGATCTACCTGAGATAACTTTCGTCTCTTACAACGGCACTTTCCAATTTCCCGCCGGCGAGACATTTATCTTCGCTGAAGGGAGTGTCATGACGATACGCTGGGACACAGATTTCGAGGCTGTGAATGTCTATGCGGTATACAACGTTTCCGCCGATCCACCTTCGGTGGGCACACAAAGACAGATAGCGAGTGAGTACTCGCATTCTAAATGGTACGCCGAGCTTTTACTAATGTCAAGCAGCCGGGTACTCAAGATCGACTATCGACTGGACTTTGGTCTGTAATCCGGACTGCGAGGCGCCCTTTGCCATAAAAGCCGTGGACGCTTTTGGAGACAGGCATGCTCAAATGCTCGAGGGATTCTGGAGCCGTCAATTTTGGATCAGTCCGACCGGTACTACTTCCAGTATGCAACCGTCATCAACGACAACGAGTTCAACGAGCAGCATAACTTCAAGCACGTCCTTCCCGACCTCTCCTGTCAGTTCATCAACTACTTCGCCCGCAACATTGACTTCGGAATCTATGAAAACACCGGCACCAACCACAGTACAAACTGCAGCACCAGAGCCAGAGCCGTCGGGCTCCGACAACGGCTCAGGTACGAACACCACCGCAATCGGGGCAGCAGTCGGCGCAGCGGTTGGCGTAGTGTTGATCGCGTGTGCCGCGTTCTTTCTATGGAAGAAACGAGGCAAAAGAAACGTCAGTCATGACCAAGGAGTCGAGAAACCGCCGGATGGATTCCATTCATCATTGCCACAAGACAGGAAAGTTCCTGTCAACAACTACCATCCTGTGTTTGAGGCTCCCGGATGGCAAGGTGCTGAGGCTCCCGGGTCGCATGCCGTGGAGCCTCAAGAGCTGCCGGGCCGTCCAGTCTGAGAAGATGTTTGCAAAGGTGGTTCGCGTTGCTTTCTGGCAGTCGGCATGTGGAGATTGCAATTTTGGCAACCTCGATGCGAGTCGAGCGTGTGCATCTCATGAGATACGATATACCCTTGCTTCTGTATTGCGACGTTTTGTACATAATCTTCAACACAATCGTTCTGCTGTTGATCCTTTTTTGATCGCTGGATACTGTACGTGCTCGAACGTTCTCATTTTTTCATAGGATGAATGGTTATCGTTCCCTAGCCTGCAATGATATTGTGTTCTTCTCGTCTCCCACAATAGGCAAGACTAGATCGTTTGACGGTGCACTCGCCAAAGCGGGACGCCGCACACAACCTTGCTAGCCAGTTCCAACTCCGCAGTAAGGTTGCCGTCTCATCTACATCGATAAGGAAAAACCGGGGGAAAACACGTCTCAAGAAATTTGGCGCGTGAGAGGCGGAGCGTAGGTTCATCTATTTTGCGAAGCAGACTCCAATCGCAATGTGGCAGCTTGTCGCAAGCACGCTACACTACCGACACCCGAGCAGACTCGATGGTCTCGGGGCAAGTGAGCTCACAGAAAAGCCACGCATCACATCACACGACAAGAGAACTCGTACAGTAGACTACTGCGCATATATCACTGCTCATGCACAAGGGGGCGCGTAACTCTGAAACCCAAGTGGCTTCCCTTACGTCGCGAATATGCGGACGTACGGATTATATTCCCCGAAAGCAGCTGACTGGGAGCAAAAAACGAGACATGACTCGGTGTCAAGTAGCAGCGCCTCCAAGGCTATGATGTCATGAAACAGGCACCTTATAACCGGGTAGCAAATAGCTAGCGTTAACGGTTAGAGTTATCTAGAGAGACGCGACCGACGCTACGTATTAATTAGAGGAGTATCTATAGGCAGAAGGATAAAGCTCTAACGACCTCTATCTATACTAGTAAGTATATTATATATATATATTTAATATATAACACTAAGCTACGTCGAGATATCTAATGTGAGGAAACATCAGTCACGTGACAGGAGCCACAGGCTTCTCGCACGTGATCCGCATGCGGAACGCATGCGAATCCCACGGGATCCCCAGGCTTGGCACATAGTGCCTCAGAAGGCTCTCCTCAGCCCCTGCTTTCACTTAGACTCCTTAGGCAATCGTTGATAGACCACCTAAGAGATATTGTTCAGAGCCCCTACCTACTACATCCTCACATCTAACTACTAATTAGAGTACTACAATCGATTCTATAAGTTATAATTATTAGCTATTCGGTCTTGCTAAACAATACTATATCGTAGACCGCTAGAGTATAGAGATTAGTTAGTATATAGCTAGCTAAATACTACGAAAACGTGGCGAGGACTAGTGATAGGTAGAGAGTGCGAGTCCTGGTTTTGAGCACCGAGTGGAAAGGTGATACAGGATAGCCTACCTAAAAGGTATCTCGCAGCGTATAGAACACCTCTACCAAACAATTGGCTAAGGACAGAACTGATTACTGCTTCTCAGCAATCGGGGCGCCTAAGCCTCTGTTACAGCGTTGGATTAGATCCAGCCTACTACTAGGCTAAAAGGATAGAATCTCTACGCTTCGTAGTAGGCGTAGATTCTAGAGGTATGTATACCTCCGGTAACAATTGCCTCCCCCTCTTATAAGCTTTGCCCTCAAAGCTTAAAAGGTAAGGATCTTAGGGAATTTCAACCCGAAACGTTTCTCTCATCTCGAAAGCGTCCTTTCGAGGTACTCGGCTAACCTGCCGCTTCGGAGGTCTTCTCCGGTACTGCCATACCTCGGGTAGCGGGCCCGTAGGTATCTAGGCAAACAGGACTTATATGAGAGAGCGACTCTCAAGGCCAAGAACTTTCAAACAGTTCTGACAGGATCCTTCTTACCCCGGATTTGCAAATTTCGGTAGCCTAAGGCATCCACATGCTTAACCCCAGAAGTGCAAATTCTGGCGGCCTAAGGCATCTTTCTCTTTCCGCTTGAAAGGATGGAGTAGGAGTCGAACCCTCGACCTCACATACTACATTCCTAGAGAAGCGTAGAGATAATGTTACAGCGTTGGATTAGATCCAGCCTACTACTAGGCTAAAAGGATAGAATCTCTACGCTTCGTAGTAGGCGTAGATTCTAGAGGTATCTATACCTCCGGTAACAGCCTCGCACGAAGTACGCAGGCTGCGCGCCAAGAGGGGGCCGTGGGTATGCTGGCTACGCCAGCTGGCATGGCCGTCACGTGCCCGCTGAACCTCATGTCTATCTGAGCTCCGGTAACAAAAGGTC
>Ga0265797_10004980_pt1 | contig 19760 bp, 16 predicted proteins | sample P2T30metagenome_FD_192433 | JGI IMG/M metagenome (GOLD analysis project Ga0265797, IMG submission 192433) | Plant litter microbial communities from East Loma Ridge, Irvine, California - P2 T30 | ecosystem: Environmental > Terrestrial > Plant litter > Unclassified | place: USA: California...
CGGACCCCCGGGATGAACCTGCCGAAGAAGACGGCGCTCCTGCCGTGCCGGTGGAACCAGCCGGCCGCACGCTCGAAGTCGTCGCGGTCGACGAGCGGCAGCTTCGCCAGCCAGCGGATGCTGCGTTCCAGCCCGGCCCGGGCGCCCAGCCCGTAGAGCACCAGGGCCCCGAGGTAGGCGCCGACCGTGCTGAGCGCGATGAGGAGCACGAGGTCGAGGTCGCCCGTGCCCGCGAGGACGCCCGCCAGCGGCAGGACCACCTCGCTGGGGATCGGCGGGAAGACCGTCTCGACGAAGGTCAGCAGCCCCACGCCCCACTCGCCGAGGGCGGCGATGACGCGGGCGGCGACGCCCACGAGCCCTCCTTCGTCGGTGGGGCTGCTGCCGGCGGCGAGGAGGAGGGTCGTGGCGGAGCTCATCGTGGGTCCCTGGGGTCGGTCTGGGTGCCGCCGCCGGTCCCGGCGACGATCGGCTCGGATCTGGACGGCCAGCCTGGCAGAGCGGCCTGGGGAAGTCCCGCCGGCAGGCCGCCCCGCGACCGCGCCCCCGGCCGGGGCGGGGCACGGCACGGCACGGTAGGTTCGGGGGAGCACGGACGCCCCTCGACGGGGCAGGGGAGACAGGAACGCATGGGCTCGCTCACGTACGGCACCTCGGGCACCGAGGTCCGCTTCGACGACCGGACGCTGGAGCACCTGCAGGTGGTCATCGCCACGAAGCTGCGCCGCCGCGAGTCGTTCTTCTTCTCGTGGCGCGGCACCGGGGTCGGCGGCGGCGGACGCAGCAGCATCTGGCTCGACCCGGCGATCCCGCTCTGGTTCGAGTACGACGGCGACCGGGCCCCGGCCCTCAACCGGGAGTGGCTGAGCGAGCTCACCGCGTCGTCCAACGGCAGCAGCGGGCTCGTCCTCACCGACGAGCCCGAGCCACGCCGCGCGCGCCCCTGACGGGGACCGCGGCGTCGGTCAGGTGCCCTCCTGGCCGAGTCGAGAGCGCCACCAGGCCGTCTCGAGGAAGCTCCTCTTGAGGTAGAGCAGCTCCATGCTCGCCGCCCAGCCCTCGACGCCGTCGAGGCGTGCCAACGACCCGGTGATGAACGTCGAGAGATCGCGGGCGGAGGGCGCGATGACCTCGCAGAGCAGGGCGTTCTCGTCGAGCAGCTCGGCCAGGTACCTCACCGACGGGTGCGCGGCCAGCTCGGCGGCGACGGCGGCGAGGCGGGAGGGCGCCACGGTGATCGTCATGAGGGTCTCGGCCTCCATCCCCAGCGCCGCCGAGGGGACGAGGGTCAGCACGTCGATGCAGCGCGCCGACCGCATCCTGTCGTACCGCCGACGCACGCTCGACTCGTGGACCCCCAGGCCGTCGGCGATCCTCTGGAACGTCTCGCGGCCGTCCTCGCGGAGGACCGCCAGGATGCTCCTGTCGACGTCGTCGAAGTGCTCGGGCTCGCACTGCTCCAGCTGCGCGCCGATCCCGACCGCCCCGTCGGGGTGCGGTCCGAGGAGCTCGCCGTACAGCTGGCGGCTCCAGTCGAAGCTCACCTTGTGCACGCTGAGGATCAGGTCGCTGCGCCAGCGCGCCACGCCGGGGATGCGCGTGAGGTCCCCGATGATCCGCGGGTACTGCGTGGCGCCCCCGCGGACCACGATCTCGGCCATGACGTCGTAGGTGCCCGTCACCAGGGTGACGAACCGGACGTCCGGGTCCGCGACGAGCGCGTCGGCGACGTCGACGTGCCCGCCCGGCGTGCAGTTGATGCGCAGGAGGAAGCAGTCGTACGGTCCGTCGGCGGCCAGGGCCGGCATGACCGCCACCTTGACCGTCCCCTGGGCGAGCAGCTGCTGCCCTCGCCGCGCGACCGTGGAGACGGACGCGCCGACCGCCTCGGCGACCGCCCGCCAACTGGCCCGACCGTCGCGCTGGAGGGCCACGACGATGCGCTTGTCGAGCTCGGAGAGCAGGTCGGTCCGCGGACCGGTCACTCCGACGGAGCGGGGTCCCGTGGCACCGTGCTGTCGAGGAACTCGCGCACTGTCCTGGTCCATGCCTCGGCCTCCTCGATCTGGGGCGAGTGCCCGGACTCCTCGAAGACGACGAGCCGTGAGCCGGGCACGAGGTCCACGATGGCCTCACTGCACGATACCGGGGTGATCCAGTCGGTCCGTCCCACCGTGACGAGCGTGGGCGCCGTGACGCCCGGGAGCTGGGGCTTGAGGTCGTAGGCGGGCAGGTTGACCGAGAAGGCATGGTTGTGCGCCTCGAAGCGGTAGGGCGTCGCCTCCACCTTCCGTTCGGTCGCGTCGGGGTCGTAGTGGAAGTCGTACAGCGGCAGGATCTCGCGCCAGCAGTCCTTGAGGTCGGCGTCGTCACGCACCCGACCCTGGTCGATGCGGTCGAACTTCTCCATGTCGATCGTCACCCGGTCGTTGGCGAGGGCGTTCTCGCGGGCGAGGTGCCCGTTCCCGGAGTCGGGCGACGTGTCGCGGAGGACCATGGCCAGGACGCGCTCGGGGTACCGCACTGCGTACTCCATGGCCATGAACCCGCCGTACGACCCACCGGCGATGATCACTCGCTCGGCACCGGCCCAGGCGCGGAGGCCGTCGAGGTCGGCCGCCCACTGCTCGTGGCTCAGATCGCCTCCTCCGTCGCTCTCGCCGCTCCCACGTGCGTCGAAGACCACGACGCGGTAGTGGTCGGCGAGGCGCCCGAAGCTGGCCCGCGGTTCGGCCCTCGAGCCGAGGCCCGGCGCGCCGTGGTGGGCGAGGATCACCGGCGCCCCCTCGGGGCCGAGCACCTCGACGGCGAGCTCGACGCCGTTGATGAGGACGCGCTGCGCCGGGGTGCTGGCCGCGGCGAACTCGTTCGGGACCGGTGCTTCAGACATGGTGGACCTTTCGGGGGACGGAGGGGAGGACGAGCAGGAGGCCCGGGGCGAAGGCCGTCACCGGCCCGCTCCGCGGGGCTTCCTGGCGTCGTCGTAGCTGATCGAGACGAGCGTGGCCGAGAGCACGAGCAGGAGGATCGCGAGCGACGGGAAGAGCGTCAGCCACCAGGCGGACCCCATCGCGCCGGACGTCTGAGCCTCGTAGAGGATCCGGCCCCAGGACCAGGTCGTGGGGTCGCCGAGGCCCAGGAAGGCCAGTCCCGCGGCCGAGAGGACAGCACGGGAGGCGGTCACCACGACCGACACGACGATCACGGGGGTCACGGCGGGGACCACGTGGCGACCGATGATCCAGGCATGGCGGCGCGTCATCAGCCGTGCGGCGTCGACGTAGGGGAGCTTCACCACGGTGAGGGCCTGCGAGCGCACGAGGCGCGTCACCTCGGGCCACGAGAAGGCGGCGACGACCAGGATGACGGTCGACGTGCTGGGGCCCGCCAGGGCCGCGACGAGGATCATCAGCGGGAGCACCGGCAGCGACAGGGTCAGGTCGACGACCATGCTCACGACGGCGTCGATCCGGGGCACGTAGGCACCCACGACCGCGACGAGCGTGCCGACGACGATGGCGATGGCCGAGGCGGCGACGGCGACCAGTACGGACTGCTGGGTGCCCCACACCACCTGCGACAGCACGTCGCGCCCGAGCGAGTCGGTCCCGAACGGGTGCCCGGCCCCCGGAGGCAGCAGGACGTCCGGTCCGAAGCTGGCGGGGTAGGGCGCGAGGAGCGGTGCGGCGACCGTGACGAGCACGAGCAGCGCGAGCACGACGAGCGAGGCGACGCCGAGCGGCAGCTTCCGGAAGGCGCGCCAGGTGGCGCGCCCCGGGCGCGCGCCCCGCGCGTCGCGGACCGGCTCCTCGGCGTCGTGGGCGAGCTCGGTGGTGGGCAGCGGCGTGGTCATGAGGCCTTCACTCTCGGGTCGAGGAAGCCGTAGGCGATGTCGGTGAGCATGTTCACCACGACGACCGTGACGGCGAGCAGCAGGAACGCTCCCTGCAGGACGGGGAAGTCCAGCTGGGTGACGGCCTCGTAGATGCCCCGACCGATGCCCGGGTAGGCGAACACGGTCTCGGTGAGCACCGCGCCCCCGACCACGAAGCCGAGCTGCAGGCCGATGAGGGTGGTTGCCGGCAGGAGCGCGTTCCGGAGGGCGTGCTTCCAGAGGATGCGGCGGTAGGGCAGGCCGTTGGCGCGGGCCAGGGTGACGTGGTCGGCCCCGAGTGCGTCGATCAGGGTGCCGCGCATGGTGAGCACGTACGAGCCCAGCTGGATCAGGGTCAGCGACACCGCGGGGAGGACGAGGTGGGCGACGACGGACCCGTACCAGGCGGCCCCGTAGACGTTGTCGCCGGCGGCACCTCCGATGGGGAACCAGCCGAGGCCGAGCCCGAAGACGAGCAGCAGGAGGATGCCGATGCTCGGCACGAACAGCGACTGACCCGTCACGCCCACGACCTGCACGGCCCGGTCGAGGAACGTGTGCTCGCGGGACGCGGCCAGGACGCCGAGGGGGATCCCGATCAGCACGGTGAGCACGAGCGCCGTCACGGTGAGCAGGAGCGTCCACGGCAACCGCTCGAGCAGGACGTCGACGACGGGGACGGACTGGGTGAAGGACGTCCCGAGGTCGCCCTGCAGCAGCTGTCCGAGGTAGAGCACGTACTGCACGATCAGGGGGCGGTCGAGTCCGTACTGCACGAGGAGCGCCTCACGCGCCTCGTCCGTGGTGTTGGGGCTGGCCACGGCGAGGGCGGGGTCGCCCGGGAGGAGACGGAGCAGCAGGAAGGTGACCGTCACGGCGAACAGGATCGTGACGACCCCTCGACCCAGGCGACGGGCCACGAACAGGGCGATGGACACGGGAGGCCTCTCGTTCTCAGGACCGCTCGGGCACGCGGTGCGCGCTGGCGATCGACACGGGGTTGACGACCGAGAGCAGCTCGCTGGGCTTCGGCACGAAGCCGGTCCACCCCGAGCTGTGCGCCACGTAGAGGTTCTGCGTGTAGAGGACGTTGTCGTAGACCTCGGCCTGCACGAGCTCCGCGGCCTGCTGCATCAGGGCGATCTTGGCCTCCTCGTCGAAGGTCCTGGCGGCCCGTTCGATGAGTGCCGTGAGCTCGGGGTCGTCGACGTGGGTGTAGTTGATGGCGCCGCCCGGGAGGTACGAGAGGGCGAAGTTCGTCATCGGGTCGTCCATGATCGCGAAGTTGCCGGCGTAGATGTCGTAGTCGCCTTCCTGCGTCTGGGCGAGGTACGTGTTGCGCTCGGTGCCTTGCAGCTCGATGGTGATCCCTGCCTCGGCGGCGCCGTCCTGGACGAGCTGGGCCCACTGGCTGGTGACCGGGTCCTGCAGGGGGTAGATCATCCGGAACGACACCGGGAACCTGCCGCCGGGGCCCGCGTCGTAGCCGGCGGACTCCATCAGCTCCCGGGAGAGCTCCGGGTCGTGCTCGTACTCGGCACCGGAGTCGTCGTGGTAGTCGGAGAGCACGGGCATCAGGGGGCTCGACAGCGTCGAGTCCCCCTGCCCCTGCAGCACGACGTCGCGGATCGCGTCGTAGTCGACGGCGTGGGCCAGGGCACGGCGGACCTCGGTCCTCGCGAGGTCCGGGTGGTCCATGTCGTAGGTCATGTGCGAGTAGCCGAGGCCGGTGACCTCGGCGACCTCGACGCCGTCGGTGTCGCCGAGACGGGCCACCTGGGCGGGCGGCAGCGAGTTGGCGATGACGTCGACCTCCCCGCTGCGCAGCGCGAGCAGCTCGGTGTTGATGTCCGGGTACACGCGGTAGACGACCCTCGCCGCCGCGGCGCGGCCGGCCGCGACGAGCGGGTAGTCCTCGTGGCGCTCGAGGGTGTAGGACTGTCCGGCCCGCACCTGGGTCAGGACGAAGGGCCCCGCCCCCACCCACCCGTCGCCGTCGCCACCGTTCGCGAAGTCCGCGACCGACCCCTCGGGCTCGAAGACGTGCCGGGGCACGATGGTCCCCCAGAAGCCGATCTCCTCGACGACGGACGAGTCCGGCTGCGTGAGTGCGATCTCGACCCGGGTCCCGGACACGGCCTCGGCGGACTCGAAGTTCGTCATCTGCCCGGTGAAGGTCCCGGAGGGGGCGTCCCTCTTGACCGCGTTCATGGTCCAGGCCACGTCGTCGGCCGTGAGCGGCCGGCCGTCGGACCAGGTCATGTCGTCCCGGATCTCGTACCAGCCGGTCGTCTCGTCGGAGTAGCCCCAGTCGAGCGCCAGCTCGGGCTCCTTCGACCCGTCGTCGCCGATGCTCAGCAACCGCGGGTACATGAGGCCGGTCACCCAGGAGTCGCTGCGACTGTTGCCGATCAGGGGGTTGAAGTTGACCACGTCGGTGGTCGTGGCGATCCGGAGCGTGCCTCCGTCCGCCTCCGGGTCCCTGCCCTCCGCCCCGTCGGGGGCCTGCGGCGCGCAGGCCCCGAGGGCGAGCACGACCGAGACGGCCGCCGCCGTCGCGCCCGCCCTCCTCGGGCGCATCAGACCCACACCTCGCCGAGCACGCGCATCGTGTTGCCTCCGACGACGGCACGGATCTCGTCGTCGGAGTAGTCGTGGGCGACGAGCCAGCTGATGATGTTCGCCATCGCCTCGGTCGGGTTCTCCACGCCGTCGACGTAGGGGACCTCCTCGTAGTCGACGTGCCCGTGCGCCTGACCGATGGACAGCTGCGACGCGAAGGCGTGGTGCAGCCCGACGTGGTCTCCGTAGAGCGTGTCGGGCCCGAAGCTGACGTGCTCGATGCCGACGAGGTCGACGCAGTACTCGAAGTGGTCCATGACCGACTCGAGGGAGTGCTTGGGGTGGTCGGGCGACAGCGTCGTGTGCGGTGCGGCCTCGATGCCGATCACGCCACCTCGCTCGGCGCAGGCGACGATCGTCTCGTCGGTCTTCATGCGGTTCGTCGGCCACAGGCCCCTGGCCCCGGCGTGCGTGATGAACACGGGCTTGGTCGAGGCCGCGATGACGTCGAGGCAGGTCCGGTCGCCGGAGTGCGAGATGTCGATCGCGATGCCGAGCTTGTTCATGCGGGTCACGGCGCGCTCGCCGAAGTAGGTGAGGCCGCCGTCGCCGCGCTCCTTGAGGCCGCTGCCGAGGTAGTTCGCCTCCGAGTAGGCGATGCCCATCTGCCGGACGCCGAAGCCGTAGAGCACGTCGAGGCGGTCCACCTCGTTCTCGATCGGCGTCGCCGCCTCGAGGGCGAACACGTGCGCGATGCGTCCGGTCTGCTTCGCGTGCTCGATGTCGGCGAGGGTCTCGCCCTTGACGACGAAGTCCTGGTGCGCGAGGTCGGCCATGCGGACGCCGAGGTCCTGGAGGACGTCCTGGTACTTCCACCCGGCGTCGCTCGAGATGCAGCACGTCCCATCCATGCCGTTGTCGAAGACGGCGGTGAGCCCCGATCTCGCGAGGCCCTCGTACCCCGTGGGCTCTCGACCGGTCCTGATGTGGTCGCGGAGCTGCCCCATGTCCTCGGGGAACACCTGGACGTGCTCGTGCAGGGAGATCACGGTCTCCTGGTCGAGCAGGCGGGCCGAGCGCTCCGCCTGCGCGGCGCTGAGCTCGAGGCCCGCGTACTCGGGCACCCGGCCCAGCTGCTTCGCATAGTCGAAGGCGCGGAAGTCGACGCCCTTCTCCAGGTAGTCGTAGGCGGTGTACCCGGTGTAGCGGGCGGCGGGTTCGAGCACGGTGGTCTCCGTTCGGGTCGTCCTTCAGGGGGTCTCGCGCTGCCGAGCAGCGGCGTGACGGGACCGACGCTCCTCTTCCTGCGGCGCATTTGTCAATTCAGATGAACGTATTCGGCCTTTCTCTTCACGTGATCGAAACAAAACGACACCGAAGAGGCGGCATGATGAGAGCGTGGACATCCAGACCCGAGACCAGGAGCCCGTGCTCAGCGTGCGTGGACTCGACATCGCGTTCCGTTCCGACCGGGGCGACGAACCCGTCGTGCGCGGGCTCGACCTCGACGTGCGGGCCGGCGAGCTGGTGGCGCTCCTCGGCGAGTCGGGGTCGGGCAAGACCGTCACCGCCCGCGCCGTCATGGGCATCCAGGACCCCGCCGCCGTCGTGACCGCCGACCGGCTCGACCTCGCGGGGACGTCGCTGCTCCACCTCGACGACGAAGGGCGCAGGAGGCTGCGGGGCGAGTCGATGAGCATGGTCCTGCAGGACGCGCTGTCGTCCCTCAACCCCGTCCTCACCGTCGGCGACCAGCTCGGCGAGCTCTTCCGGGTGCACCGGGGGGCCAGCCGCCGCCAGGCCAGGGCCCGTGCGATCGAGCTGCTCGACCTCGTCGGCATCTCCGCTCCGGCCCAGCGCGTCGACGACCACCCGCACCAGTTCTCCGGCGGCATGCGGCAGCGGATCCTCATCGCGATGGCGATCGCGCTCGAGCCCGCCCTGCTCATCGCCGACGAGCCCACCACGGCACTCGACGTGACGGTGCAGGCGCAGGTCCTGCGCCTCCTGCACGACCTGCGAGGACGCCTCGACATGGGCGTCCTGCTCATCACCCACGACATCGGCGTCGTCACCGAAGTGGCCGACCGGCTCGTCGTCATGCACCACGGCCGCGTCGTCGAGCAGGGTGACGCCGACGAGGTCTTCGCCCGCCCCCGGGAGCCGTACACGCGGCAGCTCCTGGGCTCCGCACCCCGACCGGCTCCCCCGAGGACCCTCCCGGCGGCCGCCGGGCTCGAGCCGCCCGTCCTCGAGGTCGAGGGCCTCGCCCGCACGTTCAGCACGGGCCCGGCCCTCCGCCGCCAGGGCGTCCGCGCCGTCGACGGCGTCGACCTCGTCATCGGTCGCGGCGAGACGCTGGCCGTCGTCGGGGAGTCCGGCAGCGGCAAGTCCACCCTGGCCAGGATGATCGTCGGGCTCGAGAGCGCCGACGAGGGCACCGTGCGCCACCGCGGGGACGACGTCACGCGGCGCACGCGCGGCCGTCGGCCCGGCGCACGACCCGGCCTGCAGATGGTCTTCCAGGACCCCTACACCTCGCTCGACCCCCGGATGCGGGTGGTGGACGTGGTCGCCGAGCCGTCGGCCGCTCAGCGCCAGGGGACGCCCGCCTCGCGCCGCGAGCGCGTCGCCGAGCTGCTCGAGCTGGTCGGCCTCGACCCGGACGTCATGGACAGGTTCCCCCACCAGTTCTCGGGCGGCCAGCGTCAGCGCGTCGGGATCGCCCGCGCACTGATGCGCGACCCCGAGGTGCTCGTGTGCGACGAACCCGTGTCGGCCCTCGACGTGACGATCCAGGCGCAGGTCGTCGACCTGCTGGTCGGACTGCAGGAGAGGCTCGGCCTCAGCATCCTCTTCATCTCGCACGACCTCTCGGTCGTGCGGAACCTCGCACACCGGGTGCTCGTGATGCACCACGGCCGCGCGGTCGAGACGGGCGACGTGGCACAGGTGTTCGAGCGCCCCGCGCACGAGTACACGCGCTCCCTGCTCGACTCGGTGCCGCCGGCCACGAGGGCCGACCGCGGGCGCCTCACGGGGATCGCCGCGCGCTGACCGGTGCGGGGGCGCGACGCGACGAGGTACGTCGTCGTGCCACGACGACGACGGCGCGCCACCCCAGGAACAGCACGCCCAGCACCGCGACCGTCACCAGGACGAAGCTGAGCTGCACGCCCTGGTCGCTCGCCGTGCGCAGGAGCATCCCGACCACGACGGTGACGGGCCACGCGACGAGCCCCCCGCGCAGGCCGCCGGCGCGGAGGCGCGCGGCCGCGACGACGGCGTGACCGACCACGGCGCCCGCCGCGAAGGGCCAGAGGGTCGTGAGCAGGCCCAGCAGGGCGTCGCCCTCGTCGTGGCTGCGCCGCCCCACGAGCACGAAGGCGAGCACGGCGAGCAGGTCGACCGCGAGGGCCGCCGCACGGCGCGTCACGGCGTGCCCGGCACGTCGAGGGTCTGCGACAGCTCGTCGAGGAGGGCCTCGACCTGGGGCTCGACGAGGCGCTCGACGGCGTCGGCGATGCGGACGCGGTGCTCGAGCAGGGCGAAGCAGACGGCCGTGCCGACGGAGCGCGCGTGCTCGTCGGCGAGCTCGAGCTCCCGCCGCAGGGCGACCTTGGCCTCGTCGCTGTACTCGGTGGGCTCCGGGACGGCGGCGGGCGGGTGCTCCCCCGCGTCGTCGACGGGCGCCCCGGCGAGCTCCGTGAGGGTGAAGAGGAAGGGCTGCCCCGGCTCGGGCTCGGGGTCGAGGTCGAGGCCCTGGAACTCGGGAGCCAGGCCCTCCTGCGGCTGGTAGCCCTGCCCGCCCGGGTGCTCGGCCCGGCGGAGCTCGCGGTCGACCAGCGGCAGGTTGCGCGTCGTGTAGACGTCCACCTCGTCGTCGACCACGCCGCGGAGGCGCGAGAGCAGCGCGTGCTGGACGGCGTGCGGCACCTCGTGGTCGAAGCCCGCCGCGGTGGCGACCGGCGACCCGAAGCACGTGCGGCAGACGCGGGTCCGGCCCCGAGCGGTGCCGACGGTCCACCGGGGCAGCCAGCGCAGCCAGGCGTCGACGGCCTCGCGCACGCGCCCCTCGATCAGATCGGCCATGCGACGACTGTACGGCGGGCGGGGCGGACGGGACCGGTGCCGCCGGGGCGAGCCGCGCCTCCGGCCGTGCCGCGGTCGCCGGAGCGGCCTCAGGTCGCGGTGACGAAGTCGATGAGCTCCTCGACGCGCCCGAGCAGCGAGGGCTCGAGGTCGGCGTAGGTGCGCACGCGTGACAGGATGCGCTGCCAGGCCCGGGCGATGTCGGCCTGCTCCTCGTGGGGCCAGCCGAGCGCCTCGCAGATGCCGTGCTTCCACTCGACGCTGCGCGGCACCTCGGGCCAGCGCTCGAGGCCCAGGCGCCCCGGCTTGACGGACTGCCACACGTCGACGTAGGGGTGCCCGACGACGAGCACGTGGCGGCCGAGCGCGCTGCGGGCGACCTGCTCGGCGAGGCGGCTCTCCTTCGAGCCGGGCACGAGGTGGTCGACGAGCACGCCGACCCGTCGGTCGCTGCCGGGCCGGAAGTCGCGCAGCACCTCGACGAGGTGGTCGACGCCCTCGAGGTACTCGACGACGACGCCCTCGACCCGGAGGTCGGCCCCCCAGACCTTCTCGACGAGCTCGGCGTCGTGGCGGCCCTCGACGAAGATGCGGCTCTGCCGGGCCACCCGAGCCGGGCGCCCCTCGACGGCGAACGAGCCCGAGGCGGTGCGCGCCCGCCCCTGCCGGGCCTGCGGCTTCCGGAGGCGCACGGGCCGCCCGTCGACGAGGAACGGCGCGGTCACGGGGAAGGTGCGCACGCGGCCCTTCCGGTCCTCGAGCTCGAGCGTGCCCGCCTCGAGGCGCACCACCGCCCCGGTGAAGCCCGAGGCGGGGTCCTCCAGCACGAGGTCGAGCACGAGGTCGGTGGGCACCGGCTCGACGCGGCCGGCCTGCTTCCACCCGGAGGCGAGCACGTCGTGCCCGTAGCGGTCGTCATCCACGAGGGTCCCTCTCGTCGCCGCCCCGCGGGGGGCGCTTCGGCATCGGCTGGTAGGGGCGCGCAGGGCGGTCGCCTCCCGACGCTCCCCCGGTGCCCCGCGTCGTCCCGGGCCGCCCGGGCCGCGCCGCACGCCCGGCGGGCGGGTCGGGGTTCCACGAGCTCGTGTCGCGCGACGGTGACGACGTCCGCGCGGGCCTCGGCCGCTCGGCGGCCCCTCGGCCCGGCGCGGGCACGTCGGGGCGAGCCGCTCCCGGCGCCCGCGTCGCTGCCGGTGCCCGGGTCGGACGTCCGGGCGACGTGCCCGACGCAGGGGCACCCTTCGCCGGCGCGCCCGCGGACGAGGCCGCGGAGCCGAGGGTCACGACGGCCCGCGGCGACGACGCACGGGCCGGCCGGGCAGAGGCGCCGGGCCGCCACGCCGTGAGCAGCAGCACGAGCCCGCCGACCACGAGCACGAGCACGGTCGCCAGCGAGATCGCCGCCGGGATCCACCACGCCGCGAGCGGGCCGTCGCCCTGCCCGAGCACGGCCGCCACGAGCTGCAGGGCCAGCGACCACCACACGACGCCGACGCCGAGCGAGACGTGGTGCAGCAGGCGGTCGCGCAGCTCGCGGCGGTGCGCGGGTGCCTTCCAGTGCTCGCCGTGCGGCACCGGCACGTGCCGCACGGGCACGACGAGCACCGCGGCGGCGGCGACCAGCCACGTCACGACGAGGCCGACGACCAGCCCGCCCGCGAGGAGCAGCAGGTCGGCACGGCTCGCCGCGAGGGCCGGGCCGCCCGTGTCGGCGAGGTGCACGAGCACGACCCGGTCGGGCAGCGTCGCGCGGGCCAGGAGGAGCGCCACGAGCACGACGAGCAGGCCCGCCCCGGCGGGGCGGGCCGGTCGCAGCCGGCCCAGGAGTCGCCCGCCGCGTCGGTCGGTCGTGGCCACTCGTCCCGTCGTCAGGCCTGGGCCCGCTCGAGGACCAGCTCGCGGACGCGCGCGGCGTCGGCCTGGCCCTTCATGGCCTTCATCACGGCGCCGATGACCGCGCCGGCGGCCTGGACCTTGCCGTCGCGGATCTTGGCGAGGACGTCGGGCTGCTGCGCCAGGGCGGCGTCGATCGCCTCGACGAGCGCCCCGTCGTCGGAGACGACCTTCAGCCCTCGACCCTCGACGACCTCGACCGGCGACCCCTCGCCGGCCACGACGCCCTCGAGCACCTGGCGCGCGAGCCGGTCGGTGAGGTCGCCGGACTCGACGAGCGCGACGATCTCGCTCACGTGCAGCGGCGACACGAGCGACGAGGGCTCCACGCCCCGCGCGTTGGCGAGGCGGGCGATCTCGCCGGTCCACCACTTGCGCGCGGCCTGCGGCGAGGCACCCGCGGCGACGGTGTCCACGATCTCGGTGAGCAGGCCGCTGTTGACGACGTCCTGGAACTCGAGGTCGCTGAAGCCCCACTCGGCGCGCAGGCGACGACGACGGGCGACGGGGGCCTCCGGCAGGGCGCGGCGCAGCTCCTCGACGAGCTCCCGCGAGGGGACCACGGGGAGCAGGTCGGGCTCCGGGAAGTACCGGTAGTCGTCGGCGTCGCTCTTGGGGCGACCCGCCGAGGTGCGGCCGGTGTCCTCGTGCCAGTGGCGCGTCTCCTGCGTGATCGTGCCGCCCGCGGCGAGCACGGCGGCCTGGCGCTGGATCTCGTGGCGGACGGCGCGCTCGACGGAGCGGAAGGAGTTCACGTTCTTCGTCTCGGTGCGCGTGCCCAGCGCCTCCTGCCCCCACGGGCGCAGCGACACGTTGGCGTCGCAGCGGAGGTTCCCGCGCTCCATGCGCGCCTCGCTCACGCCGAGGGCGCGCACGATGTCGCGGATCGTCGAGACGTAGGCGGCGCCCAGCTCGGGCGCGCGGTGCTCGGCGCCGAAGATCGGCTTGGTGACGATCTCGACGAGGGGGATGCCGGCCCGGTTGTAGTCGACGAGCGAGTGGTCAGCACCCTGGATGCGGCCGGTGCTGCCGCCCACGTGCGTGAGCTTGCCGGCGTCCTCCTCCATGTGCGCGCGCTCGATCGGCACCGTGAACAGCGTGCCGTCGGCGAGCTCGACCTCGACCGAGCCCTCGAAGGCGATCGGCTCGTCGAACTGGCTGATCTGGTAGTTCTTCGGGTTGTCCGGGTAGAAGTAGTTCTTCCGGGCGAAGCGGCTGCTCTCGGCGATCGAGCAGCCGAGCGCGAGGCCGAGGCTGATCGAGTACGTCACGGCCTGCTCGTTGACGACCGGCAGCGAGCCGGGCAGGCCGAGGTCGACCGGCGTGACGTTCGTGTTCGGGGCGCCGCCGAAGGCGTTGGGGGCGTCGCTGAACATCTTCGTCGCCGTGCCCAGCTCGACGTGCACCTCGAAGCCGAGCACCGGCTCGTAGCGGCGGAGCGCCTCGTCGAAGTCCATGAGGTCTGCGCGGGCCATCAGATGACTCCCTCGGTCGCTGCGGTCTGTTCGGTGGGGGCCAGGTCGGGGGCCTGGCTGATCAGGGTGCGGCCCCAGCCCTGCTCGAGGAGCTGCTCGAGGGCGGCCCCGACCTCGTAGAGCCGGGCGTCCTGGCGGGCGGGCGCCATGAACTGGATGCCCGTCGGCAGGCCGTCCTCCGGGGCGAGGCCCATGGGCACGGTGATGCCGGGGACTCCCGCGAGGTTGGCCGGGATCGTCGTGAGGTCGTTGAGGTACATGGCCAGCGGGTCGTCGATCTTCTCGCCGATCCGGAACGCCGTGGTGGGCGCCGAGGGCGAGACGAGGACGTCGACCTTCTCGAAGGCCGCCGCGAAGTCGCGCTGCACCAGCGTGCGCACCTTCTGCGCGCTGCCGTAGTAGGCGTCGTAGTAGCCCGCGCTGAGCGCGTAGGTGCCGAGCACGATGCGGCGCTTGACCTCGGGGCCGAAGCCGGCCTCGCGGGTCGCGGCCATGACGTCCTCGACCGTGCCGCCGCCCTCGGGCACGACGCGCAGGCCGAAGCGCACGCTGTCGAACTTGGCCAGGTTGCTCGACGCCTCGGCCGGCAGGATCAGGTAGTAGGCGCTGATGGCGTACTCGAAGCTCGGCGCGGAGACCTCGACGATCTCGGCGCCGGCGGCGGCGAGCAGCTCGAGCGCCTCGGCGAAGCGCGTCCGCACGCCGGCCTGGAAGCCGTCGCCCGCGAGCTCTCGGACCACGCCGACGCGGACGCCCTGCAGGGCGCCGCCGGCCATGCCACGGCGGGCGGCGTCGGCGAACGACGGCCACTCGTCGCGCAGCGAGGTGGAGTCGCGGGGGTCGTGGCCGCCGATGACGTCGTGCACGAGCGCGCTGTCGAGCACCGTGCGGCTGACCGGGCCGATCTGGTCGAGCGAGCTCGCGAGGGCGATGGCCCCGTAGCGGCTCACGCCGCCGTAGGTCGGCTTGACGCCCACGGTGCCCGTCACGGCGCCGGGCTGGCGGATGGAGCCACCCGTGTCGCTGCCCAGGGCGAGGGGCGCCTCGAAGGCGGCCACCGCCGCGGCCGACCCGCCGCCGGAGCCACCGGGCACGCGGTCGAGGCTCCACGGGTTGTGGGTGGGGCCGTAGGCCGAGTGCTCGGTCGACGAGCCCATGGCGAACTCGTCCATGTTCGTCTTGCCCAGGGGCACGAGGTGCGCCGCCCTGAGCCGCGTGACGACCGTCGCGTCGTAGGGCGGGACCCAGCCCTCGAGGATCTTGCTGCCCGAGGTCGACGGCATGCCGACGGTGCAGAGGACGTCCTTGATGGCGATCGGCACGCCGGCGAGCGGCCCGAGCGGCTCGCCCGCCGCACGGCGACGGTCGACGTCGGCGGCGGTCTCGAGCGCGCGCTCGTCGACGTGCAGGAACGCGTGGACGTCGCCGTCGACGGCGGCGATGCGGTCGAGGTGCGCCCGCGTGACCTCGACGCTCGAGACCTCCCGCGCGGCGAGGGCCTCGCCGAGCTGGGCGGCGGTGGACCTGATCAGGGAGTCGGACACGCTCACTGCTCCTCTCCGAGGATCGCGGTCACGCGGAACCGCGAGCCGTCGTGGTCGGGGGCCCCCGAGAGCGCCTGCTCGGCCGTGAGCGTCTCGCCGGGCACGTCGGGGCGCGTGACGTTCTCGAGCGGGATCGGGTGGCTGGTGGCGGGCACGTCGTCCGTCGCCACCTCGGACACCTTGGCGACGCTGTCGACGATGTGGCCGAGCTCGCCGGTCAGCTTCTCGATCTCGTCGGGGGTGAGGGCGATGCGGGCGAGGCCGGCGAGGTGCTCGACCTGCTCACGCGTGATCTCAGACATGGGGCTCCGTCACGGTAGGGCTCGGGGTACCGGTCGATCCTACGGGGCCGGGGCACCGGGGCGGCTCAGTCGCGGGGCCAGAGCTCCTGGGGGCGCACGAGGCCCAGGCCGGGTGGCGCCTGGCGAGGCACGCCTGGTCCCCCGGGCGCCGCGTCGCGCCCGACGAGGTCGCCGCGCCCCAGCGCCACGAGGGCGATGTCGCGCACCGTCTCGGTGCCGGGCAGCAGGTAGTCGTTGTGCCCCAGGGCGGCGCCGAGCCGCTCGCGCGTCACGGGGTCGATCGCGCCTCCCGTGTGCAGGAGCACCGCGCCGAACGCCGAGACCCCCGGGTCGGCGCCGAAGAAGGCGCTGCCGGCCACCGGGTCGAAGCTGCCCGCGGCCGCGTAGACGTCGCCCCCGCGGACCCCGAGGTCGGCGACGGTGCCGACGACGCTCCCCGGCGAGCCGAGGACGACGAGCGAGTCGACGGCCACCCGGCCCGACGAGAGCGCCAGCGTGGCCGCCGTCGACCCGTACGAGTGCGCGACGACCGTGACCCGCGCGGGGGACGCCCCGCGCGCGGCCCCGACGCCGAGCAGGGCGTCCTCCAGGTGGTCCGCCCCGGCCCGGGCCAGGTCGAGCGTCGAGAAGTCCGTGAGGCCCGGCGTGCGGTAGCCCATCCAGGCGACCACCGCGGTGCCGTCGCCCGGGCCGTCGTCGGGGTCGAGCCGGACCGCCCAGGTGGCCTGCTCCTCCTGCAGGTCGCCCGCGGTCTCGGACCAGTCGACGAGCTGCCCCGTGACGGTGAAGAGCATGCCGGGCACGAGCACGGTGACGTCGTCGGCGGCGTCGAGGTCGCCGACCGCGACGGCCGCCCGGCCGGGGAGCACCGGGTCCAGCGACACCAGGCTGCGTCCTGCCCAGCCGGAGGAGCGGTCCTGCACCGCCCGCAGCACCTGCTGCAGCATCGCCAGGCGCTCGGCGTCGTCGTCCCGCTCACGGTCGGTGCCGAGCCGGGCCGCCGTCGCGCCGAGCGTGCGCGTCAGCTGGCGGTCGTTGGCCGCGGCGCGGTCGGCGTACGGCAGGCCCTCGAGGTTGCCCACGACGCCCGGCACCGCCTCCGTGAGCAGGTCGCGCCGCTCGGGGGGCAGCGCCCGCCACCACGACGCGGTGCGCTGCGCGTCGAGCGCGGGCGTGAGCGCGGCCACGAGCGCGGAGGCGGCCGAACCCGTGTCGTCGACCGCGGCCGGGGTCGCGCGGAGCGAGCTCGCCGGCGCCGTGCCGAGGTCGGCCAGGCAGGAGGCCGCTCCCCCGTCGTCCCTGAGCGCGACGTCGCACGCGGCCGTGCCGACGGCGGGGCCGTCCGATCGCGCCCTCGACGGCCGGGCAGGAGGCGCGACGGACGTCCGCCCCGCCGCCGCCACGACCGTGGTGGTCGCGGTGGGCGGGGTCGGTCCAGCCTCCACCTGTCCGGTCAGGCCCACGATCTGGGCCGAGGTGGACAGGAGGGCTGCGACGGTGAGCAACAGCACGTCGGGTCTTCCCCTTCAGCACGTGCTCGGCGACCGCCTCCCTACTGGCGGTGTCGACACGTCCTCACATGCTAGGAGGCACACCCCCCACCCGACCAGGGCTCAGGCCTCCTCGGGCCCCTCTTTGGGGGCGTCCTCGGAGGTCTGCCCCGCCTCGGGGGCCGCGTCGCCGACCGTCTCCGGGTCGGTGTCGGCGGTCGTCCCGGGGTCCGCGTCGGCCGCGGGGCCGAGCGCGTCGGGCCCCTCGCTGACGAGCACCGCGAACTGCTCGGCGTCGATGATGCGGACGCCGAGCTGCTCGGCCTTCGCGAGCTTCGAGCCCGCCCCGGGCCCCGCGGCGACGAAGTGCGTCTTCTTGCTCACGCTGTTGCCGGCCTTGCCGCCCGCGGCGAGGATCGCCTCCTGGGCACCCTCGCGGGTGAAGCCCTCGAGCGAGCCGGTGGCGACGACCGTCAGGCCGGCGAGGACGCCGCCCGCCGCGGCCGCCGCTCCCGGACCGGGGTGGCCGGGCGTCGTGAACTGCACGCCGGCGGCCGTCCAGCGGTCGAGGATCTCGCGGTGCCAGTCGACCGAGAACCAGTCGAGGAGGGCGTCGGCGATGATCCCGCCGACGCCGTCGACCGCCGCGAGCTCGTCGCGGCTCGCCGCACGGATGGCGTCGAGCGAGCCGAACCAGTCGGCGAGCGCGCGCGCGGCCACCGGCCCGACGTGGCGGATGCTCAGCCCGACGAGGATCCGCCAGAGGGGGCTCGTCTTGGCGCCCTCGATGTTGGCCAGCATCTCGAGCGCGTTCTTCGAGGGGTAGCGGCTCGGCTCGCCGCGGTGGTCCGCGCCCCGCGCCTCGGCGTCGAACGGCGGGTCGGTCTTCTTGCGGGCGCGGCTGAACGGGGTGACGCGCTTCGGGGCGCCGTCGTCACCGAGCCGGACCATGCCGGTCTCGGCGTCGCGCACCACGACCTCGATCCCGACGACGTCCTCCATCGTGAGGTCGAAGAGCCCCGCCTCCGTGCGCAGCGGTGGCGTCTCGGGCACGAGCGGCTGGGTGAGCGCGGCCGCCGCGACCTCGCCGAGGCCCTCGATGTCGAGCGAGCCGCGCGAGGCGATGTGCTCGACGCGTCCGCGCACCTGCGCGGGGCAGCTCTCGGCGTTGGGGCAGCGGAGGTCGACGTCGCCCTCCTTCGCCGGGCGCAGCGGCGTGCCGCACTCGGGGCAGTCGGTGGGCATGACGAACTCGCGCTCGGTGCCGTCGCGCAGCTCGACGACCGGCCCGAGCACCTCGGGGATGACGTCGCCGGCCTTGCGCAGCACGACGGTGTCGCCGATGAGCACGCCCTTGGCCTTGACCACCTGCTGGTTGTGCAGCGTGGCCTGGCGCACCTCGCTGCCGGCGACCTCGACCTTCTGCATGACCGCGAAGGGCGTCGCCCGCCCCGTGCGGCCGACGCTCACGACGATGTCGAGCAGCTCGGTGCGGACCTCCTCGGGCGGGTACTTGAAGGCGGTCGCCCAGCGCGGTGCCCGCGAGGTCGCGCCGAGCTCGTCGTGCAGGGCGAGGTCGTCGACCTTGACGACGATGCCGTCGATCTGGTGCTCGACGCTGGCGCGCCGCTCGCCGTAGCGGTGGATGAACCCCTGCACCTCGGCGACCGTGTCGAGGACCCGGTAGTGGGTCGACGTCGGCAGGCCCCAGCGCGAGAGGAGGTCGTACACCTCGGACTGGGCGTGCACGCCGGCGTCGCGCTCGAGCTCGCGCACGGGCCAGGCGCCGATGCCGTGCACGAGCATGCGCAGGCGGCGGAGCCGGTCGTGCATGAGCTCGCGCTTCTCGGGCGACTTGCCCTCCTCCTTCTGCCGGAGGCTGCCGGCCGCGGCGTTGCGGGGGTTGGCGAAGACGCGCTCCCCCGCGTCGCGCTGCCGGGCGTTGAGCGCGTCGAACTCGGCGACCGGGAAGAAGATCTCGCCGCGGACCTCGACGATGGCCGGGTGGCCCTCGCCCGAGAGCCGCTCGGGGATCGTGCCCATCGCGAGGACGTTGCCCGTCACGTCCTCGCCCACGACGCCGTCGCCGCGGGTCGCCGCCGTGACGAGCCGGCCGTGCTCGTAGCGCAGGTTGATGGCGAGCCCGTCGATCTTGAGCTCGGTGAGGAACCGCACGCGCTCGCTGCCGGCGTCGCGCTCGACCTTGCCCGCCCACTCGGCGAGCTCGTCGTCGTCGAAGACGTTGTCGAGGCTGAGCATGCGCTCGGCGTGCTGCACGGGCGCGAACTGCGTCGTCTCGGCCCGCCCGCCCACGGTCTGCGTCGGGCTGTCGGGCTTCTGCAGCTCGGGGTGCTCGAGCTCGATCGCGTCGAGGCGACGCACGAGCTCGTCGTAGTCGGCGTCGCTCACGGTCGAGGCGTCGGCGCCGTAGTACTCGTCGCGCAGCTGCAGGATGCGCGTGGTCAGCGCCTCCGCCTCGTCGCGGGCGGTCGCGAGGTCGTCGGGCACGGGCCCGGTGCCGTCGGCGG
>Ga0265797_10004983_pt1 | contig 19745 bp, 17 predicted proteins | sample P2T30metagenome_FD_192433 | JGI IMG/M metagenome (GOLD analysis project Ga0265797, IMG submission 192433) | Plant litter microbial communities from East Loma Ridge, Irvine, California - P2 T30 | ecosystem: Environmental > Terrestrial > Plant litter > Unclassified | place: USA: California...
TGTGCTGCGGGTGGTCGAGCACCTGGGCCGGCGGCCCCTGCTCGACGACCCGCCCGTGGTCGAGGAACACGACGTGGTCGGCGACCTCGCGGGCGAAGGCGATCTCGTGCGTGACGATGACGAGCGTCGTGCCGGACTCGGCGAGGGACCGGATGACGCCGAGCACCTCGCCGACGAGCTCCGGGTCGAGCGCCGAGGTCGGCTCGTCGAGCAGGACGACCGACGGCTCGAGCGCCAGGGCCCGGGCGATCGCGACCCGCTGCTGCTGCCCGCCGGACAACTGCCGGGGGCGGGCCGCGCCGCGGTCGCCGAGTCCGACCCGATCGAGCAGGGTCCGTGCCCGGGCTCGGGCCGTGGCGACGGGGACCCCGGCGGCGATCGGCCCCTCGGCGACGTTCTCGAGCGCGGTGAGGTGCGGGAACAGGTTGAAATGCTGGAACACGAACCCGATCCGGGCACGCTGCCGCAGGATGTGCCGCTCGGGCAGCTCCTTCCAGCGGGGGACCCCGTCGCGGCCGGTGCGCAGGCGGACCCCGATGGGCTCGTCGCCGACGGTGACGACCCCGCGGTCGAGCGGTTCGAGGTGGTTGATCGCCCGGAGCAGCGTGGACTTGCCGGAACCGGAGGGGCCGAGGACGACGGTCACGCTGCCGGACGGCAGCGACAGGTCGATGCCGTCGATGACGACGCTGTCCCCGAACGCCTTGACGGCTCCGTGGATCGCGATGGCGGCGCTCATCAGATGCTCCTGTCGTCGACGGTGGAAGCGGACCCGGACGCGACCGCGCGCTCGGCGGCGGCTGCCTGTGTGCGGCGACCCGCGCCTCCAGGCCGTCCCGGACCACGTCCGGTCCCGCCGCCCCGCAGCGCGCTCCGCACCCGCTGCCACGGTGTCGGCGGCAGCGCACGGACCGACCCGCGGGCCGTCCACCGCTCGACGTAGTACTGCACGATCGAGACCGCGCTGGTGAGCACGAGGTACCAGATGGTGGCGACGACGAGCAGCGGGATGATGTCGCCCGGGTACGTGCTCGACAGGTTCTGCACCACGCCGAACAGGTCGAGCAGCGACACGTAGAACAGCAGCGACGAGGCCTTCAGCAGGCCGACGACCTGGTTCACGAACGCCGGGACGATCGACCGCAGCGCCTGCGGCATGATCACCCGCAAGAACTGCCGGCGACGGGGGAGCCCGAGCGCCTGCGCGGCCTCGTGCTGGCCGTGGTCGACGGCGAGCACCCCGGCGCGGACGATCTCGGACGCGTAGGCGATCTCACTGAGGCTCAGCCCGATGACCCCGATCGCCAGGTCCCCGAGCAGGTTCGCGGTCGGCACCTCGAGCTGCGGCCCGAAGGGGATCCCGATGCCGATGGTCGGGTACAGCGACCCGAGGTTGTACAGGAAGACGAGCACCAGGATGAGCGGCACCGACCGGAACAGCCACACGTACCCCCACGCCAGCCCGGACAGCACCGGGTTGTGCGACAGCCGGGCGATGGCCACCAGGATCCCGCCGGCGAAGCTGATCACGGCGCTCAGCGCGGTGGCGGTGAGCGTCAGCTGCAGGCCGGTCAGGACCGCCGGACTGAACAGCCACTTGCCGACGGCCGGCCAGCCCCACTGCTCGTTCGTGAACAGCGTCTCGCCGAAGTTCAGCAGCACGACGAGCACGAGGGCCGCGGCGATCCACCGCAGCGGGTGCCGCAACGGCACGACGGAACGGTCGAGTGCGGCGTGTCCGGCAGCGTCGATGGTCGCGGTCTCCGGCCTGGAGGCGCGGCTCGCCCCGGTCGTCCGGCCCGCGTCGTCGACGCTGGTCGCCTCCCACTGCGGGGCCCTGGTGGTCTCGGTCATGTCGCGACCGTAGGAGGGCCGGACGCCGCCGACAACGCCTCGCGCAACACCCCGCCACGCGGCGCAACACCCGGCCATCCGGCGCAACGCGGCGTCACAGAACGGTGTCCTGCGTGACGTTCCGTGACGGCCGACGGAGCGCTACCGTTGCGCCATGACAGCGCATCGTGTGACCGCCCCGGTGCCCCCGGCGGACGGCACCAAGGTGAAGGGTCCGGCGTCGTACTTCCCGAGCATCGAGACGACGTACGGGCGCCCGGTGCAGGAGTGGCTCGACCTGGTCGCCGACCGGCTCGACGACCACCAGCACATGGAGGTCGTCGGGTGGCTCAAGGCCGAGCACGGCCTCGGGCACGGGCACGCGAACGCCCTGGTCGCCTACGTGAAGCACGCGCTGGCCTCCTGAGCGGTCGCGTCGCTCGCTTGTGGTGCGGCGGGTGTCGGTCGCAGTGCGTGGTGCGGCGGGTGTCGGTGGCGTCGGTCGCGCTGCTGGCCGCGTGGTGCGGCGGGTGTCGGTGGTCGTTCCTAGCGTGGGGGCGTGGCCGAACCCGTCGATGCGTGGTGGCGCCGCCGACAGTGGTCGCGCGGCGAAGCGGTGCCGTACGCCGTCGGACAGTTCCGCGCCGACTGGGCTCCGTACCCGGTGCTCATCCGGCAGTACCACCCCGACTGGAACCACGGCGTCGTCCTGACCCAGGTCCCCCCGGCGGCCGAGGTCCTGCTCACCTGGGAGTGCGACGTCGGGCACGTCTTCGTCGCGACCCCGTCCGAACAGCGGTCCCGCCCGGGCCGTGAACGCCGCCGCTCCGTCTGGTGCCCCGAGTGCGCGGTGCAGGCCCAACCGCAGCGGTGGCCGGTGCTGCCGTCGGACTGGCCCCAGGCGGTACCCGTGCCGCAGCGGGTCGTCCGGAGTTCCGGACGACAGACGCTGCCGGCGGCTCCGGTGCGCGGGGTCCCGGCCGGAGCCGTCGCGTCGAGCCGTTCCCGGTCCCGTCGGCCAGTCGCCGGGTCCGCCGGTTCGGCCGGAGGGGCGGCACGGCGGACTGCTCAGCCCGTTCCCCGCACGATCTGCCCGAAGACCCCGCGGCTGCCGTCGGGTGAGTCGTTCATGAGCGTCTGCGCCCCGGCGACGGCGTCGGCGGTCGAGGCCGAACTCCGCGGCATGCTGTCCGAGCGGTTCGCGTTCACCTACGACCACTCCGCGATCCGACTCGACCGCCCGTTCTTCGACCACGTCGAGGCCTGGCCGGACATCATCCTGCCGGAGCTCCGCGTCGCCATCGAGTACGACTCCACCGGTCGTCACGGCCTCGAGCACGTCGGCCCGCGGCAGGAGACCGACCGGAAGAAGGACCGCGCCGTCCGCGCCGTGGGGTGGGAGGTCGTCCGCATCCGCACCGGGCGGCTCCCCGCGCTCGGCCCGTACGACCTCCAGGTCTCGGGGATCTCCGGCCGGACCGTCGACCGGTTGGCGGACACCCTGCGCGAGCTCCGGGGCGCGCTGTTCGTCGACGCGTACGCCCGGTGACGCCGTCGATCGGGGTACACGCACGACCCGGCGGGGTACGGCCCGGCTGGGAGCGGTCGCGAGCGACGGGTAGGTATACATGGTGACCACCGTCTTCTGTCTCCACGCCCTCGGCGCGAGTTCCGAGGAGTTCGCGCTGCTGCGCGCCGAACTCCTCGGCGACCTCGACCTGATCGGCATCGACCTGCCCGGCTTCGGCCGCAGCCCGGCGTCGTCCGGCACCACCGTCGAGGAGATGGCCGTCCTGGTGGAACGCGCGATCGGGGCGAGCGGCTCGACGGAGTGGATGCTCCTCGGGCACTCGATGGGCGGCAAGGTCGCAACGGTGGTGGCCGACCGCACGATCTCCGGTGCGAACGGCCTGTTCGGGCTGCGAGCCGTGGTGCTCGTCGCCGCGTCCCCGCTCGCTCCCGAGCCGATGGACGACGACCGCCGCTGGACGATGCTCTCGTGGGCTGCCGGTGGCCCGATCGGCACCGAGGACGCCGAGGAGTTCGTCGCCGCCAACACCGCCGCACCCCTGGCGCCCGCGCGCCACAGCGCGGCGGTGCAGGACGTCGAGCGGACCGACCCCGCCGCCTGGACGGACTGGCTCTCCCGCGGCAGCCGCGAGGACTGGTCGGACGGCGCACCGAACCCCGTGCCCGCCCTGGTGCTCGCCGGTGCCGAGGACGGCGACCTCGATGCCGACGCCCAGCGTCGCCTGACCCTGCCGCACTGGCCGAACAGCGAGCTCCACGTCGTCGACGGCGCCGCCCACCTGCTGCCCTGGGAACAGCCCGAGGCCGTGGCCGAGCGCATCCGCGACTTCTGGCAGCGCCGGGTCACGGGGTCGCCGGTCGTCCCCGTGGAGCACGCCCGCGTGATCGCCTCGCCGCGGGTCAGCGCCCGGACCCGCGGCCTGCTCGCCGAGCGCGCGCTGCCCGACGACCCGGCGGCCGCACCCCACGCGCTGACGCCGACGCAGTTGGACACCCTGCGCGCCGTCGCACGGATCGTCGTCCCGCAGCCCGGCAGCGACCAGGTCGACCTGGCGCTGCGGGTCGACGCGCAGCTGGCCGCGGGGCTCGGCGACGGCTGGCGGCCGGACGGCCTGCCGGTGGACGCCGAGGCCTACCGTGCTGCGCTCGACGTGCTCGCTGCACCAGCCCGCGACGGCGTGCTCGACCAGGCCCTCGAGTCCGTGGCTGTCGGGCGGTACCGCGCCGACGGCGACCTCGACGCCGAGCAGCTGCGCGCGTGGTTCGAGGACGCCAGCGTCGACCTCGTGAAGCACTGGCTCGCACACCCCGCCACCATGGCCGCCATCGACTTCGACGGCTACGCGAACGGCGGCGACGGCGTCCGCAAGCAGGGCTTCCAGCTGCTCGCGGCGGGCGAGCGCGAGGCCTGGGAACCCGAGGCCCCCGCCGGCACCGCCACCACGATCGACACCGCACCGACGACCGGAGCTGCACGATGAGACTCGACGGACAACGCACGTACGGCACGGACGACGTCGTCGACGTGGTGGTGGTCGGCACCGGGGCCGGGGGAGCACCGCTCCTCGCATCGCTGGCCCGCCGGGGCCTGACGGTCGTCGCGCTCGAGGCCGGCCGCAACACCGAGCCCGGCGACCACGTGCCGGACGAGGTCGCCGCCCCCGGTGACATCAACTGGATGGACGAGCGGCTGAGCGGCGGCGGAGCCCCCACGGCCTTCGGCCCCAACAACAGCGGCACGGGCGTCGGTGGCTCCACGCTGCACTGGGGTGCGTTCACCCCGCGGCCGAGCGAGCACGACCTGCGGCTGCGGACCGAGAGCGGCGCGGGGCAGGACTGGCCGATCAGCCACGCCGAGCTCACGGGCTGGATCGAGCAGGTCGAGCACGACGTCGGTGTCGCCGGTCCCGAGCACTACCCGTGGGACCCCTCCCGCCGGTACCGGATGCGCCCACCGGCCCGGAACGCCTCGTCGGACATGATGATGCGCGGCACCGCGGCCGCCGGGATCACCGCGACCGACGCCCCGGTCGGCCTGACGACCGAGGACCGGCACCAGGAGCACCACGGGCTGCGCCAGGCCTGCGTGTCCTGCGGCTCGTGCCACCAGGGCTGCCGCAACGGCTCGAAGGTGTCGATGGACACGACCTACCTGCCCGCCGCGGTGGCGTTCGGTGCCGAGATCCGTCCGGAGTCCTTCGTGCACGGCATCGAGCTCGACGCGGCGGGACGGGTCGAGGCGGTCCTGTACACCGCCGACGGCCGCGAGCACCGCCAGCGCTGCCGGTCACTCGTCCTCGCCGCGGGTGGTGTCGAGACGCCGCGACTGCTGCTGCACACCGGTGTCGCGAACGGCAGCGGGCAGGTCGGCCGGAACTTCACCGCGCACGGAGCCACCCAGGTGTGGGCGCGGTTCGACGAGTCGATGCGCTCGTACCGTGGGTACCCGTCGTCGATCATCACCGAGGACTTCGTCCGACCGGCGGACGCCGACTTCGCGGGCGGCTACCTCATCCAGAGCCTGGGCGTGCAGCCGCAGACCTTCGCGACCTCGCTGGTCCGGGGCGGCGGACTCCGCGGTGCCGAGCTCGTCCGGGCGCTGCAGGACTACCCGTTCTCGGCCGGCGTCGGCATCAACGCCGAGTGCCTGCCGTACGACGACAACCGCCTCGAGCTGACCGACGAACTCGACGAGCACGGTGTCCCACGTGCCCGGGTCTCGTTCACCCCGGGGTCGAACGAGGAAGCGATCCGCCGCCACGCGGTCCGCACGATGACGACCATCGTCGAGGCCGCTGGCGGTCAGGACGTCCGGGTGCTCGAACGCACGGCGCACACCATCGGCACCGCGCGCATGGGCACGGACCGCGAGACCTCCGTCGTCGACCAGGACGGCCGCTCGTGGGACGTCCCGAACCTGTGGATCGCCGACAACTCGGTGTTCCCGAGCGCGGTCATCGCGAACCCGGCGCTGACGATCATGGCGCTCTCGCTCCGCACCGCCGACCGCATGCTGCAGGCCGCCTGAGCAGGCACCGCGACCGGCTGAGCACGCGCCCCGACCGCCCGGTCGCGGCTCAGCCCCGCAGCGCGAGCGCCTCGCTCGTCCACCGGGCGTGCAGGTCCCACGGGTCGTCGACCCCGGCAGCGACGGTGTCCACGTGGGCCAGGAGTTCCGGCGTGACCCGGAACCACTCGGTACCCGGGTACCGGCTGGCGGCGAACGTGGCGTGCCGTCGGCGTTCGAGGGTCCGGTCACCGCGCTCGAACGCCAGCAAGTCCTGGTGCGGGATCGCCGCGAGCCGCTGCCGGGGGTTCATCGTCGTGCCGATCTTGATGCGGTCGCCGAAGTCGTCGCGCATCCGCAGGTAGTAGACGACGTCGACCCGAGGGGGAGCGAGGTCGCCGTCCGGCACGTCACCCCACCGCCACTCGCACCGGGCACACACCATCCCCGAGGGGTACCGCACCCCGATCCGCGAACCGCACGCCGGGCACGGGCCGGGCAGTGCGTCCTCGATGCCGGGGTGTTCGGCCGCGAGGTCGGCGACGAACGCGACGTGCGCGCCGCACAGGGGGACGCCCGCGAGCCCGTCCGCGAGCACGCGTGCGCAACCCGGCACGCAGCACGAGGAGGTGACCATGCGCCGAACGATAGCCTGACCCACCGACGTGCCCCGGGCCTCCCGGCCGCTGCGCGCGCTGGGCGTACCGGGCGTCCCTGGGCGTACCGGGCGTCCCTGGTCGAATCGGGCGTCCCTGGTCGAATCGGGCGTCCCTGGTCGAATCGGGCGTCCCTGGTCGAATCGGGTGTACCTGGTCGAATCGGGCGTCCCTGGTCCGTTCTTCCGACCAGGTACGCCCGATCCCACCAGCCATCGCGCCCGTTATGGGAAAGAACGGGCGTACCTGCGACAGCCGGGCGCCCCGGCCGCCGGGCGTTCCGACCGAGAACGGGCGTGCCGGGTGTACCTGGTCGAATCGGGCGTCCCTGGTCCGTTCTTCCGACCAGGTACGCCCGATCCCACCAGCCATCGCGAGCGTTCTGGGAAGGAACGGGCATACCTGCGACAACCGGCCGCCCCGGCCGCCGGGTGTACCGACCAAGAACGGGCGTGCCGGGTGTACCTGGTCGAACCGGGCGTACCTGGTGCGTTCTTCCGACCAGGTACGCCCGTTTCCACCAGCCATCGCGCCCACCATGGGAAGGAACGGGGACGCAGGCCGCCGTCAGTCGGTGAAGATCACCCCGACGGGCTCGCGCTTCTCCTCCTGGAACTCGTCCTCGCCGCGACCGAGCGCCCAGTACGCCGACAGCGACATCTCGCGCTTCTCCAGCCCCCAGTCGTCCTGCAGCAGCCGACGGATCGCCTTCATCGCGGTCCGCTCGCCGTGCGCGAAGACCTGGACCGGCCTGGAGGCACGCGGCAGCCCGCGGGCCGTCTCCAGCAGGAGCGTGCCCGGCTGGGCGCCGGTGGCGTCCCGGTGCAGCCACCGCAGGTCGACCCCGGCCGGGTGCCGGATGTCCTGCTCGTCGGCGAGCCCGGCCACCTCGACCAGGGCGACGCCGGTGGCGGAGTCGGGCATCGACTCGAGTGCTGCGCCGATCGCGGGCAGGGCGCTGTCGTCACCGAGCAGCACGTGCGTGACCGCCGGGTCGGTGGTCGGCGCGTAGCCGCCACCGGGCCCGGACAGGGCGAGCCGGTCGCCCGGCTGCGCGGACGCTGCCCAGGGACCGGCGAGGCCCTCGTCGCCATGGACGACGAAGTCGATCGCGATGGTCCGCGTGGTGTGGTCGACCGCGCGCACCGTGTAGGTGCGGCGGGCGGGGCGGTCGTGCTTCGGCAGGGTCTCGCGCAGGGCCTCGAGGTCGTACGGCGGCACCAGTCCGAGCGACGGCTTCGCGAGCAGGAGCTTGACGTACTTGTCGGTCGAGCCGAGTCGGTCGGGGTCGGCCTGGGCGACGAAGTCCTCGAAGGCCGAGCCGCCCAGGTGCACGCGCACCATGTGGGGCGAGAGCCGTTCGGTGCGGTCGACGACGAAGACGTGCTGGGGGCGTTTGGGTTTCGAGCTCATCGTGGGGGAGCTTCCTCTCGCGGGTTCGGCGTCACCTGGGTGATCCCTGCTTGACGCGCGCATCACTAAGGTTAGCCTTACCTCATGGACTCGACCGTCATCCCGTTCTCCGAGCTGCTGCGGCGTCGCACGCGGCGCTCGCACGGTGCCTCGGCCACGAGCGGCTTCATGCAGGACCTGCTCGGCGGCGACTGCGACGTCGCCGACTACGCGGACCTCCTCGGACAGTACGCCTTCGTGTACGACGCACTCGAGCGGGCGGCGGAACGCATGGCCGACCACCCCGTGGCGGCGCCGTTCGTCACCGCGCAGCTCACCCGGATGCCGGCGATCCGTGCCGACCTCGAGTACCTGATCGGCCCGGACTGGTCCGAGCTGGTGTGCCCGCTGCCCGCGACGACCGCGTACGTGCGACGCCTCAACGAGGTCGCGGCGGAATGGCCCGGCGGCTTCGTGGCGCACCACTACACGCGGTACCTCGGCGACGTGTCCGGCGGGCACGTGATCGGGCAGGTGCTGGCCGAGCGGTTCGGGTTCGACACGAACGGTGTTCTGTTCTACATCTTCGACCAGGTCGCCGACCCGAGCGACTTCGAGCACACCTACCGGGCCCAGCTCGACGCCGCGCCCTGGACGGCCGACGAGCAGGAGCGGGTGATCGCCGAGGTCGAGCTCGCCTACGACCTGAACCGGGGGCTGCTCGCCGGCCTCGATGCCCGCCGTGCGCCGTTCCGTCAGGAGCCGGGCAGCGCCTCCGTGCCTGCCTGATCCAGCGGCGGCAGCACCCCGGCACTTCCGAACCCGGACCCCCGCGGGACCGCCGGCCCCGCGCGGACCCTGCTCCGCGTCCGTCCGGACCCGGCCCCGCGTCCGTCCGGACGGTCGACGTCATGCGCCCCCGGGTGCCGATACGCTGCTGGGACCCGGGACCAGCCTCCCGGACGACCCGGAAAGGACTCCATGACGGCGATCGACGGATCTGCACGCCACGAGCGCGCGCGGGACGACGTCAGCGGTGCGGTCGACAGTGACCTGCGCGCCGACGTCCGGTACCTCGGCAACCTCCTCGGCCGGGTGCTGCGGGAGAACGGGGGCGACGAACTGCTCCACGACGTGGAGTCGTTGCGCGCCGCCGTTATCGACGCCTACGAGGGCGACCACGCCGAGGGTGCCGCGCGTGCCCAGGCGATCGTCTCGGGCATGTCGGCCGAACGCGCCGAAGCCGTGGCACAGGCGTTCACCACCTACTTCCACCTCACGAACCTGGCCGAGGAGCACCATCGCGTGCGGGTCCTCCGGCAGCGCGGTGACGACGGCGGCGTGGCCGGCGACTCGTTCCCCGCCACCTACGCCGAGCTCGTCGCCGAGGTCGGCGAGTCCGAGGCCGCCGAGCGCCTCCGCGCCCTGCGGTTCCACCCGGTGCTGACGGCCCACCCGACCGAGGCCCGCCGCCGCGCGGTCACCACGGGTGTCCGCCGCATCACGGACCTCATCGACGAGCGCGACCGCGCCCGGAACGCGACGGCCCGCGCCGAGAACGAGCGCCGCCTGCTCGAGGAGATCACGACCCTCCTGCGCACTTCGCCGCTCCGCACCACCCGGCCGACCCCGCTCGACGAGGTCCGCACCGCGATGAGCGTGTTCGACCAGACCCTGTTCGAGATCGTCCCGCAGGTGTACCGCCTGCTCGACGACCGGCTGCAGGGCGACGACGCCGGCCGCGCTTCCGTGATCGCGCCCGCGTTCGTGCGGTTCGGCACCTGGATCGGCGGCGACCGCGACGGCAACCCGCACGTCACGGCCGACGTCACCCGCCAGGCCGCCGAGATCGCGGCGGAGCACATCCTGCTGGGCCTCGCCCGCGCGACCACCCGCATCGGCAGCGCCCTGACGCTCGACGCGAGCGACACCCCCGCCGACGCCGGCCTCACCGCCCTCGTCGCCGCGCAGGAGTCCCTCGACCCGGGCATCGCCGAGCGCATCGGCGTCCGCGCACCGAACGAGACCCACCGTCGTGCGCTCCTGTTCGTCGCCGCGCGCATCGACGCCACCCGGACCGGCACCACGCCGCTGGCCTACGACGGCCCCGAGGCGCTGCTGGCCGACCTCCGCACGATCCAGGCGTCGCTCATCGCCGCCGGCGCGATCCGCCCGGCGAACGGCGAGTTGCAGAACCTGATCTGGCAGGTCGAGACCTTCGGGTTCCACCTGGCCGAGCTCGAGGTCCGCCAGCACTCCCAGGTACACCGCACGGCCCTGGCGGAGATCCGCGCCGGTGGCGAACTCAGCGAGACCACCGAAAAGGTCCTCGCCGTCTTCCGCACGATCGCCGGGCTGCAGTCCCGCTACGGCGTCCGCGCCGCGAACCGGTACATCGTGTCGTTCACGCAGTCCCCGGCGGACCTGGCGAACGTGCACGAGCTCGCGGTCGCCGCGCTCGGGTCCGCCGAGGCCGCGCCGGTGCTCGACGTCATCCCGCTGTTCGAGACCTTCGCCGACCTGCACGCCAGCGTCGACATCCTCGACGAGGCCGTCCGCACCGAGGCCTTCCAGCGACGCCTCGCCGCGACCGGCCGTCGGCTCGAGGTCATGCTCGGCTACTCGGACTCGTCGAAGGACGTCGGCCCGGTGTCCGCGAACCTGGCGCTGTACGACGCCCAGGCCCGCATCGCCGACTGGGCCCGCGACAACGACATCGAGCTGACCCTGTTCCACGGCCGGGGCGGTTCGCTCGGCCGGGGCGGCGGTCCCGCCAACGAGGCCGTCCTCGCGCAGCCGCCGGGATCGATCGACGGCCGGCTCAAGCTCACCGAGCAGGGCGAGGTCATCTTCGCCCAGTACGGCGACCAGGACATCGCCGCCCGCCACCTCGAGCAGATGGCCTCGGCGACGCTCTTCGCGTCGACGCCGTCGAACGAGGCGCGCACCGCCGCCGCGGCCGCCCGGTTCGCCGACCTCGCCCAGCAGCTCGACGACGTCTCGCGCGTCGCCTTCTACGACCTGGTCAAGGCCGACGGCTTCGCGCCCTGGTTCGCCCGGGTCACCCCGATGGAGGAGATCGGCCTGCTGCCCCTCGGCTCCCGCCCGGCCCGTCGTGGCCTGTCGGTGGAGTCGCTGGAGGACCTCCGCGCCATCCCGTGGGTGTTCTCGTGGACACAGGCGCGCATCAACCTCGCCGGTTGGTACGGGCTCGGCTCCGCGCTCGAGGCCGTCAGCGACGTCGAGGTGCTCCGTGCCGCGTACGCCGAGTGGCCGCTCTTCGCCGCGATGATCAAGAACGTCGAGATGTCACTCGCGAAGACCGACGAGCACATCGCCCGCCGGTACCTCGAGCTCGCCGACCGCGACGACCTCGCCGCGAAGGTGCTCGACGAGATGGTCCGCACCCGCGACTGGGTGCTCCGCGTCTCCGGCGGCAGCGACGTGCTCGAGGACCGACCCGTCCTGGCCCGCGCCGTTCGCCTCCGCAGCCCGTACGTCGACGCGCTGTCGCACCTGCAGCTCCGTGCGCTGCGCGCCATCCGCACGTCCGGCAGCACGGACCCCACGGACGCCGACCACCGGCTCCTGCTGCTCACCGTCAACGGGATCGCGGCCGGCCTGCAGAACACGGGCTGACGCCCCCACCCGACAGACAGGAGGCCCGGTGCCAGCTGGCACCGGGCCTCCTGTCCGTCCCCGCGCACGTCCCGGGCCGCACCGCCCAGCGGTCACGAAGCGTCTGCCGCGCCTCGCGTCGCCGCTCCGCCGAGTGGTCAGGACTCGTCGGGCGGCCCCGGCCGGGCGGTCACGAGGCGTCGGCTGCGCCGTCGCCGAGCGACGGAACACGACCGCTCGGCGGACGTGAGCGGGGTGTCGTGACCGCTCGCGGCGCCGGACGGGAGGCCCGTGGCGGGCCCGCACCGGGCCTCCTGTCCGTCCCCGCGCACGTCCCGGGCCACACTTCGTGAGCAGGAACGGTCGCGTCCGGCACCGCGAACCGACCGTTCCTGCTCACGAAGTGCCCGTCGAATCGATTCGGGGACGCGTAGCGTGTCCGAGGTGACGACGGAGCGCAGCCTGGGACCGACGACGACCGTGCTGCCCCCGATCGTGCCGCTGGCGCTCATCGTCGGGGTCTCGCCGTTCGCGACGGACATGTACATCCCCGCACTCCCGGCCATCGCGCGCGACCTCGACACGACGCCCGGCGCCGTCCAGCTGTCGCTCACGGCGTTCCTCGTGGCCTTCGCGGTCGGCCAGCTGCTCGTCGGACCGGTGAGCGACGGGATCGGTCGTCGGCCGATGCTCGTCGTCGGGACCGCCCTGTTCGCCCTCGCGTCGGTCGGCTGCGCGCTCGCCCCCGACGTCGTGACGCTGGTGGTGGCCCGCGTCGCCCAGGGACTTGCCGGAGCCGCGGGCGCCGTGGCCGGTCGGGCGATGGTGTCCGACGTGACGAGCGGCACCCGGATGGCGAAGGTGTTCGGCACGCTCGCGGCCATCAACGCGATCGGCCCCGTGGTGGCCCCGCTGGCCGGGGGAGCGGTGCTGACGGTCGGCACGTGGCGGCTCATGTTCGTCGTGCTGGCCGTGCTCGGCGCCGTGTTCTTCGTGGCGGTGGTCCTGCGGTTCCGCGAGACCCTGCCGCCGGATCGCCGTGGCGGGGTCGGATTCGCGGCCAACGGGCAGCGGATCCGCGAGCTCCTGGCGATCCCGCGGTTCCGGGCCTACGTGCTGAGCGGGGTGCTGTCGACGGTGGGGTTCTTCGCCTACATCGCGACGAGCTCGTTCGTGTTCCAGTCGGAGTTCGGGTTCTCCGAGGGGCTGTACACGCTCGTCTTCGCCACGAACGCGTCGATGATGATCGTCACGACGCTGCTGTTCGGCCGGCTCGTCGGACGGTTCAGCGAGGACGCCCTGCTGACCCTGGGCCTGGTCGTCGGGACGGTCGGAGCCACGGCCGTTCTGGTGTCGGCGCTCCTCGGACTCGGGCCCGTGCCGGTGTGGTGCGCCCTCGCGGTCGTGACGGCCGCGTGGGGCTTCGTCCTGCCGGCGGCGATGACCCGAACCCAGCACGTCGGCGCGGCGCACCCGGGGACCGCGGCCGCCCTGCAGGGCGGGCTGACCTTCGGCATCGGCGGTCTCGGCACCCCGCTCGCCGGAGCCCTCGGCGGCACCGCGCTGGCGATGGGCGGGGTGATGGCAGCGCTGATGGCCGCGGCCGTGGTGGTCCAGGTGACGGCGACGCGGCGAAACCGTTCCCACAACTGAGGGGCTGAGCCGGTAGGTTGCTGGTTGCAAGGCGCACCGATCTGAGGAGACCCACCGAGATGGACATCGTCGTACACGAGGCGGAGACCGACACCGCCGTCCTGGAGTGCAGCGGCCGGCTCAACATGGTCTCCGCGCCCACCTTCCGCGAGACCGTCGCCCAGATCGTCGGCAATGGGCGTTCGCGGCTCGTGGTCGAGCTCTCCGGGGTCGAGTTCATGGACTCCTCCGGCCTCGGCGCCCTGGTCGGCAGCCTGAAGACCGCACGCCAGGCCGGCGGCGACCTCCGCATCGCGGCGCCGTCGGAACAGGTCCAGATGGTGCTCAAGCTCTCCAACATCGACAAGATCCTGCGGACGTACCCCGACGGGGACGCCGCGGTGACCGACTGGTGATGACCGCCCCCGTCGCCGAGCACATGCTCGCACTGGCGTGCCCCCCGGACGACGTGTCCGCCGTGCACGACTTCCTCGCAGGCGTCTGGCAGCACGAGCCGTCCGTCGCCGCCGAGGACCGGATGGCCCTCGAGCTCGCCCTGGTCGAACTCACCTCGAACGTCATCGAGCACGGCGCCCGCCCCGACGGCGTCTCGTGCGAGCTCCGGCTCGAGATCGGCGACGAGCGCTTCCAGGCGCTGCTGTCCGACGACGGGGTCGCGGCGACGGTGGACCCCGACGCCGCCGTGCTTCCCGACGACTTCGCAGAGGGCGGTCGCGGACTCGCCCTCGTCCGCATGGTCGTTGACGACCTGCGGTACGAACGCGTGGCCGACCGGAACCGCTGGACGGTGCTGCGCTCCCGGCACTGAGCGGGAGCACGGCCGTCATCGATCGGCCGAGTCGCAACGGTCGTCCGCCCAGCGCACTCCGTGGGCCGTAAACCGCAATGACGGGTCGGCGATTGTCGCGTTTCCCGGACACCGTGTCACGATTCGCGCGATGACTGTCGACCCCGATCCCCGGATCCGGTTCGAGACGTCCGGCGCCGGACTCGACGCGGCCGTGCAACTGTACGAAGAGGCCTACGAGAGCACGGGGTTCTCGGCGTCCCGGACCGATCGTCCGTTCGCGTACCGGTTCCAGGTCGTGGGCGACGGATCGATGACCTTCCGCTCCACCCGGTTCGACGGGCGGATGCAGGGCGAGGTCGAGGTCCCCGACGAGTACGTCGTGATGTGGACGTCGGACGGCGGCGGCCGCGTGGACGTCGGTCGCCAGGAGGTCGACTTCGCACCGGGGACCCCACGGGTGTTCCCGACGCGGCGTCCCTTCGTGTTCGACCTGCAGGACGTCCGCCAGAGCCTCGTGCAGTTCGACCGCACGTACCTGGAGGGCGTCGCCGCCGAGGTGCACGGCACCCGGCCCGGCCCCCTCGTGTTCGACCACACCGCAGCGCCCCGGCCCGAGGACCTCCGCGCCTGGAACGCCCGGGTGCAGCGCGCCGCGGCGATCGTGCTCGGCCCGGCGCCGCTGACCGAGCTGGCCCTCGCCGAGACCGTGCGGGAGACGGCGCTGGCGTTCCTCGACACGTTCCCGCACGAGACCATCGCCCCCGACGTCGCGCTGCCGCAGGGGGCCACTGGTCGTGTCCGCGAGGCCGTGGAGTTCATGCACGCCTTCGCCCACACGCCCGTGACCACGACCGACGTCGCCGAGCACGTCGGCCTGAGCGTCCGGGGGCTGCAGCAGGCGTTCCAGCGGCAGGTCGGAACGGCGCCGAACGCGTTGCTGCGGGGGATCCGGCTGGACCGCGTGCACGAGGAACTCCGCCGCGCGTCGGCGGGCGACCTGACGGTGGCGAGCGTGGCGTTGCGCTGGGGCTTCGCGCACCTCGGCCGGTTCTCGGCGGCGTACGCGTCGCGCTTCGGGCAGTACCCGCGCGACACGCTGCAGCAGCCCCGGGGCGCGGTCCCGCAGCTCTGAACAGGGCAGCGCACCCCGCGTCACACTCCGGAACGGTGCCCCGCCGGTTCGCTACGCTGCCCCGGTGAGCAGAGCGCGACCGTGGGTGATCGTGCCCGGCATCTGGAACTCGGACCCGGACCACTGGCAGTCCGTCTGGGAGCGGGAGCAGCAGGACGAGCACGACGACGGGCACATCCAGCACGACCACCGCCCCCAGCAGCCCGCCGCCGTCCGCATCGCCCCCACCTCGTGGAGCGACCCGGACCCGGACGACTGGCGCGCCGCGATCTCCACGGCCGTGGCCTCGTGCCCGGAGTCCCCGGTCCTCATCGCCCACAGCCTCGGCGTCCTGGCCGTCGCCGACTGGCTCGCCACCACGGCGGACGCTCCCGCGCTCGTCGCCGGTGCCTTCCTCGTCGCCCCGCCCGACCCGCTCGGCGACACGTTCCCGGACGAGGCATCGGGCTTCGTGGCGCCGCGCCCGGTGCCCTCGGCCCAGCGGGTCCCGACGCGCCTCGTCGTGAGCGACGACGACCCGTACTGCAGCGCGGACCGGGCGCTCGTGCTCGCCGACGCAATGGGCGCGGACGTCGTCCGCGTCGGTGCCCTCGGGCACGTGAACGTCGCGAGCGGCGTCGGTGCCTGGCCCGCGGGACGGGAACTGCTGCGGGCGTTCGAGGACGGCCTCCGCCCACCTCGGTGACCACGGGGTGCGACACGCCGCTCAACTCCGCGCCGATATGGCAGGCGGTGCAGCGACACACCGCGGATGTCCCGCGTTTCGGCCCGCGCGATATTTATCCTTCGGACATGGAGACCCAGTCCGGCGCACGCACCCCGCTCGTGGACCCGTTCGGCCGCGAGCTCGAGGAGTGGCTCCGCGACGCACCGGCGACCCGTGCCCCGTACGTGCCGGACCTCGTCGTCCCGCCCGTCACCGGCCCCGTGCAGCGCCCCGGACACGCCGCGAGCAGCACCACCACCGCGGCCGCCGAAGCAACCGCCGACGCGACGACCGCCGACCAGTCGGCCGCCCCGGCACCCGTCGCCGCCCCCGCGTTCCGCCGCGACCGCGCCCGCCACGCCGCCGTCTGCGCCCCGTCGTTCCCGGAGCCGCCGGAGCGTCTGGCCCTGCGCATCGAGGACCTCGCGGTCGAGGTGTCGTCGTCCACGGGCCGCAGCAGCATCGAGCGCATCGTCCTGCTCGAGGACGAGGTCCGCCGCCGTGACGAGGACCTCGCTCGCCTCGCCGCGTGGGAGGCCACCGTCGCCGGCTCGGAGGACCCCGAGGTGACGGCCGCCCGCGCCTTCGCTCACACCGTCTTCGCCGACCTGCTGACCGATGCCGCCGCCGAGGCGGACCGCCGCGACCGTGCCGCAGCCCGCCGCGCAGCGACCGCGCCCGTGGCGCTCGTCACCCGGTCGGCACCCGTGCCGACCCGCGCAGCACCGAGCGTCCCCGCAGCAGCGCAGGCACCCGCACGCACCGCGGAAGCCGCGCCGGTGGTGGAACTCGTCACCCCGGAACGCGACGAACCCGTCCGACCGGTGCTGGGCCTCCCGGCCGTGTCCCCGGTGTCCGCGGCCACGCGACCCACCCCGCTCGTCCTGCCCGCCACCGGGCCGACGGTCATCGACCGCGCGGCCTTCGCCGCAGCGCTCACCGCGCACCAGGGCGTCACCGCGAGCACGCCGGTCGTCCTGCCGGACGCCGTCGCGGCACCCGTCGTCCCGGCCCCCGTCGTGGACGCGACGGAAGCCGACACCGACTCCGCCACGGCGGCAGCGCCGGCCCCGGCCGGCTGGTGGTCGCGACTCGTCGACCGGCTGCTCGGCCTGCTCGGTCGTCGCTGACGACCCGCGGCCGCGGTGCGGTCGGCTGCAGCGCTTCCGGTCACACCGCTTCCGGCTGTACTGCCTGGAGGCCCGGATCACCCCACACGGATCGGCTGCCCCGTGCGGGGCGGTCGCCTCGGTAGACTGACGGGATGCCGACGCTCCGCGAACTCCAGGCCGTGATCGAGGACCTGTGGCCCGCCGCCGGTGCCGAGTCGTGGGACTCCGTCGGACTCGTCGCGGGCGATCCGGCCGCCACCGTCGAGCACGTGCACCTCGCCGTCGACGCTGTCCCGGCCACCGCCCGTGAAGCCGTCGAACTCGGTGCCGGGCTCCTGCTCACGCACCACCCGCTGCTGCTGCGCGGGGTGACGACGATCGCCGAGTCGACCTACAAGGGCAGTGTCCTCGCGACCCTCGTGCGTGGCGGCAGCGCCCTGCTCGCGGCGCACACCAACGCCGACGTCGTGACGACCGGCACCTCGGCGGTCCTCGCCGACCGACTCGGGCTCACCGAGCAGCGACCGCTCGACGCCGGAGCCGACCCCGACACGGGCATCGGCCGAGTCGGGGTGCTGCCCGAGGGGACGACCCTCGGCGCCCTCGCCCGGAAGCTCGTCGACCTGCTGCCGCCCACGGCCACCGGCGTCCGTGTCTCCGGTGACTTCGACCAGCCCGTCCGCACCGTGGCGCTCTGCGCGGGTGCGGGGGACTCGCTGCTCGGTCACCCCGCCGTGCTCGGTGCCGACGTCTACATCACGAGCGACCTGCGGCACCACCCGGCCTCGGAGTTCCGCGAACAGGCGCTCCTCGGCGGCGGACCGGCGCTCATCGACACCTCGCACTGGGCCACCGAGTGGCTCTGGCTCGACGTCGCCGCAGAGCAGCTGCGCACCCGGGCCGGGGTCCGTGTCACCGTGAGCGACCTCCGCACCGACCCGTGGGACTTCGCCGTCCTGCCGGCCGCCGAACCCACCACCCCCACAGAAGGAGCCTGACCATGAAGGCAGCACCCGAGGACCAGGTCATCCTCCTCGACGTCCAGCGTCTCGACAACGACGTCACCCGCATCGCGCACCGCATCACGTCGTTGCAGAAGGGCGACCAGCTGACCGAGCTGAGCAAGCAGGCTGCTGCGCTCCGAAGTGAACTCGTCGCCGCCACCGGCGAGGTCGAGGACGCCGAGCGCGACCTCGCCCGCCTGGAGTCCGACACCGCTGTGGCACAGGCCCGTGTCGAACGCGACACCACGATGCTGCAGAACGTCGCGAACGCGAAGGACGCCGCCGGACTGCAGAGTGAGCTCGACTCGCTGCAGCGGCGCATCGGCGGCCTCGAGACCGCCGAGCTCGAGATCATGGAGAACCTCGACGGGCTCCGCGCCCGCGTCGGTGACATCGAGGCGAAGCTCGCCGACGTCGAGGCCGCCCGCGGTGGTCTGGTCGCCGAGCGCGACGCCGAGATCGCCCGGCTCACGGCCGACCGCGAGTCCGCCGAGCAGGCCCGTGCCGACGTCGCCGCCAAGGTGCCGGCCGAGTTGCTCGCCCTGTACGACCGGCAGCGTGCGCGCTACGGCTTCGGCGCCTCGCTGCTGCAGGGCGGCGTGTCGACGGCCTCGGGCGTGGCGCTCAACAACTCCGACCTGCAGACGATCCGCCGGGCTGCGCCCGACGACGTGGTGCTGTGCCCCGACAGCGACGCGATCCTGGTGCGGACGGCCGAGTCCGGGCTGTAGTCGCGAGCGACGTCCGTGGCGGAGGCGCGGTGCCGGCGGGCACCGCGCCTCCTGTCCGTTCGTGGGCTGGTCGCAACGCGTCGGGTGCGTGCCGCCGTGCGGTCACGAACCGTCGGCTGCGGCCGTGCCGGACGACAGTTGGTGACCACTCGGCGGACCTGAGCGGGGAGTCGTGACCGTGCGCGCCGCCTGCGCCGCCAGACGGAGGCCCGTGGCGGCGCCGCACCGCGCCTCCCGTCCGTCGTGGGCTGGTCGCAACGCGTCGCGTGCGTGCCGCCGAGCGGTCACGAACCGTCGGCTGCGGCCGTGCCGGACGACACTTTGTGACCACTCGGTGGACCTGAGCGGGGAGTCGTGACCGCGCGCGCCGCGCGCGACGTCCGCGCGGGCCGACGCGGCACGGAGGAGGGGCGAATGGGCCGGCCGTACGCCGGGTTCTGTCCCGCCGCTTGCACGGCGGTGACGGCCATCTCTCTCGGACCGACGTTGCCGTCGGCCTCCAGCGGTCTACCCGAGGACTCGGCGAGCAGCCTCAACGTCCTCTGTCTGACCTTGCTCCGGGCGAGGTTTACCGAGCGGAT
>Ga0265797_10004986_pt1 | contig 19743 bp, 22 predicted proteins | sample P2T30metagenome_FD_192433 | JGI IMG/M metagenome (GOLD analysis project Ga0265797, IMG submission 192433) | Plant litter microbial communities from East Loma Ridge, Irvine, California - P2 T30 | ecosystem: Environmental > Terrestrial > Plant litter > Unclassified | place: USA: California...
CGGTGTTGCGGTCAAGAACGTTCTGGAACTGGGCGATTGACGGAGGGACCTTCAGGCGCATGTTCAGGATCTTGCGCTGGCGCTGCAGACGGACGTAGGCGGGCCATTTGACGAAGCGCGACAGGTTACGGCGGGGCTGGATGTCCTGGCCGATACCGAAGTTCTTCGGGCGACGCTCAATGAGCGGGTTCTGGTAGTCGTAGTGTTAGTCTCGAGGCGGGCGCATTGCGATACTGGATATTGATTTACTCACCTTGGCATTCTTCTTGTTCACACCAGCCTTGGTCTGGGGGAACGGGGCCGGGGCGGCCTTCTTGGAACCGGCTTTGGGAGGCTATCATTGAGAAGAACAGTCAGCGCTGTTCAATCTCTAAAGAGCGCTTATGAGCAGAGGCATTGCTGCCATCTGCTCGGCTCAAGCCATCGCACACGCGCTGCAACAAGTGCAGGCGGTGGACATTTTGGGGTCATCACTGCAGCTTGCTCGCGCGCATTGCGACAAGCAGAGGCATACAGCTCGGGTTTCAGGTAATGCTTACCATGATGTTAGTATCGACGGAGAATTGAACGAAGAATTGTCGAGATCGTTGTCGCTGGCGAAAAAGAGAGATTCTTCAAGTCGAGCTGGCTTTCGAAATGTCGAGGTGGGATTTCTTCTGCGGGAAGGTCCGTTCCTAGCGTGGTTTGATGGCAGCCAAGATTTCCCACACGTTCACGTGATCTAACGTTGATCTCAGGCTAGCTCGAAGACGGAGGCATTCCAATTCCGTACAGCTAGCATAAACACCCCTGTCCGAGGGATCTGGAATCTGGAGAGCGCCCCACCTTGTCTATCATCAGCTGTGCCTTGTTCCTCTTGTTTCTTATCGTGCACATGGCCTTGCTGTAAACCTCTTGTATAGAGCATGCACCTCGATGCTGGGCGAAGGCCGAGCACTGAGCACCTCCTTTCTTACGCGTCCGGCAGTGTAGAGATGCAAAGCATCAGCCCACCTCAGCACGCCGCCGACGGCAAGGCTGGCGGCAGCAACCTTCCACACGACACTATCACTGAGTTGCCTATATCAGACCATGGAGAGACCCTGGCCAGGTTCAGATCCGGCACATCAGAACCTTTCGATCGGCACGATGATAGCACCAATTACAGAGTATACAAAGTCCGCTTCTTTGGCCTGGCCCAGCTTGTTCTCTTGAACATTGTCGTGAGCTGGGACTGGCTGACTTTCTCTGCTGTCAGCACAACATCAGCAGAGTACTTTCGCGTCTCGGAAAGTGCTATCAATTGGCTCTCAACCGGCTTCCTGTTTGCATTCGTGGCAGTCAGCCCATTGGTGATGTACACTCTGAACAAAGGTGGTCCCAAAGCTGCCATCGTCACTGCGAGTGTGCTGGTTCTCGTCGGCAGCTGGATCCGTTATGCAGGCACGCGCGCCACAGGTGGCCACTTCGGTGTTGTAATGTTCGGCCAGATCATCATCGGCTTTGCTCAGCCGTTCGTCCTCACCGCGCCGACGAGATACAGCAACCTCTGGTTCTCAGACAGTGGTCGTGTATCGGCAACTGCCGCGGCATCCCTCGCCAACCCTCTGGGAGCCGCTCTAGGACAGCTGGTCGGACCATTCTGGGCAACCGACACGTCCGGTGTCTCGAGCATGGTCCTTTACACCGCTATCATCAGCACAATCGCTTCACTGCCTTCGTTCTTTATGCCTGCAGCGCCCAAATCGCCACCATCAGCCATGGCTGTAGATGAGAAGCTTGATCTCCGCGAGGCTTTGCGAGAGCTGCCACGCAACACATCGTTCTATCTGATTTTGCTGCCTTTCAGCGTCTATGTGGGTCAATTCAATGCGTTCTCATCACTCATCAACCAGGCTTTCGAGCCATACGGCTTCAGCGAGGACGATGCTGGCATAGCCGGAGCACTCTTGATCGTTGTTGGCCTGGTGTCATCCGCAATCGTATCACCGTATGTGGACAAATCGAAACGACATTTGGCAGTGATCAAAATCGTCGTGCCCTTTATCGCAGCATGCTATCTCGCCCTCATCTGGATGCCACAAACACGCTCACTGCCAGGACCATATGTTATCTGCTCACTGCTGGGCGCGACATCATTCTCTCTTTTGCCATGTGCGCTTGAATATCTCGTGCTCATTACCCACCCGGTCAGTCCGGAGATCTCGTCGACTATCTGTTGGACCGCTGGACAACTTTCTGGCGCTATTTTCATCATCATTATGGATGCACTGAAGGGTGGCCTCTCTGGAGAGCCGGATGGTAGCATGAAGCGTGCATTGATTTTCCAAGCGGTCATTGCGTGGGTTGTTGTGCCTTTTCCGCTTGCACTTGGGTACTGGCATTTCCGGCCTGTTGGTCTCAGGCGTTTGGCTAGTGCGGAAGGATGATTTGGCAGTGACACCATTTTGTATCAGCATCTCCGTTTTCCATTAAATTTTCGGACACATAAAACCCTGTTCGTGCCCTTTCGGCTATGCAGTTTCAAGCCTCCCAATTACGTGGTAGTAGTCGAGGTGGTAGCGGGAAGATGCATATGTTGAAGCGTACGCTCGTTTGCAGTTCCCGTTTGTCTTATTTCAATCGCAATTTGACCTTTGCCATCCAAGACCCACGACTCTTCAACGTCACATCATCAGGTCCATCTTCAACACTTAATCACCATCACCCACACCGCACTCTGAAAGATCACATACAACTCAATCACACGACCATCCTCATCAGCGACGACAACATGCCAACCATTGACATGACCCTCGCTGTAAGTCTACCATTTAACGGCCACTGCGTAGGAAATCTGCTGATCTTTGTTACATTTAGTACGCAATCCCTGTCTCCTCCTATGCACTCGCTGTGCAGATGCAAACTCACGTCAAAGCACTGCCCATGCTCCACACCTTACGCCTGTGTCACCGCTTCGGTCATGGCCGCTTCACAGAACTCCCTGTAGAGCTTATCAAGATGATTGAAGGATACGCCGTGGATCCGGTACGCAGAGAGGTAGCCAAGGAACTGGAGGCTGCCTCGCGATGCTTTAGAAGAGAGTGTTCACTTCTCGATCATGCGGACCGGGGTAAGCTCATGGAAATCTACAATGGGTGGGTGGACAGAGATATGTTTTCGCCAGCGAAATCCAGCAAGCCGAGCGACGAAGAGCTTTTAGATCGCCTGTTAGACGTCGCCATATGTCGCGACTCACCGTACCTTGAAGAGCTCGACGAATCGCCAAAGCACGAGAAGAACAGAATCGAGTGGCCGCTCACTGTTGGAGAGATCTTTTCCGAGAGCAACAGGACCTTGTTCAGGGAACGTTTCGGTCTTGACATCTGGTACTCTTTCGCTCGCTTGCCCCACCACGAGGACTCTGAATACCTTCCCGATTTCGGGTTTCCTCAAGCCACCATCACGTTTCTCACGTTGCCAAATCCGGGTAGAAGTGATCATCACTGGGCTCATTCCACAGGAATCGTAGACTTGGATCGCGCGCGGATCATCGAATGCAACCACAGCGAGAATGGATTCGGGGTTGCTGTGGAGTTCCGCAAGCGGCCATCCGCCGAAGAATTAGACAGATTCTCGAAGGCCTCGAAGTTGTTGAAGCTCCAGGCTTTCGCTTACAGTAGTCATGCGCAGGATCATGTCTTGCAATTCGAACCATCTGATATTAGCATCGACTCCGAAACGACCCACGGCTCCAAGGATTCAGACAAGTTGCATGTGTCTACATAGGCTGACGATCGCGCCGGCAAGGCTACCGCAGCGATCCCGTTCCCACGCCCTACGTTATTCACACGCCACATTGAATGAGTCCGACGTGGATGGTCTTGCAAGCCTCTGGCAACAGCTCTCGTTGTGCTATCATGGCTGTGGCTTCTCGAAGCTTAACAAAGTGAAGGAGCGAGATCGGAGATATATTTGAGAGAGATCACATTCTTGCACCGGTCGCCATGATTCTGTATTGACAGGCGACTGATATCGCTAGAAAGTTCGGTCATGCTTGAAACTTGCGAACCAGTTGTGCTTCCAAGCTGCGTAAGGAATGCCAGAGAGAACATGAGCAAATTGTGTTTTGGAAGGGTAGAACAATGTGCGTTCAATGAAATTGCACTTGCAGGTGCAGAAAATGACGAAATCATGTACCATAGAGTAAGTATACAACTGTACTGGAATATCCGTGCTACCCTTTAAAGGTGTCTCAGCCAGGCAATCAGTGCATTTTGTGGTCGTACTCATGTCGGACGGTGCCAGCCAGCCAGCCAACAATCCGTATTCAAACATATGATTGAATGGTCTCCCACTGTCCTGCCAAGGCAGATCTCACCAGACTTCCGAGGTTGAAGGAAGCATTACGAACATGCGCACGGTAGTATACACAATGATATGGACATTACACGATACATCTTCGATGGAAAACTAGCAACGCTACTGAGCCATCGCTGGCCTGTGGACTCCATTTTCTGTCTTCATGGCAACTCACACTCAATCAGGCTCTCAACACCATTGCCGACACCCCATACGTTCACTATCTTTAACCCGGCGCGATCCTCGAGCAGGTGTTTCCATTGAGCCGCCGTTCTCTCTTTGGATGCAAGCAGCGCCAGCATCATCATGTCCAGTGCAGTCGCCTCCCAGTGGGCCTGCACGTCGGGAATGACATTCTCGTTGATCAGCAGCTTGCTGTAGCCGCGCTCCATCGCGGTCTTTACGTTCGCGAGAATGTGCTCGCATTTATCATCTGGCCAGTCATGGAGCACCGAGTGCATGTAGTATGCGCGAGCGCCTGGGTCTTATGTCAGTACATGAACTATCGTTGATCTCAGATGAAGGCGGCGTACCCAACAATGGCTGCTCCGTGTAGAAGTCATAGGCCATGCGTTCAATCTTCGCGTCAAGACTCGTAATCTGGCCCACCACGACAGGCAAATCTTGGAGCACCAGGCGACCAGGCGTTTCCGGATGCTTCCTAGAAAACTCCGCAAGGTCGTGGCCAATGCTGCCTCCGATGTCTACAATGAACACAGCATCATCTTCAGACTTGGCACCTTTGACCAGCCGCTCTCGAACAGGGAAGAAGTCAGCGTTCATCCAGCTGGGTCTGCCTTGGCTGTAGCCACCCATGTGATGGTTGAACTGCGGTCCGTACGGCGGGTTTGCTTGCAGATACGCGAAGAAGTTGAGCTTGGTGTCATATGCGTACTGGTAGGGACTGTTATCCGCATCGCTAGGCTCCGCATAGCCAGTCTTTGCTGCGAAAAGGTTGAACTTTGACAGAGCAGCGATTGCACCACCGGCTCTGGAGACTGGTCAGCTGCCTTCTTACTGATAAAAAAACAAGACTTACACGCAAGGGTAACCGTCGCCGATGATTGGAATAGCGAGCGACCTCGAAAAGTTCGTAGGCTTGTATTCGTCGACAGCTGTCTCTTCGATGTAGCCCATGGCACTTAGATGTCTCATGGTACGAGCTAACATCTCATTAGCTTCCTACTTTGTTTGACTGACGTCCAGGACTACAAACCCAAGAGACCAGGATCAACGCTCAGCATTTTTGCCAGCTCGGCCACGGACTTTGGAGAGCTGTTGTTCTCCAGCATCGCTCCAAATAGGCCGAGATCGACTCCGAGCGTGATGGCCATGTGCGCAGCAGGCTACGCCAGTCAGCAGCTGCCCCCTTCTCATTACGCGGATGGACTCACCTGAGCCCAGTTGTGTTTGATCATGGTCTCACGCGGCGTCTCAAGCGCCTTGACCAGTCGGCGTGCTTCTGCAAGCAGCTTTTGACGACCAAAGTTGTCTGCTGGGGCGAAGGTCTTGCCCAGTGTTTTGATCGATTCAATTGTGCTGGAGACCGCATCGGCATCGTTTGGTGATATCGCGACTTCCACGGAAGGTTGGATTGAGGTGCGGTGTCCTGGTTTCTTCACGAGTCCGTTGCTCGATCCTTCGGCTGCTCCATTGGTGTGACCATTGGTATGGCCATTGGAGTACCCATTCGCACGTGCGTTGACAAATTCATTGGCAGTACCGTCGGCAGTCATCTTGGACAAGGGTTTACTAGTTCGGTAAGAAAAGAACTGACAATATGGCTATGAGACTTCGAACAGACACAGAGGAAGAGAAGGAACATGCTATCTTATGGACTGCTGAGTTGCCTCCTTTCTAAGAGATCAGGGTAAAGTGGACACCACCCGGACCTGTCGATCTCAAGCAATAACGCAGCAACATGTACCCTCCATCTTTGCCGCCAATGTGTAATAGCCGGGAGATACTCTCAATAACCCGTCGCAACATCTGGACATGAGTTGAATTTGCTGTGGCACCATTAGCGGGAGTACTGCTAACGAAGGTGGTCTCACTAGTAAGGGTCCATAGTACTCTGTCGCTGCCAACACTTGCTAGCCTTGGAAACTCGTTGAGGTGATTTCTAGAAGTCCCGAACGACCTATCATGCCCCTGCAGCCGCATCTCTGGTAACTCTGTCTGGTCTAACAATGGGTCTACGACTTTTTCCTGAACGCAAGGCTGAACTGTGCGGGGGATGTTCTTCGACACAGACCAAAAGTTGGCATTTACGAATGCAAGCGAGTGCTTGGCGTCCCGGCATCTATTGTTTAAGTCGTGTGTCAAACGTCCTTGCCCAGCTGCTGTAGTGCTGCTGCACTACGCATGGGGGGGACCCGGGCCACTGTTGTTGCTCAACCTTAAATGTGGAGCTGCAGTGCACCCCAGACGTCGCTTCAGTCGGGATGCATGGGGCGTCCAATGGGAACTTTTGGAACCTGGCCCGGAAGCTCGGTCTGCACTCCGATGCTTGCTCTCGTTCGACTACAACGCCACTATATTGCAGGCTGTGATACTTTCGGTTCACTCGTAGTTCTGACATCAGGTGATTGTTTGGTCACAGTTGTTTACTCGCAAGAGGCTGTAGTTACCAATCAATTCGGATCGACACATACGAATGCTAACGTAGAATGGCCTCCGCCAAAAGAACAGGCTGAATCATCTTCAAAAAGACACTCCAACACGCATGGACCTCCACATACAAAAGCCACTCCACACCAAGGCTTCATGAAAGCACTCGAGCGTCTTGATCCTTCTGCTAGTCTACCACTCCACTGGAACAGCCAGGGTCTAAATTGCCCGAAACTACCTACTGCAGCATGCATCATGTACTTGAATTGCAGTAGCAGTGTGACTAGAGGATTCCGAGACGGCCAAGGCGCTCTTAGGACCCTCAATCTATGGTTTAGGAGAGACTCCCGAATCCGCTCATGCTATTCATACGGCTTCTTTCGTTGAGGGAATAGTTGGTACCAGAGATCGGCAGTCTCATTGACTTACAGTACATGCCGCTTCCTACGGCTCGTTTGGCGTTCCCATGAGTGTTGTGTTCCTTCGCCACCAATGGCCGGCCATGAGCTGACAAGGTTGGGAGTTGAATCACAAACACCGTATCCCTCAGTTGATGTCTCCTATGCGAGGGCCGCGCGGAGACGGCAAGGAGGTACACAATAAGATCAAGCTGTGGCGACTACTTTGATGAATGTTAATTCGACATAGACTCGACCACCAACAGCTTTTTGTATCTACTGACCACCACTTGCAATGTCTACCGCAGACCAAAGCACCGCCCGTGAGGAAGTGAGCATGGGAGCAGGCATCATTGCTGTGGTCGGCACCTTTACTGGCATCTCTGCACTTTTTGTGGCCGCACGACTTTACGTTCGCATCAAGCTGATGCATAACATCGGTCTGGATGACTACCTCATCGTGCTGGCAATGGTGAGTTTCCTATCCAGACGCTCCGCTTGTGGGGGTTCAGCCTACTTACAAGGGACCAGATCTGCGGCATACTCAACCTGGGCATCTCCAGCGCAGCGGCAGAGGCAGGCAGTGGGCGACACATGGACACTCTGACTCTCGAACAACAACAGAATGTGGTCAAGTACACTATAGCAGCCTTCTGCCCTGGTATCTTGTCGTTCGCGATCCCAAAGCTCGCGGTGGTTTCGCTATTGACGAAACTCCTGGCCCCAAGTCCAGCACATACAGTATTCCTCTGGTGCTCTTCGGGCTTGACGACCGCCGCACTACTTGGTTGCGTCATCATTCTATATGCAAGGTGTACACCGACTTACATGCAATGGGACTTTTCCGTTAAGGGAGAATGCTTCTCGATCTGGATACTGGTCAGATATGGGATTTTCGCTGGATGTAAGTTTGGACCTGTTGTTCTTCCATTCCGATCAAGGAGCTGATGAATCAGCGCTCTCTGCTGCCATGGATCTTTATCTTGCAGTCTACCCTGCTGTGATCCTTGCTAGATTGCAGATGAACATCAGGAAGAAAATGGCACTCGCTTCTGCGTTGGGCATTGGCTCAGTGGCCTGCATCGTCGCCGCGTACAAGTGCAGCCGTTTGCCGGGCCTGGCCACCGATGACTTCAGCTGTAAGAGGCTCACTGTAATCTTTCTGTTGCATGTACACTAACTCACACGTTCAGACGACACTGCTAACCTGGTCATATGGACGTGGTAGGTCATCTGCTCACGCATTGTCGGGAAACGAGTTTCGCTAACGCCCATTCCCATCCAGCATCGAAGGCTCAACCATCATCATCGCATCCTGCATTCCTATCTTGCAGCCATTGGTCAAAGTGATCTGTGACAGCAGCTTACTCAGTAGCGCTCGCCGTGGAGCTGGTTACAGCAGCAATACTCCTCATCAAAAGTCGACACACGATACCGGCGTGGAATTGTCGAGCGAGCTGGTCAGGTCTGGAAAGGCTTTCTCCAGGGCTAGGATTGGTGTAAGCATCCCGACTGAGATCGACAGTCAGGAACAGATTCTAGCGAAGGAGGAAAGTCAAGAGCGGGATCAAGGATATCCAAGAGCCGTGGAGACAAACATCACTCGGACGGATGTGGTCACTGTTTCGTACTCTCGCGGCTGATATCGGTGCATGCAGTTCTGTGAAGTACATGGAGTTTGAGCGGCGCATATTGGAAGTACAGCACTTAATGATGGGACAGAGGTTCACTGACACTTCATGTATACTTCACTTTCTTTATAACGATATCTGCTGGGCGTCAAGTATACGTACACGTGACCTTTCTTGCTGCCTAACGCGCAACTCTCGTGGAAGGTGCATCCCATCAGCGCACCTTCTTTCGCCACCATCCGGCCTTCGCGACTTCACCTCAACACCACAATTCGCCAGTCCCCTCCTTGGATCCAGCCAACAGAGTTTCTACACGACCCAAACAACACATTCAAAATGCCTACTCTGGATGTCACCTTCACATGGGCCATACCCGTCGACGCTGCTCAGCTCGTGGCGCACGTGGAAGCATATATCCGCACACTACCGGTGGTGAACACTGTCCGCGCATGCAACCGTTTTGGCAAAGGGCCGCAGTGCCACATCAGGAAACTGCCTGTGGAGCTTGTGCAGAACATCCTCGACTACCACGTCTCAGCAATGCGCAAAAGGAAACGCAAAAAGTGCGTGAAGCTGCTGCGCTGCTACGAGGACTCTTGCACAATCTTCGACCACTACTCCAGAAAATACCTGCGGGAGATGTACTGGGACCTCCGCGACGACGACAGTCTCGCGTCATTCTTTGACGAGCCAGATGATCCCAGCGACGATGAGATCATCGAATACCTCGACGAATGCGGTATGCTGGAAGACACTCCCCATCTCGACAACAAGACTGCATGGGAGCAACGTCTGGAGACCTGATTGAAGAAGCTGGGCCGCCCGATTCTTCACAAGCACTTCGGCGTCGACACATGGCTGTCAAAAAGTTGCATCGGCATGTCGGCGAGATATGAGACATCAGCAGATACAACCATCGCTTACCTCACGCTGTCCAATGTAGCCGAACGCTCCAAGCAGTGGGAACGCGACGTTACAGAAGATGGCTACGGAAGCACGCGCACAGCATACGGCTTCGCGGTGGCGATGGACCAGCATGCAACTGCACGAGAGATCCAGAACCTCAATCGTGCAATGAGGATCCTAAACCTCGACGTCTACATCCACGAGTCGCAGCAAGAAGTCCAGCAGAGCAGTCTTTCGCTGGCTCCAGTCAAGGAACAGATGCCGAAGGCAACAGAGACTGCAATTTCGTTCCCACGTCCCTTGTTTCTTGTTCGCAATCACATTGAGGGGGAGTAAGTGAGCATTGGCGGCAGGTCTCAATTACAGGCGCATTGCTGACAACCTCTTAAGCCCATGGTGAACGACCTGCTATGCCGACCAAGTAACCCTCGCAACTTTCGGCAGTTGAGACGGGCCATCTGTTAGCTGTCGGTATAGCTTGCCAGGAAGGACCAAGATGGAGATGAAATACTGGCGTGAGAGCCCTTGCTTTTTTCCTAGTCTTAGAAGTACCTTGCTTCCACTAAACCATCGGCCTCTCCATCGCCTCAATAATCTTACCAGGCTTCGTAACAACCCTAGGCCTAGTGTTCCTCTGCACAACCTCCTTCGTACCCCACTCCTTACCAATAGGCTGCCTCAAACTACGCTCATACTCCTCTCCCTTCTCAAAGCCATGAGGCAGCACGGGAGCGAGGTACTTCTTGCCCTTGCGATCGCTCTTCTCACTAACAATGACATTGTCCAAGCGCTTGTCCTGTCTCTTATCCTGCTTTACGCCACCAGGCAGCTTGGTCTTGTACAGCGGGTTGTGGCGTTGGCGAGCAGCAGCCTTCTTCGCGCTCTTGGTCAAGCCGGCGCCTGCCCAGGAACCCCAGCCAGGCATCGCGTTAGATACCTCTTTCTCATCTTCAGAAGCGGCCTGGTCTGCCTTCTCGGCATCGAAAGCGGCCTTGACGTCGTCGCCGGCGAAAGCGCGAGCGTACAGAGCTGCTTTTTGGTCGGCGGCGGAGAGAATCGGGTCGTCTGTCTCGGGCTCAGCATCGGAGGCAGACTCATTGTTGTATGTGACGGTCTGCCAGCCGTTGGTCGAGGGTGCGGTGGCGTCTGTCGCTGGAGCAGCGGCGGGCTCAGCAGTCTTTTGCTTGTTGGCGGCTTTGCCGGGTCCGTTGAGTGTCACTATAGCGGAAACGTCCTCTGCCTTTGCTTGCTTGTCGGCTTTTGACTTCTTTGACTTGGTAGGACCGGAGATCCAGGCGCTGGTCTGGTCTGCTGTGTCCTGCTCGTCTTCTTGTGCTCGGCGGTCAGGGACCTGTGACTTTGCGAGAGGACCGCTTGCTTTTTCGTTCTTCTTCTTCGGCTGTCTGCGGTCTTTCTTCTGTTCGGCAGCAGCAGGCTTCTCAGCCTTCGCAGCGTTCTGTGCATCGTCCTCTGAAAGGTCGCCTTCTTCCAGCTCAGGTCGCTTGGGCTTGGGAGCTGGCTTGTCGTTCTGTTTTGATGGGCCGAAGATGGCTCTGCCCAGGTTCTCCTCCTCTTCTTCCTCGTCACCACTTTGCATACCAGCGAGTTCCTTGCGAAGAGCGTCGAGAGCCTCGTCGTTCTTGGCCTTCTTTCGTGCGTCAGCATCGCGCATGAATTTCATTGCGCCAATGCCCTTTTCGGGTGCTTCGTCTGCGCGAAGCTTCTCCAACTTCTTGAGCGTGCCTGAGTTGTCATCGTCGTCCGAGTCGTCATCATCATCAGACATACCATCGCTCGAGCCATCGCTGATCTCACGGCCAGCGACGCGCTTCTTGAGCTCCTCGATCCTTCGCGCATGCTCGATAGCACCCTCCCTAGCACCATCGTCCCAGACATCGCGGTTGGTAGCCTTCAGACTCTTCGCCCATTTGGAGTCCTTGTGTTTAGCGCCCATTCTCGCCTCAGCGCGGCGACGATCGGCGAGCTCCTGCTCGTCTTCGTCCATGGGAATTCCCAAGCCTTCAGGGTCAAGCATAGCACGCTCCTTCTCGGCATCGCGCTCACGCTGTTTGCGGTGCACGCGACGGTAAGACTTGGACTTGATCTTGGCGATGCGCTTTGCCTTTGCCTCTTCACGGAATAGAAGCTCACGGTTCTGACGCAGCTCTGCGCGACGCCTCAGCATCTCCTCGACGGGCATCTTGTTCGTTGCGAGATCTTCGGCTTTGATCAAGTCTGATTCGAAATCGTCCGCCTTCTTGGATCCGTCTTTCTTGGTGGCCATACCGCTTTCCTCCATAATCTTTTGAATGCTCTCCTCGAGTTCAGTCCTGGGCTTCTCCTCTTGAGCGGGTATGAATTTGTCTTTACCGACAGGCTCGTTCGCGTCAGATCGCTTCAGCGGGAAGCTCAAGAACTCGGCACGGCGGTTCTGCATGACGGTGTCACGCCACCTGTCGAGCTGCTCGTTTGCCTTTTGTGTTGCAATCTCGCGATCAATCTTGTCTTGCTGGCGCTTCGGTAGAGGAGCGGCGAGTTTCTCTGGTGCTTTTGACTTGCGTTTGGGCTTGAATGTGGCCATCGTAGCTTTGTCGAGATCGGCATCCGCCAGCAGATCGTCAATTGTGAGGCCTCCATCTTCTCCAGAGGTAATTCGTTCCTTTTCGTCGGCCGGCTTGTTGTCCAGAGCATCCACAAAGTCCTGCAATCTAGCGTGGCGTTCGTCATCTTCGGGCTCCTCGTCTTCTTCGTCTGAAGAGCTCTCGGATTGTTCGTCGTCGCCTTCCGAGGATTCGTCGTCGGTAGCGCTCTCTTCACCCATGTCCCGCTTGACCTTGTCCTTGCCGAGAACTTCGTCGTCATAAGTGTCGAGCATAGTGGCGAGATCAACGCCCTCGCCTCCGAAATCAGAGTCCTCATCGTCCTCCTCTTCCTCCTCGTCCTCGTTCAGATCCATTTCGCTATCGTCGTCCAAAGCCTGCTGTTTCTTGACCGGCTTCTTCTTTTGCTTCCCTTGCATACTCTTACTGCCACGGAAAGTCCAGCCATCGAATCTCTCCTCATCACTCTCGCCAAAAGCCTCGTCCGAGTCGATTTCCTCATCGCTCTGATCGCTTCCCATGCCACCCATAGTCCACTCGTTTCCGTCGGAATCACTGCCAAACTCCACATCCTCGGTGTCCATTCCGCCCTTTTTGCCATTCTTGCGCTTGTCTACATTTCGCGATTGGTTCTCCTCGCCCTCGCTGTCCTCTTCCTCGTCTTGCAAACGTCTGCGCTTCGCGCGCGGGTGCTCGCCGAACGATTCGCCCAAGCGGTGTTGGCGGACTTGCAGTTTCTCGGGCACTTCGTGGGAAGCGATGGCGAAAGCGTCGAGCTGGCGTTTCTTGCTTTTGTTGGCTTTGGAGGCTTTTGGCGCCGCCGAGGGCGCGGACGAGCGGGCTATGCGAGGCGGCATGGCTGTGGTGTGCTGAACAATATCACTTGTTCAGGTGGAAGGTTGCTATCTCGTCTTACAATCTTGATCTGCCTTTCTCGAAATTTTGGCTTCGGCTTCTCTTTCCCCGGTCCCTTGATTGTGTCACCTGACTCGCACGACCCTCGAACATTCAAGCAAGTCGACACTCCCGAGCGCCGCAATAATACCAGCAGCAGCATTGAGACGGCGACGACGACATCGAGAAGGAAGAACAGGAACTACATCTATACACCTCCCGCCACTGCCACCATGCAGCCCACCGCCCCTCTCTTCCGCTCCATCCGCCGCCTGGCACTCAACACCAAGCAAGCCGGCAAGGACTTCTACAAGGGCAACCGCACCGGTTCCATGGGTCAACACACCAAGTTTGGAGGATACCTTGTCGACTACAAGAAAGTGCGCACATACGTGTGTCCTGATCTGGGAGGCTTCAACGTAAGAGAGATTTGTCGAGCAGCAATTGAGGAGGGAATGGCTTGCTGACACTTTTTTCCCACACAGTTGACGCCTTTTGTCGCAAAGCGCATTGAGAAGGTTGCTGAGAACTGGGAGCACACTGAGTCTGGCACTGCGATTGATGGCAAGGAGTACTTGAAGCAGTGGAAGGCTGATGGTGGTGTTTTGTGAGCGAGACGTGGGAGTTAAGATGAGACAATGATGAAGACCTATGCGCCTGGTCCTGCCAGGTTGAAGTACTGGCCAGCAGAGAGAAGACCAAAGGAAGCCTGCCAGGCACAATACAGAAGCTCGCTGCGACTTGGAGACGGCATGGATGGTGCAAGCTCCTCGAGGAGACAGGCATGAAAGGTCGCCTGGTGTACGATACGGAGCACAACAAAATGTGGAGGAGATATACCCTGTGTGAATAGCAAGATGAGGAATCTAAAGTGTACAATTTTTTACAAGCAAAGCAGTCCAGAGATCTTGAGAAGACACATGTATACACATCAAATACTCATAATCGTTGCAGTGTCTTGGTCGCGTCTGCACGTTCCATGCGTACACCTGCGTGAGCAGGTCATCTACGGGTGCTATCAAAAGCCAATCTCAATCACCAATCTAGAAGTTCTCAATGGTCGTACCGATCCCTCTCGCCCTCGCCATCCTCACCAGCTCATTGCCTACAACAACGTCCATAAGACCAATGCCAACACACTTGAAAATAACATTGCCTCTCGTCAACCACTCCTTCAGTCCCTTGTCGTCCTGCAGGTTACACCCCTCCTCAGGCTTCTCACCCTTAGCACACTGACGCTCCGCCTCACGCTTGAGCATCAACAATTCGCCCAACTCAACAACCTGATCCGGCGTCAGCTTCGCCTGAATAATCTCGCCAGCTTCACGCAAGCAGCCGCTAACAGTGTCGACGATAACAGCGCCGCCTTCCTTTTGTCGCTTGTGCAGGTGGCGGTGCTCGTGATGGGGCGCCACAGCGTAGCGCAGAACTTCCGGGTCCAGCTCGACCATGTGCGGCTTGTAGCTGCCGATGCAAGCGATGTAGCGGCCCTTTTTGCGGCCCTCCGGGTTGATGAGATAGCTCGCAGGGAAAAGTGGCGTGAGCGACGGCGTGGTGCAGAAAATAACGTTGCTGGCGCGGACGTATTGCTTCAGCAGACGCTGGTACTCCGTATGCGCAGGTGTGAGAATCGTCTTCTGCGCGCGGGAGTTGTACTTCTCGCCTAGAGGGTTGACGTAGGACGGGTCGTTGGGGAGTGGGTTGTAGAGGCGCATGATGCAGTTGCGGGCGGTGTCGAAGGATCGCGTGACGATGTTGAGATGGTGGATTTCGTCGCCGCGGAGTAGCAGGGCTAGACGGATGTGCCAGTATGCTTGCTTGCCGCCGCCGAAGACTGTGACGTCGTGGACTGACTGGCGCTTTTTTAGGAGCATGGTTGAGGCGAGGGCTGTGCGGAAGGCGGTTACTTCTTCTGCGTTAATAAGGCCGGTTGTGCGGCCGAGATTGTCTAGGAGGGTGAGAGAGCCGCGGATGGAGGATTCTGGTTTCTTTGGTGCATCGGAGGCGTCTGCGGTTGATGAGACGGAGGTCTGACCAGTGGTAAGGCTATCTACTGAGGCGTTCGTGCTGGCTGGAATAGATGAGATTGATGACCTAGTGGTAGCTGTCGTAGCAGATTGCGGTGTAGTAAGATCGCTTCTCGAGCTTCCACGGCTGTGCTGAGTATCCAGACTCAATCTCGAGACATCTGGTAGACCAGGCGAAGCAGGTTCCGAGTCGTCTGTAGCGTTGATGTTGACAACTTTGACGCCCTGTCCGGTCAAACCACTTGCAGGCATGAAAAGCGTAGTCGATCCATCCTTGCGTTTCAGATGTGTGCGCTCGGGTTGAAAGCCTGAGCAACAATCGGCGCCATCTTCTGATGTTGAATACCAGTGCAGAGCGTCTCCAAGGGATTCCTGAAGCTCGAGAATGTCTTCTTTGGTGAAGCTGTGGAGGATACGGTTGACGTCCTCGTCGGTGAGGACTGTGAGCGGCATGTTAATGATCCGTTATTTGTTTATCAGTAATGTTTGCGGTGGGATCGTTGTTTTGGTGGTTGCGTTATCGGTGCTGACAGATGTGAGGTCCGAGGTTCTGATTCGATGTGTGGCGCTGACTGATCGCCCCACTTTGGTGAGTTGACTTCAACGACTGACTGGCTTCGGAGAGAATCCTTCGACAACTGCATGTATGATCGGTGACAGTTTTACTCAACTAACAAAATACATATTCATGCGATATCGAAAAGACGAGGTGGCGTCGGTGTTGGACCCACCGAGCACGCAGGATCCACTTGTTTTACGAGCCTATGACATAAGCACAACGGTTCACAACAACTCCCGAGGAGACGCTATACAGACATGATCACGGTGACACAAGATTGAGAACTTCACATATGCACGCTTGCTTGTGGAAAGAACATTGTCGATTTCCAACTTATCTCTTAGGCCAAGATCAAGCTGCTGCAGTACAAGAAGGGTTGCTGGCCCACTCATGCACGCACAATGCTGCTGTCCAAGCCGATTGCCCAAGTCCGTTGTTATTCCCAAGTGAGTTGTCGTTACTTCGTTGTATGTCGTTTTCGTGGAATTTTTCGTGTGTTTTCGTGGTTTTCGTGTGTTTTCGTGTCGTGGACAATGTCGCATCGCTTTGCAACTCACGGGTTGCTTTGCCGATGTCGTATCGCCTTGCAACTTGCCGGTTGCTTTCACCATGCCAATGCTGCTGCTGCAGCTGCCGCCTGCACTCGCCGGTGCGCTCACACGCTCAAACAACGCTTACGTACCTTTGAGAATTTCTCAGTCGAGAGTAAACTGGAAGTCCTTGAGGATGGCGTCGATGGAGCGGTTCTTCTGGTCGATGGAAGCCTTCAAGGCACGGATCTGCCTGTCTTTGGCGATCACAACGCTGTCGAGCGAGTTAGCATAGCCAGATGTTATGAATTGGTGCAATTGGAAGACTGTTATGTGGAAACTTGCCTGCGGTACTCGATCATCAGGTTGGCGAACTGCTCGTCGAGCTCGTCGTAATCGTCCTACGAAGTCAGTACGGTTTGTGCAAGCATGAGAGCTTGCGACTTACTTCGAGCTCTTTCTTGTCGACCCTAAGGCCGCTGTTCTCCCTGGCAAGGGTGCGATTATTCTGTTTGAGGCCGAAGAGCTCCCTCCTCAGGCGTTCGATGAGGACGTGGAGACGTCCCTTCTCGTCGAGGGTCCTCTGCAGCAGGTTTTCGTCAGAGACCAAGACCCAGTCGTCCAAGTTCTCGCCGTCAGAGCCGCCGTCGTCCGAGCCGTCGTTGGAGTCGCCCTCCAGCTGAGGCGACGGCGGCGGGGCATCCGGCATGCCCTGCGGTTGCGCGTCCTCCAAGGCGTCCTGGAGAGCAACCGGCAGCTGCGAGTTGTTGGTGGCGTCATTGTCGCTGATGTCGACGCGCAAGTAGGTGAAATAGGCGATGTGTCCGTCGGCCATGGTGGTTTCTTTTGTGAGTGCGTAAATGTGTGGATTGTTGGTATATACGGAAGGAAGAGAATGGAATGTGCAAATTGAGTGACTGTGGAGTGTTGGAGGGCAGGTCGTGAGAGTGCTGGCTTTTTATGTTTTGCGAGTGCAAGGTGCGCTGCTCGTTGAAGCTCTGAGGTTTCGGCATGTGACAGCATGCGCTTGCTTCACGTGAAAGCAAGCTTCACTTGAGCTTCACTTTGTGAAGCCAGTTTGCGCGTTTGCTGACATGTGAATGAATGAATCTGAAACATCACCACTACAATAGCTAATGAAAACACTCATTACCACCAAGAGACCTCACTGCTGCTCAGCCATAACAATCCTAGGAGGCATTGACGTTGCAGTAGTCCATATCAAATAACACCAGCTCATAGCGATGAGTTGAGTGATTACTCAATTGGGATGGTCGCGAGGTTCTCCGTGGAATATGATTGGCCGTCACTAGCTTATGCGACAGTAACAGCTCATATGAGCTAGTACACTTCGGTAGTGAAGCAGGTGTGGTTCTGGATTAACGCTGGCTTAACTCAGCTGAAACACTGCTAAAAGCAGTGAGTGAAGACTTGCACGGTGACCATCAATACAAGTCTCCTGAGCACTGATGATGATCCGAACAGCCTCAAAGCGTGCCTTCGTAGTGTCAACTGATGGTGTGAAGACTGGTCAATTGGGAGCTTCAAGCTCATTCGGACATCATCACTTCAGTTCACGAGAAGTGAAGCTAGAGTGACAACCTTCTGATCGGCATTGATATTGCCTCTTTGGGATGCGAGCGCCTTGCTCGATCAGACACCTCAACCTGCATCATCTCCTAGCATGGCAGCAAAAGCCAGTGCCTCGACACGCTCTTGATAGAGTAGCATAGCGTGCATGGCGGGGTCTCCAAAGATGACGTCTCGCAATCTGGCGTCATCCGTGACGACTGCCTCAATTGTAGGGTTCTTCTGTGGACCAGGCTTCTCACGAAGTAACACCAGACGGCCAGCGTTCGACAGCGGTGCTTCAGGCACAGGCCAGTAAGGCGCTCTGCGATTATTCTTGTCCTCTTTCGCAGACTTCAGAACCGCGTGCGATGCTTTCTTCACAAGCGTGGCGGCAGAGCAATGAGTGCTACTCTTCGATCCGGCAAGCAGCTTCGCGAGTGATAGCATGTATGGAATATCTGCACGTGCTATCGGATCGCCCTCGTTGATGAAAGACAGGAACAAGCTGTTGTCTGCACGCCGCGGTTTTTCCAGTGGTAGGAAGGACACGGGTGGTGCCCCAAAAGTGACGCAGTGTACACGTTTGAAGCATCCTGTCAAGATGTTGAGCTCTGACTCTACTGTCGTGGCGAGCATGTGCATGTACAACAGGCTTGCCACAGCACCGCCAGCAGAATGGCCAGTGATCAGAAGCGAGCATGAGCATCGAGATGGGTCCTGTTCGAGAAGTTGGCGCAGTCTCGCAGCCACTGGAACAACCATTGCTTTGGCGACCTTGAGAAAGCCAGAGTGGCACGCGTTCTGGCCATCGTCCAGAAAACCTTCAGGAGCTGCAGGCGCGGGCTGCAAATTCACATTCCAGTCGACAAACTTGGCCTGGCTACCACGAATAGAGAACACGATAAGATTTTGGTCATCGAGCGGAGTACTCTTCAGCACCATGGCTTTGGTACGATGCCGCCGGTCAGCAGCAATGAAATACTCTTTCTGGTCTGGTTGCGGGCGCTGGTACACCTGCGCAGAAGAGCGAGCTGCTCTGCATATCAAACGCCAGGTCTCAAAGTACGTCTTGAACGGAGGTTGATGGGGAGGTAGCCGTGAGTTTGCGAACGCCCAAGTCTTGTTGTAATTTATAAGGCCACTCCTAGCTTTGTTCGACGGAGCGTCGCCGCGTTTGGTCGAGCGCTGTGACTCGACTTGTTCGACCAGCTGCTCCTCTTCAACAAGATATAGTTCGCGGTCCAGTGCCTCGATCCAAAGCGCCTCATTGTCGGCGTTGTCGCGAGCCACTCGTGGGTCTACATCTGTCCACATTTGCCCCAGTCGCGATGCGAGGTTGTCGGCAGATGTTTGCTCTTGGGCCGTAGCCCTCTGTACAGGAGGGACATCCCCGAAGTGTACATTCTTCGGAGCTGGTCGTGGAGGCTGCTCTGGTGGATATTCGCGGGCGGTCCTTGGACGTCGTGCCTCACTATGCGGCGACCGTGTGTACCTAGGTGGAAGATCAAGATCGGACCGTGAAGCTGATGGCCGAGTCTTCCGACGCGGTCGTCTCTGGTATGAATCTGCAGAGACATACGACTGCGACGCGTAGTCATTCTGGTAGAAGCGCGCCGGTGGCGGCCGTTCATAGTAGGCTTGGTGGCCGTACATGCTGGAAGGGCTCAATGTGCGCTTATACTTGGATTTCGTAATG
>Ga0265797_10004987_pt1 | contig 19743 bp, 18 predicted proteins | sample P2T30metagenome_FD_192433 | JGI IMG/M metagenome (GOLD analysis project Ga0265797, IMG submission 192433) | Plant litter microbial communities from East Loma Ridge, Irvine, California - P2 T30 | ecosystem: Environmental > Terrestrial > Plant litter > Unclassified | place: USA: California...
CACAACCATTCGCGAAGGCCGAACTTCATTCGACGATGCGATCCGACAAGCAACGCTGTTCATAGTTGTAGTCCCACGAGACGACGAAACCCACAACATGGTCAGCACCGCCGAGCTCGAAGTAATGGACGATACAGCAATCATCGTCAACGTGGGCAGAGGCGGCGTCATCGACGAATCGGCTGTAGTTCAAGCATTGAGAGATGGCAAGATCGGCGGATTTGCAACGGATGTGTTTGCGCCTGAGCCGGCGACTAAGGAGAGTTCGATCTTGCTGGACTCGACGATTCCTAACCTCTTGCTATCGCCTCATATTGCTTGGTACAGCTCGAAGACGATCAGCGGGACGATCGAGACGCTGAAGAAGAACATTGAAGGGTTCGTTGCCGGGACGCCACAGAATGTTGTGGTGTGATCGATTCAGGAAAATGGTGGTTTCGTGAGAAGCTGAAAAACCAGCCTGCCACGTTTTGCCGTCGCAGCATTGCGATAGGTTGTCAATGGAGGTGTCGCGGGAACCCCGAACGCAAGCCATGTTTTGCCCTCGCAGCTACACGATAGGTTTCTTGACATTACTGATAAGCTTTAATTGGCCTATGGAGTTGTCACGCAAGTCGTGCGGCTGCGAAGCTTCTGCCAGTCAAGCAAAAGTCACACAGCCTTGTCAGCTTTCTCACACCACACACGCTGACGCTTACGACAACACAGCATGCGGGGTTCTGTATTCAATGGTACTTTAGACATAGAAGCTTGAACAATGTGGAATATAAATATCGTTCAAAGCATGCAGAGCTTTCAACTTAGATCCAACAACACGCCAGCTTCAAATTGGAATCTCTCCTCTTCTCCCAAATCATACCACAAACCATAATGACCGACGAACGACTCAAAGATCGCATCGCGCTAATCGTCGGCGGCAGTTCAGGACTCGGCAAAGCCACAACAATCAAATTCGCAAACGCAGGCGCCAGAATCGCCATCGCCGACCTACGCTCCACCGGCGTCGAAGAGCAGATCAAAGAACAACATGGCGAAGCCGCAGCGACTTTCATACAATGCGACGTCACCCAAGAACCCAACGTCGTCAAAATGATCGAACAAGTCGTGCAATGGGGAGGACGCCTCGATATCCTGTGCAATTCCGCTGGCGTTCTGATCGACCATTTTGAAGGAGGCCCGGCTCGCTGCCATACACTGGCGACGGAATTGTTTGACCAGACACTTGCGGTGAATTGTCGGGGGATGTGGCTTTGTTGCAAGTATGCTCTGGCGCAGATGATGCAGCAGGAGCCGCGCGAGCCGAATGCGCGTGGTGATCGGGTTAGAGGGTGGATTGTTAATACTGCGAGCGTCACAGGGTGAGTTTGCCTTCGTTGGCTGCCAGCTCCTCGTAAATTGCCCGTCACTGACGTTGATCCGACGATAGACTAGTAGGCATGCCTGTCCTGTCAGCCTACTGCACCAGCAAACACGCAGTGAGTACCGCCATCTAAGCTCTGATAGACCCCATCAACTGATCACGCCAGATCATCGGCATGACCAAGCAAATGGCCGTCGATTACGCCCAAGACCGAATCCACATCAACTGCCTGGCGCCCGGAGCCACCGACACTCCAATGACTGCTCCGCAGCGTGCGACCAAGGAAGGCGAGCAGGGTTTGAATAATCTCGCTCCTTGGAACGCTATTGGCCGGCCTGAAGACGTTGCGGATGCGGCGCTGTTTTTGGCGAGTGATGAAGCGTAAGGAGATCATGGGTTGCAGTGGTGGCTGTGATGCTGACGTTTTTGTTGCAGAGCGTTTGTCACCGGACATGTTCTTGTTGTTGATGGCGGGATGTTGGCTTCGGGGACTGAGCAGCGCGTTTTCGTGACAAAGTAGGTGGTCGGTGATGTGAGCTGGGGAATATGGTACGTATCTTGAGAGATATCTGATAGGATCACGGCAGAAAGAGAGGAACATGACAATGTCTATGCGAATGCTTTCAATAATGCTGCTACATGCGCTGTCTTCATTCATCATTCGTGAAACACGACTACAAGCACTGCGAGTAGTAGTCGTTCGACTTCTTGCAAGTGTACGGGCTAGCACACTTAGTCGGGCCCTTGTAGTCCTTGCCGCCGCACTGGCCGTAGTGAGTCTGAGTAGGCTCAGCAGGCTTGGTGCTGGTAGGAGTTGGTGGTGGCTTGACGGTTGTCTTGATGGTTGTCGAGCTTGACTTGGTGGCGGAAGATGTGCTGGTAGCAGTGGCGGTCTTAGTGGTGGAAGATGACTTGGTTGTAGAAGAAGAGACAGAGGTAGATGTGGTGGAGGAGACGGTGCTGGAAGACGAGGAGCCGGAACCAGAGCCTGGCTTGGGGAATGTGGATCCGATGTCGCCCCAGCGGACGTTGCTCTGTAGGGAGGAAACAAGTCAGCGAATGAGTGTCATGTAATCCTCAGTATTAACACTTACCCATGTGACGTGAGTGTCAGGCTGGTTCGCCAGGATAAGCTTGGGGTCACCCTCGGTTGCGTTGCAAGGGCCTGCGTCACCACTGTCCATCCAGTTCATGAAGTCGCCAGCACTGTTCCAGATGGAGAAAATGAGAACCATGCCACGCTCAAGTGCATCGCCCATGACTGGCAGACCGCCAAGACGCTTGGTCTCTCCCGCTGCGGCGTTGCAGTAATCCTATAAATTGTTAGTCCGTGTCAACACACAGCAAGCGAAGTCCGACTACTCACGGTAGTGATGCTGTCAAGGCCCGGCCATGCGGTAGTGTTGGCGACAGCGTTTGTGATAACTCTGCCTTCCTGCATGTAGGAACGCTGGACATCGATGAGGGTACCAGATGTTGTGCCGTCGTCAGTGATGAAGCGCGTGGAAACCGTGAACTTCTTTGTGGTGTCAATAACGAAAGATGATCCGGGTCCGTAGTAGCTCTTTTGGCCCAAGGCGTAAGGGTTGAAGCCACATCCCCATTGGTCACAAACACCAGTGAAGCCGCAAGTCTCTGGGGAGTCGCAGCCCTCGATGCTTGTGACATCGCATGGGTGAGGGGTGAACCCAGTTGCGCGTCCGTTGGCTTCCCAGATATCCATCTCGTTGCAGCAAGCTCCGAGGTTATTGTTGTTGAGAGTTCCATTAAACCACTGAAGCTTAGGACACTGCGCATCACAGTAACCAGAGCCGTACGCCGCACCAGGGTTCGTGGCGCTCTTTCCGCCAGTCATGGCCATCTCAGACAGGTAAAGGGCGCCGTTCATGCCACAAGGAAGGGTCGAAAGCTCAACGTCCCAGGTAAGCTCTTGGCCATTTAGCTTTACATCTTCGTATGCCTGTCCGGTAGAGTCGAGAAGGTAGACTCGTGGCGACGCGGCGTTGTATCCACCATTGCCGTTCGAGACATATTGGTTGAGAGTGACAGCATTTCCAGAAGTGCGGACACCGGATTTGGCGTAGTCAACACCTTGGACAACACAGTTCTTGCTGCATGACGCATCGTCAAAGCAGACTGCGCTGGTGTTGCTTGCAGGACAAGCGGAGCCGTCGGCCTGCTCGAGACGGTGGTTGCCCCAGTCGATGACAAGAGAGGTCTTCTGGGCAACACATCCACCTGCAGTTGTGCACTTGTAGGTCGTCAAAGCAGGGTGGTTCTCCGGAGTGCTGCCAGGTTTCTGTGCCGTGACCGAACGAACGGCAAGGGCAGCAGATGCTGCTAGAATGAATCGACTGGCCATTGTGGATGACTTTGACAAGGATAGCCAAATGTCTGAGTGTTTGTCGAGTTGTGGTTCGTAAAATCTGGCACCTGCAGATGCCCTACCATTATATATCAGCTTCCCACCTCACGATCTCCGTTTATTTACCCTTTGACATTACGCCTACGCAAGCCCAGGTCTTGGTGCCATGTGGCTACAGTCCATTAGAACACGGACCGAAATTACGGAGCCCATTCTAGATTGCAGATTCAGATGCTGTATAGCACGTTGGCAACGGGCCAACGGTCACGCGGCGTGCGAACGGGCTCGCTGTGCATGTGCATCGGCACGGTTAGTGTCCGATGCGGCTCTTGGAGCTCGACCGGAAGATCTCCAAGCTGTATTCATGAAGATCCGGTGGCAAGTATTCCGATATCATGCAGGTTGTTCGCAAGCGAAGAGGGTCGCGATGCCAGCAGGTCGGGAGCACCAGCGTGGACAACACCAATTCGTGGCCGAGGTACTCCAAAGGGGACGAGCAGCCCGTGCTACGCATGGGACATGGAGACACAAAATTGTTCAGCCCCATCTCGCCAGCCATCGTGAGCTGCTCCGTTCCTGCATTGGAAAGGTGGCTGCATGGATAAATGAAGTCGGTTGGCAAGGGTGTGGAAAGTCTGGAAAATGAGCCTCTCCACACGCAAACTCCACAGTCCCCGCGTTCGCTCCTGCCGTCTTGCTTGAACTCAAGCCTTAATCTTGAGTGAAATACCCGGATCGACTTCAAGTGGCAACGATGAGGCGGTAAGACGGTCCGCGGACCTTCTATTGTGCTAATGGCTTGGAAGATATTTGAAATCGCAAGCGAGGTCCGCTTGAGTGATGCACAGATCAATATGGCATACAATCGTAACTTGTAAGTTCACGCCTTTTACGTTCAGTGTATCTTCTCACCGCTAGGTCATTTGCTGGATTACACTCTGACCAAATCGTCCCACTGCTGTTTCTGTGGTGTTTTGATTCTTCTGACAGCACGACGAAGTAAGAATGCACTCGGCTATTAACACATGATCGTTACATACAGCTATCATGTCACACGAATGGGCTACGGCAAGAGGCTGCCAGCCATGGAAAAGTACATCTGTGGCCACACCAAGGTCGAAACATGTGGCCTGCCGGTTCAATGGTCTTCTCTCCAAAGTCCGATGAAGCACAAGCCGCCATTTCAACCTTGGTATGGCCACAGATATACTTTTCCATGGCTAGCGACCTCTTGATTCGACCACTCAATCTGCCAGCATAGTTTACTTCCAGCCGTCACCCCATAAACGCTGGATCCACGTGTTTTCTCGTGGTCTGGTGTTCGTTGGTGCCCTGCCGTCCAGCGGCTGTGGACCTTTCTCTGGGTCCTTGACATCGACGACGAGACCTCTCTTGTGGCCTGGAGGGTATACAGCTTTCACGCCGGGGCGCGGCGGGCTGCCCATACGGATTCCTGTGCGTCGAGACCTTCTATTTGCTGAGGATGCGGTCTGTGGAGTCTTAGGTTGAGTGAAACGGCCAGTCAGACGGCGGGACGCTCGTGTGAGAGTCTGACGCATGGTCCATTGCCGTCTTTTAGCGACGATGAAGAGCACGATGCTTGCGACTGTGTGGTGTTAGTATAGCTTCTGATGCATGAGAACCCTCATACTTACTGCCGAACAACGACACCAAGATCACGACTATCAGTATCGCAGCTAGACCACCTTTGCTGAGGCGGAAAGCAGCTGCATCGGATCCCGAAGCACCTTCCTCGGTATCAATGCCACCTCCAGATTGGCCAGGCTCGTAATATGTAGATGCTGTGCTGGCCGCGGCCGTCACCTCAGGATAGGTCTGAGACGAGGTCGCTTGGTGTTCAACATGTGATGTCGGGGACGGTGAACTCGATGAAGTTGTGACTTCGCTCTTGCTGCCTAATGGTGAAGGTGTGGACTGATCTTCCTGCTGCTGGTGTTCGACGCTTGCCGATTGAGGAATGATGGTAGCATCCGTCGTACTGGAAGGCGGGACGGTCACGTAAACGACCACTGTAGCGATGCGCTGTGCTTGGGAGGGTGTCAAGTACGCAAGTGCAGCAATGGCTGCAAGGTAAAGCAGCCTCATGGCTAAGCACGAAGTCAAGCGGTGCCGGCACCGAAGGAATCGAAGAAGAGGTTGTGCAGAAAAATGTGAGGCTTCAAATGAGTGTGTTGAGAAACAGTATCAGGTCGGAGTTGGAAGGGAGTGAGAGGGTCACGATATGCCAGACCTTCAAGGTGACATTCGAGAGGGCGCGCCTCAGAAGCGCTCATCTGCAGTGTGCCATGCTGTCGGATGGGCCACATCCTTGCCCCAGTGGACGTATCAATACACGACGACCAGCCTCGACAGTATCATATTGGTGATGCATGGTGCTTGGCTTGCTTCGGCGGCTAGAGTGGCAGCGTCAAAGTCTTGAATCTGACGGCGATTGGGTCACAGAAGCGCTGCATGGTCCGTGCTCATATCTTGCCAATTTCTCCATCTCTTTCGGTGGCTTCCTGTAGTCCATCACAGCAGTATGGTAACCAGGGATGCTCCTTGAGATCGCAAGTACACTTCCTGAGCTGTGGCATCACGTGCCAGACTGTGTGCGCTAGCTTCTCCGCCTGGGCAGTCACACAGGACTGATTGCCCGTCGCCACCATGGCATCCAGCACGCGTTGATTGAAGATGGAAGACGAGCCACGCTCTGCATTAAGTCATAGTCCACGGTGAAATTATGAGACGTTACGATGGCTAAGTGCAAGCTTTGATGACTTTGCGACAAATTGACGGAAAATCTCGATTCTGGACTGATCACGATGTAGCATTATCAGCGCCCCAAGGCTTCGAGATCGATGACAACAATAGGTACCGTGGAAAAAAGGTCGTGAGCGACCGGTGCATACAGTATGCGGGCGTATCTATCGAAATGGGCCTGTGATAATGGCATAGTCTTGTATTGCGATAAGCGTGCAAAGGAGCGACAAGCTAGAAGGTCAACTTCGTGGCTCAAGATCTCGCGCGTCTGAGGTGTCGGACGCGCCTGCCTGGCTTGAAGCAGCTTTAATCCGACTTCACCTTTCGGCGACCTCGCGCTTTCGTCTCATGCAACGGCGCCGACACGCCACTCACCTCAACAAAAACTAACACAAGTGGCATTGAAGGGTTGGGCGCAATACACTGTTGTCGCTCTGCGTATGGGCAGCACAGGTTATTCACATCATGGCGACGCAGGAGCCCGAAATGAGCGAGCCGTCAGAGCAGTCTCAGCCGGCTGAGAAACCAGACGATCCGCACGAGAACGCCAACATAGTTCCCGTCGGAGACGCCGTGATTCAGATTGACAGCATGACCTCAGACCTTGCAACAGACCAGCCGCCCTCCGCTTCGGACTTAGGCAGCCAGGCCCAAGATGCAACGTTCATCGATACAGACCAGGATACATTTCTTAGAAACGCCTCGTCAGCTCCGGAAAACGTTAAGTCTCAAGCTGAGCACGGCGGCCTGATATCGCCCACTTCCAAGCTATTCACTCCGCTGGGTCCGGGAGACACAGCATCTCCTCCTGGCTTCATGTTCTCCAAACTTGACCGCAGGAACCTTGAACTCGGTGGCCAGCGGAAAAACTTTCAGCATGTCACTCGAAGTGATCACGGCTCACCTGTGAAGCTTTCGCCTGCCTCGGATAACATTCAAGACACGAACTCAGCAGCAGTGACCCATACATCGCCTTTGGCAGCGACTGGGAGCATCGATGATGGGCATCGACGGTCGACGCGGGCCACGCCACACAGATCTGACGCTGAGTCTGACGTCTACTCGGAACCTGTTCTCTCGCAGTCCAACGAGAGCGTTCAATGCCAACTTGACCAACAAATTCACCAAGAAGCCGCTATGAGTGACGGGATTCAACGCAGTTCAAGTCCAGCAACCCAAAGTGAGGATGTCATCTACATGGGTGCCAATCGTCCACGACATCCGTCAAAGCCTCGTTCTGGTCATGTAGCTGATGAGGCACAACTACGGGCCCCGCAGCAACTTGCCTACCTACCACAAGATGTGAACACCAGGTCCGCGACTGCCTCTTTGAGCAGTCGGGCGAACGGAAAATCTTCTCCAGTAGCACCGATTCACAAGCGCAGACCGTCCGCCGCGGTGACGAGACATCGCCCTATGCCTCAACCACAATTCCAGGCTCGCGGAAATGCAAGCTTGTCAGCTCCTTCTGGAAATGGCATACAAGAGCTTTTGGAGGTCGTCGAATACAAATTCAAGCAGAACGAGCAACAGCTGCGACAGAAATTTCTCACGGACAGCAACAGAGTTCAAGGCGAATTGAGGCAGGCTTATGAGGAGAATGAAGAATTGCATTTTCGAATTACAGCTCTCGAGGATCGTTGCAACAGTTCGGAAGCTGCCATTGTCAAGTACAAGACTCAGATCGGCAAAGCCAAAGGTCTCCAGAAATTCCTTGACGGGCTTGGCAGCGACCTACACAGTCTGAAACGCTCGTACGATGCCGAAAGAATCCTCTTTGCGGAACGCATTGAAGCCAGTGAGACGGAGATTTCGCGGCTCGAGTCAACACTGGCCGGCAAAAACGAGTTCGAAAGCATGCTGTCGCACTCGAAGACGTCTCTCGAGCGGCTTTTGGAAGCAAGAAATTTCGAGCTGCAGTCTTTGGTGCAGCATCGCGATATGTTGAGGATCCAGCTCGACGAAAGAATCGGCCAACTCGTTGAAGAGCGTGATTCCCGCCTGAAACTCGAGCAATTGGTTGCCGAACTCCGCGTCAGCGAAAGAACGTCTTTGACAGCCTCGATTGAACAGTGCGTAGCATCACTTGCATCTGGGTTTGGAGAGTTTCGCCGCCAAGATGATCAGCTTGCCGTTGGCATTGCTGAATTGCAACTCGCTATCAAGACGCTGACAGAACGGCCATCTATTACCCCGGACGATTGTGAGGTGATCAAATCGGACATCCAAGATCTTGGCCTGCGCATCGCACAGAGCATGAGCGCAGAAGCTGCCAACAGCACGGCAGTTGCAGAAGTCTCCTCTGCTGTACAGGGCATTGTCCAGACCCATGTGCAGACATTATGTCAAGGTCTCGATCGCCTTGAGTTGGCATCGGCACAGTCAGCAGGCGATGCTTCAACACAGGTGGCTCTTCAAGTGGAGCTGCAAGGCACGGTAGACCGCCTCAAACACGCAGAGAGTCAACTTGAGTCGGCAAGCCAATGCAAAGTAAGCCTCGAAGAGTCTCTCAACCAATCAATCGCCCGAGTTGCAGAGCTCGAGGCTGCTCCAACCATTGCAGCCGATACCAACACCGAACAAATAACTCCGCAGGATGTTGAGAGCAAGGTAAGTCTGCGTTAATAGACAGCTTTGTCATATGAGTCACTAACGTGTGCGTAGATAAATGAAGCAGTCGCCGATGCTCGAAAGCAGTTGTCGATTAATGCCAATGTCTTCATTGCGCAAGAAAAGTCGCGATACAGCAACGAGCTGAAGAAGATTGAGAACGAGCGCCGTAAGGCTTTGGAAAAGTCACAGTTGCAAGAAGAAGAAATCACCAAGCTTCACTCCAAGCTTGAAGAGATGCAAACATCGACGAAAGCCACCGCAGATCGAAGCTCGGCGCAACAACTGAATGCTTTGATCGATCGTTTCCGTGCACTTGAGAAAAAACATCATGCAGTGCAGCTTGAGCTTGACGAGAAGCGCTCGCTGGAACCGAGGCTCGCTGCGTTGGGTGCTGAACGAGATGCTGCCAAAACAGTAATCTCGACATGCGAAACGAAGATCACGACATTGACTCATGATATCGACCGTCGCAATACCGATTTGCTGCAAGCGCGGAGTTCGGAAGAACGTGCAAAAGTCGAACTGGAAGAACTGCGAAACCAGAATCAATCTGAAGTCGATGGGATGCGCCGTAAGCTGTCGCAAGCAGAGGAGAAGACAAAGTACGCCGAGACGGGACTTGTCCAGATGAAGTCCAGTGCTGAAAAGACTATACGAGAAGAACAAGAGCGACACCGCAAGCAGCAAGAGGCCCTACAAAAGCGACTTGAACAAGCTCAATCTGAGCTCCAGACGAAGTCTGAGGAAGCCGATGATCACCGCGCATTTGTTGAACGAACTGTGACCCAGCAACAAGCAGTCTGGCAGAGACTGAATGCCGATCTCGAGACGAAGGCTTCTGACGTCAAGGCACAGCTGGAGGAGACAAGCCGACCGCTGCGCGGTGCCCAAGAAGAGCAAGACACCCTGCAAAGAACCGTTGCAAGTCTACAAGCTGAGATTCAACAACACGTAAAGTCTGAGGCCGAATACAGTTCGCGCGAGGACACCAGCCGAGCCATCATGGATGGTCTTCGCCAGCAACTTGACGCAGCACAAACCGAGATCGCAAGCCTGCAAGCAATTCAACAGCGGTATCTGCGCGAGAAAGATGAACGTTCGTCGCGCGAAGCCAGGGCGAAGTCTGCTTACGACACCTTGCGGAAAGATCACGAGGTAACAACAGCCGCAGTGGCCGATTTGAGGGAAAGCGAGAAGCAGAGCCAATCTCACGAGGCCGAGCGAAAGCAACGCGAAGTCGACATGCAAAGACAGCTGGACGACATGCGCAATGAGCGTGATATCGCACAGGCTACGGTGAAGGAGCTGCATGCCAAACGCCACGAAATGCAGATCCCACACAGTGTCGATGCCGACGAAAGTTATCGGGTTGCCCCACAGCCAGAGTTTGACGAAGACGTTGATGTTGACGGGTTCGTACCACCACCGAAACTAGAACGTTCGCTCGTTCCTAAACAACGCAAGCGGGCCGACAGGAACACTAACACGATTGTGGGATCGGGGGTTGCATACGGACGTGCTGCGACACAACCAACGAGACCCACGAAAACCGAGGCCTTGCAAACTCGAGCCCAGGTAGTGATACCCGCGAAGCCAGCCCTGAACACGACTATGACTTTCCTAGGCCACGATGAGATGCTCGACGTAGTGTCCAGTCAGCCAGAGAGAATCAATGAGACCCAAATCTTGGGCTACCAGAGCTCGAACAAGAGCACGTTGCAAGGCCATACAGAAAAATCACAGCCATTCTCTACATCACTGGACTTCTCTGGCAAGCCGCTGGTCGCCACGAAAGAGCTTGTGGCCGAGAAAACACGGGCTCCAGGGCCGTTTCAATCCAGATCTGTCTCTGACTTCAAGATATACGAAGACGCGCAGAGCTCACTGAACGAGGGCATAGACGAGGAAAGCTCCGTACGTGCCAAGTTCACCTTTCGCAAACCGTATCCACTACCCAACAGCGGCTCCAAGCGCCTGAAAAGAACGGCCAGCGAAAAGTCTTTGGGCGGGCACTCCGCATCTTCGCGTGGAGCACGCCGCACACCAGAGAACTCTGGCGGCAATCCGGACAAGCAAGTCGACAAAACGCCCGAGGCTTCAGTTTATCCCTATGGCAGCTCTCCAGAATTCATGAACCCGCCTAGCACAATGACAAAACGTCGTTACTCAGGCGGACCGACGACACCCGGGAATCTGGAGCCTCTCACGTCTCGCCGTCCATCCACTCCTTTGCTCGATCCTCGCATTGCGAAGAGAGCCGTTGGCAACAAGCGTGCGGCAGCAAGAGACACATATGCCGACAAAGATTTGGAACCTCCGATCAAGAAACGTGCAGTGCCGGCCATCACGGGATCCAAAGGTAAACCGCCGAGCGATGACAGTTTTCTCGGTCGATCTTCGCAGTCTGTCAAAGACCTTCCGCGCATGGAGGACTTGAACGCCGGACGCACAGGCGGCCAGATACAGTCGTCTCATATGCGGACCTCTGCAGGCTCCAGACGCGTCACGCGCAACCAGAAAGGGAGCAAAGGTCGGTATGACGGCCCCACGCATACATGAACTGAGGCTGACATTTTCCGCAGGTGATACATTCCAAGCCCGCTTCAGTCAGGAGCTCCGCCGTCTTTAGTCATGAGAACGTTCACGTCGCTAGTCTTGCTGTGCAATTTTCTTCAAGGCCAGAAATGACTTTGCTTTTAGTAGAAATTAGGACGCCCTGCAGTCCGTCGTACTCGCTCATGAAGCGCGCTGCGGCGCGCAATAGCTTCTAGCAAACAGATTTATTAGCTCGATGAATGAGAACAGTGGACAGTCAGACCAATGAATCAACTAAAATATGTCAGCTCTCATGATTGACACTTGCTTTCGCTGTTTAAGCTGCTGGTGGCTTATCTGCCTCCGATATAAGACAAACAGTAGATGTGTATGTGCGTGTATCCTGTGTTGCGCAGTGCATGCATACGCAGCTATGTCCATGCAGCTTCACGCTTGGGGCAAACACCTTTACCTCTTTGTTTATCTCTCCAAGCAAACATGTCACCTTGCATACAAACAGCTGCGAATGACGCCGTCCCCTGCCGTTTAAAATACTTATTATCGTCCGACCACTGACCAGCTACCCCAGCACCATCAAACCCTTCCAGATGACAGACGATTCATCGCCCGCCAAACGTCAGAAGTACGCTCGTTCGATATTCTCCGAGCTACGAACGCCATGGGCACTAACTTGAGAAAAAGGACCGACCCCAAAGATTCCGATGTTGTGAACATTGGCGGTGAGCGCTTTTCCATCGACCGCAAACTATTCTCTAGCCGATCCGCCGTCTGGAGGAGAGCATTCGAGCATGCAGACGCTCACCAATTGGGCTCGGACTCTACATTATCGTCCGCCGACTTTGATTTCAATGGCGCTCAAAACTGTGAACCGAGCACCTTCAGCCTCTACAAACAATACGTGGAGTCCGGAAAATTCGACGAATTCGACACGATCGACAAGGAATTCCCTGGCGCGTTGCTGTCAGACCTGATCCATCTTCATGCGCTTGCTTGGCAGTTCGAAGACTACACCGCAGCAAACTTCTTCATGGATATGATCATCCCTGAGATGGCAGGTGATGAACATGAGCCAGATCCACACCACATCGCGTGGGTGTACCTATCCGTCAAACCGGCGGTGGATGGCGACTGCCCCTTGAGAAGACTCTTGGTTGACTTCCAAATCCACCAACCAAGGCTCATACACGAATTGCCGTTCACTTCCTGCGATAGCGAAAGACATGCATACCTCATCGAGTTCTTACAAGATGTCATCGAAGAGTACCGATCCCTCACTCTGACGACGGAAGATACTGGGCCATCTCGGCCAAGGGGTCAGTCCAACACCGTCATGTTCTCCAAACTGAGGCCTGAAATCAGAGGACCTTGTTACTACCACAAGCATGACGACGACCACCTGAAGTGTCAGACTCGTGAAACGAGCTTGAGCGAGGAAGACGAAGAGGCGGAGGACGACGACGAAGACGCGGAATTGGAAGACGAAGAGGTAGGAATGGACAGTGAAGAGGTGAAACAGGAGAGCGAGGAGACAGGACAGGAAGGCGGAGAGTCATCCTCTTGGACGCAGTCTTCGCACGTGAAGGACTGTATGGTCAGATCACTTAGTCACATGTGCTTTACATAGCTTCTGCAGACATCGAGGCAATGAGTTCAGCTGCAGTAGATGCCTCTCACTTGTGTTGGCGTACATGTGCCATTGAGGAAACCGAGTTTCACGGATGAAACGTACTTGTGAAGCGATGACTTCCGCTACTACGAATGCCTCTCTCACTCGCAGTAGCGGCGTAGCATCATGTGCCATTGAGAGACGTGAGCTTCATTCACGAAGGAGGTCTCTGTCACAGGCATGCGACAATGCAAATGAACATGTAGCTCTTACAAGCTTGTGATCTCGCCGCCAGCGCTCAACGATCTTGCTCTGTTGCAATAATGCCTACCTCCCAGCCCCAACATAAAGACCTCTGGATCCGCCCTCTTTTACTTACAAAACAACCTCGATTAGCAACATCACACCAGCCAGCAGCATGGCAGACATCCCGATAGGCCAGCCGCCGGCTAAGCGGATCAAGTACGCGGCGAACCCATATCGCAGGAGAATAGATCACTGACTACCATTACAGGTGCGACTACTCCAAAAGCTTCGACGTCCTCGTCGGCCCCGAGGGGAAGAAGTTCGCGGTCTACTACGACAAGATCGCCGACCGGTCCGACTACTTCGTTGCCGCTCGATCATCTCAATGGAACAAGGACTCTCAGGCGGCAACAAATCTAAGGGACACCGACCCAGAGGACTTCTCAAACTATCTTCAGCTTGTCTACTCCGACGACATCGCCCAACCGGATCCCAAGATTCCGCGATACAGCACTGACTGCTCTCCTGTTGAAGGAGAGGACGACATCCGCCTTGCCTCAGAATCGTACTTTCTCATGCTAGCAAGGCTGTACGTGGTTGCCGACAAGCTCCTGGATCTGCTCTCGGCCAACAAGGTGATGGACCGTCTTCTTCATTTCAACAGCGACACTAAATTCTTGTTGCCGCGCGACACGATCACCTGGATCTATGAGCATACCCCGTCAAACAGCCCTCTGCGCAGAATGGTGCGCGATATCTACATCTACGAGACGCCCTAAGGTTACTTCGACGACAGAGGGGAGGCTGAGTTGCCATACGAACTTATCATCGAAGTTACCAGGGAGCAACACAGGCTCGCAAAGGTGAATGCTGGGAAGAAGTTCTCGGAAGTCTACCGCAACCGCATCCTGGACAAGTTCTCCTATTGTGATTACCACCAACACAAGGACGGAGATCCGAGATGCAGATGATTGTCCTGCTTGTTCCGCGAAGAAGACCGGTTTTGAACGAACGGTGAGTAACTCCATAATTGGGCAGGATCGAACAACTCGCTGACCAGAGCTAGGAATTACACAAAGTCCCGAGCGTTCGAGAGACTAGAGTCGGGGCCAATTTGCGTGCCATTGGGCTTTTTTGATACAGACTTGCTTGGATTGTCAAAGCAAAGTTTATCGACGAGCGTAGATATCCGCAGAGTCCTGCGGTCCTCCACCATTGGAGTAAGGCCCAAAGTCTGGACGTCCGCCCAAGGTGCCGTAGATACTGCGAGAATTTGATTAGCAAAGACCAACAATAAGCTCCCTCTGGCATAAACTCACTCTCCAATATAATTCGTAGCATTAACCCCCCTCGCAAAAGTCAAATTCCACCCCTCCAAAATCCCATCAATAACCTTAATACCCGCGCGATAAAGGTTCTCCACCGCAGGTCCAAAACCACCCTGGTTGGCATAAAGCAAATTGTTCGTCGCCGAGCCGCCAATCCAGGGACGATCGAAGTTCGAGCCCGAGCGCATCACAATGATCCTACTGAAGTCAACAAGCTTGGCGCCAGCGGCACGCAGCAGCGCCTCCAGCACGGCGTTGTCTTCTTGCGCGGAAGTGCAGTACACGCCGGAGCCGTTGGTCGCGAGCGTGGTGTAGTTGTCGAAGGCTTCGCCGAGAAGACGGCCGCTGTAGTAGACGTCTGAGGTGGCGACGTCGCACTCGAAGATACCCGGGGTTTGGCGGGCGTTGGCGTAGAGGTCGGAGATGTAGTTTGCGCGGTAGGAGACGGCTTCGGCGCTGTCGTTCAGGGAGGCGTTGCGGGCGAAGTTGGCGGCCAGGTGTTGGAGGTTTTGGTTGATTTCGAAGACTTCGGTGCCGTAGATGGATTGCGGGTATTCGGTTGGGGAGGTGCTGCCGATGGGGATGTAGCCGGTGGTGTAGTTGCCGGGCAGGTCGCGGATGTCAAACTCGTGCTGGAGAGCGACTTGGACTGCGAAGCGGGCGAATGTGACACTGCCAATGGTGGCCACTTCCGGGTTGACACCAGCGATACCAGCAGTGATGAAGTAGGTCGACGTGAGATCGAAGCGGGAGCTGTGCATAAGCGAGTTGACAGTAATTGCTGAGTTGATCTCGCCCATGGAGGTCACGAGCTGGCAGATCTCACCATCGCTGGTACAGTGGGCATCGGGGAAAGCTGCAGAGAATCCAGGGACGGTGACGTTCAATGCCAGAAGGTCGAACTCGGGGATGCCGTACCAGACCTCAGCTTCAGGCTTGAACAGCGAGATGATGAAGATTTTGGGCTTGATCACGTAGTCGAAAGCTCTCTTCTGCACCTCTGCAGTGGGAACCAGGGCGGCAGTAGCGATAGACGCAAGACCAAGCGCAGCTGGGATCAATGAGAACATCTTGGGAAGGTCGGTCCAGACCGATAGAGATGATGCGGAAAAGAAACAAAGCCTACCTCAGACCATGCGCAAAGACTTATATAGACCAATGCAAGATCTGTTCCTGCATTAGCTAGTCATCTTACCTAACCAGAGACTCCAAACTCTAATCAGCAGCGGTATCCAGAATCGACATCGGGCGCCGCCGGTTGAGAAGATAGAGGCATCCACAATGATCGTCGTCCTTGTCCGTGCATTGGATGCCAAGCGTGGGTGGTTGGAAATCACAAGTGCTCGAGAGTAATGCCGCACACCAGTCTGTGTGACTATTCTCATATGAAACGTTCGTGTCCCAAAGACGTCAAAATCATCGAAAAGCTGTCTTGAAAAGACGTGATCCGTGTGTGTATAAGGAAGAGGTCCAAAGTGAAACATTGAAAGAAGTCCGAGGTCCTGGACCTAGGGTTTTCTTGGCGTACGTATCAAGCCATTCGAAGCTCGTCGCGACCTCCGGAGGTCAGAGCAGACTTCAGCCCTGCGCATTGACAATTGCAAGAGTGAGGGTGTTGCTCGTGTCTCGTCTCGTTGGCCAAGGTGCCGGAACGATGGGCAAAGAGTGCCGATAACAGCGTTATTATCAAACTACTTGATTCGCTTTCGTATCAATTTTGAGTTTGTCAATTCTGAGATTAAGCATCCATGAACGTTATTCGATCATTGATCGAATCACCAGTAACATCTTTTCAAAACAAGCCTCCCATGACCCAAACAATAACGTACACAACCTACACCATCCAACCAAGTACATCAATCAAACCCACCCCAAGCAACACTCTTCCCCTCACACAAAACTCCCTTCTGTCTCGCCAAATACACCACAACAAGATGCACCGCCATCAGCACCCAAGACTGCCTCCACCGAAAAGGTAAAATCCCCACATCCACAGCAGCCAAAGCAAGGAGAGAATACAAAAACCACGGATTCGCCGCGAAAGGAGCGCACGGTAAGAACAGAGTGATCAACTTAGCCAGAAACAATGTGCCGCGGAACGTGGGAGTCGCAGCGGGGTGGTGTAGCATGTGGACGACGCCGTTCAAGATCGTGCGTTGTGGAGGTGGAGGTGGGAGCATTAGGCGGGGACTTTGCTGCGGCGATGTACTGTTTGTCTGTGGAGGAGGGAGCTCGATGTGTTTTGGCCGGACGACGACGGCGGAGTCTGCGCTTTTGGGCCGGCTGGAGTCTGTACTGTCGTAGGTTGCGGAGCGTTTGTTGGGTGAGGGTGAGCGGGCGATTTGTCGGTCGCTGGAGTTGGAGTGGCGGTGGCGCAGGCTTGATAAACCTGGTCTGCTTAGTATGGTTGAAGGACGACGAGGCGATGGAGACGGTCGTGGAGAGTCGATTGGAGACACTCGCGAAGTGCCATCTTCGGTCACGCTCGAGAAGAATTCGCTGAGACCGGCGCCGGCTTTGATGGATATTAGAATCTCCTCTGTGCTGGGACGCTGGTGCGGATCGACAGAAAGTAGACGCTTGAGATATCTGTAGAGCTTCTCTGGGAGATCCTGTCGTATCCGAGTCGCATCGTTGAAGCCAGGCCATGCCGTGATTTCGGCACGTAACTCATCTAAGTCCTCGCTATCCTCGTCCACGCCATCGGCGTTCGTATATGGCAGTCTGCCGAAGCACATAAAGTACACGATCATGCCAAGAGAGAAGATGTCGCTCTTGGTCGTGAAGTCTCCAAACACGCCGTCTACTGCGTTGTGTTGTAGTACTTCTGGAGCACAATACGAGATCGTGCCAGTAGCGCCAGTGTTGCCACGTTTGGATCCAGTGATTTGCATCTCGCCGAAATCTGAGATCAGAGCTCGTGTCTTCATTCCATCTCGTTGTAGAAGACAATTCGACGGTTTCAGATCGCGGTGAATATAGCCCTTCGAATGCAAATGGTGCAAACCCGAAGTGATGTCCCTGAAGAAAGAGAATATCTCGTCGAAGGTGAGCTTACTCGGACCTCTAAGATCCACACTAGGCGGCGAAGCATCCCCTCGCGACCGCCTTCTCATACGCTCTTTCATTTTCTCTTTGGGATCAGATTGCTCCTTCGGTCCAACGACGTAGTTGTGAAGATCGCCTGCATTGCAATACTCCTGCAGGATCCACAAGCAAGGCACCGGCGGTCCAAAAGTGGTGGGCTGGTAGTCCTCGAGCCAGACCCAGTGGCAGAGTACCAGATTAGGATGTGAAGTCTGTCTCAGCAAGTTCACTTCGATCAGCACTTTCTCCAGCCAAGCGTGGTCGTTTCCCACTGGGACACGCTTGCAAGCGAAGCGACCCAAGCCCACACCATCCATGAGATGCTCTACCAAGAGCACGACGCCATTGCCACCGCGCCCGAGAATTTTAAGCTCGCGGAAATGCTGCTTGAAATATCCAGGGTTGAAAGCAGAGCTACTGATGCCGCGACTCCCAGCAGCCGTAGGCTCGCTAGCCACAAACTCGGCTCCGGAAGGTGGTCCAGCAGCGCCGCTCACATCTCTCGACCGGCCTGATCGCAGAGCAGCAGGCGGAAATCGCCGTCCAGTCGGAGTCGAAGGTCCGGTATTCGCGGGTGAAGGCCTTGTGCTCGCAGCTAGCATAGAGAAGTAATTCGGGTCGAGGATCGGCCGGTCATCGTCCACATTGCCGTAAGCAGGCCGGACATCTTCGCTCTCCGCATCGCTGTGTTCGAAATCGCGTTCGTAAGGGCGGCGACACCATGGGCATTCTGTCAAGTCTTCTCGCGGCGCGTCGCGTAGTGAGAGGGACTGTGAAGCGGTGTCGTAAACAACAACTGCATTGCCGCGACGTCTAGAAGCTTGTTAGCCGACTGGTAGCCGATAGTGAGCAGAGCGTGATAAGATGCCTCACAAAACGATCTCTCTGTTCTCGTCGTTGGTGTAAGGGATCAGTGACATCTGCCGTTGCGGCGTGTGGTCAGCCATGCTTGCTCAGAAGAGATGCGCATGCTGTGGCGGTGAGCAGAGAAACGATGCGACAGCGATGGGCAAGTTGTTATGGTGGAGAAAGCAGGCATCAGCTTTGCACGTGTCATTGCATCTTGGGATAGTAATGAGACAGAGTCATCTACCACGACGGCGCGGTGAGACTTGTTGTCATTTGCGGGTGCGATTGTTGCTTGCGTTTTTGTCAAGCTCTCAATGTTGTGCTCAGCTGGTCCCACCTGCCCGCACTTGCCATCGACTGGGGAGCTGTCTTGACATGTGTATGCCGTGTATTAGCCATTTTTGCGTACAATTGAGATCAATTCATATTTATCGTGATAACTCCATGTTCCGCGAAATCAGATACATTAGCAAGTCATTGCATCTTTAAAAGGTAGGTATATATACACGAGACCGCCGCCGCTCTTCAAGCAGTAGGCAATCTCTGGTCTAATCTGTGAAGTTTTGTAGAACCGTATCCTGTCAAAGAGGAGAGAGAGCCATATCGATGGGCGTTGTTGCCCATCCCCGTGCGCGAATAAGAAAGCCACACGCCCGCTATGCTCCGCATGCCATATCAAAACAAAACGCCATATATGGTTACAACGTACAACCGCCAGAGTGAGTAGACCGCATCTACGCGGTGGCGGGCAGACGGCCCTCGCTACCCTCGCTGGGCGGAGGTGGGGGCATCTCGAGCTTTGTGTTCTCAGCCATCATCCTCTGGAAACCGATGCCGACACCCTCGATGACGGCGAGCAGGACGGCGCAGCCGATGGCACCGTTGCGGATGGCCTTGGGGCCTCCACGCACGGCGAGCGCACCACCGGTGAAGAAACCGGCGATGATGGCGTTCCAAGGGTCCTCCTTTT
>Ga0265797_10004988_pt1 | contig 19743 bp, 18 predicted proteins | sample P2T30metagenome_FD_192433 | JGI IMG/M metagenome (GOLD analysis project Ga0265797, IMG submission 192433) | Plant litter microbial communities from East Loma Ridge, Irvine, California - P2 T30 | ecosystem: Environmental > Terrestrial > Plant litter > Unclassified | place: USA: California...
ACATCCATCTGACATCTCTTTCTCTCACCCAGAGACCAAAGCCTTCCGCACCATCCTCGCCGGCGACGACGAGTATGTCACCAGCGCCCAAGGCGCCACCGTCAAAACCCACTTCAGCTACTCCGACGCCATGTCCCGCCTGAACGAGATCGATATCCTCGTCATCGTCGGCGGCGAGTCGGAGAAGGTCATCAAGACCAAGTCCCAGCCGCTCACCCTCATCAAAGCCTTCACCGAGCAGCAGAAGAAGAACCCGGCCCGCGAGCGCACCCTGATGAGCGTCTGCACCGGCTCACTCTTCCTTGGCGAGACGGGCATCCTGTCCGGCCTCTCCGCCACCACCCACCCGGACTTCATGACCAAGTTCGAAATCATCTGCAGCAATGCCGCCCAGCGCGACATGGCCGACCGCGCCGACGTCATGGACGCCCGCTACGTCGTCAACAACCTGCGCTTCGACCTCGGCGAGAACGAGGACGAGAACCCCTACCTGTTGACCAAGCAACAGTACCGCGAGAAGCGCCGTATGTCGCAGGGCGGATCCGCTCCCTCCAGCCCGGTCGAAGAGCGTGCCAACGGCGGGCGCCGCCCGAGCGCTGCTCGCAAGGGCTCCATCAGCTTGAAGATCAGCAACACTCGCCGCGAGAGCGTGCTCAAGCGCGCCAACCTCCGCCTCGGCGGGCTGCGCGTGTTGACCTCCTCTGGCGTACTGTCCGGTATCGACGGCGCTCTGTACCTCGTCGGCGCTCTCGTCAGCGAGGACAGCGCCGAGGAAGTCGCTAGGGTCATGTGCCACAAATGGAGCAAGGGTGTCGTCGTCGACGGCACTGATGTCTAGATTGCTTGCATGTATGCACAACAGACACGAAGAGAGATAAGGAGAAGCAGTAACATGTCAGAATGCATGCTGTCTTTGATGTAAGCTAAGCCAAATCAGCGCAAGGGAAGCTGGTTTTCAGGCGAGAAATGGGATATGAATACGAGATGCCACCTCGAAGAAAAGCGTACGAAGGAATGCGAATGCCAAATGCTAAGGGAGACAATTCAGCTCTCAAACAAACCCAAATCAAATCAAATCAAATGCTCAATGGACTCGCCTCTCTTCTCAAGTGACCTTGTCATGGTACATTCCTGTCATGCAGGCCAGTGATTCCTCACACTCTCATCCATGCTCCGTCACTCGTCCGTAGCTACAGCCTCTTGACTGTCTCCGTCGGCACCAGGAGGCGGTCTCTTAGTGATCCACGGCGGCACGCTACCGCCCGCCGACTCGGTGCAGTCGCAGTAAGTCCTCAGGCCCTCGCGCCGTCCATCCGTGCCGAAAGTCCCTTCACCATACTTTTCCTTATAGTCCTGCTGAAGTGAGCAGTACCAGTCTCTGATACTCTTCGAGACACAATAGAAGTTTGTGGACAGTCTCAATGGTACGTATAAACGGTGCCGAACACTTCTTGGGCCTGAGGGTACAAGCACGCTGGCTTCTAGGGCCAATAGGCACGGTGAATAGTATTTCGATGGTGAGCTTATTTCCTTGTGTACCCGTAGTGTTTGATGATAGTAGTTAAGCATGATACAGCCGTAGCTGCTGCTTGTGTTGTACATGAATTCTGTGCGTACGCACATGGTTGGCAGAACCTGTAAATCGTAATAGTACAAATGATGGATGTGAGTATGCCGTAGCATCTCTTCGAGCATCGAACAAATCGGCATCATTAACGTTGGCCACTCATCTCGCCGGCTGCAACTCATGGAGTGGAGTGCAGCACGCGAGCCAACGCTCAAGACCCCTCTTCTTTGTCCTGCCGTACGAGTCTCACTCGAGACTTATGTTCACGACGCGACTCCTCCGGCTGGCCGGTAGCATCATTCTTCGTGGTAGGAAGAACCTCTGTCTTCGCACCAGGGCCAGTATGGACCCTGACAGTACTTTTCGTCTTATTTTCCCGAGCGAGCGCACGCTGCGCAGCCTTGGCTTTCTTAGCAAGCTTAGCAGCGTCACTGATCTCCTTTGCAGCTTTGAGCTTGCGCACGATCTCCCCGGGTTGGCGGTGCTCTTGCACGGCGACACCGATCATCGCCTGAAGCGTGTACGCTGCATCGTTGCCTGCGTTATGGAGGTTTTTGGCGTCGATGGCAAGAGCAGCGAGCAGTTTGGTCAGACCGGGCGGTTGCTTCTTCGAGATTCTGGCCAGTCGTTGCGTGTCAAGCTTCCCCTGCACATGCTTGGGCGTGAAGTTTAGTTTCTGGAGGTAATCCGTGTCGTTCTTGAGGTCGTGCCCGATGAGCATGATGGAAGGCGTAACATCCGGGATCTCCGTGCCGAAATTGCAAGCCTCGTGGATGTGGCTCGGATCGCTGAAGATACGATCCATAACGCGGCCGGCATCTGCAAGCGGAATGAAAACACTTTCTCCGAAATTGAAACGGTCCTCGCAGCCTTTGACCCAGCGCCGGTTGACGTATCGCATGTTCTCGGTCGGCCGCAAGTGTAAGTGTTTCATCAGATCGAACCACGGCTGGCCATCTTCTCCAGGGTCGACGTCCTTGATTAATCGGGAATCCAGAACGGACACGCCTGGATTGTCAGCTTTTGCCACCTTTATTGAGAGCCATCCATGACATACCGATTTCGGTGATTATGTTCTGGTCAAACTCAAAAGCCTCACAATCAATGCAAACGAAAACCACATCCTCGACCGGCTTGCCACTCTTAGGCTCAGTCAAACCCAAGTATTGCTGAAGTTCGGAAAGTTCCTGATGGGCCATAGCGTTGTCGGCCTCGTCGACTTCGTCGTTCCAATCTTTCTGCGGCTGTGGCTCCAATGGAGGTTCCACAGAAGTAATCTTGCCGTCCACAGAGTGGAACGATCGACGCGATATGTGCCACTTAGGGGTCGAAGTGAAGCGTGACCTTGTCGTTGGTCTGATGTGGTTAAGGCGGGTGAAGACACGAGTATACGGTCTCCATTGCATTGGTGTATATTAGGCGCCCTTTGTACGCCGTAACACCAGAGACGGAAGAGATATCGTGCATTAAAGTCGAGAGGGAAGCGATTCGATGACGCCGGCTCGGAAAGATTGGATTGAAGTCAGGATCTCGCGCTAACCCAATTGGGCGATGTTCATGCTCGATCACATGCCAGCAGAATTACTACTACTTACGATCAAAACACAGGAGCTGTAAACAACGAAGGGGCATGTAAAGGGTATAGATACTATAAAAACTATCCACAATTCCCGCATGTCATTTCCGTGTACAGAAGTTCATGATCCGACGTAAAATCAAGCAGCGGTGTCGCACAATGCGCAAATCCGTTGAAACGCCATGCTAACGAAAGGTAAGGTATAAAATGCCCGTTTTCTTCATAGACCCGAGTCTGATCGTCTTCGCCATCGCGCTGCCTACACAGTCTCGACGTAGTTGGATGGGAAGATTCCCTCTCTGTTCCCTATGCGACCGGTCCACCAGTCTGCCTCGTTCTCTGTGCGCTTGACGATTGTGATAACTTCGCCCTTCTTGAAGCCGAGATCGCCAGGCTGGTCAGCATCGAACGTGAATTTGGCTACGGCTTGACCGGGTCCAGCACTGATGTTCTTCGAGCTGAAAGTGGGCTTGGGTGCACTCGGCCGGCTGGGCGCAGGGCCCTTGGTGTCTGAGTACACGTAGTCGCTCTGGTCTCCGAGTGTTGATGAGCGGCCACGACCAGTCTCAAGACGGTCGAAAGTCTCGCCAGGGTTTGCGCGGGAGAAACGGTTGCTCGCCTGGTCGTAAGGGTCATCTTGCCAGGTGGAGGCGCGTTGAGGTACACGGTCGGTGAAATTGTAGTCGCTGTCGTTGCCACGAGCACCTGTGGGCGTTCCCATCATTGAACCTGTGCCTGTGCGATCTGTGCGAACACCCTCGCCGTACGCGCTTCCCGTGCGACCTTGCCAGACCACATCATCCTGAGCGTCGTTGTAGACAGGAACATCGTTGTACATAGCACCGTCCATACCAGCCGCTGTTACGCCACGGCCAGCGAAGATGCGAGAGTTGAGCACACGTGTGAGAGGCTCAGCTGCGGGCGGTACAGGGACAGCACCCTCCAGACAGGCGCGAGCAGTGACTCGGCGGTTGTACATCTTCTCGTTTGCATCTCTTCTCTCAATCAACACACTTCCCTCTAGCGACACACCAGCAAAGAGACCCTTGGTTTTCGAGTATGCGAAGATGCCGGAGACAGATTTGAGCGACGCGGCACCGGCGGCTTCGGCGTTGCGTCCGACAGGTCCGGCAGCGATGGAGACATTGCCACCGAGAGTGAGCGATCCAACCTGTGCGAAAGTCTTCACGGCGCTGGCATCGTTGAGAATGAAGACGAAGTCTGTAAGCTCGAAGCCGATCTGTCCGCCGAATCCACCTCCTACAGTTCCGATAGCGGACGGTGCCGACCAAGATCCATCAGCCAGTCTTGCAACTACAACTCCACTTCCGAAGCGACCACTGCCCAGGAAACCGGCTTTGAAGACTGTGAGAATTGCCAGACCTTTGGCGTTGGCGAGAATTTGTGGTGGAATGACCTTGTCGGGGCCGAAGGCTTGTTTCGGGTCGATAAATGAAGCGAGAATGCGGCCGCATTTCTTACATTCGCCTGAGAGTGTTTGTTAGTCTCTAGAGCCTCATAATCGTGAGATGCGAGCCGCCATAACATGGGTGCGCTGTCTTGCGATCGCATTTGGTGAGCGGGTATAGCGGGGTGTCTTCAGGCGCAAATAGCGGGCAGCAAACAGCGCTGGAGAAATCTGACCACAGCGACATGTCGTTTGCTGAGCAGTAAAATGCGCCTGAAGAGCCACAAGCGCCACCTGTTCCACCCATTGCGACCTCTTCCGCCAATTGAATGTTCCCGAGTGGTGTTCGAGATAGAGAGGAAGTGAGGCAGTACTTACTTCGCATCGACGACGGCAACGGGTTGTTGATGAAGGGCGGCATTTTGAATATGTGTCCTGCTTTGGTAGGGAGAGGAATATCCTAGGAGGTGGAGGAGAGTGAGAGCGAGAGGCAGCAACCTGCCAAGGGTGGTGTTGGGAGTTGTGTGATGGGTACAGCGTAGGCAGGCAGCCCAAGGCTAAGGCCGATGACGAGTGAAGCAGAGGCGCAGCGAGTCAGTAAGTCAGCAGCCGCGGTCCACCAAAGAGAGTTTGGGGCTGGGGAGGATATGGAGAGGGTTAAGGGTTGGCCTAGACCATACGAATAACTTACCACTCAAGGACAAATATCATACCGCCTAAAAGAAACCTCACTCGAAGCATAAACCGATCACTGCTGCCTACTAAGAAAGCACAACCCGAACAAAGCAAGCCACCCGCTCGACCCTTGCAGACAACCACCACCAACAACCGTCCGCTCCACCACCCAACCACAACATCCGCAACCATGTCCGAAGCCTACGAGCGCGAAAGGTAAAGACCACCCATCCTCTCAGTCACTCCCAATCTCACATCAACCCAGACAAAACAACGACTCCCTCTCCGCCCTCTCCGCCAAAGTCTCCGCCCTGCGCAGCGTCACCGTCGACATCTACGACAATGCCCGCGACCAGCACGTCATCGACAACACCTCCGAATCCTTCTCCAACATGACCACGAGCATCAAAGGCAGCGCGCGCAGATTGGGCGTCATGGCGAGCCAGGGCAACAAAGTGGCGGTGTTGAAACTCGCGGGGATAATTGTTGCGACGGTGGTGGTGCTTTGGTGGATTTTGAGCTGGTTTTGGTGATGAGGAGGAGGTACAGAGTGTAAATTCTACTGGTTAGGAGGGAGGGATGGAAGGCTGTTACATTTGGGCACTGGCGGTATGGTTTTAAGCACGGCGCTGTGGAGTTTTTGTTCTGTTCACGAACAGGGGGTTTTGCAAATATGGAGCCTGGCGTTAAAATGTTGTATACGGGTCGTTGTGGCGATGCTCAATTGGGCTCAATTGGAATCGGACAATGCATACATGCGAGTTGTTAAATGCAGCACATGTACAGACAATCAAATGAGGTAACTCAAGAGCTCAGCACTTCAGTTTCTGGCAAAACATTGTTTTGAGGTCATAAGATTCAAAGCTATTCATCAACACCACAAATGCACAATCATTGTTGCTTTTACTAAGCTCGCTACTATGCTCTCTTTCGTTCCGTTCATCCTCATACGCTAATTCACACCAATTCTATACCACTACGCCCGTTGATCTGCCACTACCTAACCCCACACGTTGCCGAACAAGTCGTCCGATCCTCCTCCAAAGTTCTGCTTGGGAGCCGCAGCAGGCGCAGGTGGTGCGCGTTCGCTCACAGGGCTAGCATGGCTCCATCCGCCAAATTCTTCTTGTTGCTGCGGAACGGCAGGGGTGGCGTGAGTCCTAACAGGACTGGCATGGCTCCAGCCGCCGAAGTCATCATCATCTTGCACAGGTTGAGGTGCCTGTACTGGCTGAGGCTTGGGCGGCGCTGGAGCAGGAGCTGGTGCCGGATCAGGCTGTGCCCAGGCATTGTCGTTACCCCATGGGTTGCTGTTAGCTCCAGAGATTGACAACGAGTCCATGCCGAATGCGTTGTTCTTTGTCTGCGTGGCTGCCGGGGCAGCGGTGATAGGAGACATAGGTTGTTTCCGAGGCGGCGAGAAATCCTTGGGAGGCGGTGCTGGCTTGGGGTCGAAGAAGCTTCCGCCACTGAGTGAGCTCTTCTGTGTTGTTGTGGGACCAGTGGGAGAAGCAAGGCTCGAGAAAGATGAAGCTGTGGGTAAGGGAGGTGACTGCATGCCGCCGAAGAAATCGGAGTTGATCTGTGGCTTCGGAGCAGCTGCTTGCGGCTTGGGTGCAGATTGGATAAAGTTGCTGTAGTTTGGTTGCTGTTGCACTGGAGAGGTAAGAGGGGGAGATTGCATGCCACCGAACAAATCGAGGTTCGACGATTGAGGTTTTGATTGTGCGGGTCTTGCCGAAGACATGCTAGCGAAAGGGTCGCTCTTGGCCGCAGGCTGGGCTTGTGCTGTCGGCGATTGCATACCGCCAAAGAAGTCCACATTGGATTGTGAAGGCTGCTGCCTGTGTTGAGTCTGCGGTGCAGGTGCTGCTGGCTTCGGAGCTGAGGAGTATAGAGACAAGATCGAGTTCTTGAGATCGGCTCTGCCAGTAGAAGCTGGAGCGGCCATCCCTGAAGTTGCAGAAGAGGGTCTCGGCGGTGCAGACTGTGTGCTGCCAAAGAAGTCCATGCCTAGCAAGCTCTCACCGGCTCTGGTCTGCTTTGGCGGCGCTGCAGGCGCTTTTGCAGGAGCGGCTCTGATAGCTGGCTCGGTTGTGCTAGGCCTTGCTGGTGCCGCCTCTTCCATGTCTCCAAACAAATCGACCTGGTGTCTCCTCGGAGGCTGTGGCAGATTGCCAACGCTCGACGATCCGTTTCTCAAGCTCGCTGTTCGCTCCATAGTTGCCTTCTCACGAACCACATTCAGCGGTACGTCATCGTCGGCGGCCGCATCGCTCAATGTACTCGGGTCGGGCATTGGTCCATCCATCACCCATCTCTTACTGTCGTATTTCGTGCGAATGAAGTTCTCGATCTTGGCCTCGTTGGGTACATGTCCAGGAGCCAGCTTGTCCTCCCAGTACTTATTCGCCCTGCCGTTGCCCCATCTCAGCATGGAAGCCAGCTGCTCGTCAGTCCAGCTGTCCAGATCAACCGATTTGACGCGAGAGATGTGAACGCCCATAGAACGGTGGATACCGGAGCAGCGGATGCACACAAAGACGCCGATGTTCCAGGATGCCCATCGAGGGTGCTTGTTGCGCTTGCAGTCAGCGCATGTCTTGTTGGATTCCAGCTTGACCAGCTGCTTGAGCGTGGCCTGGTTTTGCGCCGAGCGGTCGACGGGTCGTCTCGACATGATGTGTGTGTCGTTGTGGTAAGGGTCGGACTCGGTGGTGCTTTAAGTTAAGGGTGAATCTAGACTTAATGAGAAAGCGCGGTCAATAAAGATGCCTTCCCAGGACGCACTTGGCTGAGTGAGCCACGGGCACGGACCGAGGGGCTCCACGATTTGCCCTTGTTTCTCCTCCACCAGCAACAGTACTGTCATGCTTCACTCTCAAACATTCTGCGTGCGAACCGCTCTCGGACATCGATACTAATCTTCAAGATGCAGCTGTTTTAGACATTCTTGTGGCCACATGTTATTAATTCGTCTAAATCACCAGGCTAGTCTTCCACCGATTGAGATCGACGAGACATCCTATCTACGCCGTTCCTCGCCGCTCCCTACGACCTCACAACCACCTTGTGTTCAGAGCCGCCACCTGCCCACCAGTCAATCCGGCTACGCTTGGATCCGAGATTCCACCATTCGTCGTCATGTAGAGGATATCCCGATCCCTCTTCGTGCGGCCGAATGTCGTAGATGTACTACCAACGAGTATGGGGTCGTCAGGACCTCCGGCGATCAGAGTCTGCGTTTTCTTCTTGAGGTCCAACTTCACCACGCTGGACGACGCAGATGAAAGCCAGACGTTGCCTGCGCGATCGAAACTAAAATCATCGGCTTGCCCGCGCCCTTCATTCAACGGAAAAGTAGCGGACTCAAAGACAACCTCGACAGGCCCGGCAACAGTGGCATTCTCAGCATGATATGGCACTCGTGCCAGAAGAGGCGACTGGAAAGTGTTGTCGAAGTAGAGATACCCGTCTCGAACGTGCACTCCATTAACTCCAAGCTTTACCGCTGCGGTTAAGTTTGGCTTGAGCGTAGGATCGTCTAAGAAGACAGACCATGATTTGCTCGGAGCATCGATGCGATATACTAGGCCAGCACCCGAATCTGCGGTGAGCAAGACCCCAGGGACGCTCGGCACAGTTGTCATGCCATTGAGGAACGCAGCCGAAGGGATATCCACGATCTTGTCAACTGAGACTGGTCGGTTGTGCTTTCGGCGGCGATTGAAGTCGAGAGTCCATGTACTCCAACTCCCAGTGGTGGCTGTGGCGGTGGCGTCGCTGAAGTTACCGATATTCTAATATACAGTGTTAGCACTGTGTTACAGTAGTGTTATATAGGTAATGCTCACGACTGCGAAGACATCGTCCTCGTACTCCGCAATACCCATTGCACTGATGGCGTGCGGGAACTCATGCACAAGCTCAGCGGAGTGGGAAGCAGGGTCGATCTGCCAGACTTGGGGTGTGTTGATCAGCGTTACGAGGATCTTGCCATTCGAGCGAACAGCGATGTTCTCGACCCACTACAGTGAGAGAATGTCATAATCAGTAATTTGAATGTATACGACGAATGGCGATAACAACTCACAGTGTCGTTCGAGAAGCGGTACACTGTTTGGACAAGATCATCTGCGTCGCGAGTCTTCAATGGTGAGGCAATATTGTGGCAAGCGAAGAGACCGATCAAAAATATCGAGATCTGAATCAAGGACATCTTGAGGCAATCGAAGAGGAGAACAAGGTAGGTGGAGCTTGAACAGAATAATTCTCAGTTGATCTGGCAGAACCATTGTTATATACTAGGCTTCAGAACATCCCGTATCGCGAGCAGGCTGCGAATTGATGACCTTGCACAAATTTGTTATAATTTAGTCAGCCGCCGATCGAACGACTATGGGGTCTCAGCGTCTCTTATACGAGTGTTTTGCAATAAGGCCTATGCTGCAACCCTTAGCGTCATTCGACCTGGTCCTGCGAAGAAGCAGAATACCAAATCTGAAGAGAGCTGTAGCAGCTGCTCGAGAAAGGTCGATTCCACTAATGCACAGCCTCGCTAGCCACAGCGACATGCAAGCGCACAGCCTCACATCGCCCCTCGGAGGCTGAGCTTCAAGTGTGTACATGTCAGCCTTGATATCTGTAGTTCATCTTATGGGTCAAGGATGTCTATGCTTCGCACGCATCTTCAAGCACGATCAGACCTGGTACACTTTTGGCGACGAAGCCTCCGAGGCTAAAAATCCACGGAGAACCCTACCAAGCATCAGCGAGTATGGCAGAAGTGTTCGGCATCGCAGGGGGCGCCATAGGCGCTGTCTCACTGAGCATCCAGCTCGCCGAGTCTCTCCAGAAGGTCAAAAGCTTCTACGCCGCCGTCAAGAACGCCCCCACACAAGTCGAAGAACTCATCGAAGAGATCGAGATCATGCAAGACATTCTCAGCGACCTGGAGTCAGGGTCTCAAAGCGCACACCTGGCTTCGAGTGCCAGTATGCGACGGTGCATGAAGGTTGCTCAACGGGCTACGAAAAGCTTTGTTGCCTTCTCTGGCCAACTGCAAACTCGGATCAAGAAGAGCAGATTCCACGGAGGCGTGAAGTTTGCGCTCAGTCGAGACGATATCAAGGAGATGCTGGACCAGCTGGAGCGGACGAAGTCGTCCTTGAATCTGGCTTACAGTCTGTACCAGCAGGCGACATTCGAGGATCGCCATGCTGCACTTTTATCGGCTGTCTCATCGAGCCAAGGCGTGGCTGTAGGGACCGCACAGGAGACTGTCAAACTTGAGCGCAGTGTATCCCAAATTTCACGACATTCGTGTCTCAGCGGCAGCAGGCTCTTCCATATGACGACTCCTGAATGGATAAGCAATACGATCTGGCAGTTCGAGATGAGGCGGTCGATCGCTGGTTTCTATATCCTGTTGAGAACATATGGTGTCGTACCCTATGATGCTCCTGTTCTTGAGGCTTGCAAGAAAGGCGACGTGATAGAAATGCAGCGCTTATTCGACAACAGACTTGCTTCGCCGTTTGATAGATCTCCGGACGGGGATCTGTGGAAGGTGAGGTTGGACTGTACCAAACTTCCAATTACCAACTGACATAACTTCAGCTTGCCAGTATGTTTTCACAGGAGGACAGCCTCCGGTTTCTGTCCCAGTACGACGTCGTGTCAGGTTTGCCCAAAGATTTCGAAGTGGTAGGAATTCTGACACTTCTGGACACCCTGATAATCTCTAACAAGTAATAGTTCTTTCTGGCTGCTTTCCATTTCAACGCCCACTTGGATCCCCGGAAGGAACCACTCCTCGGTGTCGGGCGACACATCCGAGAAGAATTGATATGGTTATATGATCTTTATGGTGATGTTATGAAAACCGGTTTCGAAGATTATCATTATGTTGGAAGAGCTATGCGGCTTCTACACTGTTCGCCAGAAGACGCCGACAGTATCTGGTTCTGGCAGTTTCTTGATACTTCAACGACAGCGTGCAATACTGTTCACTCAGAAGAAACCGTCAAGGATATGCTGAATCGATACGTTCCTCAGCACCACGGCGATAAGACTCCATTGCAGCTCGCAGCGGTAGCCATTGCGTACCATCTGCCTACACCCCATCTGTCTCAGAACCCACCTGATTATATTCGGTGCCTGGAAGGGATTATCGCAGCTATAATCGCTGCCGGTGCGGGACTCCACGAGGGTAATCACCACCATACACCATTGTTGCTGTTTCTCGCCACAATTTCTGGGCGCGACCACTGGGGGGTTGACCTACATTCGAGACCTGGAGATATACGTCGTGGGCTTATGGCGTTTCTCAGGATTCTGGAGTGTGCAGGTGTGGACCTTGTCGCCTACGGGGCTGAGGAAAGTCGCCAGTTTCTGATGTACCGCTCACTGAAGAATCCTGTACCACCATTGCTTTACTGGCACAATACATCCAGTCCAATGTTCAGCAATGAAGTCTTCTATTTCAGTCTCTCATATGGTCCTACGCCTGAAGACTGGACAGTACAGCTGGACCACATGGTCGAGCAATACGTGGACGAATTCTGGCAGATGCCTGGACTGCTGGACGAAACCGAAGTACAAGTCATTCCCGGTGCTTGGATCGATGAAGTCTGACGGCGATACTTGATGCTTGCGTAAAAAGGCAGGATGCTACCGTGGCTCAGCATCTCCGCGATGAAGTCTTTGAAACATACCGTTGAGCAAAAGACATCGGTTTCATGTAAGCAGAGACTAGCATAAATCGAGGAATACGCTTGTCCTGGGCTTCCCCAAGCGATGATGATCAGATAATACCAAGGTCCCCGAAGTGGCCATCCGCTATCTACCATCCACCCTTACCTCACAAGATCTTATCCCAAATCCCACCCTCCCGTCCACCCTCCTCCCCATCCCTCGCCCTTACATTCCAAACAGTAGCCAACATCTCCCCAACCTCCTCCGCATCCTTCCAAGCCCTAATCATCATCCCCTCACACCCCGTCATCTCCCCCAACTTCTCCAACTTCCCACAAGTAACTATAATCAAAGGCAGCACATCCCTGAAGAAGTTATTCGGCAAACGCCTCAAATCCCAGCCCGTGCGTCCCAATCTCAGGAACTCCGCCGTCCACCTGAGATGACAGAAGATACGGTTGAGAGTTGACGTTGGTTTGTGAGACATGTCGATGAGCATGGAAGCGGGAGTGGAGATGTGCCAGAAGTTGAGCCAGTCGGCGGCTTCGCGGAAGTAGGCTGCGATGTTCTGGGCTGCGATGGCGAGGGTCATGTCGGAGCGGTAGAAAGGGTTTGGTGGGCTGGGTTTGAGGTTTGATGAAGGCTGGTTCTGCGGCTTTGGGACCGATACGCTGGGCTTCTCGGTTTTGGAGATGTCGATAATGGAGAGAGCACTGGCCAGGAGTTCGTCATTCGTTGCGGCTGAGGTGACCGCTGTTGCTGTCTGCTCGAGCTTTTTGGCGGTAGAATGCTGATTGTCAGCAGTAGGAGTTTCGAGCTTGGTGTTGTAGATGGCCTCTCTCGCAGTGCGGCCGATCAGTCCATTGAAACGATCTTGCCAGGCCTTGTTCTGCACGAGTGGGCGCATAGCGCCCGGTGAGTCCTGGTGCGGCGGCATCACGATGGATGGATGTGGCTTTCCAGGCTCTTCGACTATGGTAGCTCTGTCGCCACCAGCGCCAACTGGCTTTTCAACATCAGCAGTAGGTCCAAATGTGAACTCGAGCACCGAAGTAGTAAAGCGAGCGACATAAGGTGGCATTGGCGCCTCGCGCGGATCTCGCCCTCTTGCAAGAAGCTCCGCCTTATCCCTCAAACGCTGCTGGATCATGGCTCGGATTCGGTCACTCCTTTCTTTCTCGTACCCACGATCCAGTCTATGTCCATTTCCTTCCCCAACCCACTTTTGAACCCTGACTTGATCTTTGGATTGATCCTCTTCATCCTCTTCAAGTGGGCCGATGATGCGTAGATAGATGCCTCCTTCAGGAATCTCGACTGTGTCATCAGCCATTTCGACGCGCCCGCTGGGCTTTGTATTCACGGTCTCGCTCTTAGAGCCCGTCTTCACCGCCGGTGCAGATGCTTTGTCTGAGTCCATTGCGCCTATGGTCGCCAATTCAACGGAGCGAGTCCTTATCATGTTTTTGACACTCGTTGCGGATGAGGTAGTCGATGTTTTTGTTTGGTCAAGCTTCTTGGTGGTCGGTCGCTGGCGTAAGCCCTCGGCGACAGAACCTTGGGAATCGATCCTAGTATTCACTTCAAGCTCTTGAGAGCCGCTCGTATGCTCGTCGCCAACATTGACTGGCTCCTTGCTTGCAGTGATCGGAGTAGAATCGGGCCTGGACATCAACGCGGCTGCTTCCTCAGCAGTCTCCCGTTCCAGTCGCACCTGTCGCGATTCACCCTGTGCTATGAGACGCTTCTTCTCCTCATCGTCTTCCTGGTTTCCAAGTTCCCGCCTTCTCTCGCGTATCAGGTCGCGTTCTCCTTCAACGACTTGTTTCGGAACTGGAGGCAATCGCGCCCACGGACTTTCCTGCTTGACAGCCTGCACCGATCCCTCAACGCTTGGAGCGCCGTTCATCCCCTTCAGTTGATCAAGAACGAATTCCGCAACGCCCTGCACGAGAAGCCCCAGCGCACCATCAGAAATCCTCACATCGCCCTTGCGGAGCATTGAAGCGAAGTATCTGCTCTCCAAGTCTGCTTTGCTTGCCGGCGTGGGCACTCTGTCAAGGCTGTCAGGTTCCACGACGCGTGAAGTCGCCGACCCAACAACAGCGTTCGCTGCCATCGTTTCGCGCGGTGTTCCGAGATTGTTGTTTTCGGTCTTGGCAGATTCTTCCGAGTAACTGTCGTTGACCTTCTTGCGTGAGCCAAGCTTGAGCGTGAATTTTTTGGGACCTTGCTTGGGAGGTTTGACTGTGTCATCGGCATTGTTGTCGGTGGGTTTGCTGGGTTCTCCAGTGATGTTTCCATTCCCGGAGTTTGCGTTCGTCGCCGCCGGTGTCGATGCTTTGTTCGAATTCATGGTGTCTGCAGTCGATAACGCAACGAGAGCGTTCGCTGCCATCATTTCGTCTTCTTGGAACCGGACCTTTTTGGGTTTCGCGGAGGCTGTAGCAGAGAACGGTTTCTGTGGCGGAGGCCTTGAAGATGAATGTGGTGGTGGTGGTGGTGACATGATTGCAGCATGGGCATGACCGAGATGGAGTGCGGATCGTTGTTGATGGGGTGGTGGAATCAGAAAGAAGGTCGGCTGCGGGATGGGACTTTTATATTGCCCCAGGAGAAAGAATTGAGCATTCACTTACAAGACGGAACAGGCAACGCTTTCACTGCGGCGATCCCGGCCGTAGCCGAACCGGTGACCTCAGCAGAGGGTTTGGAAGCCGCAAATGGCGTGAGAGTACGTGCTAAAGTCACTGGAACCTGGCTTCGAAGAAGTAAAGAGCACTCAAAATAAAACTTTGTCATTTGCAAAAAGGGGGTATATGTTATAATCACTTGACGTTGAATTTCGCCAAAACTTACTATTACCCACAAGGGCACTCCATCGTTGCGTACAGCATATGCTGGGGTATCTTCATGAATATCATCACCGTTGCCCACAGGCATTAACAGCATATCTTCAGTACTGTCTAGGCCAGGTGTTGTTTCCTGCGTGTCCGGCACGCGGAGGGGAGGTATCGGCCCTGCCGTAGTCGTCGACGATGTCTGAGTACCCAATCGTGCCGCGGTTATCGAGTGGCGGCACTCCACGGTCAAGCGTAGAGTGGTCAATGGCAGGTGCTGTGACGCTACGCTGGGGAACCTCAAATGGTCGTACAGCGGCGGAGTGACCGCCCATCGCGGTCGCGCTGCGTTGCGGCATCTGCTGGTGCGGTGCAGGTGTGCTCGATGCGCTGTGTACTGAAGGGTTGAATGCTGTGTAGCCAACGATGTTGGCGGCAGGCGGCGGTGAAGGTGTGAAGGGAGAAACCGGTGCAGGCGTCTGCGACATGTAGGGCTGAGAGGTCATCTCGTAGCTGTCTGCGGGATAAGGCAGTGACTGCTCATTGTGTGTAGAAGGCGGCGAGAAGGGTCGATTGAAGCTCATTGGGTTTGCGGGCAGCACTGGACGTGAGAACGATGTCTCCTGGCTGTGGACGCTGCCAAATGTCGGCTGACGGGATACCGGAGGTGGGCGGTTGAAAGATAAGTTGCTATCTTGACGCATCAATCCGTACGCGTCCGGTGTGTTCTGACGTGGAGGTGGCTGACTGTAGTACGTGTCGCCTGGTGGAGGTGGTGTAGACGTCGAAGTGAAAGGCATTTGAGGTCCGAGAGGCTGTCTTGGTCCTGGTGAGTCAGTCCGTGACATGGGGGTATAAGACCTCATCGGCGGACCCATGTTGGGTCTTTGTGGGTTTATCTGCTGAGCGCTTTGAGAGCCTTGAGTCATGGTGCGCGTTGGCATGGGTCCATCGATTGAAGAGAATGAGCCTTGACGACGGCTGGCAGCAGTAGGTGGCCTGGAAATCTCATGGCCGTTGAACCCAACATTGTCAAGCAGCGGCGCGTCCATCTCGTAATTGGGCGTTGGGAATCCTGAGCTTTGGGTGACCGTCCTGCTAGGCAGCATAGGTCTGGCTGAGTGCATGCTTCTCTGACTTGGATGGGATTCAAGACGCGGGTTGTCATTGCGGGTCGGCGGGCGGCTACTGTACGGCGGGAGGGTCGACAAAGTGGTGGAAGTGGCTTGTCTGACCAAAGTATGATCAGGTAGCTTGTCTTCCTTGCCGGGGTCAGGTGTCACAGGGACGACAGGCAGAGTCGGCTGTCTGATGACCTTGGTCGGACGTTCCGGAGGAAGTTCGCCAGTCTTCTTCCTCGAAATCCCGGCCTGCTGCTCAGCCTTCTTCTCTGCTTTGCGTGTTCTTTTTTCTTCATCTTCCATTGCAGCCTTGATCTTAGCCTCTACAATCTTTTCAAGACGCCTGTCAATCTTGCGTCGACAGTAGACCTTCAGGCGACCGTCTTGTTGGGGGATGTAGTGCCAGAGGAAGACCAGGTAGAGAATCAGCGAGATGAGCAAAGAAAGTGCACTGATCACCCAGATTATCAGGGTGAAAAGCATAGCACACATGGTGAGTGCTTGAAAGTTGTTCTCTTGAAACAGGTGCTGAAGGTTTGCCCAAAATTGTACAATGTTTGGTTTTTCGCTTCCGTCGCCGTCCATCAGTTTGTCTTGCATCACTGAATAGAGTGTCATTCCGTTGATGGCTTGACGAGGTCCCTCGGCGATGATTACGCGGATTGCACTCTGGAAGGAAAAGTACACGAAATACGCGATGTAGTCCGTGCCTTTCTTGCTCTGTGTGAGGTTGGAGAAGACCAGGAATCGGCGCCAACCTGAGCCTCTCATACTTTGGAGTGTCGCCGCCAACGGATCCAAAAAGCTGTCGGCGATTCCTCCTCTTCTGATTGCACGGATGGCGAATATCCAGTTGAAGATGTAAAGAACGAAACCAAACAGAATGCAGCCAGCGAAGATCCAGCGGGCGTATTCGAGCGGGATCTTGGGTTCGACCTTGCTGGTCCATTTGTTATACGCAAGCAAGTTGACGGCGGTAAAAGTATCGGCGGCAAACACTGCCACGGCAACAATTGCCATTATCCAAACCCAGATGTAGGCTATTGTGTTCCAAGATGAAGTCGACTTGAAGTCGGAGAGGTTGATGTAGGTCCATTTCGCCGTAGGCTCTGGTGGGCCTCTCTCGCGTTCGCCGCAGCAGCCCATGTTGAAGTGTTGTGACGAGTATGTGTTGAGTGTGTGTGTGCGATTGCTTTCAGGCCTGCTGAAGCAACATGTGGTTCTAAGTTGGGTGGACGTCCGGTATAGTGGCCAGTGAATAGTCGGAGGGCAATGTGAATGTCAAGTTTGTTGGAGGCTCGTGTGGAGGTCTTCGCATGTGAGTGCGCGTTTGTCTGTCCAGCAGATGTATTAAGATCCGGTAAAGGAATCAGTGTATTCAAGGGAGGCAGATATCCAAGGGTTGTCACAAGTGAGCGTCCAAGAAAACGAGGGTCTGGTGGTTTGCGGCGCAAGGCTGGTCAGGAATGCGCTATGGCATCAGCGTGGAGGTCTGGCCAGCTTTGTCGGCAGTAACAATGGGCTTCCTATAGGGGACAAATGAAGGTGGCGAAACGTGCCCAAGAATAGGCCGTGGACAATGGGCAAACAAAGGCCGCTTTGGTGATTGTTGCCGAGCGTGAATTTGCTCGTGAGAGTGTGGCGACGGATGGTATGGTCGGCCTGCGACGAGCGCGTATGGGATTGTGTGTGAATGAGTGTGGACGCACAAGGCGATAGACGCGCGCGGCGAAGGAGTGAGGAGTGCGCGACAAAACTGCTCGTATGTTTGGGCTACTGTCGCTGCGACGGAGTGAGAGGAGGAAACGACATGCGCTCGCTGGCCTACGGTGCTGTACTACTGCCCACTTGGCGCGCGGTTGTAGAGGGCGGAAGAGTGGGAGGGTGCCAGAGTGGGCAGCAGCACTGTTCACCTCCACCTTCCCTCCCTGACACCACGCCCGTTGATTGTTTCATCTCGCGCGTCTCTTCGATGCTGCAGATCCCGCAAATGCGATCCAATCATATTACAAGAGGGTCTATCGGTAGGCGGCACGTTCCTCTAGTGCGCTCGCTTAGCTCTTATCCTTGTCGGATAGTCAGGTACCATTCCACCAATAATCCACCATTGCACGTGCTTTGACCGGCTGCCGAGAGGCGTGATAAGCCAAAGAAGCGACCTAAGCAACCTCCCGCAACCGAAGTTGCGCGAGGTTTGCCCATTCTGGCTGAACCACAAGCAAAACACAACCCGAGTATCAGCTCTGCTACTGCAGCTTCACAAGCGCCTGTTTCGCGACTGGCTCAGACACCCGTTACATCTCGTCAGCTGTCAAACATGGTCCGCTAGTCGCCGGTGTCCCGGTTTTCATCAAACATGTGCTCTGCTCGGCACTCATCATCATCGTCATGAGCAGCAGCACTCTCACTCGCTGGAAGAGTCCCCCGCACCAGACTGGTGGTGGAGACAGTGTACTTGACTTCCGATATCCGGTACTTCGAAACACCAAGACCGGCATTCGGCTGGCCCACATCCAACCAGGCAGTGGCACGCGAGCCATAGCCATCGATCTTGTCGAGGACTACGTAACAGGATCTGATCGTACGCCCTACGATGCCCTCTCATATACTTGGGGCGAGGGTGCCCGCGACAAGAAAGTCTTTTGCAATGGAAAGCGACTGCCTGTGACCAAGACATTATGGGAAGCACTAAATCGCTTTCGCCATCCGACAGATGTAGTGACCTTCTGGGTGGACTGGATATGCGTCTGCCAAGAACGCATTCGCGAGCGGAATTCTCAGGTTAAGATGATGGGCGAAATCTTCAAATCTGCTCGCAAAGTTATCGTATGGCTTGGAGACGACTACGACGACAGTCGTGCTGGTATGCAGCTCGCAAAGCAGCTGTTGCATATTGCTCTCTACCAGCCTGTAAGCGGTCTATCTCCAGCAGACTTGGAAACACATGGACTGCCGAGACGAGCTCACAGGCGATGGAAAGCGCTGGCACTCATCCTTCGAAGGCCATGGTTTTGGAGGACTTGGGTTGTTCAGGAAGTGGCCCTGAATCCTAATGTAGAGCTCGTCTTGGGCTCTCTTAGCTTCACGTGGGATGAACTTGAGCTGATAGTGTCTCTGTTGGAAGGACAATTGCCCCAAGCATGGCATCTTGATCAGGCAGTGACAGCACTTGAACTGCCATTCTCACGCATCAATCGCATCCGACTCCGACATCAGAGCCGAAACACATCGACCATGCGTCCTGATAACGAAATATCCGGTAACGTGGATCTCTCGCAGAGCTCAAACTACGAGAACGAGCCCGATATACTCGACCTCCTTTTCATGTCGCGGCACCTGGGCGCATCGGACCCACGAGACAAGATTTATGCCTTGTTGGGCTTGGGACGGCACGACATCAGTCCTGATTACTCGATGAGTCCGTCTAGCGTCTTCACCGACTTTGCTCTGCAGATGATTGGCCTCGTTACCAACGAAGCCAGTCAACGCACTGCACTAGGTCTTGATATGTCCGCGCGTGACCCTACAGTACGTCGCGCCATGGTCATGGTATCCTGCGCTGGACGCCTCAATCAACGACCCTCTCCAGAACTGGCATCTTGGGTGCCAGACTGGTCGGTCGACCTCCAAGCGCGACCATTGATCTTCGGAGTTGGTCGTCATTTCTCCGCTGGTGGCGACCGTCTTGGTCTCTTCGACTGGCAGCCCGATAGTGGCCTCCAGCTTTGTGGCAAACTTTTTGATACTGTGCAGCAGGCTGGCAAGGTGAGACTTGGTCATAGCGACCTGGACTCTCCGGCAGCTTCACATGATTCGATAACGGAGTGGTGGCGAGAAGCTCAAGCTATGGCTCTGACTCG
>Ga0265797_10004989_pt1 | contig 19734 bp, 21 predicted proteins | sample P2T30metagenome_FD_192433 | JGI IMG/M metagenome (GOLD analysis project Ga0265797, IMG submission 192433) | Plant litter microbial communities from East Loma Ridge, Irvine, California - P2 T30 | ecosystem: Environmental > Terrestrial > Plant litter > Unclassified | place: USA: California...
ATAGCCAACCAACAAAAGATCTCCAGCTCACCATTCAAATTCAACCGTTCCAGGGGTTGAACACGGTCACATCGCCTATCTCGACACTGGACTCAGATAATACCGGATCTCGTTTGACCGAATGCCTCGACCTTGACTACTGTGCTGGTACCTTTAACGTTAGCTTTATGGATCCCACATGCACGACAACCCGATGTGCTCGTAAGTCTCGTATAGACTGTGCGTGCATAGGAGGTAGGCTCGGCCTGCAGTACCTCCTAATACTTTCCGCAGACCTCTATTTTACACAAAAGCGCAGTGTCGGCGCTCTGCAAACGCCGACCTTCCGTTCCCTCCCCACAACTGGAGCGGACCAGGCAGCGTGGAGATCGCCGTGTTCTTGTGCACAATCCCGAAATCTAGGACTTGATTTCTACATCTACGAACATCCGGCGAGGCCTCTAGCCGTAACGTTTATGCTCTGCAGGATGGATGTCGACATCATGGCTATACATGCACATCTCGGATCTGCAATCATGACCGTTGAGATGGTGAACTTTGAAGACGCCTCGTTCGAAGCCTCTTGAGAAAGATCTGGGCCGCGTCCCGATCTCGTCAATCGTACAAATACCATGGGGAGTGAATGTTCCTGGTATTGTCGTCTTTCTTAGCCATTACTGTATTCTTATTCGAATCTTATCGTCGCATTTAGCGCAACGCATTGCGATACACGCAAGCTCATCATTACATCGAGCAAGCCGACATCTTTCGAGACCCATATCAATACAACCGTGAGCGCCTAAACTACTGCACACCATGGAAAAGCAAGACTGCGAGTCCCAGACTCCGACCCAGCTCTCTTACTTCGCTCAAGTCTTCAGCCAAGCGGGCATCACACAAGATGTAGAAGCTTTCGAGTACAAGGGATCAGGCACTGAGGAAGACCCATACATCGTCGATTGGATCGCCCAGGACCCTAGAAACCCTATGCACTATGGCAAATTGAAGAGGTGGAGCATTACGGCCATCGTTGCAATCGCAACTCTGGCGGTCGCGTTGGTGTCGTCTGCTTACTCTGGCGGTGCGAAGGAGGTGATCGAGGAGTTCGGCTGTAGCCAGGAGGTTTTCACATTAGGCATTGGTGAGTCGCACGAGAAGGTAATGGTCTATTGAGGTCACGCTAACAACATGCAGTAGGTACCATCTCGTCCATTGCGGCGCACTGGGAACACTCGTCTTTTGATAACCAATATGCTAACGAAACCATTACAGTCCCTCTTCGTCCTCGGTTTTGCAATTGGACCACTGCTATGGGCGCCTCTATCTGAACTGTACGGCCGACAAGTCCTGTACTTCGTCACATATGCCGCTCTCACAGCCTTCAATGCTGGCGCTGCTGGAGCGCAGAACATCGAAACCCTTCTGATCCTTCGCTTCTTTGCGGGCGCGTTTGGATCTTCACCGTTGACCAATGCGGGTGGTGTCATCGCAGACATGTTTCCTGCAAGGGAAAGAGGACTGGCCATGACTCTATTCGCAGCAGCACCCTTCATGGGACCAGCGTTAGGTCCCATTGTTGGCGGCTTTGTGGGCGAAACAGTAGGCTGGCGTTGGGTCGAAGGCGTGCTCGCAATCTTCACCGGCATACTATGGATTGTCGGCGCCTTTCTGGTTCCCGAGACATACGCACCAGTGATCCTCCGCAAGCGAGCCGCAGAACTATCCAAACGGACTGGCCAGGTCTACAAGACTCAGAAAGAAGCCAGCACAAGCAAAGAATCCGGAGGCTCTGCAAAGGTCTTCAAAACCGCTCTTTCAAGGCCCTGGGTCCTGCTCTTCCGGGAACCGATCGTGCTGCTCTTCAGCATCTACATGGCTATCGTTTACGGCATTCTTTACATGTTGTTCGGCGCTTTCCCGATCGTATACCAGCAGAACAGGGGCTGGAGTCCCGGAATCGGCGGTCTATCATTCATCGGCGTGGCAGTCGGCATGGGCTTCGCTGTTGTCTACAGCATTTGGGACAACAAGCGATATGCCAACCTCAGCGATGCTCACAAGGGGTTTGCGCCTCCAGAAGCGCGCTTGCCACCGACGTTTGTGGGTGCTCTGGCGGTCCCGATAGGACTGTTCTGGTTTGCGTGGACGAACGGTCCGAACATACACTGGATTGTGTCGATTATCGCGGGAGCGCCGTTTGGTTTCGGCACTGTTCTTATCTTTCTTGGAGTTATGAACTACCTTATCGATACTTACACGATATATGCTGCTTCTGTGCTTGCGGCGAACTCGGTGCTGAGATCGCTATTTGGCGCGGCGTTTCCGCTTTTCAGTAAGTCAGTTCTTGTTTGGGAATTTGATGGGAGTTTCAATTGCTAACTATACAATCGCAGCGACTGTACGTATCGACATCTTTACCAAGATTTCCACATCACACACAACCATGGATCTACATTATTGAGAACGAGACTGACAGACAACACAGGACATGTACGCCAATCTCGGTATCCACTGGGCGGCAAGCGTTCCAGCTTTCCTGGCTCTCGTGTGCGTACCTATGCCATTCTTGTTCTACAAGTATGGGTCGACGATTCGCGAACGCTGCAAGTTTGCCGCCGAATCTGCTGCGTTCATGAGGCGGATGCAGGAGCAGTCGGAGCAGCAGCAGGCTTCTAAGTAGGTTGAGCTCGTCTCCATTCAAGCGGATGATCAATGAGCATTTGCAAGCAACTTATCAATAAATTTAATCTTTGATCCGATGAGATTTCGTAGATCGTTCTCACAGCATCTTGCGCATGCATTGGCCGCCATTTGAGCTTCTGCACGCAGGAAGTCCATTACTTTTGATTGTGGCATGCCTTGCAAAACGAACTAACGCTCGTTCGATCGTTATGCCGATTCCGTACTCGGGAAAAGGCATACATTGTCTCGCGGTTCAGGTTCAAACCTCGTACTGGCCTCTCAGTGGCACGGCCAACAGTACGGACTTTGATGCTAGACCGCAAGACTGTGAATTTAGCGTGATGTCCACTAACACTTTCGGGTCGCTTCGCTTGCCATTCCTTCTACTGAATAAGAGTTGGTCCTGCGCTAGCTTGAGACCTCATGGTCCATGCGTGTACAGCAAGAGCTTCTTCGATATTTGTAGCGCAGATCGTCGCCTCTTGCTGTACTCTGACGCGGGAGGCAGCTATAGAAGAACCTAAATTTATATCACTGTAAGGCCGAATGATCGTCCCCTACCAAAGCCATGTTCTATTGTCGTCGTCGGCTGCTCGGGGAGCTTGGAGCCCAATTTCATAATACCGTTGTCCGTTGACTGTAATAGCCGCCCACTAGATCGGCTCGGAGTTCGATCTCGCGTGGCCGGCATACGCTAAGTGGGGCCTGCACTGCTCAGCGAACTCTGCCCTGCGCTTGGGTCAGGTACGATTATTGGGAGCTAGCTTGCCTTTGAATCAACTAGGCGTGAAGAGAATCATAGATTGGTTTGTTAGAGTTGCTATGATGTTATCCCGGGCAGCACACACTGTTAGTTGCCGACTACAAACACATCCCCTCCGGCTGTGCTTCCATACACTCCGCGGGTGAATAGCACGTGCGCCAATGACAGCCCGATTGGCTGTTGCACTATAGCGGACCTGCATGTCAAGCTGCAGGTCAAACGCCCAGTAACTCCCAGGGCTCCCACTTCCCGCGCGTGCCCTTGAATCCATGTCCGGATGGGGCATAAGTCCACAACTACCTTGGTCTGTTCGCTTGCATACGAGCACGCGCGAACAGTTCCTCCCTACGCCAGCATCCCCTGCTCCACTCTCTTCACCTACTCCTCGCCTACTCCTCCATCTGCCCAAAACAACGGGCGAGGCGGTGACCGCAGTGATATCCATACCAGCCTTGTCCCTCCATCTCGTATATTGCTGTAGCACAACCGCACCATCCCCGACTCGTGTCGCCCATCCTGCAACACCGCAGCCTTGCCGAGCCTTAACCCTCATTTCGAAACCACCCCTGTACCTGTACCTGGCCGCCCTCAAGATGACCGCAGACTCAAACTACTCGCGCCGCAACTCTTCTTTCCTTACTCTCACGCCCGTCGAGTTTTCCCTCACAGACGGCACAAACATCCCCGCGCCGCCAGACACGCCGCCCAAATCGCCTTCACCTTCATACATCCCACTAGCGCGCCCACCAACCGCTGGCGGAGGACCTCTTTCATCGCATCCCACTTCCGCCGAAGACATTCGCAGCGCGACACTACTGCCACCAACACCAGACCCTGAAAACGAGAACGAGAACGAGCCGCTCTCAAAAATGACCTCTTCCACATCCTCAAACAACGACATGGACCGCACCGACAGCTTCCGCACGCCAGACTCGCCTGCAAGCGCCAAACAACAGAAACCCTCACAGCACAAGCAAGGCCAATCAGTCCGCAAGCTCTTCTCCCTCAACAACCTCCGCAACTCTTTCAGCAGCTCCCGCACATCTCTCCAAAACCAGAGCCAAAACCAACACACATCCTCCGCCGAGACTTCACCGCAACCACCTCAAGCCGACTCTTTCAAGCGTCCCGCTTCTGGCCACACCATCACACCACAGATGCGCCCGCGCGCCAAATCCGGCAGCTGGTTCAAGCGCAAGAGCAGCATGTTCATGTTCAACGGCAACGGAGAGCTGGACGCGGTGTCGGAGGACCGTCCAGCGACAATGGCAGAGAGCGCGAAGAGAGTGAAGGAGGACAACAACCCAGCACCAGCACACAACCCTATGTCAGTGCGGAACGCGCAGATCTCAGCACCGGTGCAAGTCACACACAGCCCGGCGCCTCTGCTGCCTGAAATCGGCAGTCTCGGCAACGGCAACATGAGCGGTGGAGATCTCGGCTGGGACGAAGGCATGTTCAAAAGATGATGGATGAGATGGCGACATTCTGAACGAGGCAATGAAAAGTAAGACACGGTAACAACGCAACGGCTGGCCGTTGGCCGATCCTTCTTCACAACTTTCTATGTCCATGGCGACGGGCAGCGGCAAGCGGCAACTTCGACAAACGGCACCTTCCCTTCTTTCCTTTTTATTATCAGCATGGAAGGGGATCATTCCACAGTCTGGCATTTCTTCTTTACACAAGGCGTTTTCAGCGACCATACCCTCTCTCTGCGGCATATTCCCCGCTCGCCTGTTCATAACAACTGTATTTTACAAACAAAAGACATAGCGCCTGGTCGGCAATATGAATAGAACACAAGAAAGCAAAAGCGCGGCGTTCGCTAATTTTCTGGACCAACTTAAGTGTGACCTACTTCCTTCCCAATTCCTCTTCCCAAGCCAATTTCTTCTCCATCGCCACTTTCGTGGGATCGCGATCTGTGAGGCTGTTCACTGAGGTATGTCGCTTGAGGGCGATTTTGAGCAAGTTTTCGTTCAGGCGCTGGTGGTCGTTTTTCGACAGTTTGGCGTTTCGGTGGCTTGCTTTGGCGTTGCGGCGGGAGGTCATGGAGTGCTTGAAAGGGTTGGAGAGACACATTTGATATTCGGAAGATGGGGCTTGATAGTGCGTGGAGAGGTTCGCGAAGGCATTCAGATCGGTTTGTGATATATTGCGGTTTGGGGCTCTAGTAGTGAATGGTATGGACTGCGGTCACTGCACATCGCAGCAAACGTTGGAAACAAACACTTGCCATGATTTGTGAATATCGAGACGTTTCATGAGATGAACAGTTTGGACGGAACTTAGCTTTGGACGAGTGGCATACCTTAAGGTTGGTTTGCAATCAGAGGTTTCTTGGCCTTGTAGAACATCTCGTAGTCACGTCGACGCCAGCCAGTCAGTCTTCTCCCTGCGCTCGACCCTCCCACTCTGCTTTGGAGTCAAAGAACTCATGATGCCAGTCAAACGAGTCAAACTCCATCCGGCTTTGCCTGAGAGGCAGTTCACAATCTCTGATAACGAACCCGTCGCGTACCAATTTCCTCAAACGATGTTTAGCGGTCGGGTGGAAGTGATATTCGAGCAATCCAGTGCCCGGGTTCGTGCAAGCTATGAAGCACAGCGCTGGCTTCCCGGCTGGTTCCTTGCGCTCTTCTGCTTGAGGTGCGGCGTAGTATCTCAGCAGGGTACTGAGTATCCTGTCGTTTGCTTTCGTGGAATCGAAGTCTGCGCTGGCTTGGAGGATCAGGCTCGGGATGCCTCGCATCATCGCCACGATAGCGTTGATACACATTGCAGCGGCTTCGAAGCTGCTAGCTAGTTGATCTTGAAGTTTACACAAGCGTGCATGGCCTGCGCGCGGACCGTCGAACCAGATGTGCAGGACGTCGCGACCTGGCGGGATGCAGACTAGCCGGTAGCACAGAGGAGGCAACTCTGGATTTGCACTGCTTTTGATGATGATCTCCACTCTGTGGATGTTGTGAAGATTGTGCGCGTGCGTAGCGCGGGCTAGTTTGGATTGGAGCCATCTGTACCGATCTTCGATCACTTCTTTGGAGGAAACGTCGCATGTGAACGTGAAGTCGATGTGAGTGCAGGGTCTGCGCGATCGATAGAGATCGCGAGACAGTGATTTTGACGTCTGGCGGAGGGCTCTTGGTTGGCAAGGCGAGGCGATATCGGGGTCGTTTTCGACTGGTATCAGCTCGTAGATGAGATCGCGGAGTTCTGGCGAGAGAAGAGACAGCTGACCGAAACCCGGGTCCAGATTTGGGGGAGCGTGCTGGACAGTCTCCACTGAAGATTTGGTAAGGTTACCAAGTGGACCCTCTGCAGTCACGTTGGAGTTACCTTTTCAAATGGGATCAGTAGGCAATGGCGATTCTGATGGAGATACTTCCTCGTCCGATAAGGCGCGATTGTGGTTGTAAGGAAGGCACGTTTGGAAGTGAATGTCCTCAGCGGGTGCTCCCACTAGCGTTAACTTGATCCTGACAAATCACAAGCTTTAGATCAAGGTAGTCTACGCAAGGGTTCGGGTTGGTGTTTTCAGTGCCATCACAAAACTCCAATTCTAAGGTTCTCACGCATCAGATGATCGCAGAGATAGCCGTGATTGTCCAGAAAACGCATCTTATTCGCAAAATGTAAACGAGAACTTGTGAGCAGCCTTTGAGACGAGATCAACGATGTGCATCATTTTTTCGAGCAGGAGGATAACGGATGTATACACGTCAGAAGCAGCCAACTACTTTGCAGTCTTGGATACTGCAAACATGTCATATTGGGGATAGATAGGTCCTCCGGGAACCAGAAAAAGATACTGACGTTATAAACGCTCGCGTCTCGTGAAGTGAGGAGGGACGACCCAAATGAACCGCCCACCGTGTATCTGAACTGATGTCGTATCAGGAGTTTTGACTTTAAAGTTTTCGTTCCGCAAAGCCGACGCCGACGGCTAAATCGACGTCATCGTTCGATAGCTACGCGATTTCGGTCCGGCTTAGATTTGGCTTGACGAATCAGTTCCCGAATCCATTGGCGATTTCTCCCAGCACAACCAATTCACATTCAAAATGGTATACACAAGGCTAGCTTATCGCGCAGGCGCGACAGCTTTGCGTCAATCTCGAGCTATCTCGCCCATCACTCTCGCCGCTCAGCAGTCCCGCTCAGTCTCCGTCTACGGCTACGAGCAGGCCAAATGCCTTACTTTCCCGGACTACGGCGAGCCCAAGGATGTCTTGAAACTACACGGTCATTCGATCAGTGCGCCTCATGGTAACCTGGTTACCTTGAGGTTCCTGGCATCTCCAATCAACCCGGCAGACATCAACCAGATCCAAGGCGTATATCCTTCCAAACCAACATTCACCACGGACATGAGCAGTGCCGAGCCATTGGCAGTGGGAGGTAACGAGGGTGTTGCAGAGATCATGGCTGTTGGTGCTGGCGTGAAGGGACTGCAGAAGGGCGATTGGGTCATTCAGAAACAGCCGGGCTTTGGAACTTGGAGAACACACGCGCAAACTACAGCCGACCCGTTGCTCAAGATCGAGAACAAGGAGGGCCTGACTCCGGAACAAGTCGGCACCATCAGCATCAACCCTTGTACGGCTTACCGTATGTTGAAAGACTTCGTACCCCTGCAGCCGGGTGATTGGTTTATCCAGAATGGCGCAAACTCCGGCGTGGGACGAGCAGCTATCCAGCTCGCTAAGCTTTGGGGATACAAGAGCATCAACGTCGTGCGAAAACGCGAGACTGGATTTGAAGAGATGAAGAAGGACCTCGAGTCACTTGGCGCAGATATCGTCGTAACTGACGAAGAGGTGGCGGACCGCTCCTTCAAGGACAGGATCAAGGAAATCACAAACGGCGGTCGCGAGCAAGTCAAGCTAGGCTTGAACTGCGTTGGCGGCAAGCTCGTGAACAACATGGCCAAGCAGCTTTCGGATGGTGCACACATGGTGACATACGGCGCTATGTCAAAGCAGCCCGTGACCCTGCCTACACCATTGCTGATCTTCAAGAACATTAGCTTCGATGGCTTCTGGGTCAGCAAGTGGAGCAAGAACAACCCCGAGGAGAAGAAGAAGTGTGTTGACGAAGTCCTGGATCTTACTCGGCAAGGCAAGTTCCACGACACACCCATGCAGCCAGTGCACTGGAACGTCGGAACCAAACAGCAGGAACTCGTGGACGCTGTACAAGGCACTCTTGAAGGCTACAGGAGTGGCAAGGGCATCTTTGTCTTTGGAGAGACGTGAAAGAAGTTTGGTGTACATACACGATGACAGCTTGTAAGATCACAGAGTCACAGATACGATAATACAGAGCGCTTACTAGCGATACGGAGCCTACCCCTCCACAGTGCTGTTCAATTTCCCATACCCTCAGACATGGCGCTGATCACTTCAGGACTTCAGCTCAGCTGGGCGCAGTATTTTGCGCACAGACGAGCCTACATACAGATGTTGATGCCTTTTTGTCAATCGCTTGTCGGGGAAACCCCAAGCTGCATGCGCTATCCCTTACGCCGCAATGCGGCATCGCACTAGTGGCTTTTCCTTGGCGGCAACCTTCCTGTCGTTTCAGAAGAAGTGCGAGTAGGGTGCAGTCACATCCAGGACGTCCTAAAAGGGATCATCAACGCACGCGCACTGACAACAATGTTGTTGGTGCAATCGAATCCCACGTGGTGGATGGCTTCCGGAACATTCTCCCCTGCTTGGCTCCAGCTGTAGGATCGTGCAGACGTGTTAGCACGCATACCGTTTCTTTGGTACGGTGACGGCCAATGCAAGTACTATGCGGAACACTGACCCGACGCACATGCGACAGCAGTTAGCGCGCGAGGCGTGGTATCGTTGCCAGGAGTCTCCTGATTTGCAGGATTCTATCAACACCACCAATTTTTGTAAGGTAAAGGTTTTTCGAGCACTGCAAAGTGACGTTCATGGTTGCCACACCTCAGACCAAGTCTTCAACTTACCGAGCTGGAGGCTTCTCGCGTATTTGTTTCCGGATTCCGGTGCTTCGTGCGGCGTTTTAGGTCTGATCCTGACTTGTACCAGCTGACTGTTCTGTTCCAGGTTCCTACATCCTGATTTCCTACATCCTGGTTCATGGTGGTGTACCGCCTCTGTGATATTGACAGGGTTAATGCCCATTATTACTCATCCGTCAAATTTAGTGTGCACAGCATAGCCGCCTGGTCTGGTCCGAGTACTCCAACGCTCTCTTCATGTCGTTGCAGGCTCGGCAGGGTGGAACAATGTATGACTGGGCGGTCAAGGATACCAACCTGGATCATCAAGCCACAGTTCATCTTGTCATATGCCTTTGCCGCGATTGGCCAGATGCCGGGCAGTGCATGGATCTGTACATTCAGCTTTGATCTTCACGTTGACCACACGCTTCCAGGAATCATCAGGCATCAGGGCTCTTGGCCTGGAATAGCCTATCGCAATGCCTTACCCTCTCTCTCCTTCGCTCAGACCTCTGCTGTATAAATATCGTTGCGTTCACCTTCATTCCACTCATTCTGCAGAATCGACATGACCGCATCAATTGCAACACTGAAGGCTCAGCTTGGTCTCAAGATTCCAAGCAAAAAGAGTCGTTCTGACACAGACCCACTTGTAATTACTGGATTACTCGAAGGCTTCACCAAAATCAACGAACGTTACGCAGACCACAAACCGCCACAGGTACGTGCGTCGGACGCGATCAGGAACGACGTCAACAAACTCTTCGAAACACTAGGCCCGACTTTATGGCCAGATCTTGACGAAGAAGCCGGGATACCTACGTGGCTTTCGTATTCGTCTGGTGACTCCGACGAGCAGCACCAGACTCGGAGATACTACTCCAATATCTTTGATCGCAATTTGTAAGTAAATGGTCAGAAACGTGAGACTTGTCGTACTATGCTAATCATATACGAAGCCTCGCAGATCGATTTCACAATTTGGTCTGCCAAAAGTTGAATCATTACCACACGAACAACGTACAAAGGGCCAGGCGAAAAACGAATCTGCCTGTTGACACAGAAGATAACATCGACGTTGGAAAGATCAAAAGCGTTGGACAAAATTTCTACAACGACGCATCCGTTCATCAGAGCTTTACGGAGGACGAGCACAACAAATTTTTCCACGATCCGACACTCGGAACAGTCAACACACCGGGTGAAGATAGTATACCAGTTTCGGTTGATCTGGAATCAGCGCAGCCGATCACTGCTCCTGCTGCGCCATCTTTGAATGACCGCAGCCCGATGGGCAATACTCCAACAAAGCTAGTTGAGGCCGAACTTGGGCCCCGCAATACCAAACTGAAACGGCTTATGACGGAGCAACGAGGGAGAACGAATCGAACGGAATCCCACCAGCTTGACAGAAACTCCGCTGGACTTGAGTCCCGGCCCTCTCAGGCAAGAATGGAAAGTTCATCTGCCTACCGAACATCACAGTCTCCTCCGAGGTGCATGGGTCAGAACGAACGTTCGCTTACCCCGACTGCGCAAAACATCAAGCGCCCGCTGCCTGATAGTACGGGAGGTCGACAGAGCAAGAGAAGCAAGAAGGATCCAGATATACAGACTGCCAACCCAACCCTCGTTGTTGCACTCAAGCTGACACGAGGAAAGGGTGTCACTGATCGGCCAACGACAATGTCACCTCGGCAATCACACGTTCCGATGCCCTCTGTCGAGGCAGATGAGATCCCCGTCAGGCAACCATCTATATCTGCCAGGCGTCACGATGCCGTCGTGAGCGACCCCGAGATTGAAGATGAACGGGCCTCTGTCCCGTCTGTTGAGACAAGTCAAGATCCAACGAACGACATCAGCGAAGCAGTCATGGATGCCACACATGATCTGACCGATACGGACTCCGCTTATGAGCCCACTGATCGGATAATTCCCATGGGTGATACTATCAGGTCTGCCAGCGCTACGCCGCGCCAGGCTCACGTGCCTCAAAAACAGTGGGATTCACAAGCGATGGCGGAATTTCGCAAAATATGGGCCGACGAAGCTGATGAAATCGTCAACGAGATACTAACAGCATCTTTCCGCAAGCACACCCCTGAAGAACTGGCGAGGAATACCATACTCCCGGTATTGAGACAGATTCAAGACCAACTCCCGTCGGCGACTGTCCAGAACGATCTGCTCTCGACATCACATGATGTAGGAGAACAATTCGTAGCACAGGCGCTAAATTCTTATCAAGAAGAAAACGCAGCAGTCGAAGAAAGCATCACAACTTCCGACACTGCTCATCAAACGGAGCTCGCCGAACGATCTGTCTCTTCGCTGGACACCGGGAAGTCACATGAGTCGCCAGTGGAAACTTCCAGCCGGGAGAGCAACGCTGAGAAGCTGATGACACACTGCCGTAGTGATTCAGCAACCGCCACTGAAACTCTTGGAGAGAAGCATGCGATTCTCGAAGATGGTATCATTGCAAATGAACAGCTGAGTAAGGCCAGTCCAGGGCATACATCTCCCACAGACATTTCCGAACCAACCGCACTCAAAGTTGCTGGAGACGCTGATTCGGCGGGGCCCAGCTGTGATCATAGCCAGCTCGTCCAACATATCAATCTGACGATTTTGATTGATCGTAGAGACGGCTCGGATCCAGAGTACCTTTGCACTATCGGTATTAGGAAGATACACAACAATAGCGACCTTTTCAATGCTATAGAGGAACGATCGTGGTGGCGGCTCAAACCAGACGAGGAGATCTTCCGAGCCATAATCACTGAAGCCGGCAGATCCGCGACAGAGCGCTCCAGGATCGAGTTGGGATTATCCAAAGGCGACACGGAAGACCGAAGCTGGGACATGTGGCTCTTGTCGCTCCGGAAAATCCATGAAAGGGAAAGAGTAGACATCAAGATGAACTTGGTAGCCAGAGTGCTGGTTAGAAAAAAGAACGACGCGAAGGGTTGATCATGTGGCGTAACGGCTCACCATGATTACAATTGTATTATTATGTACTATTATATCACAGTCTGGTTAATATTGGAATCCTGAAATCACAGTCAATCGTAGTGTAGGTAGCAAGCCATGACAAGCGGTAGTATGCAGATATTTCGACGGAAGCGATCACGGAGCAGAAATGCCTATACGGTGACACGCGCTTTTCCAACGAGAATATTAGAATCTTTTTTGCATTGTCACGCTTCGCTACCGCGTAACTGCCTATTGCTTCGACTTACGCACTTCAGACACTAGGGCCTCCTAAGCTCAATGATAGCAGTCCCTCTCTACTTGGTACATACAAGTGACATTGCTGATAGCGCGCGTGCCCGCTGACTCGTCGTCCAAAGCGACAGAGTTGAGAATTCTCTCAATGCGTACCCAGCCATATGCACAGGTGCGTTCAAGGGTTAGTTACATGGCTCGCATCAAACGACAAACCAATTTCAAACTCCCTCGTCTAGACTTGCAAGCTGGTCGTCGTTTGCAACGCTAGCGATGCATGACCCTGCATGTTCTACTGCAGCACATGCAGCTCTTTCACAGTCCCAGCAGCTCGGTACCCCAACAGGGACAGACATCTCTTCAATCTATCCTTCCCTATCCCACTGAAACGTCGTATGCATTGCATTCATATGCAGGTGCCGCTGAAATGCCATCAGCCGGACTTAGCGTACGCTTCGTCACCCAGGGAGCTGTGGACATGAGGGTAAGAAAATGACCTGTTTGTCGTCTGAGATGCGGATACCCATTTCCACCATGCACAACTGACGGCGGGTTATGGAGCGTTGCGCACTGTGTGGAAGCGATTGGATGATAGTCGTGCCTCTTACGAATTCGATCGCTCGCATTCGAGCTACCGCGACGCTCAGCACGCGCTATGGCAACATTCTTCTGATGACCATCCCACTCTCGCCTAGCATAGGCGGATGAAAGATTGCGAGCCTTCTGGCTACTAAAACGGTACCAGCCCACCGGACCTGGAGTCCTTGAAGGTCAAACGCTGAGCAGCCTGACATCACCGCCATGTCGGGAGCATTCAACAGTGCTCACTGCTGTTAGCCTATACTTCTGCTCAGACCTGTTTGAACCTAGTCGCTTTGCCGCATCTTATCTCTTCGCCCTGCGTGGTATGGATTCCAGAACCAGCATCCTAAAAGTTGAAGCTCGGCTTGGATTCAACTTCAGCAAAGGACTATCTAAGGAGCACCGCGCCAAACAGACAAGTGAGACTAGCCATCTACTCGACCGTATCCACCAAATCAACGAAACGTACTGGGCGCTCAGTTGGAAAGAGATTCGCAGCTCTGAGGGCGTCAGAAGTGCAGCAGAAAAGCTTTTACGCGATCTAGGTCCGACGTTGTGGCCTGACTTCAACAAGATCAAAGGGCCTTTCCCTACCTGGCTTCTCCGCCCTGATAGGCCTCGAGCCAACCAGAATCCGCACCGCGACCTTTATCCTAGATCACTGTTTTTTTCGAACTCCATCGACAACACAATGTGAGCAAGAGACTACTGTTCGAGTTCCGAGCCATCTATAATGCTAACGATATGACCTCGTAGCCTTAATCGGCACTTCTATGCGTTGATTTGCCTGAAGGTGAGTATCCTCTGTGCTAGAAGAGTTCATCCAATTGATCCTCGATTAGGTTGCTAGCTACTTCAAGAACCACAGCTGGAAACAGTCGTTCCCTGCCAAACTCAACGGGCGTAACCTTCACGACAGCGACAGCGAAAGCGATATATACACTCCTGAGGATCACGCCGAAAGCAGCAAAGATAGTGACCACGACGACGACACCCACGACGACGCCCACGCGGCCCCCAACAAATCGGCATCTGGAACAAGCGACCTATCAAGCTTGAGCTCCACCCCCGAGTCGTTGAGTATGCAACCGACTGTCCCAGTGGCTTGCATGGTGCCCAGGCGACCGCCTATGGGCAACACACAAGCAAAGCTTGCAGCCTTCAACAATGTCGACGACACAAGATCAAGGAGCCCTGCGACGACGGCACAATACCAGAAGCAGTATACAACATCCGCTAGAGATCGTAGAGATGCCTTGAAGTCGCCCGCCAGGAGATTTTCAGAACCTGCACCACGGCCTAAATCGGGCCCTCGCCGCCCCCAACTGCATAGTGGGAAGCGTGCGGCCGTTGATAATGGCCATGAAGAGCCCCTCAAGAAACGCAGACAAGTACAGATGCAGACGGTAAGATGCCACTTCTTGATGAACGTATCAAGACTAATAAGAATGCAAAGGATACCCAAAGCATCGCCTCGACAGCCAGTACGCAGGGTTCTAGACAACAACCGGGTCTTCAAGGTCGTTCGACAACCGTGCTGCCACTGCCTTCCAATGTCTTAGCTCAGTTCAGCACTGCGGCCAGCCATAACCTTCACCACGACCATGTTTCCTCATCGAGCCACGATAATATTACCAAGGCTACATCACCAGGCAGTATTCAAGCTGAGCTCAACGAGAATACCGACACGTCGTCTCGGCAAGGCGCCGCTGCAATTAATTCTCCACAAGCACCGAGCGCGATGAATATCGATGAGGGTGCTCATCCGAGTCAAATGCCTGTTCAGCTTCCGGAAGCTAATTGTGAACATGGTGCGAGGGACGTTCTCCACGATGCAGTGGCAAGTGTCCTGGAGACTGCTGATGATGCTGAGCTGGTTGGAAACGCAGCCGTGATCCAAGAGAGCACTCAAGCCCAGTCGGATACGATGCAAGTCACCTCTAGTACCCAGAGTGACAATCAATCTGAGCCTCGCGAGTTTCGCGCTGACTCGGGCGCTGAGATCGATTTCGACGCTGGTCAACTGCATCGTGTGCTCCAAGGCTCCGAACCGCTGAAGACAGAGACACACCAAGCCGCAACCCCAACACAGCAGAGCAGGAACGAGACTCATGAGCTTGGCTTGCAGAATCTTGTCACCAAACTTGAGGAAGCTACGCCACCTACAGATAAGAACAGAAACTCTCTGGGAAGCGTGTTCTTCAGACTGTACCTCGACGAAGAAGCTGATCCCTTGGAACCACAATGCTGCGTCAAGCTAACTGGCCTCACCACTCGGGACGAGTTGTTCACAATGATGCACGACGACCTTCAAAACGACCTTGACACAGGCGATCAAATCGTGTCTGTCAAAGTCAAGCGTGCCGACGGCGAGGTCTTCCGTGGTCCAAATGTCCGCACGATGCCTATCAAAAGGGTCGGGCAACAAGATATGTGGAGGGAATTGATCAACACTCTGTTGGAGCATGGAGCAGGAGAAGAGGGGTTGAGGGGATACATCAAGGTGAAGAAGACTATCGATGTGAAGTGATGCAACGATGCAGGTGCATCACATGATCAACGTCTTTTGACGCTAGATACCACATTACCTAAACGCAAACAAAAGACTTCCAGTCATCCGTGTTTCCACTTTTGTATTTCGCAGTCTGCGGCCAAGGGCACAATTTTCTTGTCCTTTCGCTGCCATCTGGTGGATCAGAGGCTAGCACACTCTTCGGCTTGACGTCGCGCTCTACCCAATCGATTAGCGGCGCCATGACATGCGAGTTTGCGGGAGCCTGAGGATAGCCCAGTGCAACGTCGCAGTGTCCTCCACCAGGCACCATGAACAGACGGAAGAGATCGTCCAAGTTTCCGTTCTTCTTCTCGAGCTTGTCCCGGTAACCCAAAATCCAGAGCGGTGTCAGAAGTCTGTCTGCCCAGCCGTGGGTGGCCATCAGCTTGCCACGCCGGGCTTTGAAAGCACTGAGATTCGGATCGCTGACGTCTATGAGAGGTCCAGCGACCTTTTCGACATAGCTGACTTCAGCTTTGGTGAAGTTGAAGGTCGTTGGGTCCCAGGTAGTGTCTTTGTATACCAGGTTTTGCAACATGGGAACAGTGTAGAGCTCAGATAGTCCATTGATGATGGGAAAATTCCACTCGACCTCGCTGCCCAGATTATAGCCTGGATAGACCTGTTCGTGCGTGTCTGATGTTGTTGGGCCGGCATACACGGCTCTGAAAGCCTTTAGCTGTGCCTCAGTGAGACATGTGTTGCTGCTGCTGTTGGTCTGAGGAATGGTGCCATTGCAGGCTAACGATTCGATGCGGAAGGGACAATCCAGAGGGTTTGTGAGAAGCTTATCTTTGACACCATCCTGAGAGTCGCAGAGATTCAAGACAGCATTGGTCACAAGGTTCAGAGCTTCTTGGGGCAACACGCCCTTTTCAGCCCTGTAGTTCCAAAGAAAGCTCAGGATCAGATTGTCATGGTCTGCTCCCGGAGCACTCGCGTGGATGCCGTCGAAGAGATCGGGATGGTAACGTGCCAGTGCAAGTCCTTGGGCTCCTCCAACAGAGCATCCGTTGTAGTAGCTGTACCTTGGCTCCTTGCCATAGTATTTTGCAGTCAGTGATTTCGCAAGCGGAGTGAAAATGCTGATGGCGTTGCGTATGAGCGCTTCTGCCGTCGGTTTCCTTCGGAGGAAGGGGATCTCGAGACCAGGGTATCCGAATGTGGTGCCATTCGTTTCGGCGATTGCGTCGTGGCCTGCATCTCCGCCAGCAACGGCAAATCCAAGGCCAAGATTGAGCTGGTCCATCATTTTGGTACTGTCGATGACTCCGCCATAGGCACCATTGCCCACAGCAAGGAAGCGCTGTTCGTAGTCTGACTTATCAGGGAGCCACAGCGAAAAGACAAGATTGGCCCCTTTCGCATATTTAACAGAAGCGTAAACCTCGCAGAAGGGGATGTTGTTGGAGATATTGCTTGCGCCATTCGGAACTTGTACTGTCTCCGCTGCGTGGTATGTGGAGTTGAGATGCTTTGCATGATAAGTACTGAAGTTAATCTTTGATGCCAAGTTCGAACAACGCTTGTCGTCCAAAGCCACGGAGCCCTGCACGACGCAAAAGATGGCAGACAGAAATGTTGCACGCATTGTTCGTAGAAGGAAGAGAGGAACGGAGCTACAGAAGTTAACATTTGGCGCATCATTACATTCTTATATGCTGGTTCTGGCGGAGTGCTTTGGCGGTTTGCTTCTTCCTTACATGGGAGACCTGATGCTGCGCGGAACCCGATGCTCCACCGGAGAATCCTACAAGCCCCTACCAATTCAAATGAGCAAGATGGCGTTGCTTAGTGTTGGAGCGAACCAACGAACGAACGCAGAGCTTGGCATGATATAGACATGCTCCTACTCGTGACGGTATACTGGAAACCTGGCAGAATCAGAGGCTAAAGTCTATACGAACATGCTCTGCAACTTGGTGGAATTAGAGCTCGTGGGATAGGAAGAGAATACAGATGCGTACAAAGGCGAAGGCTCGTATGCTCGCCAGTTTCTAGGCTGCTGGATTTTAGACTGGATGGGTACCGGTCAACTGGTTGTGTTTATGGATCTGCCATGCGTGAGCCAAGATGTTTCTCCAGTATTGGTATAAACCTGAGACAGCTGTCATGTCGTACGGGTTTCCTGCTGTTTCGCCCCTAAGCAATGTCAAACATTTCGATAATGGTCCATCGTCTGATTGGCTACTTTAAACGAGCTTAGTTTTCATAATTCTAGGAGGTAGTAGCTCCCCACTATGGCAATTCATGCAATGCGAATCCGAGTTCCGATGCCAAAGTATACGGATGCGGAAGTGCTAATGGAGTTTTCGATCATTGTGCTAAGCAATTCCACTATCGAATCAGCCACTCGATCGCCAAGTCGCCGGCTTAATGCATCTGTTCTGTCTCAACTGCTCAGCCTTGCGCTTTTTGTGGCCGCATTTAGCATCGTACCATAAGATATATCCTTCGTCCATTCATCCGTGAGTCCGGTGGTCCCCCTCGCAAACGCCCAGCTCTAGACGACCACTACACGGCAAGTTGCAGGCAAAGGACTGCTTTCCAGGTGCGTTCCGTCTTTACGCTGAATTGTTCTACCCTAGTCTCGCTAACACAAAAAACCTGCTATAGGTACCTGTCAGTCTTGCGGCTTCAGTCCCAAATAGGGTCTCACCTCCCTCCGCCCGTCGTCTATCAAATTCCAAGCCGCCAAGTCACACGAACGGTGCATTGACAGACATCCAACTCGCTCTCTACATCGATGGCCACAACGAACTCGCTGGCGTAATCGAGCTCACTAACGTCACCACCCGAGACGAACTGTTCGCCATGATCCAGCAGGACCTTCAAGATGAACTTAGCGTCGGAGATCGGTTTGACGTCGTTAGATTCCAGCGCACAGATAAAGAAGCGTTTCCGAGGCCTAACGCACGCTCAGTGCCAATTAAGCGATTTGGTCAACAGGACATGTGGAAGGCGATAGTGAAGACAATGCTTGAGCATAACGTTGGAGATTTAGAAGGGTTTGTTATCGTGAAGCGAGGCGTAGACACTAGGTGAGACCGAGAGGTTATAGAGGTAGATATCGTATAACATATCGTTTGTCTTACGAAAATGTATAAGAGAGTTTAGAAGTATTAGATATTACCTAAGACTAGTCTAAAACATAACCTAGATATATGCGCATACAGAGGTATAGCTACTAATCTATATTACTACTATTACTATTACCTTTCTCGCTCTATTACTACTATAGTAGCGCTCTTTAATTCGCTATATATTCCTATATATTAGTATTCCTCTCTTTCTCTCTAATCCTAAGAGTAAGCTAGCCTATACTAGTATATATTATATTATACTCTACTATATACTAAGATATTAAAATAAGAAGTATTTTAGATCCTTTAGTATTTATCTAGTATATAGGATATAGCTTTCTTATTTATCTTTCTAGTACTACTATAGATTAAGCTAATTCGAATCTAAGAATATATATATTTATACTATCTATATTTACTTTTATATTAAAATCTTTATTACTAGAGAATAGCTAAGTTAATAATACTTAGATCTTAATTAGTAGTAGCTATAATTATTAATCTCCTTTTTCTTTAATAATAATTCTAGAAAGATACTTTATCTAGACTTTCTATTTATTTCTAGATATACTTATAATATTCTACTACTAGAATAGAAAGTATTTTAGATTCTTTAGTATTTATCTAGTATATAAAAAAATCTATTTCTTTTATAAGTACTTTAGAAAATTATTATATAAGTAGAAATTAATACTAGAATAAGAATTAGAAATAGCTAGGAATAAGTTATAAAATACTTAGAAAAGCTCTATAGAGCTAAATATAATTCTATTATCTTAGTAGCTATAGAAGTATAGAATAAGCTCTATTAGTTACTTCTAGTATATAGCTAAAAGTTAAGCTTTTGCTAAATAGTCTAAGAAGTAAATAAAGGAAT